>Ga0318554_10000130_pt1 | contig 22073 bp, 14 predicted proteins | sample GRESIP082b2f22_FD_203687 | JGI IMG/M metagenome (GOLD analysis project Ga0318554, IMG submission 203687) | Tropical soil microbial communities from Luquillo Experimental Forest, Puerto Rico - GRE.SIPMG.082b2f22 | ecosystem: Environmental > Terrestrial > Soil > Tropical forest > Bulk soil... | reverse complement strand
ACCCTGCTCCGCTGCCTGGCTGGCGCGCTCACCTGGCCGGGCTCGGCGCGGAAGCTCACATGGTCGAGTGCCAGCTTGTCCCCGAACCGGACGCAGGCAGCCTCGCTGCCCCACCAGTCCGCCTCCATCGCGGCAGCCGGGCTGGCCGGGCCGGGCGCGGGGCCGGTCATGACGCGCTCCCCGCGGCTGTCCCCGGGCCGGTGCTGGCCACCTCGCCCAGCTCGCCACTGGCCGGCCCGGCCGGCCCAGGGGCAGGCCCGGCACCACCGGCGGGCACGCGCCGTGCCCGGTGGGTGGCCGCTGGCGCCAGGAAGCTGCGGAACCTGAGGGTGGCCAGGGTGAACACGATCAGCCCGAGCAGGGCCAGGAAGAGGAAGGGCTGCCAGAGGGAGGCGAGGGGCTCTGCCCGCAGCATCACCCCGCGGGATATCTCGTTGAAGTAGGTCAGCGGCAGCAGGTACGAGATCCAGCGCACGCCGATCGCGATCGAGGACAGCGGGAAGATCAGCCCGGACAGCAGCACCTGCGGCAGCATCACCATCATTGACAGCTGGATGGCCTGGCCCTGGTTCTCCGACACGCTCGAAATGAGCACGCCGAGGCCGAGGGTGACGAACAGGAACAGCACAGCGCCCAGCCCGAACACGGCGTACGACCCGATGAACGGGACGCCGAACACGCCCACCCCGACTCCCACCACGATCGCCAGGTCAAGCGCGGCCACCCCGAAATACGGCACGATCTTGCCCAGGAACACGTCGCGGGGGCGCAGTGGCATGACCGCCAGCTGCTCCAGGGTCCCCGATTGCCGCTCGCGCACCACCCCGAGGGCGGTAATGATCGTCCCGATGAATACCAGGACCACCCCGCACAGGCCGGGGATCATGATGTCCTTGGTGGTGAGCTCAGGGTTGTAGAGCACCGTCACCTGCGGCGGCTGGGTCACCATGCCTGCCCTGCTGGCCGTCTGCTGCTTGACGGCCAGGGCGGCCAGCGCCGCCTTGGCGGTGAACAGCTGGCTGCCGTCGACCAGCACCTGCTCCGGCCCGGTGCCGGTGACCACCGCGACGGCCGCGTTCCCGTCCCGGAGCTGCTGCTCGGCCCAGGACCGGCCCTCGTCCGGGGCCGTGGCCACCACGTCGAACGGCTTGCCCAGGTGGGTCTCGACGGCCGCGGCCTGCGGCCCGGCGGCCACGGTGGGGATCGTCGTCACGTCGAAACTGGCGGCGTAGCCGAACACGATCAGCAGCAGCACTGGCAGCACGATCATCATGGCCAGCGTCCGCCGGTCCCGCCGCAGCTGCCGGAACTCCTTGACGATCATCGCCCACATGGCTGCCTCCCGGCCCGGCCGAAACTCAACGCTTGTTGAATTCTACGCACGATGAATTCTGTGCGTCAACGGCCTGGCGGCCTGAGGTTTGTCATGGCCCGGCACGGCGGGATCCAGGGCCGGATTGCAGGTGCCTGCCGGGGGGTAGTCGGATGGAGTCATGCCGCATGAGATCCGGCACCGCGGCCGGTGGACGCTGGCCGACCAGGTGGCGTCGGCCTGGCAGTACCTGCCGGTGGACGTCCCGCCCGGCGCCTGCGCGCTGCGGGTGGAGCTGGCGTATGACCGCTCCGCGGCGGTGCTCGACCTGGGCTGCCTCGGTGCGGCCGGGTTCCGCGGCTGGTCCGGCGGTGCCCGCCGGTCGTTCGTGGTCTCCAGTGACGCAGCCACCCCCGGCTACCTGGCCGGTGAGCTGGAGCCCGGGCGCTGGCAGGTGATGCTCGGGCTCTACCAGGTGCCGCCTGGCGGCGTGGCCTACCAGCTGACCGCCGAGATCAGCAGCCGGCCGGGCGAACTGGCGCCGACCCCGGAACCCGCCCCGCCGCCACCACTGCCGGGCGGGGGCCGGCCCCCGGCCCGGGTGCTGCCCGCGGCGGCCGGGCGGCGGTGGCTGGCCGGCGATCTGCACACCCACACCGTGCATTCGGACGGGCAGCAGACGGTTGCCGCGCTCGCTCGTTATGCCGCCAGCCTGGGTCTTGATTTTCTCGCCATCACCGATCACAACACGGTCAGCCATCACCGGGAGCTGCCCGGTGCGGCCGCCCGGTTCGGGATCGCGCTGCTGCCCGGCCAGGAGGTGACCACCCCCGGCGGGCACGCGGGCGCGCTCGGGGATGTGGGCTGGGTGGACTTCCGGCGGCCGGCCGACGAGTGGCTGGCGCACACCAGGCAGGCGGGCGGGCTGCTGTCGGTGAACCATCCCATCGGCGGCCAGCTGAGCTGGACACTGCCCATGCGCGAGCGACCGCCGCTGGCCGAGGTGTGGCACTGGAGCTGGCTGGACCGGCGCTGGACCGCGACCCTGGCCTGGTGGCTGGCGTGGGATCCGGCGGCGACCGCGGTCGGTGGCAGCGACTGGCACCGGCCCGGCGACGACGCGCCGCCCGGCAGCCCCACCACCTGGGCCGAGTGCGAGAGCGCCGAGCCGGGCGCGGTGCTTGCCGCGCTCGGGCAGGGCCGGGTGGCAATCTCGGCCAGCCGGGACGGCCCTGTGCTGCTGCGCACCGGCGGTGAGCTGATCGCGGTGGCTGCCGAGGGCGCCATCCTGGCTGGGCCGGGCGGGCCGCGGGCGCGAGTCCAGCGGGCGCGGGAGAGCTTCCCGGCGGCGCCCGGCTGCCATCGCCTGCTCGATGACACCGGCGCCACGCTCGCGCTCAGCAACTGATGAGGAGGCCACGGCTGCTGCTGGTTCGGCCGGGAGGCCCGGCCAGCGCATCCGGTCAGGCGGACGGCATGACCCGGAAGACCGGGTAGCCGGGCGCGATCTCCAGCAGCCTGGCGTCGGAAGCGTCCGGCCCGACCCCCTGGAAGAACATGCCGATCTCGAACTTCCACCGCTTCAGGTAGGCGCGCAGCACTGCTGGCTTGTCGGTGTCGGCGAGCTCGGTGGCGGTGAACCGCTCGGTCCGGCGCCCGACCCGGAGCTCACCGCCACCGGCGGCCCGCATGTTGCGCACCCACTGAGTCTCGCCGCGAGGCGCGATCAGGTAGCGCTGGCCGTTCAAGGTGAGCGGGTTGACCGGGGTGGTGCGCCACTCCCCCGAGCTGCGCCCGCGGACCGCGAGCACCCGCGACCCGTAGACGCTGATGCCAGCCCTGGTCAGCGCGGCGACCGCGCTGTTGAACAGCTGAGTGCCACGGTCAGGCTGGATGTAGCGGGGCTGGTCGGCGCTGGCCATCGGGGTCTCCTCCGGGTTGGGCCCGGCTCGTTTCGAGAGCAGTGCTCTTTATTAAGAACAGTGTTACCGATCCTTCGAGCCGATGTCAAGAGCAGTGCTCTTTTTTTGTTCTTGTGATCTGAGCTGGCGGTCGGACTGGCCCGGCAGGCCGACCGCACCACGGGCACGGCAGGATGGGGCACATGCCCGCGGGGAGGTGCTGATGTCAACGACCCAGCGGTGGGGTATCACGCTCCCGCTGCGCAGCCGGCCGCTGCCGGATCAGCGGCAGATCGTCAACAGCCTGCCCGCTCTCGGGTACACCGACGCCTGGTCGTCCGAGCTGAACGGCGCCGACGCTTTCCTGCCGCTGGCCCTGGCCGCCCAGTGGACCGGGGAGCTGCGGCTGGGCACCGCCATCGCCGGTATCTTCACCCGCGGGCCGGCGCTGCTGGCGATGCAGGCCGCGACGCTGGCGTCGCTGGCGCCAGGCCGGTTCATGCTCGGGATCGGCATCTCTTCGCCGGTCATCGTGACCGACTGGAATGGGATCGAACTGGACCGGCCCTACCAGCGCACCCGGGACACGCTGCGGTTCCTGCGCTCCGCGCTGGCCGGGGAGAAGGTCAGCGCGCAGTACGAGACCTTCGCCATCAGCGGTTTCCGGCTGGATCCGGCACCCGCGCAGCCGCCGGAGCTGGCGCTGGCCGCGCTCCGGCCGCAGATGGTGCGGCTGGCCGCGGCGCTGGCGGACGCGGCGATCACCAACTGGCTGGCCCCGGCGGACGTGCCAGCGGTCCGGGCCGAGGCCGGGCCGGACTGCGAGCTGATCGCACGGGTGTTCGTCTGCCCGACCACCGACCCCGGCGCGGCCCGCGAGATCGGCCGGCGGCTGATCGCCGCTTATCTCACCGTGCCCGCTTATGCCGCCTTCCACGAGTGGCTCGGCCGCGGCGAGCCGCTCGCGCCGATGCAGAAAGCCTGGGCGGCCGGTGACCGCCGGGGGGCGCTGGCCGCCATCCCCGACCAGCTCGTGGACGAGCTGGTGGTGCACGGGCACCCGCGCCAGTGCCGGGAACGCGTGGCCGAGTACCAGGCGGCCGGCCTGGACACCCCGGTGATCGCGGTCATCCCCGCCCCCGGCACCGACGAAGCGGACGCCATCCGCCAGCTGGCGCCGGCCTGACCGGCCGTCGTCCGGAGTGACACGAAGGCCCGGGTCACCAGGTGCCGGGCAGCGGGCCGCCGTACCAGGCACGGATGATCTGGTGCGCGATGGAGACCGGCGGCGGGAGCAGCACCTCGCCGGTGGCGGCGGCCTCGCCCAGTTCGGTGCGGGAGAACCAGCGGGCTTCGGCGATCTCGGTGCCGTCCACCCGGATCTCCTGCCCGGGCTGGGCCTGCGCCCGGAACCCGAGCATCAGGCTCTGCGGCATCGGCCACGGCTGGCTGCCGAGGTAGCTGATCTCGGCCACCGCCACCCCCGTCTCCTCCCGCACCTCTCTGGCCACCGCCTGCTCGGCCGACTCGCCTGCCTCCACGAACCCGGCCAGGATCGAGACCCGGCGGGGCGGCCAGGCACGGTTGCGGGCGAGCAGGCAGCGATCCGCTTCGTCGGTCACCAGCATGATCACCGCCGGGTCGATCCGGGGGAAGTGCTCGCTGCCGTCCACCGGGCAGCGGCGGGCGTGGCCCGCCGGGGCGGGGACCGTCTCGGCCCCGCACCGCGGGCAGTGGGTGTGCCGGGCATGCCAGTTGGCCAGCGCCACCGCATGCGTGAACAGGCCGGCGTCCCGGTCGCCAAGCAGCGGCCCGGCCTGGCGCAGTGAGGCTGGCCGGACCCCGGCGCCGGGCGCGGGCATGGCTGCACCCGGCGGCGGCACCGGCGTGGCGCCCAGCCCGCCCGGCGGGCCCATCACGCCGAAATAGGCGATCCCGGCCGCATCCACCCCCAGCAGGAAACGCACCCCGGCGGGCGCCACCGAGGGCGGCACCAGCACCAGCTCGGCCGTTCCCGCGGCCACGTGGATCCCGGCCGGCCCCGCCGTCCCAGCCGACCCGGCCCCGAAGCGGACAAGCGCCTGGCCCTCGTCCAGGACCAGCACCCGGGTGGTGTCATCGGCCCAGGTGGCCACCACCCAGGCCGCGTCCTCGCGCCGCGCGCTGACCCGGTCAACCTCGGCCCGGGCGAGCGTGAAGCCGCTCAGATCGCCGGCGGCCGCCCGGTCCGGCCGGTCAGTGACGGTACACCGCCGCCAGCTCGTCCCACAGGTACGCCACCGCCTCGGCCCCCTTCAGCAGCAGGGGCATCTCCGCCCTCTCGTTCGGCGCATGGATCCGGTCCGAATCCAGGCCGACCGCCACGAACACCAGCGGCGCGCCGAGAACGGCGGCCAGATCCGCTTCCGGGCCGCTGCCGCCCTCCCGGGTGAACAGCACGTCGGTGCCGAACGCCCGCTCCATCGCCCGCCTGCCCGCCTGCACCACCGCGGAATCGATGGGCGAGAAGCAGGGCCGCACCCCCGGTCCTTCGAAACTGAGCTCGGCCCGGATGCCGGGCGGGGTGTGCCTGGCCACGTGCGCCCGCAGCCCGTCCGCGACCTCGGCCGGCTCCTGGTCAGCAACCAGCCGGAAGGAGACCTTGGCATGCGCGCTGGCGGGCACGATCGTCTTGCCGCCGGGCCCGGTGTGGCCGCCCCACATGCCGTTGATCTCGGCCGTTGGCCGCGCCCAGATCCGCTCCAGGGTGGTGAATCCAGCCTCCCCGGCCGCTACCTGGCTGTGCCCGGCATCGGCCAGCCAGAGCTTCTCGTCGTACGGCAGCCGGGCGAACAGCTCCCGCTCGGCCGCGGTGAGCGGGCGCACCCGGTCGTAGAACCCCGGCAGGGCAACCCGCCCATCGCCGTCGTGCAAGGCGGCCAGCAGCGCGGTCATGGCGTGCAGCGGGTTGGGCACGCCGCCGCCGAACGAGCCCGAGTGCACGTCGGTGTCCGGGCCGTGCAGCGAGATCTCGGCTGCCACCACCCCGCGCATCCCGGTGCACATGGAGGGCACGTCGGCGGCCCACATGGTGGTGTCGGACACCACGATCACGTCACAGGCCAGGTGGTCGGCCCTGGCCCGCAGCAGCTCGGCGAAATGCGGCGAGCCTGACTCCTCCTCCCCCTCGATCAGCAGCTTGATGGTGACCGGTGGGGCGCTGGCCCCGGCCGCTGCCAGCCAGGCGCGCAGGCCCAGGCTGTGCAGCATCACCTGGCCCTTGTCGTCAGACGCGCCGCGGGCGAGCAGCTGGCCGTCCCGCTCAGCGGGCTGGAACGGCGGTGAGTCCCACTCCGCCAGCGGCTCCACCGGCTGCACGTCGTGATGGCCGTAGACGCAGACGGCCGGCGCCGCGGGATCAGCGGCCGGCCAGCAGGCGTAGACCGCGGGCAGGCCCGGCGATCCGTCGCCGCCGGTCTCCCAGATCTCCACCTCTGGGAAGCCGATGGACCGCAGATGGCTGGCCAGCCAGCCGGCGCTGGCCCGGACATCGCCGTGATGGCCCGGATCGGCCGAAATCGACGGGATGGCCAGCCACTGCCGCAGCTCGCCGAAGAACGCGCCTGCCTGCTGCTCGACGTAGCCGCGGACGTCCATGCGCTGAGCCTCCTGGAAAGGGTGTTGTTCCGGCACTCTAACGGCGCATGAGCCCGGCCACCCGCAGGTCGCGCTCCTCGCCCGTGGGCCGGCCAAGAGATCACCCTGCGGCATGACGACGCGGCAGGCTCGCCAGGCATAACGTCGTCAACCGTGACCCTGCAACTCGCCGGTGACCGCAAGAGTACCGGCGCGCGGCGGGGTGCTGGCTGGCGGCACTCACCGGCCGGGCGGGCCGCCCGGCTGGCTGGGCGGGAGTGGCTGCTGGTGCTGGCCAGCCTGTCCACGGTGTTTGCCGCCGTCATCGCCGCCATCAGCAGCCAGCCCGCAGAACGCGCCTGGGGGCTGTTCGCCACCGCCGGCTATGGCGTCGCCAGCCTGATCCTGCTGATTACGCGGCGCTGGCCGGCGGGCAGGACGGCCCCGCGCCGCGCCACCGGCCTGGCGGTGCTGGCCGCGCTGGCTGGTGCCGTGCTGGCCCCGCTCGGCTGGCTGGCTGTTACCGGGGGGGCCCAGCCCGAGGTGGGGGTGACGGTCCGGTCGGCCGCGCTGCTGCTGCATCGCGGCACTCCCTACCAGGGAGCCGCGGCATTGGCCGCAGCGCACAGCCCCTATGCGTACACCCCCTACCTGCCGGCCCTCATCGTGTTCGGGCTGCCGCGGGCGGTGTTCGGCGGCGGGCCGCTCACCGATCCCCGGCTGTGGTTCGGGGTGGTGTTCGGCATCACGTTCGGGGCGGCCCTGGCCCTGCTCGGGACCCGGCATTCCGGCTGGTGGACCGCGGTCGTCATCGCTTCGCCGGTGATTGCCTTCCCGCTCTCGGTCGGCGGTGATGACCTGCCGGTGCTTGGCCTGATCTGCCTGGGTTTCGCGCTGCTGGCTGAGCCGCGCGGGCGGTCCTGGCCGCGGCTGGCCGCGGCCGGGGTGGTGCTCGGTGTGGCGGCCGCGATGAAGGCCACCGCGTGGCCCGCACTGGTGGTGGTGCTGCTGCTGGTGGGCACGCGGCAGGGCAAGCGCGCGGCCGGCCTGGTCGCCCTGGCGGCGCTGGCGGCGGCGGGCCTGGCGGACGGGCCGGTGGCGGCTATGGACCCGGCTGCCATGGTGGTGAACACCCTGGCGTTCCCGCTGGGCCTGGCCAAGATAGCCAGCCCGGCAGCGAGCCTGCTGCCCGGGCACCTGATTGCCAGCGCCGGCCGGGCCGGCCACTGGGCCGCCATCGGGCTGGTGGCGCTGGCGGCCCTGACGGCCGGGGCCTGGCTGGTGGCACGCCCGCCGGCCAGCGCACGGGCGGCGGCCTGGCGGCTGGCCATCGGGCTGACCGCGCTTTTCCTGCTCGCGCCGGCCACCCGGGCCGGGTACTTCATGTATCCGCTGGGCCTCGCTATTTTCGCGCTGCTAGCTGCGAAGACGCAGGTCAGCGCCGCGCTACGGCAACCACCTGGCCGAGCACAACCCATCCGAGACCCGCAGCTGGCCTCGGTCACAACTTCAATGAGATAGCGCGCCAGGGTGCGAGGGCCACCTACTACCGCGCTGGTCGGGACCTCTGACGAAGTCACGCAGAACGCCATACGGAAGGCAGTGATGGACAGGCCCCCAGTCGATGAGGCTGCGCTGTGGTTCATCCACAAGCTGGCCGAGGACGGCACGGAACTGCAGTGGGCCTGCGGCTTTCCCGTCCCTAAGTGCCCGCAGGCTCCCGGGGTGACTCAGGCACGACCTTCTCGCGCTTGCGTTCCTCCCGCTTCCGTTCTTCTTCTCTGATCTTGTTCTGCACCTCCTTCTTCCGGTTCTCGGCCGCCAGCGCTCTAACACTCCGCCTCAGTCCGGCAGCCTCCTCCTTCAGTCGGCCAGCCTGCTGCTCTAGCCCAGCAGCCTGCTGCTCCAGCCCAGCAGCCCGCTGCTCCCGCTCGGTAGCCCGCTGCTCCCGCTCAGGAGCCTGCTGCTCCAGCTCCTGCCTCTCCCGCTTGCGTATCTGCTTGGGATCATTCCCCTCATCCAACAGGCGCTCATGAATGAGTCGGCCCAGCTTCCGCTCGTCCCGGGTCTGCCAGGTGCGGACCCCGAAGGCTACGAGCAGGATGCAGGCCAACAGAACGGGGATCCCTGCCCACATGTCCTGACCGATCCGGCGTGGAACTCCAGGAAAAACCACTGTGGGCCGCAGAACGGCAAGGGAGACCGTCCAAGCCGCAAGCAGGAGAACGCCGAGAACCCAGGGAAGGACATTCCTGGTTCCATTCTTCTTGTCCACCATCCGGTTCCCCCCTCGACCGTGATGTGGCTAGACACACTGGATGATCCCCCGTTACCTAACACCGATCAATAGCGGACAGCGGTATCGCGACCGAGGAGGAGAAGATTTCGCTGGCCGTGAGACTGGCGATCCAGTACGGCTCGTAGCTGGACCCAGCCCGCTTGAAGACCAGGACGATCTCCGCGCCACCGGGGCCTGCGCCAGAGAACTGGCTCGACACCTCCTGGATCGGCAGCCACCCGTGGACATCGGCTGATAGCCGTCGTGACGGACGATCTGCGCTGCGGTCAGCGGCGGTGACTGGCTGCCGCAGGCGGCAAGCGCTGGCGCTGTCAGGCCTGGATAATGCGCTCTGGGTTCACCCGGGCCGGCGGGCCTGCGGGCCGCTGCTGCCCCGGTGTTCCTACCCAGATGAATGTCGGCAGGATAGGGGCGAACGTCTTCCAGACGCCGAGCGGCGCGTTGGCCAGTTTGGCGGGCACCATATCGTCCGCCTGGAAGTCTCGCGACTGGGTCAGCACGGTGTACGTGTAGTCCCAAACGTTCAGTCCGGCGCACATCTTCAGCAGATCGGACCGCGTGCGGAACGTCTCGTAGTAGCGGTCTCCGCGCTTGGCCGCACGGACGTACCTGTCCGCCGCGGATTTCGGCAGCCAGGACAGGAAGGGCAGCTTGTAGTGCGGTTCGACCACGCCGTGCTTGTTGCCGAGGCCCAGGTAAACGACGCCATCGGGGCTGAGCACGCGGCGGATCTCCGTCATCACCGCGTCAGCGTCGATGACGTGCTCGTAGATGTGGTTGAACACCACAAGGTCGATCGAGGCATCTGGTACGGGCAGGGCATCCCCGGGCGCGTTGACAAACTTCAGTGATTGCCCGAACCGGGCGCGAGCCCGCCCGAGGCCCGGCTCATCGATGTCGTACCCGGTGACGGCAGCCCCTGCCTGGCACAGGGTATCTGCGATGAAGCCCGTCGAGCAGCCAATGTCTGCTGTTACCAGACCGCTGAGATCCACCCGCCCCAGGAAATGCTTCAGCACCGCCACGATCTTCGCCGCCTTCTGGCGTCGGCCGCCCTCGTCCAGCATCTCCGGCTGGAGGTCCGAGTAGGCGAGCTGCGGCTCACGGCCCGGGGAAGCGGGAGGCGGTGCCGGTGCCGGCACACGATCGGACACGGCGGGACTCCTTCGATCGTCAACACACATGGCCTGACGGAAACAAGACGGTACACGCTCAGCGCCCGATCTGACGGCCACCGGGCAACGGGCACCGGAGTGAGCACCCCGCCAGGCGCCTGTCCGCTGGCATGCCAGCGTCTGCGATTCAGCCGCGGAGCGGGATGCCCTCGATGAGCGCCGTCAGCCCCGCCTCGTCCAGCAGGTCCCCCGGCCGCAGGGTGAGGTCGTGCCGGACGTAGTAGAACGCCGCCCGCACCTGGCCCACCGGCACTCCGGCGAGCCCCGCCCAGGCCAGCCGGTAGGCGGCGAGCTGGACGGCGGCGGCGCGGCGGTCATGGGCGGCCTCGGGCGGCGGCCCGGTCTTCCAGTCGACCAGGTCATAGCGGCCATCTGCGGCGTCGGCGAAGACCGCGTCGATCCGGCCGCGGACCGACCGCCCAGCGATCAGCATCTCGAACGGCACCTCCACCTCGAGGGGCCAGCGGCTGCCCCACGCACCCGCCTCGAAGTGCTCGCGCAGCGACGCGAGGTCGCTGGCGTCGCCGTCGCCGGCCAGCTCGTCCGCCGCACCAAGCAGGTCGGCCGGGTCGAGCAGCCGCTGCTGACCGAACCGCTCCTCCAGCCAGCGGTGGAAAGCACTGCCGCGCCGGGCCTGCGGCGCCGGCGGCCGTGGCATCGGCCGCCGGATCTCGCGGGCCAGCTCAGCCGGATCCGCGGCCATGGTAACCAGCGACGAGACGGTGAGCCGGCCCGGCAGGGTGACGGCCGACAGGTCAGCCCGCCGCTCCTCCCTCTCGGCCAGCAGGAGATCGGTGTCACCGGCCCAGCCCGCCGTCACCAGCTGGTCCCCGCCGGTCAGCCCGCCGCCGTCCGCCGCCATGCTGGGCTCTGGCCCGGCGGCTGCCCCGGTGCCGGGCGTGGGCACGCCGTCCACCCGGGGCGCGCGAGCCGGCCCCGGCGCCCCCGTCAGCAGGGCGCGGGCCGCCTCCACCAGGGCCGCCGCGTCGGCCACCGCGGCGTGCCGCGGGCCGGCCAGCGGTGGCGGCCAGGGCAGCGAAACCGGATTGGCCAGTATCGGGTTGGTGGCGTCGTCCCCGGGGGGCGGCACCCACCGGGCGACCACACCAGCGCCGGCCTGGCACGCCGCCCGCACCTCGTGCAGGAACACCGACGGCCCCAGCGGGGAGACCCCGTCCCCCCACCAGTAACCGCTGCAGGCGACCCAGTACCCGGCGCGGGTCACTGCCACGTAGGCCAGCCGCCGTTCTTCGGCCAGTTCCCGGGCTATGCACGCCTCGGTGAACGCGGCCAGCGAAGGTGCCGACAGATCGGCCAGCGCCGGCAGGTCACCAGCATCGCCACGCAGGCCAAACGGGAGCAGCCGGGGGTTCTCGGTCCACCGGGTGCTGGCCAGCGGGCGGGCGGGGAACACCCGAGCCTTCGCCCCGCCCGCCAGGCCGGGCACCACCACCGCGGGCCACTGCAGCCCCTTGGCCGCGTGCACGGTGGTCAGGGTGACCGCGTCGGTCCCGCTCGGCCGGCCGGCTTCCAGCCCGTACTCCTCGGCCTCGGCCGCGGTCAGATACGCCAGGAAGGCGGCGAGCGTGGGCTCCTCCTCATCGTCGGCGAAGGCTGCCGCCGCGTCGGCGAAGGCGTCCAGGTCAGCCCGGGCGACGGCCGGGTCCCGCCACGGCTGGGCGGCCACTTCCACGTCCAGCCCGAGCACCCGCTCCACCTCGCCAACCAGGTCGGGCAGCGGCCGGCTGGTGTGCGTGCGCAGCATGCGCAGTTCGGCCGCCAGCGCGGCGAACCGGGCATGCCCCGCAGCCGAGTACCGGGCCGCCGGGCCAAGATCGTCCAGCGCCTCCACCAGGCTGCCCTGCTCGGCGGTCAGGTCGGTAACCGCCAGCGCCAGCGGATCCTCCCGCTGAACGCTGCCCAGCGGCTGGCCAGGCTCCCCCGCCTGGCCCGGTTCCTGCCCAGCGGTGGCCGGTGCCGGGCCGCCGCTATCCCCCCCGCGGTGGTCGCGGGCCAGCTCCCGGGCCCGCCTCCCAAGAGCGACCAGGTCGCGCGGCCCGATCCGCCAGCGCGGCCCGGCCAGCAGCCTGGCCAGCGCCGCCGACCCAGCCGGGTCGTGCAGGACCCGCAGGGTGGCGACCACGTCCGCTACCTCGGGAACGGTCAGCAGGCCGCCCAGGCCGACCACCTCCACCGGGATCCCGCGGGCTTCGATCGCGGCCCGCAGCAACGGGAACTGCGACCGCTTCCGGCACAGCACCGCGATGTCGGACGGCCGGATCCCGGCCCGGCCCGGCTCCGGCCAGGGCTGCCCGTCCGGCGCCAGCCCGGGCGGTAGCGCCAGCAGGTCACCAACCTGGGCCGCCACCCATCCGGCTTCGTCCGCGGCGGTCTCCAGCAGGGCGCAGGCCACCCTGCCACGCCCAGCCCCCGCCGGGGCCGGTACCAGCCGCGGCACCAGCGGCGCCTCCGCCCGCAGCCCGGACTGCAGGGCGCCGGCCGCGTCCAGCACGTTCTCGGTGTTGCGGAAGCTGGTCGACAGCACCCTGACCGGGGCCGGCCGCGGCCGGCCGCCGTTGCCGCCCGGCCGGGTCACCGGGAAGTCCTCGGCGAACCGCAGCAGGTTACCGGCGCTGGCACCGCGCCAGCCGTAGATCGACTGGCAGGGATCGCCGACCGCAGTGACTGGATGCCCGCCGGCGAACAGCGCCCGCAGCAGGACCAGCTGGGCATGGCTGGTGTCCTGGTACTCGTCCAGCAGCACCACCTGGTAGCGGGCCCGTTCGATGGCGCCCACCTCTGGGTGGGCGGCAGCGATCCGGGCGGCCAGCGCGACCTGGTCGCCATAGTCCATCACTTCCCGGGCCGCCTTCGCCTGGGTGTAGGCGGCCACCATCGGGAGCAACTGCTCCCGGACGCGCTGGCACTGCCGGATCTTCCTGACCGGTGCTGGTGGCTGGCCGGGCAGCGCCAGGGTGGCGGCATCCAGCCACCGGCCGGCCTGCTCCACTTCGGCCGGCGTGCGCAGGTGGTCGGCGAGTTCGGCGGCCAGGTCCAGCACCGCGGCGGTCACCCATTGCGGGGTCCGGTCCACCGCGTCCATCGGGCCGCCATAGCCGGCCACCACCCGCGCCGCGATCTGCCAGCACACGGCCGGGGTAATCAGCCGCAGCGACGGTTCCATCGCCTCGCGCAGCGCGTGGTCGGCGACCAGCCGGGCCGCGTAGGCGTGGTAGGTGGAGACGACCGGCTCACCGTCCAGCAGCTCATCGGTATCCGCACCGCCGCCAGCGGCTGCCAGCGGGCCGGCGGCCAGCCCATCAGGGCCCGGCAGCAGGCCAGCCCGCCGCAGGCCGGCCAGCCGGGCCCGCACCCGCTGCCCCAGTTCGGCCGCGGCCTTGCGGGTGAAGGTGAGCCCGAGCACCTGGTGGGGCGCGACCAGGTCGTTGGCGACCAGCCAGACCAGCCGGGCCGCCATGGTCTCGCTCTTGCCCGACCCGGCCCCGGCGATCACCCCGACGGGCTGCAGGGGCGCGGCGATGACCGCCACCTGCTCGCTGGTCGGCGCGGGCAGGCCGAGCAGCCGCGCCAGCTGCGCCGGGCTGTACCCGGGCGGCCCGGTCACGTCGTCACCTGCTCACCCGTGGGATGCGCGGGGCAGCAGGCGGCGACCGGGCAGTGCCGGCAGCCGGGGTTCACCCTGGCCTGGAACAGCGGCCCGGCCATGCCGGCCGCGACCGTCTCGACCAGGTCCTGCGCCCAGCCGGGATCGGGGTCGTCCAGCAGGGAGCGCTGCGGCTGCACCCGGACCTGCGTGGTCAGGCTTGCCTTGCCAACCTGGATGAGCTCGGCACCGCCCGGCTCGGTCAGGCCGTGCCGCTCGAAGGCGCCCAGCAGCACCGCCAGCTGGTACACGCCAAGCTGCGGATTGCGGTCCAGGTCCGCGGCCGGCACCGGGCTGGAGCTTGTCTTCAGGTCGACCACGACCGCCCGGCCATCGCCGTCACGCTCCAGCCGGTCCACCCGGCCAGTGATCTCCACCGCGCCCACCTGGGCCCGCACCCGTTCCTCGAAGGCCACCAGCTCCCGCGGGTTCTCCCGGTGCCAGGCGAGGAACTTGGCCACCATCTGGCGGGCCTGTTCCCGCTGTTTCTCGCTGTACCAGGCGCTGCCGAAATCCAGGTGGTGCCAGACCTCGTCGATCCGCTCGCTGATCGTGGTCTCGGTCGCGCCTTCGGCGGCCAGCACCGCCGCCGCATGGATGACGATGCCGAAGTGGCGCACCACGTCCGCCGATCCGGCCCCGGCGGCGACTTCCAGCAGCCAGCGCAGGCCGCACCGGGTGAAGGTTTCCACCTGTGAGGGTGAGACCCTGATCAGCTCACCGCCACCGGGCGCAGCCGGGTCCAGGCCGGCCAGCGGGCCGGCCCCGGACAGTTCGGTGAGCTGATACCACTGGCGGGGGTCGGCGCCGCGGACCCCGGCCTGTGCCAGCCGGGCCAGCTGAGCAGCGGCGGCCTGGCGCATCGCGGGCGGGCACCGGACGTCGGCGGCGGCCCGCCGCAGATCCGCGGTAAGTGCCGGCAGCGACAGCCAGCGCAGGGCTGAGCCGGACACGTGCTCTGCGGTGATCTCGTCGCCGGCCAGCTCGGCCAGGAAACGTGAGGGGCGCTCCTCACTGTCGTCGCCGCCGGCGGCCGTCACCACCAGAGTCCGGCGGGCCCTGGTCACCGCGACATAGAACAGCCGCCGTTCCTCGGCCAGCAGCTTGGAAGCGAGCGCGGCGGCCGTCGCGTCGGTCCCGGACGGGCTGGCCACCCCGTCCGCGAGGTCGACCAGCTCGTCCATGCCCAGCAGCGATGACCGCAGCCGCAGGTCGGGCCAGATGCCTTCCTGGACACCGGCCACCACCACCACGTCCCACTCCAGGCCTTTGGCGCGGTGCGCGGTCAGCAGGCGGACGGCCTCCCCCGGCGGCGAGCGCTGGGCCAGCGTGTCGCCCGGAATCTCCTGGCCGGACAGGCTGTCCAGGAACAGCCCCGGCGAACCGGGCGGGAGCCGGGCGGTGAACCGCTCGGCCGCCTCGAACAGCGCCACCACCGCGTCCAGGTCCCGGTCGGCGGCGGCGCCGCGGGCACCACCACCGGCACTGACCGTCTGCCAGGCCCCGGCCAGGCCCGACTCCTGCCACACCGCCCACAGCGTGTCGTGGGCGGTACCGTCCGCAGCCGTATCGCGGGCCAGGGCCAGCAGGGCGGCCACCCGCTGCGCCGCGTCCGCCGCCGGGCCATCGGCCAGCACGAGTTCGCGCGGGTCACCCAGGGCCGCAGCCAGTGGCTCCACGGCCGACTCCACCCCGGCGGCCTGTGCGGACAGCCGCAGCGCCCGGCGCAGCCTGCGCAGGCCTAGTGCATCGGTTCCGCCAAGCGGGCCAGTGAGCAGCTGTGCCGCTGCGTCCTCGTCCAGGGTCTCCGGGCGCAGTGCGCAGCGCAGCAGCAGCAGCAGTGGCTGTGTCCCCGGCTCGGCGGTCAAGGGCAGCTCGTCACCGGCCACGACCGTCGGCACCGCGGCCGCCATCAGCGCCCGGCGCAGCAGCGGGACCTGGTGGGTAACCGACCGGACCAGTACCGCCATCTCCGACCAGGGCACCCCGTCCTGCAGGTGGGCGCGGCGCAGCACATCCGCGACCACCGCCGCCTCCTGGCTGGCGCTGGTGGCGGTGATCACCCGCACCGTGCCCGGGGGGACGGACGGGGATGGGGCCAGCTCACGGTGGCCGCCTGGGCCGGCCGGCAGCCGGCGGGCGACCCGCCGGGACGCGGCCAGCAGCACCGGGCCGCTGCGGCGGCAGGCCCGCAGCGAGACGACCCTGGCCGGCTGGCCGTCCGGGCTGCGGAACAGCCGAGGGAAGCGGGTGATGCCGTGCACATCGGCCCCGCGGAAGGCATAGATCGACTGGTCCGGGTCGCCGACCGCGATCAGTTCCCGGCCGTCGCCGGCCAGTGCGTGCAGCAGTGCTTCCTGGGCGGGGTCGGTGTCCTGGTATTCATCCACCAGCACCACGTCGTAGGCCTTCCGCTCGCGGTCCCTGACCGCACCCCGGGCCAGCAGCGAGGCGGCGATCCGGATGATCTCCGCATAGTCGTACGCGGGCACTGGCGCGAGGTCGAACCGCGCCTCATAGCGGCTGAGGAACCCGCCCGCGGCCTCCCAGTCGTCGCGTCCGCGCTGCCGGCCGAGCTGGGCCAGTCCGGGGCCGTCCAGCCCGCGCTCGGCCGCCCGCAGCAGGAAGTCCCGCAGTTCGGCCGCGAATCCGCGGGTCGCCAGCGCGGGCCGCAGCCGCTCCGGCCACCGCAGCCCACCGTCGGCCGCCTCGCCCCGCAGCATGCGCCGGACCTCCAGCAGCTGCTCGGGCCCGGACAGCAGGGTCGGCGGTTCATCCCCGGCCAGCAGGTACTCCCGGCACAGCAGGCTGTAGGCGTAGCTGTGGAAGGTCAGCGCCAGCGGTTCGCGCGTAGTTCGGCGCAGCCGGGCGGTGATCCGCTCCCGCAGCTCCTCGGCCGCCTTGCGGCTGAAGGTGAGCACGAGCACCCGTTCGGGGTCGATCCCGCGGTTGCTGATGCGGTCGGCCACCGCCTCCACAATGGTGGCGGTCTTGCCGGTACCTGGCCCGGCCAGCACTAGCAGCGGGCCCCCGGCGTGCTCGACCACGGCCCGCTGCGCGGCATCGAGGATGACCGGCTGGTCCGCTCGCCCAGGCGAGCGGACCAGCCGGTACGCGGGTGACTGCCGGTCCATCTCCGTACCGCACAGAATGGTCCGTCTGGGGCGGTCCCAGCGGCGTATGCGCGGATCGCCTCTACCTGTAGCACGCGGCCACGACACTCCGCGCCGATCCACGCCCATGAGTTGACGCTGGTTCCTGGTCGGCTACCCCCGGCCGGCGCGGAGCGCGGCGCCATGCTGGCCGCCGCCGGCCGGCCCGGCGGCTGCGCCCCGGCCCCAGCGAACGTCGTCAGGGCCGCGGCCGCGGCCGGGCACCGGCTGCGCCGTTACCATGAGGCGTGGCCGCCTCCGCGTCGCTCACCAGCCGTTACCTGGCTGAGGTCGCCGCTCGCGGGGTGCCGCACAACCGGCTCATCGATGTGGCCCGCGAGCAGGTCGACCTGGCCGCCAGCAGTTATGACGGCAGCTGCCTGACCAGGCCGGTCTTTCTGGCGCACGCCGAGTTCGCGGAACTGCGCGGCGACCTGCTGGCCCTGCACGCCATGCTGGCCTGCCTGCCCGGCCGACTGTTCGGCGGGGATGTCACCGCTTTCGCCCGGGCGGTCGGGATGACCGGCCTGCAGCTGACAGCCGTCGAGCTGGCGGGTGGCCGGCCGCCGACCCGGCTGGGCCGGGCCGATCTGTTCCGGGACACCACGGCCTTCCGGGTGATGGAGCTCAACCTGGGCAGTGCCCTCGGTGGCCTCGACAACGCCCTGCTCAACCGCGCCTTCCTGACCGAGCCCACGGTCGCCGAGTTCGTCGCGGCGCACGGGCTCAGCTACACCGACACCATGGAGGTGCTGGCCGCCACGTTGCGGGCCGAATGCGGCATCGGGGACGGCGAGCAGCCGCTCATCGCGGTGGCCGACTGGCCGGACTCGTTCGGCATCCTGCACAGCCAACTGCGGGCGGGTGCCGCGCAGCTAGCCCGGTACGGGCTGACCGCGGTGGCCTGCCAGGTGGGGGAGCTCAGCTACCGCGGCGGGCGGGCCTGGCTCGGTGGCCGCCCGGTGGATGTGGTCTACCGGGTCTTCCTGATCAAGGACCTGCTCCGGCCGGAGGCAGGCGAACTGGCCGGCCCGCTGCTGCGCGCCGCCGGGCGGGGCGAGGTGAAACTGTTCGCACCGATGGATGCCGAGGTCTACGGCAGCAAGGGCGCTCTCGCCCTGCTGTCGGATGAGGCCCACCGGCATCTGTTCACCCCCGCCGAACTGGCCCGGCTGGACCGGATCCTGCCGTGGACCCGGATGGTGCGGCCCGGGCCGGTCACGGTCGAAGGCGGCAGTGAGGCGGATATGGCCGATTATGCCCGGGCCGAGCGCCAGCACCTGGTACTCAAGCCGACTGCGCTGCACTCCGGTGCCGGGGTGATCCAGGGCTGGCTCACCGGCCCAGCTGAATGGCGGGACCGGCTGGCCGCGGCCATGGATGGCCCATACGTGCTGCAGCGCCGCGTCCACCCCATGGCCGAGCCGTTCCCGGCGGCCCCCGGGCCGGAGCCGTGGGTGCTGTGGTGGGGTGCCTTCCTGGGCACGCCAGGCTACGGCGGGGCGATCGTACGGGGCAGCACCGATCCGGACGCGGGCATCAAGAGCATGCCGCACGGCTCCACCGGCACTTGCTGCTTCCACCAGCCCGAGCCGCAACCTGCAGCATAAGCCGCGGCCGGGCCGGAGGTCAGCGGGCGAGCCAGCCCAGCGGGCCCGGCGCATGTCGACGCGGAAACGGCCGGCCACCTCACGCAGCGGGGTTCCCTCCTGCCGGTACCTGGCCAGGGCCGCCGGCTCGTGACCGGCCAGCAGCGAGCCGTCGGCGTGGATGACCCGCCACCACGCGACGCCGCCGCCCAAGACCGCCAGCACGCGGCCGACCTGGCGGGGCCCACCCTGGCCCAGGTATTCGGCGATGTCCCCGTACGACATCACCCGTCCCGGCGGGATGGCATCGACCACGTCCAGTACCTGCTCGGCGAAGCCGCTGAAGGGTTCGCGGGGAGAGCCGGTCATGCGCCCGGCAGTGGCCGGGAACCCGCGGTCCCGCGGCTTCCCCTGGCGATCCCCCGGGTCCCCCGGGACCGGCGGGTCCGGCGGAGCCCGGCGGCCGCGAACCCGGCAACCGCCAGGCAGCACAGCGCCAGCAGGGCATAGACGGCCAGCGCGGTCTTGCCGCGCACCGGCACCGGCACCGGCGGCACCGCGGCCGGCCCGCCGCCGAAGTGGGCGGTCAGCCGCACACCGTGGCTGACCGCGCTGTCGCGGCTCAGCCGGCCCGCGGTGGCCAGTGCGGCGGCAGCGTCCACGGTCCCGAAGCCAACCCGGTCGTCGTATCCGCCGGGGGGCGCGTGCTGGGCGGTGCCGGTGATCGCCTGGTCGGCCAGCGCTACCGGCAGGTGCGGGTAGCGGGCCCGGACCAGCGCGGCTATCCCCGAAACGATCGCGCAGGCCGGGCTGGTGCCGCTGACCAGCCAGTACTGCCCGTCCCGGCCCTGGGCGGGCACCCTGACCCCCGGTGCGGCGACCTCCACGGAAAGGTTGTCGCTGGAGAAGCTGGCCGCCCGCCCGTCCGGGCCAACCGCTCCCACCCCGAGCACACCCGGGTAGTCGGCCGGGAAATAGTACGGGGCCTGGCCGTCCCGCCGGGCGGCCAGGCTGGCTCCGGAGTTGCCGGACGAGGCGACCACGATCACCCCGTGATCAAGGGCGTTCTGCAGGGCCAGCCGGACCTGCCGGCTGGCCGCGCCGTAGCCAAGGGACATGCTGATGACCTGGGCACCGCGGGTAGTGGCATCGGTGATGGCCGTCGCCAGCGCCCGCTGGACCTCGGCGTTCGACTCGTGCCGGTACGCGCGGAAATGCGGGTCCCCGCGGTCGGTGACGACCCGGATGGACAGCACCTTCGCGGCCGGGGCCACCCCGATGATCCCGCTGGACCCGCCCGCGTGCCCGTGCCCGGCGATCAGCGAGGCCATCCAGGTGCCGTGCACGCCCCATGCGGTGTTGCCCATCCGCGTGCGGACCCCGGACAGATCCGGGCCGCTGATAACCGAGCCGGCCAGGTCGGACACCGACGGGGAGACCCCGCTGTCGATGACCGCGACGGTCACGCCCTGGCCGCGGGTCACGTTCCAGGCCTGCGGGGCGTGCACCATGTTCAGCACCCACAGCTCCTGGTCCCGCACGACGTCCGCGCCCGCGGGCGTGCCCGCGAGCGCGGGCACGATGGCCACGGCGCAGGCGGCCACCGCGGCGGCCCACCTGACGGCGCTCCCACGTGCCGTCAGCATGCCGGGCCGCCTGGGCACCGTGGCGGCGGCGGGGCAACGCCCAGATGCCCAGCCACCCAGCCGCCGATGCCGTTCTCCAGGCCGACCATCTCCGCGGTCGCGTACCGGTTGGAGCTTTCGTTGACCCGGCGGCGGCCGTCGGCGTAGCCGACCGTGGCGAGCACCAGGTAGGGCCCGGCGGCCCGGTCCCAGGCCAGCTGGCGCTGCCGGTCGCCGAACCTGGCCACCAGCGTGTCCGGGAACGGCACCGCCCGCAGGCCGGGGGTCAGGCGGATCCCGTTAATGCTGGGCAGATCCCGCTGAGCGGCGCGGGCGGCGGCCGGGCTGGGCAGCACGGCGACTCCGACCGTTACCGCCAGGCTCTGCGTCGCGTCGGTGTAGGTGGCCCGCAGCACTGCGCTGCAGCCATGGCTGAGCAGCACCTGTGCCGCCGCCGGGTCGGTGGCGGCCGGGCACGAAGCCTGGCTGGCGATGCCCGCCCGGCGCGCGGCCAGCGTGAGCCCGCGCGGCCCGCTCAGCGCCAGCGCCGGTATCCGGTAGTGGATGGCGGGCGGGAAGATCTCGCTGGCTGGCCATTGCCGCCAGCGCTTGCCCATCTCCCAGGCCATGATCTGCTGCTTCTGCGCCGCGCTGAAGGTGCGCGGCAGGATCTGCACCACCAGCCCGGCCAGGGCGGCGGCCAGCCCGGCCAGCGCCAGCGCCAGCAGCAGGAAAAACAGGCCACGCCGACGTCGCCGGGCATCTATCCGCGCGGTGATGGCGGGCCCCCCCGCGAGGCCGGGTGCCGGCTGGTCGACCGGCAGGCCGGGCAGTGCTTCGGGCCAGGCCGCCGGGGCGTTGCGGGGCAGTGGGCGCAACTGCTGTGGCAGACCAGGTAGCGGCCCGGGTGGCGCCATGTCCTTCGCGCCCGGCCCCGGACCGCCGCCATCCGGGGGCTCCGGCCGCACTGCCACACCGGCATGTTACGGCCTCCCCCGTGCCGCCGCGGTCCGCTGCCCACACTGGCCCGGCCGGGCGGGCCGGGATGGTCAGTAGCTGGGTAGCGACGGATCGACCTGGCTGACCCAGGCGACTACCCCGCCACCGAGGTGGACCGCGTCGGCGAAACCGGCGTCCTTGACCACGGCCAGGCACTCGGCGCTGCGCACGCCGGTCTTGCAGTGCAGCACGATCCGCTTGTGCTGGGGAAGGTGCTCCAGGGCTGCACCGGACAGGAACTCGCCCTTGGGGATGAGCACCGCGCCGGGGATGGAGACGATCTCGTACTCGTTCGGCTCCCGCACGTCCACCAGGAAGATGTTGTCCTCGCGGTCCAGCATCTCCTTGAGCTCAGTAGCGCTGATCGTCGATCCGGCCGCCGCCTTCTGCGCGTCCTCGGAGACTGTGCCGCAGAACTCCTCGTAGTCGATCAGTTCGGTGATCGACGGGTTCTTACCGCACACCGGGCACTCGGGGTCCTTCCTGACCCGGACCGTCCGGTAGCTCATCTCGAGCGCGTCGTAAATCATCAGCCGGCCGGTCAGCGGCTCACCGATACCGGTGATGACCTTGATGGCCTCAGTGACCTGGATCGACCCGATGGCGCCGCAGAGCACGCCGAGCACCCCGCCTTCGGCGCAGGACGGCACCATGCCCGGCGGCGGCGGCTCGGGGTACAGGCACCGGTAGCACGGCCCGTGCTCGGCCCAGAAGACGCTGGCCTGGCCGTCGAACCGGTAGA
>Ga0318554_10000126_pt1 | contig 22611 bp, 16 predicted proteins | sample GRESIP082b2f22_FD_203687 | JGI IMG/M metagenome (GOLD analysis project Ga0318554, IMG submission 203687) | Tropical soil microbial communities from Luquillo Experimental Forest, Puerto Rico - GRE.SIPMG.082b2f22 | ecosystem: Environmental > Terrestrial > Soil > Tropical forest > Bulk soil... | reverse complement strand
CGCCTACGCCATCTTCAACGGCTTCTCCCGCCGCTGGATCCCCGGCGGTGGTGTGGGCCACGTGTTCGAGACCACCGATGGCGGCCAGTCGTGGCGGGACATCTCGGGCAACCTGCCCGACATCGCCTCCGACGCCCTCGTGCTCAGCCACGGCCAGCTGGCCCTGGCCACCGACCAGGGCGTGTTCACGGCGCGGGCAGGCCAGGGCACTGCCACCAGCTGGTCGCGGCTCGGCTCCGGGCTGCCGAACGCGGCGGTGGATGACCTCACCGCCGGCCCGGGCGGGTTCATCTACGCGGCCACGCACGGCCGCGGTGTCTGGCGGATCGCCTTCTAGCCCGGCAGGCAGTGGGACAGGGCCCCGGCGGCAGTGCCGCCGGGGCCCTGTGCTGCCGGCAGCCACCGCGGGTCAGCCGAGCAGAGTTGCCGCCCGCCTGGCATGCCCTTCCCACCACGCCAGTTCCTGGTCATAACCGCCGAGCGCCTTTTCCCACCCGAACTGGACCAGCGCGCCCAGCAGGCACAGCGCGAGCTGGCGGTCCCACCACGGGCCGGTGTCGATGCCCGCGGCTTCCAGCGCGTCCCGGTAAGCCGCCATCGAGGCCTCCTTCGACTGCGGCAGGCGCCGGCAGTTGATCGCCAGGTACCACGCCAGATCGCTGAGCGGCGCACCGCAGCCGGGCTGCTCCCAGTCGAGCAGCACGGTCCGCCCGGTGTCGTCGGTGCCGAGGTTGTCGAGCTTCCAGTTACTGTGCACGAACGTCTGCGGGGTCGTGGCCAGCGCGTCAACCAGCGGGCTGGGGTCGCGGGCCAGCGGGGTGACGATGGCGGCGGCGGCTGGGGCCACTTCGGCCAGCAGCGGCCAGCCCCGGCCGACCAGTTGCGGCACCAGCTGGCCCGAGCCGGTGGCCGCTTCCGCCTCGGCCATCCAGGGCGACAGCTCCAGGTAACGGTGCATCACCGGGACCACGTCGAACTCGCGGCCGCAGCCCCAGAACGCCGCGTGCAGCGTGGCCATGTGCGCCAGGAAGCGGGCATGCTGGCCGGCCATGATCGGCTCGTCGGTGGCGGGCACCAGCCAGCGTGACACGTCGCGCATCAGCAGAGCGCAGCCACCGGACGGGCTGGTGCCCGTGCCGGGCTCGGGCGCTGCGCCGACGATGGGCTGGTTGAAGCAGTCTGGCAGCCGGGTGAGGATGCCCCGCTGCCACAGCACCAGCGGTGCACCTGGCAGGCAGCCAGACGCCCGCATGGTCCAGTCATCGGCCAGGTCGAGGTGCTTGAGCACGTAAGGCTGCCCGCCGATCACGACCCGCTCCAGCCGCGCCCCGGACTTGCCCGGGGCATGTGCCAGGACCTCCCGCTCCGACGCACCGGCGACCAGCTCGGCAACGTCGCGGTAGCTGCGCGGGGTGCTTGTCATCGTCGCCTCCTGGCGGCCTGGTCTGGTCGCCAGCGTGTGGCCGCACCTTGCAGTCAGTTTGCCGCCGGCCCGGCCCGGCGGGCCCGGCGGGGGGCGAGTCCGGGCAGCGCTCAGTGATGCGGGTGGGCGGCCGGGCCTCCCGCGGCTGGCCCCCGGGCGGCCTTCCAGGTCTCCGTGCGGACGTGGGTGTAATTCTCGAAGTCGGCCGGGGTCCGCATGGCGCTCAGCAGTGGAGCCTCCCGCAGCTGCTCGTTCGGGACTGGCAGCTGCGCGGTGAGCTGCGCGTCGACCTGCTGGATGTGGGAGACCTCGGCGGCGGCCGGGTTGGCGCCGCTGGAGACAGGCACGGTGACCCCGGCCAGCGGGTCGTCGGTGCGCGGGGTGGCCAGGGTCAGCACGTCACCGACATCGGGCGCGGCGGCGTCACGCCTGGTCAGGGCGGGCAGTCCCCACCGGGTCTCGACGGTCTTCAGGACCGAGGTGTGGTCCAGCGGCATGGTGCCGACCGGTACCCGGAAGACCGTGCCCGGCGCGATGAGCGGTGAGATCAGCAGCACGGGCACCCGCACGCCGAACCGGGTGAAGTCGAACCCGAACTCGCCCGGGCTGTTGTCCGGCGGCAGCGCCCCCGCCGGTGGCGGCACGTGGTCGTAGAGGCCGCCGTGCTCGTCATAACTGATGATCAGCAGGGTCTGCGGCCAGCCGGGGCCGCCGCGCAGCGCGTAGTAGACGTCGTGGATCAACTGCTCACCGAGCGCCACGTCGTAGTTCGGGTGATGGCTGTTGCCGGCCGAGCTCCAGGTCGGCTCCAGGAACGCGTAGGCGGGCAGGGCGCCGGCCGCCGCGTCGGCCTTGAAATCGGTGAACACGCCGAAGTGGGTGTCCGGCGCGCTGGTCGTGTCGGGAAAGTTCTTGCGGGTTAGCGGCTGGGCGTTCCCCCCGTAGATCTTCCAGCTCACGTTGTGCGCGGCCAGCAGCCCGAAGATGCTCTGCACGGTGTAGGACGCGCACCCGTCGTTCATGTGCCCCTGGCTGGTCGCCGCGCAGGCGAACGCACGGTTGGGGAATGTCTCGGTCGGCACCGAGCTGAACCAGTGGTCGCACACCGCGAACCCGCGGGCCAGCCCGGACATGACCGGCAGAGCCTGCGGGGTGAAGATGCCCATGATGTCGGACGCGGTGGTGCCGGGCAGGACGCTGCGCCCGGCCCGCTGATCCCAGGCGATGGTGGCGTCGAAGTTGGTGACGAACCCCTGGTTGGTGGCCACCGGCGGGTGCGGTGCGGTGCCGCTGCCGAACAACTGTGAGTTGGTGTTGGCATATCCCTCGCCCGGGTCCGCACCGGGCATGAAATAGGCCCCCGGGTCGGCCGGATTGATCTTGTGCACGGTAACGGGATTGCCACTGGTATCGGGATTGGACTCGGTGCCGGTAAGGCCCTCAAAAGCGGCCCCCGAAGGCGATACGTTGCCGGAGTCTTCATACAGGAACCCCAGCATGTGATCGAATGAGCGGTTCTCCAGCATCAGATGGACGACGTGCTGGATGGCAGAAAGCTGATTGCCCGGCATGGCTCCGTATTGTCGCGGGCGGCGGTTTGCGCGGCAAGGACATCTGGCGGCGCGGCTCAGCACTGCTACCCGCGGTCCCGCGATAGTTCCCTTTTACCGATGCCAGTGGCTGGGCCAGCGCCGCCATCGCCCGTGCCCATCCCCGCGTGGGTGGCCATCAGTGACGCCTGCGGCAGCACACGGGGCGCGGCGGCGAGCACCCGGATTGACATCAAACTCACACGAAGATCATGCAGAGGCCCGACAACGGCCGTCGACGATGAAGCTCTACCCAGCCCGGGAATTGTTCCCGCTTCCGCGCGGACCCGGGCAGCAGGCAGAGCATCGGAGGATCTCGTGGCACAACTGGGCTCTCCAGCCACGGACAGCGGCCCGGGTGGCAGCAGCCCGCCTGGCAGTGGCTCCGGCGGCAGCGGTCAGGTGGTACCCGGGTCACGGCTCGCCCGGCGGCGGCGGGTGCTGCTCGGGGTGGGCATCGCGGCGGCCCTGCTGGCGATCGGCGGGCTGATCGGTGCCTCCTTTGTGAAGTCACCCCAGCAGCTTGCCGCTGACACCGCGGCACCACCTCCCACGGTGACCACCGCCACCGTCGTCTCCCAGATCCTGACCTCGTCGGTGCAGATGCGCGGGGTGGTGTACCCGGCCAGGCAGTACAACGTGTATGCGAGCGCCCCATCGCCGGATTCAGCCTCGGCGGCAGGCCCGGGCTCGGCCGGGAGCGGCTCGTCCGGCGGCACCGGATCACCGGCGGCGGCTGGCAGCGGGGCCGTGTACATATCGAAGCTGGACGTCGCCACCCGCGACACCGTCGGGAACGGCAGGCTGCTCGCCGAGATCGACGGCCAGCCACTGTTTGCGCTGACTGGCAAGGTGCCCGCCTGGCGGGACCTGACGCCGGGTGAGAGCGGGCCGGACGTGACCGAGCTGCAGCAGGCCCTCGCTGCACTCGGCTACTACGGCAACGGCGACACCCCGGGGTTCTTCGGCCCGGCAACCGAATACGCGGTGTCGCTGTACTACCAGCACCTCGGGTACACCCCGCCCGCCTCGGGCGGTGTGCCCGCGGCTGACGTGGTGTTCCTGCCATCACTGCCGGCGACGGTCGTCGCCGTGAACGGCGCCCGCGGCGAGCAGCCCGGCCAGCCCTTCCTTGAGCTCGCCGCCCGCGGGTCGCTGGCGCTGACCGGCGAACTTCCTCCCGCGTACGGGGACCAGGTGAAGCCCGGCCTGAAAGTGACGATCTATGACGAAGTGACCGGCATCCACGCGACCGGGACCGTGTCCGGCCTGGGGACGGCGACCACCGTCACCCCGGTGGGTGCGGTGGTGGACGTCGGGGGCGGCTCGGGTTCGGCGAGCTCCACCAGCTCCGGATCGGCCGGTGCGGCTGGCGCGGCCGGGACGGGCAGCTCGGGCGGTGCCAGCGGCGCGGGCGCGACGCCGTTCCTGCCGCTGGCCGTGCGCGCGTCCACGCCGCTGTCTCCGGCACTGAACGGTGAGAACGTCCTGGTCACCGTGCAGACTGGGCACACCGAGGGGCCGGTGCTCACGGTGCCGGTCGCTGCGATCGTGACCACGGCGTCCGGCACCAGCCATGTCACCGTGGCGGGGGCACACGGCAGGCAGACCCAGGTCACCGTGATGCCAGGCATCTCCGAGAACGGCTATGTCCAGGTGACCCCGGCGACGGCCGGCACGCTCGCCCGCGGGGACCGCGTGGTGGTGAGCGGCTGATGGCGACGCCAGTGATCGAACTGCGAGGGCTGGCCCGCACCTATCCCGGGCCGCCGCCGGTGCCGGCGCTGTGCCCAGCCGACCTGCTGATCGGTGCGGGTGACTACGTCGCGGTGACCGGGCCATCTGGCTCGGGCAAGTCGACGCTGCTGCACCTGCTCGGCCTGCTCGACTCACCGACCGCGGGCAGCTACCTGCTGGACGGCCTGGACACCTCCGCGCTGGCCGACCGGGACCGGTCGGCGCTGCGCGGCAGGCGGATCGGGTTCGTCTTCCAGGAGTTCCACCTGCTGCCCTACCGGACCGCGCTGGAGAACGTGCTGCTCGCCGAGCTGTACAACCAGACCCCGCGCGGCAGCCGGCTCCGGGCGGCGGTCGGGGCGCTGGAATCGGTCGGGCTGGGGCACCGGCTCGATGCCCTGCCCACCATGCTGTCCGGCGGGGAGAGCCAGCGGGTGGCGATCGCGCGGGCGCTGGTGAACCAGCCGAGCCTGGTGCTGTGCGACGAGCCGACCGGGAACCTTGACTCGCGGAACGCGGCTGCGCTGATGGAACTGCTCGACCGGCTGAACGCGGCCGGTTTCACGATCGTAGTGATCACCCACGACACGGGAGTGGCGGCCCACGCCCACCGGGTCGTCGCGATCAGCGACGGGCTGCTGTCCGAGCATGCCGGGGCCGGTCATGCCTAGTTCAGCCACCGGCCTGCCACCACCGCGGCTGGCCGCCCGGGACGCGGCCGCCGAGGCAGTCGCCGGGATCGCGCAGCGGCCGGGCCGGGCCGTGCTGACCATGCTCGGCACGGTCCTCGGCGTGGGCGCGTTCGTCGCCGTGCTCGGTCTGACCGCTACCGGGGCCGGCCAGATCTCGCACCAGTTCACAATCCTCGAGGACACCACGGTGACCGTGGAGGACAACGGCCCGGCCAACAACGTCGCCCCGCCCGGCACCAATCCTGCCATCGGGTTCCCGGCCGACGCCGATACGGTCGCCGGCCACATCCACGGGGTGGTCGCTGCCGGTGTCTGGTGGCCGGTCGCCCTCCCCCAGGGCACGGGCGTCACCAGTTCGCCCGCGCTGTCGGCGGCCAGCTCCCAGACGGTCAGCCTGCTGGCCGCGTCACCCGGGGCGGTGCGGGCGATGGGGCTGTCAATGGCCGCCGGCTCGCCGCTGAGCACGTACGAGAATGACACCGGCCAGCACGTTGCGCTGATCGACACGGCCACCGCAGCCCTGCTGGGCATCTCCGCTGCCCGCCTGCCCAGCCATCCCGCGGTGTTCGTCAACGGCATCGCCTACACAGTCATCGGCATTTACCGCTCCGCACAGCGGGTGGTGAGCGCCGAGAGCGCGATGCTGATCCCGGAGAGGACGGCACTGGCCGACTACGGGAACCCGCCGCCTGGCATCGGCAACCAGGAGGAGGCCCAGCTGGTCGTCGCCACCAGGATCGGTGCGGCGCAGGCGGTGGCCCGGCAGATCGCCAGGGCCGAACTGCCGGCCGACCCGAGCCGGCTGGTCGTGACCTCGCCACCCAACCCGCAGAACCTGCAGGGCGAGGTGACCGGCGACCTGGCGGGCCTGTTCCTGATCCTCGCGCTGATCAGCCTGCTGATCGGCGCGGTAGGTATTGCGAACACGACACTGGTCGCGGTGCTCGAGCGCACGGAGGAGATCGGCCTGCGCCGCGCCGTGGGCGCCCGGCCCCGGCACATCGCCGCGCAGTTCCTCGCGGAGTCCACCGCGCTCGGCACACTCGGCGGGCTGATCGGCACCTGCATCGGCGTCGGCATCGTGGTGATCTTCGCCGCGGCCAAGGACTGGACCGCGGTGCTGAACCCCCTCTACACCCTGCCCGCGCCACTGATCGGCAGCGTGGTCGGCCTGCTGGCGGGGGCATATCCCGCGCTGCGGGCGGCGCGGACCAGGCCGCTGGCAGCGCTGCGGCACGCCTGACGCCACGGCTGCCCGAAAGGAGCCAAGATGCGCATCCGCACCGGCATCTGCCTGCTGATCTGCTGCTGCGCGGGCCTGGCCGCCTGCACCGCCGCCGCGCCGAAAGGGCCGAAAACGGCCGTGCGCACCCCGAGCGTCGGCCGTCCGCAGCCACCCACCTCGGTGCAGGCGGCGCTCTCCCGCGACCCGTTCACTCCCTACGCCGCGCTCGGCCAGTCAGACAACGACGGGCTGGCGCCCGGTCAGTCGGATTTCGCCTTCAGCCAGGCATGCATGACCGCCGCGGGCTACCCGAACGCGGGCAGCGCGCTGTTCAGCATCCGCCTCGGGGCGGGCGGCCTGGCGTTCTCGCAGCCCTGGGGGCCATGGGGTTACCTGGGACTCGCCGTCGCCGAGCAGTATGGCTTCCTTGTCCCCCCTGGCTCGGCGCTGACCAGCCTGGGTGTCGACTCTCCGCCGCCGGGCACAAATCCCGCGAGTCTGCCCGCGGCGGAGCAGACCGCGATCGGGAAGTGCGCCACGATCACCGGGAACTTTGACAATCAGCTGCAATCCGGTCCGCTGGCCGGAATCCAGACGCTGGGTAACGACATCTACAACGACATCCTGCGGGACGCGGCGGTGAAGAACGCCACCAGCGCGTGGTCCGCCTGCATGGCGAAGAACGGCTACAGCTACCGCCAGCCGCAGGATGTGTTCTTCCAGCAGCTGCATGCCATCTACGGCGGGAGCGGACGCGGGATCGATATAAGCCCGGGCCAGGCGATCAGCACTGCCGCCAGGCAGGCGCAGACCGCAGCCGCGGTCACGGATGCGAACTGCACCCAGTCCACCGATCTGGCGGGGATCTACTTCGCCGTCCAGGCCAGCTACGAGCAGCAGCTTGTCAACGCCAACCAGCAGGCGCTCAACGCGGCGGTCAGGCAGTACCGCGCCGCCTACCAGAAGGAGCTGGCCAAGCTCGCGGCACTGCTGCGGGCGGCGAAGGCACAGCCGTTCCCCACCCACGTGAGGGGGCGGGCCAGATCGTAAGCCTGGCTGACCGCAACCGCCCAGCAGCGACCGCCCGCCCCGTCGTCGTGCTCATGCGGCCAGCGGGGCATACCTGAGCATACGTAGGCGACCCCAGGTCAATGGCGGATGATCATTGGCCTGGAGAGCCTTGTGGGGACCGCTGGCTTTAGGGGAACATAGGCCAGGCAGGTACGGGCGAAGGCGCAACTGACGTCTTCCCGGGTGATGGGGCAAGGAGGGGACCCGGATGCTGATCGCCATTCTCAACCAGTCGACATTGGTGTCCAACCCGGACGCGATGAAAATGACCCAGGCGGTGGCCACGCAGGTCCGGCTGGATGCCGCGCCGTTGTGGGACCGGTCGCCGGCGGCGGTGGTGTTCTATACCGACCCGGGCGCGGTGCCAGCGACCGCGCATGGGATCGCGATCGTGGACACGATCCAGAATCAGCCGCAGGGTGTGCTGGGTTTCCACACCGAGGACCAGGGCGGAAAGCTGTGGGGAGTGGTGGCGGCCAAGCCGGAACTCGACAACGGGGCGCAGGTGACCACCGGCGACTGGAGCGTGTCGAGCGTGCTGTCGCATGAAGTGCTGGAGATGTTCGTCGACCCCAACTGCAACCTGTGGGCCAACGACGGCAAGGGGTCCGCTTACAGTTTTGAGGTGTGTGACCCGGTCGAGGCACCCAGCTACGTGGTCAATGGCGTGTCGGTGTCGAACTTCATCACGCCGTCCTGGTTCGACCCGCTGGCCGCGACCGGCCCATCCGGTGCCCAGTTCGACAAGCTCGGCCACCTGACCGCGCCGTTCACCATTCTCAAGGGCGGCTACGTGGTGTATGAGTCCGCGGGTAAGGAACAGCAGAAATACGGCGATGAGTTCCCCGAATGGCGCAAGCAGATGAAGGCCGGCCCGCTGGCACGCACCCAGCGCCGGCTGGCCCAGGCCCAGGCCCACTATGGCGGAGTGGCCCAGGCCCACTACGGCGGAGTGCCCGAGGCCCACTACGGCGCATGACGCACTCCCGGCCAAGGCTCGTAAGTTCACGCCATCAGCGGACGCGCTGCTGGCCGCTGGATGCTTGCCTTGCTGACGGGTAAATCGTAGGCGGCTGCGGTGGCGGCGTGTCCTGCATGCGGGCAGGTGAACCCGGAGATCGCGCGGTATTGCCTGGCGTGCGGGGTGCTGATCGAACCGGACACCGGCCGGCCGACCGAGGAACGCAAGACGGTCACAGTCTTGTTTTGCGATCTGGTCGGGTTCACCGCTGCCTCCGATCATGCCGACCCGGAGGACGTCCGGGCCGTGATCCGCCCGTATCACGCCCGGCTGCGGCGGGAGGTAGAGGCATACGGGGGCACCGTCGAGAAGTTCATCGGCGACGCCGTGATGGCGGTGTTCGGCGCGCCGGTAGCCCACGAGGATGATCCGGAGCGGGCGGTCCGGGCGGGCTTGCGCATCCTGGACGCGATCGCAGACCTGAACCAGGAGGACCCGGAGCTTGGCCTGGCGGTGCGGGTCGGGGTGGAGTCGGGGGAGGTGGTCGTGGCACTGGACGCCCGTCCCGAGCGAGGGGAGGGCATGGTCGCAGGGGATGTGGTGAACACGGCGTCGCGGCTGCAGGGGGCAGCGCCAGTGGGCGGGGTGCTGGCGGGGCCAGGCACGTACGCGGCGACCCACCAGGTGTTCGACTATAAGCCGCTGCCGCCGGTGGTGCTGAAGGGCAAGGCCGAGCCAGTGGCGGTGTATCAGGCACTGGCGCCGCTGGCCCGGTTCGGCGTTGACCTGACCCGGTCGCTTGCCACGCCGATGGTGGGCCGCCAGATCGACCTCGGCATCGTCACCGGCGCATTCCAGAAGGCGATGCAGGAATCGACGGTGCAGCTGGTGGTGGTGGCCGGGGAGCCGGGGGTGGGCAAGTCACGGCTGGTTGCCGAGCTGCGCTCGTTTATTGATGCCTGGCCGGACCTGATCCGCTGGCGGCTGGGCCGGTGCCTGCCCTACGGGGACGGGATCACATTCTGGGCGCTGGGGGAGATCGCCAAGGCCGAGGCGGGGATTCTGGAAACCGACCCGCCGGAGGTGGCTGCCGCAAAGATCGACGCGATGATCCCCGACGACGCACCGGACGCGCCATGGCTCAGGGCGCGGTTGCGGCCCCTGGCCGGGCTGCCTGCCCCGGAGGCGGCCCTGGAGGAGAACTTTGCGGCGTGGCGGGCGTTTTTGGAGCTGCTGGCCGAGGGCCGTCCGTCGGTGCTGGTGTTTGAGGATTTGCACTGGGCCGATGAGGCACTGCTCGAATTTGTGGAACAGCTGGCCGTCTACGCCCACGGGGTTCCGCTGCTGCTCGTGGGCACCGCCCGCCCCGAACTGTATGAACGGGCACCGGGATGGGCGGCCTCGGTGCGCAACGTAGCCAGGGTGAACCTGCGGGCGCTGACCGCGGCTGAAACCGAGCGGCTGATCTCTAACCTGCTGGGTACAGCGGAGCTCCCCGCCGAGGTGCAGCAGGCGATCTGGGACCGCGCAGGTGGCAACCCGCTGTACGCAGAGGAGTTCGTGCGCCTGCTGAAAGACCAGGAGATCCTGCGGCGGGCGGGCGCCGGCTGGGACATCGACACCCATGCCGAGATTCCGTTGCCGCCGGGCGTGCACGGGCTGATCGCGGCACGGCTCGATAACCTCGGTCCAGTGCGCAAACGGCTGCTGCAGGACGCGGCGGTGGTAGGCGAGGTGTTCTGGGCTGGCGCTGTCACCGAGATGGGAGACCAGGACCAGGCGCAGGTGCAGGTTCTGCTGCACGAACTGGCGGGCAAGGAGCTGGTCCGCCCGGTCCGGCGCTCGTCGATGGCTGGCCAGGCCGAGTACGCCTTCGCCCATGCGCTGATCCGCGATGTCTGCTACGCAGAGATCCCCCGGGCCGAGCGCGCCCAGCGTCACCGCCGGGCCGCGGCCTGGATCGAGCGGATGGCCGGGGAGCGGGCGGCTGACCAGGCCGAGATCATCGCTGCTCACTACACCACCGCCCTGGAACTGGCACAGGCGGCCAGGGATCCGCAGGCCGGGGAGCTGGCCGCGAGCGCGGCTCACTACCTGATGCTGGCCGGGGACCGGGCCACCGGCATCGACGTGGAAGCCGCCGAACGTCATTACGCCAAGGCACTGGGCATGACCGGGCCCGATGACCCCAGCCGCGCCGAACTGCTGGCCCGTCATGGTGAGGTACTGCGCGTGCAGGCCCGGTTCGGCGACGCGACAGCCGCCTTCGAGCAGGCGATCGCAGCATTCCACACCAACGGGGATGTCCGCCGGGCTGCCATGGCGACAAGCCGGTACTCGACGCTCCTCCACCGGGTCGGTGACAGCCGGTACCCGGATGCCGCCGACACGGCGCTGCAGGCGCTGGAGCCACTCGGGCCCTCCCCCGAACTGGCAGCGGCGCTGGCCGACCGTGCCGCGGCAAGCTTCCTGTCCGGTCAGTATGCGGAGGCGGCCACCTTTGCCGAGCGCGTGGTGGAACTCGCCGCTGAGCTGGGCCTGCCCCTGCCGGCGCGAGGGCTCGGGTTCCGTGGCTGCGCCCGGTTCGCACTCGGCCAGGCGGCCGGACTTGATGACATCCGCCACGCGCTGGACGCCGCCACCGCCCAGGGCCTTGGCCGCGAGGCAGCCGTGCTCTATTACAACCTCGGTGCATCCCTGGTCCGGGCCCAGGGGCCACGCGCCGTGTGGGAGCTTGCCCAGCAGGGCACCGCCTTTGCCCAGCGGCACGGGATCGCAGAGTGGGTTCCGCTGCTCGAAGGCACCGCCGTGGAGGCAATGGCCGACCTGGGCCTGATCGAGCAAGCCCGGGCCCTCATGGCGGAGGTACTCAGCCAGGTTGCCGCGGAGGACTGGATGGGCCAAGTGGACCTGCGCTCCGCGGAGGCCCGCATTCAGGCCCGCCGCGGCGAATTGTCCCGCAGCGGCCTCATGGACTGGATCCAGCAGACGGTGGCGAAAGCCCGGGAGCTGGGCGAACCGCAATACCTGGGCGGGCTCCTCGCACTCGCCGCTATAGCCCAGGCTGCGGCCGGGGAAGCTCGCGCCGCCGCTCCGCTGCTCACCGAACTCGAGCAAATGCCCAATGTCCGGGACACTCTGGACTACCTGCGCAGCCTTCCCGACCTGGTACGGGTTGCGGTTGCAGCGGGTGAGCCGGAACTGGGGGCGCGGCTCGCCGCCGGTCTCGAACCGGTATATCAGCTTGATCAGCATGCGGCAGTGGCCGCCCGCGCTCTGCTCGCCGAGCAGCACGGCGAGCTCGCTGAGGCTGCGGCCCTGTTCGCCGACGCCGCCGGGCGGTGGGAGCGATTCGAGGTGCCGTGGGAGCAGGCTCAGGCACTCCTGGGGCAGGGCCGGTGTCTGCTCGGCCTCGGCCGGCCTGCCGAGGCCGAGCAGGCGCTGTCCGCGGCGCGAGATATCTTCACGTCGCTCGGTGCCAGCCCCGCCCTCGCCGATGCCAACCGCCTGCTGGCGGAGGCAACCGCGGTGGCCGGAGCATGACCTTGGCGGGTCCGGCTGCACCGGTGACCATGTCAGTGGCTGGTGCCACGCCGGCTGCCTGGCCCCGATCGTGACAGCATCCAGGCCCGAGGTTCGGCGCCGGCAGGCGATGGGTGAGAAGACAGCCCGGGCGTATCGGGACGTCCTGGCTGTCCCCGGCGCCCGCATACTTATCGGGTCTTTCGCCGCTTCGCAAATCGGTAACTGGCTTTACCTCGCTGCGCTGCTCGGGTACGTGTACAGCGCGACCAGGTCGGTGGGCTGGGTGGGTGCCGCGACGATCTGCCGGCTTCTCCCGCTGATGCTGCTTGGCCCGTTCGGAGGAGCCGTCGCCGACCGCTATCCACGGCGCACCGTCTTGCTGGCCGGCGACTCGCTGCGCGTGCTGCTCATGGCTGCCCTGGCTGCGACGGTCGCAAGCGCTGGCCCGGTGGCGCTGGTTATCGGGTTGACCGCACTGGCGTCCGCAGCTGGCTGCGCGGAAAAGCCGTCAGCGACGGCTCTGCTTCCGCGCCTGGTCCGTGAGGCCCGGCTCGGCCCGGCACACGCGCTGCTGCGCACGGTCCAAGATCTCGGAGTCGTCATCGGCCCGGCAATCGGCGCGCTCTTGCTGCGGGTAGCTCCCGCCTGGATCGCATTTCTGGTGACCAGCGTGATGTTTGCCTTCTCCGCGCTGCTGATCTTGGCAATGCGTCACGACACGGTCCCGGCCGGCAGGCTGACATCGGGGCTTGCCCATCTGGCTGGCGGGCTGCGGACGGTCCGTGCGACTGCGTTTGCGGGTTGGCTGATCGTGATCGTGGCGATGGTGGAATTCACTTACGGGGCCCAGACCGTGCAACTGGTCGTGTACGCCAGGCAGTCGCTTGGGCTTGGCAGCGGTGGCTACGGCCTGCTGCTGACGGCTGCGGGCGCTGGCGCTTTGATGATCGCGGTCGCCACTGGCCGTTTGGCCACGAGCAGGCGCGTTTCGCTGATCATCGTCGCCACCGGTTCGCTGATGTGCGCCACCCAGCTCGCATACGCCGGCGTCAACGTGCTCTGGGTGGCGCTGGCGGTGACTGTGATCGGAAATGCCGGCCTCGTCTCGTGCGAGGTGGTCAGCGAGACGGCGGTGGCGCGGATCGTCCCCCGCGAGGCGCTCGGGCGCGTGATCGGGATCTTCAGCGCAGTGTCGGCGGGCGCGGTGGTCGCTGGGGCAGTCCTGGCCCCAGTTCTGGTGGCGTCCACATCGTTGCGTGCCAGCCTGCTGATCCTCGGTGCCGCTGCCTTGCTGATCACGCTGCTGTGCCGAGTGGGCCTGCGCGGGCTCGACGCAGTCAACGCAGAGCATGCAGACGCGCTCGCGTCAAGGGTGACGGTCCTCGAGGGCCTTCCGGTCACGGTGGGAGTGCCCCAGATCGTGCTCGAGCAACTCGCCTCGGCCGCGCAGTTCCTCCCGCTGCCGCCCGGGGTGGACGTCGTTGTCCAGGGAGCGCCGGCGCATGCCTTCTACGCCGTCGTTGACGGCCGCGTCGTCGTGCACCGGGACGGGAAGGCCGTCGTGCACCTGGGTCCTGGCGACAGCTTCGGTGAGCGCGGGCTGCTCGATCACGCCCCCCGGAATGCCACCGTCACCACTGAGATGGATACGACGCTCCTCCGCGTGCAAGGTCACATTCTGCTCGATGCCCTCGAGGCGGCGCCAAACCTGCGGCCCGCGCTCGATCTCAGCAGCACTGCGCCTGGCGTGCAAGTCTCGCCGGGCGAGACGGCGATGGTGGACGACCCGCGATGGGCTGAGCCGTGACCGCCCACGCGCTCAACGCTGTCATTGCCGGCGCCGGTGCGGCCAGCCGCACGGGGTCTGCTGTGCCGGCTACCGGGCGACCCCATTGGCGGCGCTCTTGCGCTGGATGCAGCCCAGTAGCTGATGGTAGGAGTCGCAGAACGAGCGGACCCCCTCACGCTCGAGCTGGGCGGTGAGCGTGGCCAGATCGATGCCTGCGGCCGTGGCGGCGGCGAGGGCCCGTTCCGCGGCGGCAGGATCCAGGTTGAGGGTGCCGGCGACCGTGCCGTGATCGGCGAAGGCACGCAGGGTTTGCTCGGGCATCGTGCTGACCACGCCGGACCCGATCAGTTCCGCCACGTAGCGGACGTCGGAGTAGGCGGGGTTCTTGGTGCCGGTGCTGGCCCACAGTGGCCGTTGCGGCCGGGCACCGAGCTTGCGCAGCTGCTCCCAGCCCGGGCCGCTGAATTCGGCCAGGTAACGCTGGTAGGCGACGCGGGCGCTGGCGATCGCAAGCTGGCCCCGCAGCGGTGAGTTCTCCGCGAGCATGGCGTCGGCCATGGTGTCGATCCGCGACACGAAGAACGACGCGACGGAGGCGATCCGATCCACCGGCTGGCCCGCGCCGGCCCGCGCGGCCAGGCCGCGCTGGTAGGCGGTCATCACCTGCTGGTAGCGCTCGACCGAGAACAGCAGCGTGACGTTGACGTTCACGCCGCGCCGGGTCAGCTCCTCGATCGCGGGCAGGCCGGCGGCTGTGCCAGGGACCTTGATCATCACGTTGGGCTGGGCGAGCCGCTGCCACAGGTGGGTGGCCTGGGCGATGGTCGCCTCGGTGTCGTCTGCGAGATCGGGAGTGCACTCGAATGAGATGAACCCATCACTGCCCCCACTGGCTTCATGCGCAGGGCGCAGCAGCCGGGCAGCGGCGCGGACGTCGTCGAGGGCGAGGGCAAAGAACAGCTCCTGGGTATCACGCTCGCCGCCGGCGATCAGCCCGCGCAACTGCTGGTCGTAACGATCGGAGCCGGTGATGGCCTTAGCGAAGATGGTGGGGTTGGAGGTCGCGCCGGTGACCGCATAGTCAGCGATCAGCTCCGCGAACATGCCGCTGTCAAGCAACTCACGCGACAAGGTGTCCAGCCAGATGGACACTCCTGCGTCACGAAGCCGGTGCAGGTTGAGATTGAGTGCCATGACCGAATCTCCGGTTCACGATCGGGCCACGGGGTCACTGGCCAGCGAGTCAAGTGGGGTATCCGGGTCGGCCAGCGCCGCCACCGTGACTGGCTGGCGTGACCGGATCAGCGCCTGGATGTGGTCGTTCACGTCCCACACATTGACGTTCATACCCGCCACCACCCGGGCATCGCGCAGCCAGAAGGCGATGAACTCGCCGCCCTCCCTGTCGCCGCGGAACACGACCTCGTCCCACTCAGGCGCGAACCCTGAATACTCCATGCCGGCGTCGTACTGGTCGGAGAAGAAATAGGGGATGCGATCGTAGCTGACCGGCTGGCCGAGCATCGCCTGCGCCGCCGCGGGCCCTTGATGCAGGGCGTTGGCCCAGTGCTCCAGGCGGACCGGCCGCTGGTAGAACGGGTGCCAGGCGTTCGCGACGTCGCCTGCCGCGAAGATATCCGGCGCGGAGGCGTGCAGCCTGGCGTCAACGGCGATGCCGTTGCCGGTCTGCAGCCCTGCGTCCGTGGCCAGGCTGGTCCGGGGCAGCACGCCGATCCCGACGACGGCGAAATCGCATTCGATCCTGCGGCCGCTAGTGGCCCGGACCGCCGCGACCGCACCGCTGCCCTCGAAGGACTCGACCCCGTCACCGAGCAGCATGCTGACCCCATGCCGGGTGTGCAGGTCGCGGTAGAAGGACCCGATTTCGCGGCCGAAGATCCGCTCGTTGGGCAGCGCCTGCGGGTCGATCACGGTGACCTCAAGACCGCGCTGGCGCGCGGATGCGGCGAACTCGCTGCCGATCCAGCCCGCACCGGCCACGGCCACCCGCCCGCCGGCCGCCAGCCGCTCCCGCAGCAGATCGCAGTCGGCGAGCGTGCGCAAATAGTAGATGCCGTCGAGACCGGCCCCTGGAACGTCCAGCCGGCGGGGCTGCGCACCGGTCGTGAGCAGCAGCTTGTCGTATCCGAGCGTGCGGCCGCTGTCCAGCGTCAGCCGTGACCGTCCGGGCTCGATAGCGGTCACCGATACCCCGGTCACCAGCTCGATCTCCAGGCGGGCATAGAAGTCGTCCGCGTGGACGTAGGCTTTCTCGCGCTCGGTTTCGCCGCGCAGATAGTCCTTGGTCAGCGGTGGCCGCTCGTAGGGGCGCTCCGGCTCGGCGCCGATGAGTATCACCCGGCCATCGAAGCCGCCGGTGCGCAGCTCCGCGGCGGCTGTGGCACCGGCCAGGCTCGCTCCCACCACCACGAAAACTGGCTTGGTCATCGGGTTCTCCCTCCAGTGAGGCTTGCCATCGATGCGCGGCCACCCGGACCGGGCGCGGCCAGCCGCGGTGGGCATGGATCCCGGGGCGCTCCCGCATCCGCCCGCACCCGGCGGGCCTCTACCCTTATCTTCTAACGGATACTAGAATCGACGATAGAACGGGTAGGCTTATTTCGTCAACACAGCTCTCTCATAGAAGCAGGCAGGATGGCACACCCACACGGCCAGCGAGCCGCGAACGGCAGCGGCCGGTGAACCGGGCCGGGCTCGACGCCAACCTGGCGGGCATCGCCAGCCTGGCCGAGCCGACCAGGCGTGCCCTGTACCTGTACGTGCAGGCGCACGGTGCGGCGGTAAGCCGCGATGAGGCGGCCGCCGCGGTCGGCGTGCCGCGGCACACGGCCAAGTTCCACCTGGACAAACTCGCCACCGATGGCCTGCTGGAGATCGAGTTCGCCCGGCGTACCGGACGCCAGGGCCCCGGCGCCGGACGGCCCGCGAAGCTCTACCGCCCCGCCTCCCGGGAACTCGCGGTCACGCTGCCCGAACGCCGTTACGAGCTGGCCGGGCGGCTCATGGCAGGCGCCATCGCCGATGCACGGACCAACGGCATCCCCGTCGCCGAGGCCCTCAGCCGCGCCGGACGCCAACACGGCGGCGAGATGGCCGCCACCGCACTGCTCGAAACCGCAGATAGCCCTACGCGCGAGGCACTGCTGGCCGCGGCCCGGCGGGTCCTCGACCAGGAAGGCTATGGCACCCGCACCGATCCGGCCGGGCTGACCCTGGCCAACTGCCCGTTCCGCGCCCTCGCCGCCGAGCACACCACCGTCATCTGCAGCATGAACCTGGCAATCATGGAAGGCCTGCTGGCAAGGCTAGACCAGCTCCACCTCAGCGCCGTGCTGAAGCCCGCGGAGGGACGATGCTGCGTCCGCCTTGCGGCCGAGGGGACCGCCGCAGGGTGACCCCGGCTGGCACCTGGGCTCTCCATTTACCTGTCCGTCATGCATCTGTGTCCTCGCGGTGGTGGTGTTCGGCGAGGCTGGCGAGGCTGTCACGGTCGATCTGGTTGCTGGCAGCGGTCGCGATGACGCAGCCGGTGACGGCGCGCAGGGTGGCGGTCCGGCGGCCGTGCTCGAGCAGGGCACGTTCCCCGACGACCGCGCCGGGGCCGAGCTCACCGAGCTGGGTGCCGTCCACCGTGACGCTGAGCACCCCGTCCAGCAGCAGGTAGAGGTCGCCGCCGGGCTCGCCCTGCTCGGCGAGCACGGTACCGGCAGGGAGCCTGCGGATGGCGGGTTTGGCGCCGCCGCGCATGATGGTGGCCGACAGCTGCCGTTCCAGGGCGGTTTCGGCGAGTGTTACCAGGGGCTGGCTGTCCTCGTTCCCCCAGGGGCTGTGCTGGCCGTGCGCGGTGGCCATCCATTCGCCGAAATCGGCCAGACCGGACTTGGCGGCCAGCTGGCCGTCGTGGCCGTAAACCCAGTGGCGGGGGAATGCGCTGGCGCCGGTCATCTCCCCATGGCTGGCGCCGCCGGTGCCGATAGTCAGGGCCAGGGTGGTCCACACGATGGGCGCCCGCCATTGCACGCGGGGCTGGCCGGCCACCGCCCGGGGCATCGGCGCGCCAGTCCGGCCGCCAGTGGTCTGAGTGAACCGGGCCCCGGTGGCGGTGATCTCGGGTTCGGCTTTGATCTCTGGGAATGCGGTCGGCTGGAAGGTCACCTCCCGGTGCGGGCCCCACCCGAACCTGGTGCGGGAGATGTATCCGCGGCCGGAGTACCCGGCGTCCACGATGTGACCGTCCGCCACCTCAATCCAGGCTGCCAGGTGGTTGGCGAACCGGAACCGCTCCGCGGCGAACAGCCCTGGCAGATCCTCGATGACATCGGGTGGCGGGTCGTCATAGTGGCTCGCGCCCGCGGCGAACCCGGCTTTGAACATCCCCGAGACCGACTCCGACGGAATCCACGACACACTGGTGACCGACGATTCGATACGCATCTTCGGCTCCCTGCTGTCCAGATCTGCTGTCCTGCCTGACGGGCCACCGCTCCTATCCGGCGGCGCTTAGGCCGGGCCCCGGCGTCACCCGCACGACGGGGGACCGCCAGCGCCCACGGCGGGCGCCCACCAGCGGCGTCCCGACCGCCCGTACTCAGGCTCACGCCCACCACGCCGCCAGACCTGCCCGAACCCCCGCCCCCATAGCGCGCATGGTAACCGGTGGCACCGCCTCCGCCCAGGGCACACAGACCCGGCCGGCGATCACTTCGCAGTTCGCGCCCACGCCTGGCGGCAGTCAGCCCGGCCCGGTCAGGAAGAGACACGACCTCACCTCACGGGTGTCGCGGCGTGGTCGGGGGTTGCGCGCCCGGTTCCGCCCATGCGTCCTGTCCAGATGAGCCATCCGGCCAGCGCACCCCCGCAGGCAACCAGCATCAGATCCGAGAAGTCGCCGTTTCCGCCAGCGTAGGCAACAGCTGTACCGAGCAGGAGTTGGCCGCCGAGCGGACCGCGGCGCGGCGAGCGATCTCCCGGCTGCATCTGGTTCAGGGTAGCTGAGCTAGGGCATCGGCCAGCGGGGTGAGCACCGCAGGGTTATGCGGTGGCGGCAGGGTGACGACTGCCAGGTCGAGCCCCAACTCACCCAGCGCCGCCGCGGTCTCCACGACCGGGCCAGGATCGCTACCGGGGGGCAGCCGGACGTGGCTGGACAGCATGATCTCCGCCGGATCACGCCCGATGTCCTGGCAGTGCATGTGCAGCACGTCGCGCTTGCGCGCGAATTCCGCTGGGGTGCCCCCGACGAAGTTCCAGTGCTGCGCGAACCGCGCGGCCGTGCGCAGCGTACGGCGTTCACCGCTGCCCCCGACGCAGACCGGAGGGTGCGGTTTCTGCATGGGCTTGGGCTCACAGCGCGCATTGGTGAGCTGGTAGTACTTGCCTTCGAAGGTCGTTGTCTGCCTGCTCAGGAGGCTGACGATCACCTCGCAGGCCTCCTCGAATCGGTCGCTACGCTGGCTGGGCGTGCCCAGCTCGATGCCGTAGTCGCCGGATTCTTCCTCATTCCATCCGGCGCCGATGCCGAGTTCGAGCCTGCCGCCAGAGACGATGTCGAGTGTCGCAGCCATGTTCGCCAGGACCGCGGGATGACGGTAGTGAATGCCGGTGACCAGCGTCCCGACCCGGAGCCGACGGGTCGCCTGTGCGAGGGCGGCCAGTGTCATCCAGCCTTCCAGGCAGGGGCCTGCCGAATCACCGAAGATCGGGTAGAAGTGGTCGAAGGTCCAGCCAGACTCGAATATCTCGATGTCGTCGGCTTCCTTCCAGACAGCGAGCATGTCCTGCCAGGTGGTGTTCTGCGGGGCGGTCTTGAAGGCGAATCGCATACCGCGAATTCTTTCAAACCTGGCTTGATCCTGGCGGGGGTGGGGGCAACGCGGCCGCGGTTGCCGCGCTCATGTTCAGTGCCCTCCCGTAGGCAGTCGCACGTGATGTCACGGTGTGACCTGCGGCCTCACCTATGGGGGGACAAACATCTTGATGGATGGAGGGTACTCATGCCGGACAAAAACAAGGCGTCCGCACCGGCCAGGCGTCGACAGGTGGCGCACCGGGTCGCCGTGCATCGACGCGACCGCAGCGGCAAGAAACAGGCCGTACCCGGCCGCGTAGGTCATCGGTCCTTCCTGGTCCCGGCCGGTGGGCTGTACAGGTCCGGCGGCACCCCAGCGGCCAGCGCCCACGCGCGCGCCGCGTCGGCGAGCGCACGGCGCAGCCACCCCGCGGCCGCGTGGACAGCTGCGCGGCCGCGGTGAGCCGAGGGCCGGGTGCGGACATCCCGGCTGATTGTTCCGGGCTGGACGAGTGCTCAGGTCGATGGCCGTTCTGGGCCGGCGCTGGGCAGGGAGTCCACCGTCTGGGCGTGCGGTGCGATCATGCGCTGGGCGAGGTGCTCGGCGAGCATCACGCAACTCAGGTGATTGTTCGCGCGTGGGGCGGCCGGCAAGGATGAGGCGTCGGCGACCCGCAGGCCCTGCAGGCCGCGGACTCGGCAGTCGGGGTCGAGTACGGCGTTCGGGTCGGTGTCAGACCCCATCGGGGCGCTGCCGCAGGGATGCCCGATCGTGCCGCAGCGGGCCAGCAGCCAGCGGTCCAGGTCATCATGCCGTGGCAGGCCAGCCTCGGCGCGGACTTCGCCGATGCCCATGTCCTGGCTGATGGAGGTCACGGCGGGGTGTGCCGCGAGCTGGAGCAGGCGGCGAACGCCCTCACGCATTCGCTGCCTGTCCCGCTGATCGGAGAGCATGTTCAAATCGATCTGCGGGTCGGCCCGCGGGTCCCTCGCCGCCAGCCGGACCGTGCCGGCGGAAAACGCACGGAACAATGTGACGAAGATCAATCCTTGGGCGTGCCCGCCAGGTTCGTTGAACAAGTTGAACGAGCCGAAGCCCATGTCATTGGGTCCCGCGCCGCCCAGCCCGGAATTGAACCGGACCAGGCAGCTCACCGCGTATTTGTCGGTCACCGCGGCGGCGGGCTGCTTCAGTGTCAGGTCCAGGTCGATCGCGGGGTGATCGTTGATCCGGGATCCCACCGGCAGATCCCGGAGCACTGGGATGCCCAGCCCGCGCAGGTGATCAGCCGGGCCCACCCCCGAACGCAGCAAGATCGCCGGGGATTGGAGTGCTCCGGCACACAACACCACCTCCCCGCCCGCGAACTCAACCCGGTCCGGTCCTGCCAGCGCGATGACACCCCGGGCGTGATCACCGTCGAACACCACCCGGTCCACCAGCACCTCCCCCCGGATGGTCAGCCGACTATCACCGCGCAGCGGCTCCAGGTAGGCGTCGTTGGTCGACACCCGAACCCCGTGCCGGCTGTTGTGCGCCGCCGGTGAGACCCCGGTCGCGTTCGGGGCGTTATGGTCGGCCGCCCAGCTGTAGCCCAGCCCGACGGCCGCGTCAGCCAGCCCGATATCGACTGGGCCCATCTGCTCGCGCGATGGGCGTTCAATCGGCACCGGCCCGGACCGGCCGTGATATGGGGCATCGGGGAAATCGGCATCCGATTCCAGCCGGATGAAACTCGGCAACACCTCCCGAAACGACCAGCCGGCACAGCCCGCTTGCGCCCAGCCGTCGTAGTCCTCAGGCACGCCGCGGATCGCCACCTGGACGTTCACCGCCGAACAGCCGCCCAGGCCCTTACCGCGCGCAAACGGCTGCGGTTCCTGGGCGCTGGTCATCCGCGCCGGGCCGCCCCACCAGAACCGTCCGAACCGCCCGGCGTCCATCAGTGCCATCGAGTACGCCTGGCGCATCTCCTCCGGCGCCTCAGCCGACCGGAAGTCCGGGCCCGCCTCCAGCAACAGCACTCGCCGGTCGCTTGCCGCCAGCCGGCCCGCCAGCGCTGCCCCCGACGAACCAGCCCCCACCACGATGCAGTCGAAATCGCTCATGCCTCCGCCAAAGGGCCCGGCCGCCGCCTCACATCGAACGCCCTGGGCAAGTAAGCCCAGGGAGGCACCCGAGCGCCAGCGACCGCCGCAACTGGCAACCGACAATACCGATCATCCAGTTCGGGTTGCCACGTTTCAAGATCGCCAGCGGCACCTGGCCGCGGCGATCGGCGACTCGGAGCGCGTTGTCCTGGAACTTCTCTATCACTCAATGTGATGCGGTCTGTACGTTGCCGGGCATCCGGCGGGTCGCCGACGGTTCCGGCCAGCCGTGAACGATAGGGCACACGCGCTGGCGGCGTGCGCCTCTCCGTTCGGGCTGGTCCGGCATGTCTGTGACCAGGCATAACAGTGCAGCGATTCCCGGTGGCTGCCAAAGTTGGTGTTCTTGCAGGTCAGAGCGGTGGAGGTGGGATTTGAACCCACGGAAGGGTTGCCCCTTCACACGCTTTCGAGTACTGCGCACCACCGTTCACCGGCGTCCGTCAGTGTCCGTGGCCTGCGCGAACACGATCAGGCGACCACCGGTGAACGGTGGCGGACTGGGGTGAATGAGACCAAAACTGAGACCAGGCGAGGTTTGCTGCTCCCGTGGCGGCCTCGCCGGTAGACGGGCTTGATCGCTGCGGGCGCAGTCGTCACAGACCGTGGCAGCGACTCGTGCTGCATGCGATCCCGACT
>Ga0318554_10000121_pt1 | contig 23373 bp, 22 predicted proteins | sample GRESIP082b2f22_FD_203687 | JGI IMG/M metagenome (GOLD analysis project Ga0318554, IMG submission 203687) | Tropical soil microbial communities from Luquillo Experimental Forest, Puerto Rico - GRE.SIPMG.082b2f22 | ecosystem: Environmental > Terrestrial > Soil > Tropical forest > Bulk soil... | reverse complement strand
CTCCTGCGCCGCGGGAGGCGGGGCGTCCGGACCCGGGGCGGCGGCGGGGCTCGGGCCGGCCGGACCCGGAGCGGGCGCGCCCTTGCCGGCCAGGGCAGGACCAGGCGACGGGGCGGCCACGGGGGCCTTCTGCGACTGTCCGGGGCGGGCCAGGACGGCGTCTTCACCGGCCTCGCCGCCGTCGCGGCGCGACTGCTCCACCGACGCGGCTTCGGCGGGTGGGAGCGGCGAGCGCCGGGCCAAACGCACGTCGCCGTCGCCGTCCACCCGTCGCTGCGGTATCTGCTTGCCGGCCTCGCGAAGCTGGCGGTCTACGTAGGCGTACAGGTCGGAGAACGTGACGTAGCCGTCGCCGTCCTGGTCGCCAGCGGCGCCCATCAGGCCGTCGATCAGGCGCTGGGTGAAGAAGCTGGTGCCGTTGTCCACGGTGGCGTCGTTGGCCAGCTGGGATCCCCGGCAGCTGGTCAGCACATACCGCCCCGGTCCGGCGACCGCGTCGGGCAGGTCGCCGCCGCGGAAGGCACCCGCGTGGCAGCAGTCGAGCACGATGACCACATTGCGGGCCCGCGAGACGTCGGCGAACTCTCTGATCCGGGCGCTGCTCACCGCGGTCGACAGCAGGTCGGTCGACTCGGTGTCTTGCATGCACAGGTGCAGCCGACCGCTCTGGTCAAGCTTGCCGTGCCCTCTGAAGTACACCAGCAGGACGTCGTCGCGGTCTGCGGTGCCGAAGAACTTGCCCAGGGCACGGATGGCCCGGGTCGAGGTCGCCTCGGGCAGCAGCGCCACCTCGACGTCGGCGAACAACCCGGTGGCGGGATCGACGAGCGCGCGGTTGAGCGCGGCGATGTCCTTGACCGGCCCCTTCAGCGTCTGCAGGTTGTGCTCGTCCGCCGGATAGGTCGAGTTGCCGATCAGCAGGGCCCGGTACTGGCCGACCATGGCGGCCCTCCCACCCGCGCTACGGCCGCCTCGGCGATCTCTCGTACTGTCTGGTTGTCCACGGCTTCCCCGGTCAGCGTCACCGAGCGCTCCACCCCATCCTCGGTCCAGCGGACATCGATGCGCCGGTCCCGGTCGCGCCCTAGCCAGGCGCGCCAGCAGTCCACCACGGCGCTGAACACCCCGGCGCTGCCCAGCGCGATGATCAACTGGTCGATTGTGCCCTTGGTGCCGGCCGCTGGGCGCCCCCGCCGGACCGTGTCGACCTGGGCGTCCAGATCGGCGTAGAGCGTGGCGATCTGATCCCGCCAGCCGTCATCGTCGGGATCGTAGTAGTCGTTGCGAGGCTCGACCGCCACCTCGAACGCCCCGTCAGCTCTGTCACCGATCATCGCGGCCCCCCGTCTGATCAGGCAATTTTACCCATTCAGCAATTATGCTTTACCAGGTCTTTAGCCAAGCCGCGAAGCGGCCTCAGGTCAAGGGCACGGTGAGTGTGCGAGGTGAGGCGGCCCCGGTCAGGGACGGGAGGACGACCGGCGGCGGCGCGGCCCCGGTCGAGGGCGGGAAGCGGGATAAGGAGCGGTCCGACGCTCCCGGCGGAGTCAGGACAGCAGCGAGCCGACGGTGGCGGTCTCGGTGATGGCCTAGGTCGCCACCGCGTCGACGCCGGGCCGGGCCCAGGGCACGACCGCCCCGGCCGCGAGCATGGAGGAACGCGACGACTACAGGCACTTCGTCGTCCACCTGGCCAACGAGGTCGCCGCCGCCCACCGGAAGCACGGGCAGGACGTGAGCCCGAGGAGGCCAGCGCCGTCCAGCAGATCACGGAGGTACTCGGCACGGACGGTTCCTGACCAAGACCAGGTCAAGAACGCGGGATGACCACCGAGATGTCGAGGCCGCCGTCCGGCTGGCCCCGGGCCGACACGGCCGCCCCGTGCACGGTGGCCACGGACTGGGCGATGGACAGGCCGAGCCCGACCCCGTCCGACCGCCCGGTCCGCCCTTCCAGGCGCCGGAACGGCTCGAACAGCGTGGGCACGACTTCGTCGGGGATCACCGGCCCGCTGTTGGCGACCTGGAAGTACACGCCCGCGTCGCAGGCGCCGGTGCGCAGCCGGACCCAGCCGCCGGGCTCGTTATGCAGGACGGCGTTGTCGACCAGGTTGCCGATCATCTGCTCCAGCAGGAGCTGGTCTCCGGTGGTCTCGGCGGGCTCGAGTTCGGTGTCTACCCGTAGGCCCAGCCGCTCGATGCCGGCGGCGGCGGCGTCGATCGCATCCTCGGCCGAGGTGGCCAGGTCGATGAACTCGCTGCTGTCATGCCCCTGGTCGGCCGCGGCCAGGGTGAGCAGCGCGCCGATCATCGCCTCGGCCCGGTCGATAGAGCGCCGCACCCGCGCGGCCATGTCCTTGAGCTGCTGCTCGGTGGGGTGCGGCTTGGCCAGGGTCACGTCGATGGCCGTGCGCATCACCGTCAGCGGCGTGCGGAGCTCGTGGGAGGCGTTGGCGACGAAGCGACGCTGGGCGGTGAACGCCTGATCCAGGCGTTCCAGCATGCTGTCGAAGGTATCCGCGAGCTCCTTCAGCTCATCGCGGGGGCCGGTCAGGGCCAGCCGCTCGCCGAGGTGCTGCTCGGAGGCGCGGCGCGCGGTCTCGGTGATCACCCGCACGGGCCGGAGCACGCGGCCGGACACCACCCAGCCCAGGCCGGCTGAGATGACCGTCATCGCCCCGAGCCCGACCAGGGAGAACACCAGCAGCTCGTTCAGCGCCCGCTGGCGCAGGGCCTGCGAGCCCGAACTGGCGCCGGCGCTGAAGGCCTTCAGCTGCTGGCAGGCCGGCAGCTGCGGTTTGGGGACCGTGGGGGCCCTGGCGCGCTCCTGATCGCATTGTTGCAGCAGCTTGGCCTGTTCCTGGCCGGCCTTCGGGTTCGCTGCGGGCTGCGCGGGCAGGCTGCTCGCCACCAGCGCGTAGGTGAGGCCGAGCAGCGCGGACCCGGCCGCGAAGAACAGCACCGCGTACAGCAGCGTGAGCCGGGTGCGGACCTTCTGCGGCCAGCACCGGCGGATCCACCGCAGCCGCGGCGCGGCCCGGGTCATGGCAGCCGGTACCCGCAGCCGACCACGGTGTCGATCAGATCGGGCACGCCCAGCTTGCGCCGCAGCCTGGCCACCGTCACGGTGACGGTGCGGGTGAACGGGTCCGCGTTCTCGTCCCAGACCCGCTCCAGCAGGTCTTCCGCGCTGACCACGGCGCCGTCCGCGACCAAGAGCTCCTCCAGCACCCCGAGTTCCTTGCGGGTGAGCGAGACCGGCCGCCCGGCCCGGCTGACCCGGCGCCGGGCCCGGTCGAAGACGAGCTCGCCGCGCACGATCACCGGCGCGGCCGCGGGGGCGCGCCGGGCCAGCGATCTCACCCTGGCCACCAGTTCCTCGAACGCGAACGGCTTGCCCAGGTAATCATCGGCACCCAGGTTCAGGCCCTGCACCCGGTCACCGACGGCGGCGGCCGCGGTCAGCATCAGGATGCGCGCGGCCGAGGGGGAGCCGACCAGGGAGGCGCACACCGCGTCCCCGTGGATCTTGGGCAGGTCCCGGTCCAGTACCACCACGTCGTAGGTGTTCATCAGGGCCTTCTCGATACCGGCCGCTCCGTCGTAGGCCACGTCCACGCCGATGCCCTGGTCGCGCAGGCCGTCGGCGATGTCGTCGGCCAGCTCGGCCTGATCCTCGACCACCAGCACCCGCATGCAGCCATCGTGCCTCAGCCGAGATCACATCACCATTACACAGCCCTCGCGGCCGGGCCCGGGGCAGCCGTTAGTGACCTGCGCTTTTGCCGGTCAGCCGGAGCCGAGTCCCGGCTACGGCGTGACGCCCGCGTAACCCGGGGCGGCGTAGTCCTGCTCCTGGGCCGGCCCTCGCCCGCCCGTGAGGAGGAACCCGCCATGATCGCTCAGGAGCGCACCGCGAAACGGCGGCCGCGCCGCAGCCGCCGGATCGCCCTGGTCACCCCGCTGATCCTGGTCGCCACGGCGGCGGCTCTGCTGGCCGCCGCCTGCTCGTCGGCACCTGGTAGCCAGGCCGGGCCGGGCCGCTCGGCCGTCGCCAGCCTGCCCGGGCACGGCGACCCCAGCACCGGGCCGTCCCAGCTCACCCAGGCTCGCAGCGACCAGGACATGATCGACTTCACCCGCTGCATGCGCGCCCACGGGGTACAGATGCCGGACCCGTTCCACCGGCCCGGCCACGCCGGGCTGACCCTCGACTTGCCCACGCAGGACCAGGCCACCCGGCCCGCCTACACCGCGTGCACGCACTACATCCAGCCCATCATCCAGATGAAGGAGGCCGGGGCGGCGGCGCAGGCCGCACCGCAGATGGCCGCGCTGACCCGGTACGCGCAGTGCATGCGCGGCCACGACATCGCCATGCTGGACCCCACCCCGGAAGGCCAGCTCAACCTGGGCCACGTCTCCGGGATGACCAGTGACTTCGGCCGCTATTCACCGCAGTTCCGAACGGCCGACACCGCCTGCCGTCACCTGCTCCCGCCCGGGGTGCGCGACAACGGGACCGGGCCGTGACGCGCTCACGGCTGGGTTTCGCGGCATTGTTGGCGGCGGCGGTCATCGCGGGGGTGGTGCTGACCGTGGCCGTACGGGGCGGCGCACCAGCGCCGGCGGCGACCGCTCCGCCGCCCGTGAGCACCGCCACCGTGGTCCGGACCGACCTGGCCACCACGGTGCTGACCGAGGGCACGCTCGGGTACGCGCCGACCCGCCCGCTCGTCAACCAGCTGGCCGGCACGTACACCTGGCTGCCCGGGGCGGGCAGCCGGGTCCGGCCGGGCCGCCCGCTCTACCGGGTCGATGACCTGCCGGTCGTCCTGATGCAGGGCGACGTCCCCGCGTGGCGGGCGTTCGCGCTCGGCATGACCGGCGGCCCGGACGTCACCGAACTGCAGGCCAACCTCATCGCGCTGGGCTACGCCCGCGGGCTGCTGCAGGCGCCGACCGGGCAGTTCGACCTGGCCACGGCCGACGCCGTGGCGCGCTGGCAGGCCGCGAACGGCTACCCGGCGACCGGGGCCACCGGCTTCGGCCAGGTCGTCTTCCTCCCGTCGGCCATCCGGGTCGGCGCGCCGAGCGCGGCACCCGGCCAGGACGCCACGCCCGGCCAGGCACCGTACCCGGCCACCACCGAACGGCGCGTGGTCACGGTCCCGGCCAATCCCGACCTGCCCCCGATCCGAGCCGGGGAGGCGGTATCGATCGTGCTGCCCTCGAACGCGGCCACCCCGGGTACGGTCACCGCCGTCGGCGCCGGGCCAGCCGGGCCCTCGGCGGTGATCACGGTGAGCCCGGACCGGCCGGGCGCGACCGGCGCCGGGGCGGGCGTTCCCGTTCAGGTGTCCTTGCCCACGCAGTCGGTCCGGGGCGTGCTCGCGGCTCCGGTCTCGGCCCTGCTGGCGCTGGCCGGCGGCGGTTACGGGGTCGAGGTGGTGACGGGGCCGGGACGCAGCCGGCTCACCGGGGTGCAGACCGGCCTGTTCGCCGGGGGCCTGGTTGAGATCAGCGGGCCCGGCATCGGGCCCGGCACCCGGGTGGTGGTCGCGTCGTGACCGCGCTGGAGCTCGTCGACGTGACCAAGGAGCATCCGGGCTCGCCCCCGGTCGTCGCGCTCCGCTCGGTCACCGTCCGCGTGGACGCCGGGGAGTTCGTGGCGATCACCGGCCCTTCGGGGTCGGGCAAGTCCACGCTGCTGGCGATCGCGGGCACGCTGGAGCGCCCGACCTCGGGGACGGTCCGGGTGGGCGGCGACGCGGTCCAGGATCTGCCCGACCGCCGCCTGTCCGGGATCCGGGCCGGCCGGATCGGCTTCGTGTTCCAGCAGTTCTTCCTGATCCCGACCCTGACCGCGCTGGACAACGTCGCGACCGGGCTGCTGTACAGGGGCATGCCGGCCGCCCGGCGCCGCCGCGCGGCGGCGCAAGCGCTCGAGCAGGTCGGCCTGGCCCACCGCGCCCGCCACCGCCCCGGCGAGCTGTCGGGCGGCGAGTGCCAGCGGGCCGCGATCGCCCGGGCGCTGGTCGGGGACCCGGCCGTCATCCTGGCCGACGAGCCCACCGGCAATCTCGACACCGGCGCCGGCGCCAGCATCCTCGCCCTGCTCACCGCCCTGAACGCCCGCGGGATCAGCATCGTGGTGGTGACGCACAATCCGGAGATCGCCGGCGCGCTGCCGAGGAGGATCCAGCTGCTCGACGGCCGGATTGCCCGCGACGTCGGCCCGGCTCACCTGGGAGGAAACCCATGAGACACCGGACTGCTCGCGGCCCGGCCGCGCCGGCTCCGCCCGGCAGCCGGATGCGGGTTACGGACGTGTGGCCGCTCGCGGCCCGGGGCCTGGTCAGCAGGCCGGCCCGGGCCGTGCTGTCGGCCGTAGGGGTCGCGCTGGGCATCGCCACCATGGTCGCGGTGCTCGGGATCTCCAGCTCCAGCCGCGCGCAGCTGGTCGCCGAGATCGACGCGCTGGGCACCAACCTGCTGACCGTGACCCCCGGCCAGTCCTTCACCGGCCAGGCGGTCACGCTGCCCCCGGTCGCCCCGGCCATGGTGGCGCGGATCGGGCCGGTCCTGGCCACCTCCGCCATCGGCGACGTGAACGCCAGCGTCTACCGCAACGACCGGATCCCGGCGGCGAACACCAACGCGATCACCGTGTACGCGGCGAGCGTCAACCTGCTGGCCACCCTGCAGGGGCACCTGGCCCGCGGCGCCTTCCTCAACGCCGCCACCGCGCGCTACCCGGCGGTGGTGCTGGGCGCGGACGCGGCTACCGCCCTGGGCATCGACCGGGCCGGCGGAACGGTACAGGTCTGGCTCGGCCATAGCTGGTTCAGCGTGATCGGGATACTCGGCCGGCTGCCGCTCGCGCCGGAACTGGACCGCACGGCCCTGATCGGCTACCCGGTGGCCCGCGGGCGGCTGCACTCGGCCGGGAACCCGGCCGAGATCTACGTGCGCACCAGCCCCGCCAGCGTGGCCGCGGTGGAGTCGGTGCTCGCCGCCACCGCGGACCCGGCGGCGCCGCAGGACGTGGCGGTGGCCAGCCCGGCCGACGCGCTGACCGCCCGGGCGGACGCGACGGCCGCGTTCCGGGGCCTGTTCCTCGGCCTTGGCGCGGTCGCGCTGCTCGTCGGGGGCATCGGCATCGCCAACGTCATGGTCATCTCCGTGCTCGAGCGGCGCGGCGAGATAGGGCTGCGCCGGGCGCTGGGCGCGCGCCGCGGGCACGTCGCGGCGCAGTTCGTCGCGGAGGCGGCGCTGCTGGCCGCCTCCGGCGGGGCCGCCGGGGCGGTGCTCGGCGGGTTCACCACGACCGTCTACGCGGCGGCTCGCCACTGGAGCGCCGTGGTGCCCGCTGCGGTGCTGCTCGCCGCGGTGGCGATCGCCATGGCCGTCGGGATCGTCGCTGGCCTGTACCCGGCGCTGCACGCCGCCCGGCTCGCGCCCGCCGAGGCGCTCCGGCTCGCCTAGCGGGGAGAGCCGATTTGGCCGTGCCCCTTTATCGTCTACCCCGCGGGCCACTACGGTCAGCAACGTGGCTGCGATCAACTTCGAAGAACGAGAGCTTGAGGCGCGAGTGCCCGACCTGGCCGCGGGCGGAGCCTGGACCCGGGTCCGGCTGCGCTGGCGGAAGGACCCGCTGACCGGGGCGAGCGCCCGGATCCTCACCGGGGTGAAGCTCCAGCCCCCCGGCCGGCCGGACCTGGCCGAGCTCACGGCGAAGCCCGCCTTCTGCCCGTTCGACAGCGAGCACCTGGAGAAGGCGACGTTCCCGTTTCCCCCCGAGCTCACCACGGAGGGCCGGATCCGCGTCGGCCAGGCCGTCGTGGTACCGAACATCCTGGCGTACGCCACGCACAGCGCGGTCGGCATCTACGACCCCGTGTGCCACTTCCTGGACCTGGACGAGCTGACGCCCTCCCTCATCGGGGACGCGCTGGAGGCCATGGTCCGCCACGCCCAGGCGGTGCGGCGCCTGGACGCGACGGCGCTATGGAGCTCGATCAACGCCAACTACCTGCCGCCCTCGGGATCCTCGCTGGTCCATCCCCACCTGCAGTCCGCGCACGACGACTGCGGCGTGACCGGCCAGCGCGCCCTGGTCGAGCAGTCGCGGGCCTGGCGGGAAAGGCACGCGCCCTACTGGGCGGCGCTGGTCGACCAGGAGGCCGGCGGGCCGCGCTGGGTGGGGCAGACCGGCCGGGTGGCCTGGCTGACGCCGTTCGCACCGGTCGGGTTCCACGAGGTGTGGGGGGTGGTCAGCGGCGCGGCGGACTTGACCGACCTGACCGACGAGGACTGCCAGGCGCTGGGCCGGGGCCTGTCCCAGGTGCTGGCCGCGTACAAGGACTGGAACCTGGCCTCGTTCAACTTCGGCCTGATCGGCGGCGGGCCGCAGGCGCGCGAGAGCGGTCATCAGGTAGTGCTCAAGGTGGTGAGCCGGTCGAACCCGGAGCCGTTCTACCGCAGCGACGCGACCTACTTCGAGCGCCTGTACGGGGAGGCCATGATCGATCTGAGCCCGGAGGAAATCGCGGACGGCGTCCGGGCCAGATTCTGACCCGCGGGCCGGCGCGGCCGGGCCATCGTCAGGTCAGGGTGGTGTAGTCGCCCGCCTGCCACTTGACCCAATCCCACTTCCCGAGGAACTTCTGCCCGGCCGCCAGCCCGTTGTCGAACAGCTTCAGCTTGTCCGCGAGCGCGAGGTGGAATTGGGTCGCGACGTATCCCGTGGTGTCCACGAAGATGGTCCGCGACGCCACCGAGTCCTGGTCGACGTAGGCCTCGTCGTGAGCGCTCTGCATGGTGCCGATCAGCGACTTGGCCAGCTGGATGGCGTCCGCGTTCGGGTCCCAGGGGACCTGAGCCAGCGTCTGGCGGGCCGATAGCTTCACGCCGAACGTAGGCCACCGGGGCGGCTTGTCGTCGGTGCGGTCGAAGATGGCGACCGGGAAGTTGGAGAGCATGCCGCCGTCGGTGCACAGGATGTCCCCGTGGCCCTGGGTGACGTCCGGGTTGGCGGTCATGTGAAACGGGCGGAAGAAGAACGGGATGCCCGCCGAGGCCCGCACCGCGTCGGCTACCGATTGGGTGTCCGGATCCACGCCCAGCTCGGGCTCGTAGTCCCAGGGCAGCCGCAGCATCCGGCCGCGCGATATGTCCGAGACGATCACGACGAGCTTGTACCGCTGATCGGGGGGCAGCGAACTGTCCGGGTCATCTTGTTTCAGGTCGCCCCAGGTGCGCACGTTCTTTTCGGCGAGGACCCGTTCGATCCAGTCGTGCAGGAACTGGCCTACGAACAGGCCCTCGTGCAGCACCAGCCCGAGGCCCTCGGCCGCCAACCCGAGGTGCTGGCCCAGGAACCCCTGCTCGTCCTCGAACTGCGAGAAGTCCAGGTCGGTCATGATGGTCTTGATCGCCGCGGCGTCGTACCCGGCGGCCAGCATCGAGGCCACGATGGCCCCGGCGGACGCGCCGGCCACGCGGTGGATGGTATACGGCTCCGCCGCGGTGGTGAGCGCGGTGATGGCGCCGACCAGGCCCGTTCCCTTGACGCCGCCCCCTTGCAGGACCAGATCGGTATCGAGCATCCCCATTCCCCCCTTAGAGCTGGACGTACGGTCCCTCCGGCCGTCACACCCGAGTATGTTGCGCCGCCACGGGCATCACAACCGTCAGCTGCGGCCGGCCCTCACCAGCGGCCGGACACCGTCGCCTGACCGGGCCGGGAACGGCAGCAAACCGGGGAGAGCCGCAGGTGGGGTGCGGCCAGCCTCACCCCACCTGTGTGGCCAGCACGGTGTCGGGCGGCGCGGCGCCGACCTACGCTGGCAGCATAGGCCGCCGCCGTGACGGGGAGGGACACGTGGGCGACGCCGCGATGACACCGGTGGCTCATGCCCGGCGTGCCACCGCTGTCCTCTGGGCCGTGGTCACGGCCCTGTCCCTAGCGGGGATGGTCCTGGCCGTACTGGCCTGGGACGACATGTCGACCTGGGACGCGATCTCGAACCTGGGCGCTCTGCCCGCCGCCATCCTGTACGCCACGCTCGGCGCGCTGGTCGTCCGCCGCGCGGGCAACGTCATCGGCTGGTTCCTGCTCGGCATCGGAGCCTGCACGGCGATCATGATGCTCGGGTCGGCCTACGCGGTGCTGGGCCTGACGCACCCCGGCACCCTGCCCGCGCCCGGGCTGGCGGGCCTGCTGGCTGAGTGGATCTTCGTCCCGACCTTCACGGGCATAGGCTTCCTGCTGATGCTGTTCCCGACCGGGAGGCTGCCCTCGCCCCGCTGGCGCCCGTTCGCGGCGCTGGGCTTGGTCGCCACGGCGCTGACGGCGATCGGGTTCGTCGTTCATCCCCGGCTGGTGGCGCTGCCCGCACCCGGCGGCAGCTCGCTCATGCTGCAGAACCCGCTCGGCGTCAGGTCGCTCGGACCCGTCCTGTCCACGGTCCTGATCGGGACCCTCAACGGGCTTTCGGTGCTGGGCACCGCGATCCTGGCGGCGGCCTTCGTCTCCCTGGTAGTCCGCTACCGGTCAGGCACGCACGAAGTGCGGCAGCAGATCAAGTGGATCGCGCTGGTCGCGGTGGCGGCGGCGTGCTGCCAGGTTGCGGCGCTGCTGTCCATCGCGGCCACCGGGCATTTCTCGAACCCGGTGACGGTCGTCGCCTACGTCGTGATGCCGGTCCTCGCGCTGTACGGGATTCCCGCGGTCATCACGCTCGCGATCCTGAAGCACGGCCTCTACCAGATCGACGTCATCATCAACCGGGCCGTCACGTACGGCCTGCTGTCGGCCGCGCTGACCGCGGTGTACGCGGGCATCGTGGTGGGCATCGGGACGCTGGCGGGATACGCGGGCGGGCCGCTGCTCACGGTCGCGGCGGCGGTGGCGATCGCGGTGCTGTTCCAGCCCGTGCGCCGCCGGGCCCAGCTCGTCGCGAACCGGTTCGTGTACGGGCAGCGGGCCAGCCCCTACCAGGTACTCGCCGACTTCGCCCAGGACATGGCCGGACAACTGGACGTGGATGCGGCCCTGGACCGGATGACCGCGGTCCTGGCCGCGGCCACCGGCGCGGTCCGGGCCGAGGTCTGGGTCCGGGTCGGGGCGCAGCTGCGCCCGCGGGCGACCTGGCCGCGCGGCGCCGACCCGCCCGTTCCGGTTCCGCTCGCCGACTCCGCCGCGCTACCCGCCTTCGACGCGGCGACCCGGGCCGTCGCGGTCCGTCACCGCGGTGAGCTGCTCGGCGCGATCACCCTCCGCAAGCCCAGGAACGAGCCGGTGTCGGCCGCCGAGGACCGGTTGCTGGACCACCTGGCCTCGCAGGCGGGCCTGGTGCTGCGCAACGTGCGCCTGACCGCCGAGCTGCAGGCCACCGTCGACGACCTGACCGCTTCGCGGCGGCGGCTGGTCCGGGCCCAGGACGAGGAGCGGCACCGCATCGAGCGGAACCTGCACGACGGCGCGCAGCAGCAGCTGGTCGCGCTCAACATCCAGCTCGGGCTGCTCGACGCCGCCGCGGATGATCCCGGCGAGGTCCGGGAGATAGCGGGCGAGCTGCGGGCCGGCCTGCGCGCGGCCCTGGATGACCTGCGCGCCCTGGCCCGCGGGATCTACCCGCCGCTGCTGGCCGACCAGGGGCTGGGATCCGCCCTGCGCGCGCAAGCCGACCGGGCCCCGCTGCCGGTCCTGATCGAGGCGGACGGCATCGGGCGCTACCCGCCGGATACCGAGGCCACCGTGTACTTCTGCACGCTGGAGGCCCTGCAGAACGTGGCCAAGTACGCGCGGGCCTCCCGGGCCACCGTGGCCCTGGCCTGCCCCGACGGCCGCCTCGAGTTCACCGTCACCGATGACGGTGACGGGTTCGACCCCGCCCAGGCCACCCGGGGCACCGGCCTGCAGGGCATGGCCGATCGGCTGGCCGCGGCGGGCGGCACCCTCCGCGTGCGCTCCAGACCCGGGCTCGGCACCACCATCAGCGGCACGCTGCCCGTATCCGAGCCCGCCCCGGCCCGCCGCTAGCCCAGCGGCGCAGGCCGGGCTCGGGGCCGATCCGGTTTCCGCCGTATTTCGGATCCCGCTACCTGCTCTTCATTAACAGGCGGGAGGAACGGGGGCCACCATGGCTATGGACACGATTCGACGCCAGACCGGCACACCACCGCAGGAGCAGCCTGCGCGGACAGCTGCACCGCGCACCGGAAAGGCTGGGCAGGCGGCCGGCCAGAGCGACAGCGTGATGCCCGGGACAGGCCAGCAGTTCGGGTACACCGTCCTGGGCGTGGGACTGGCGGCAGCGGCCTTCCTCATCGCCTGGCGGCTGCACGGAAACCGGTCGAGCACCTACCGCATCGACAACCAGTGGAGCGCCCTGACCGGCCTGTTCATCCTGGCCCTGGCGATCGAGCGCGCCCTGGAGCCGTTCAGCCGCAAGCTCGGGCCGGACACGACGAGAGCCAAGGAAGAGCGGGACGCGCCGCAGCGGAAAGCGAGCGCCGCGCAGGACCAGAACGCGGTCGAGATGTGCCGGCGGCTCACGGGCGTCGTCACCTGGGGCGCGGCGACCGGTCTCAGCTTCCTGCTGTGCGCCAAGCTGAACATCACGCTCATGCAGGCGGTGGCGGCCAACGGCTCCGGGCAGCCGCCGTTCTGGGCCGACCTGCTGGTCACCGGCCTGGTCGTGGGCGCAGGCACCAAGCCGCTGCACGACCTGGTCACCAACATCGAGCGCAAGCAGGACTCGCCGCAGGCCGCAGGCCGCGGGCGGTGAGGGCCCGCCCGTCCTGAGTTGACCGCGGCCGCGGCGCAGGACAGGGTCATGCCATGGACGGTGTGCCGCTCGACGGTCTCGTCGCCCGGATGCTGGCGAGGTCCCCGTTTGATTACCGGGTGGCGCCGGGCGACGGCGAGCGCGAGGTCGCCTACCGGCTGCGCGGGAGTGCGGTGCTCGACCGCGGCTGGTGTGCCGTCGGCGATCTTCCCGGCGGGCTGGAACGTGACGAGTATGACGACCATGCCATCCAGGTCATCGGGTGGGACGGCGACGTCCCGATGAGCACCGGCCGGGTGGTGCTCCCTCCCCGGCTGCCGACGGAGGAAGCCTGCGGGATCGTGGTGGAGCCGCGCGGCGGGGTCGTCGACGTGGGCCGGATGTGCGTGGCGCGCAGCCACCAGAGCCTGGAGCACGCCGCGCTTATCGGCCTGATGTGCCGGCTGTACCTAGCCATGCGCGAGCAGGGCTTCCGGGACGCCTGCGGGATGATGTCGGCTCCGGCCCGCGCCCTGATGCGCCTGTTCGGCCTGCAGCTGGAGATCCTCGGCCCCGAACGGGCGTACTGGAACGAGCCGCGGGCACCGGTGCGGTTCAGCCTGATGAGCGCGACCAGGCTGCTGGCGGCGGACCAGGGGTCAGCCGGCTGACCCCCAGGCGCCGAGGACCAGCGCGGTGTTCGCGCCGCCGAAGCCGAAGGAGTTGGACAGCGCATAGCCCGGCGGCCCTTCCCGCGGCGGGCCCTGGACGACGTCGACGTCGAGGCCCGGGTCGATGGTGCGCAGCCCGGCCACCGGGGGCACCAGGCGATGCCGCAGACAGGCCAGGCTGACGATCGCCTCGACCGCCCCGGATCCGGCGATCATGTGGCCCGTCGAGCCCTTGACGGCCGTGACCGGGGGGCAGGACCCCGCGAACAGGGACCCGAGCGCGGCCGCCTCGGCGCGGTCGTTGAGCACGGTGCTCGTCCCGTGCGCGTTGACGTGCCCCAGGTCACGGGGGTGAACGCCGGCGTCCGCCAGGGCCAGGGCCATGCAGCGGACCGCGCCCTCGCCGTCCGGGCTGGGCGCGACGAGGTGGTGAGCGTCGGCGCAGGACGCGTGCCCGAGGACCAGCCCGAGCGGCTCGGGCCCCGGGATCGGCACGTCCCGCGGCCGCTGGAGGACGACGAACCCGGCACCCTCGCCCATGACGAACCCGTCACGGTCAGCGTCGAAGGGGCGGGAGGCGAGCTCGGGGCACGCCACGTTGCGGCTCATCGCGTCCAGCCGCAGGAAGCAGCACATCGCGCCGTAGCCGACCAGCGAGTCGACGCCGCCGGCCAGCACGATGTCCGCTGCTCCCCGGCGCAGGAGTTCCACGCCCTCGCCGATGGCCGCGGCCCCGGATGCGCAGGCCGCGGACACGGTCACGCACGGTCCCGCGAAGCCGAACCGGAGCGACAGGTGCGCGGCGACCGAGCTCGGCATGACCATGGGGATGGTCAGCGGGCTCAGCCCGCGCAGCCCCTGCTCGACAAGCCGCGACGCCTGCTGCTCGTAGGTCGACGCGGCGCCGAGCCCGATGCCGCACACCACAGCCCGCCGGGCCGGATCGGGCAGCTCGCCGCACTGGCCCAGGGCGTCGGCCGCGGCCCCGATGGCGAGGGCATGAGACCGGTCCAGCCGGCGCACCTCGACGGGCGTCAGGTAGGCCGCCGGGTCGAAGCCGCTCACCCGGCAGACCAGCGCGGCGGTCCCCGGCGGCAGCCGGTCGTCGGAGAACACCTCGGCCGACGGGCGGGCGGCGCACAGGTTCGCCCACAGCTCGTCGACGCTGTTCCCGGCCGGCGTCTTCACCCCCGCCCCGACGACGGCGACCGGGGCGGGGCTCGTCGGGACCGTCACGGCCGCGCCGTTACACGATGGACCAGTTGCCGGCGATTTCCAGTTGCGAATTGGGCGCTTCACTGGTCTTGTGTCCCAGCCCGGTGGCGAAGAACCGCAGGCGCGCCCCTCCTCGGCCGAACTTCTGGCCGGCCAGCGGGCCGGACAGCGCCTGCGCCGCCGTCTGCACCATGTCACCGGTGAGGGTGGGCAGGCCCTGGCCCGGCATGAAGACCGTCAGGACGTCCTGGAGCGTCGTGTCGTAGCTGGCTACCGGCGCGCCGACCTGGAAGGACGACGGGTCGGAGAAGTCGGCCCCCGGGCTGCTGCGCTGGTAGACCGTCATCGTGCCCACGATGTCCAGGGCATGCACCGACATCAACGCGTCGACGGTGCGGGCCTGGAGGTCGCCCGTCGCGTACACGGTCAGCAGCGCGGTCGCCTCGCTGGGCGCCCCGGTAAACAGGTCGCTCTGATCCGCGTTGCTGGCCCGGATCAGGTAGCCGTAGCTGGTGAAGCTCTGGCCGGAGGTGCCGGACTGGGTGACGCGGCCGCGGAACTCCACGGTGGTCGTTCCGGACGGTCCCAGCGACACTGCCTGGCCGCCGGCCGCGGCTTCTGCCGCCGCCGGCGCGCTGGCCAGCCCCACGCCGGCCACGGCCGCTGACACGGCCATCACCCGCCGCCGGGACAGCCCGCCTTTTGCTGCAGACCCGGACTCGGTGCGGGCGCGTTCCTCCTCGTCGTGGCCAAGATCAGGCATTCCCCGCTCCCCCTCCCCAGGTGGCCGCCGCCGCGCGGCGGGCGCTGTACGAAAGTATGACGGCAGCTAGACGCTTTCCAGAGGTCAGACGCGCAATTCAGGGCGACGGTGCAGGATCAACCGGTAGTTCGTGACGATTCGCATCCGGAACTGGATCTCCGATGCGGCGAGATACCGGCGGAACTGCCGCACGACCTGCTCGCCGACGACGGCCGCGGCCTGGCGCTCGTGCTCGCGCAGCGCGGTGAGCCAGGCCCGGCACGTGCGCGCGAAGTCGGCCGGATCCGACCGGAGGACCTCGACCTCAAAGAAGGGCTCGAAGCCGAGCACGATCTCCCCGAGATGCGGGCAGAGCGATTCCGGGTAGAGGCTCAGCACGAAGTCGCCCAGCGGCCCGCGTCCCAGCGGGGCGTCCGTGTCCGGGGCACCGTCGTGGGCGATCGTCTCCAGCGCCAGCCGGCCCCCGGGGGCCAGCCACTCCCGGCACGAGCGGAAGAAACGGCGGTAGGTCGCGATGCGCTGCGGGCCCGTGGTCCCGTCCCGGGCGAAGTGCTCGAACGCCCCGAACGAGAAGATCGCGTCGTACGGCCCGCCCGGGGCGTGGTCGTTCCAGTCCTCCACCCGTATGTCGGCTCCGGGGACCGGATGCCGGGTGAGGTAATCGTGTTGCGCCTCGCTCAGCGTCAGCCCGGTGGCGCCGGTGACCCGGTGTGCCTGCGCGAGCCAGCGCAGGTTCCCGCCCCAGCCGCAGCCGACGTCGAGGATCCGCCGGGGGCCGGGTCCGGGCAGTACCCGGTCCGCGAAGAAGTCGATCTTCCGCTGCTGAGCGCGCTCGAGATCCTCCGGGGCCGCGGCGCGCGCCCACATGGCTGAGGAGTACATCATCGAAGGCCCCAGCCACAGCTCGTAGAACGAGTTGGACACGTCGTAGTGGGAGCGGATCGCGCGGGCCGACGCGCCGGGCGGGCCGCCGTCCGGGCCGGCCGGCGGCGGGACGTCGCTGGGGCGCACCGTGACGGCCCAGGTCTTGGGCTCGGGCCGCTTGGTGAGGATGACGCGGTACAGCGAGTGCTCCCGGAGCCGGAAGACGGCCTCACCGACGGCGAAGTACCGCGCGTAGGTGCGGCACGCCTCCGGGCCCACCAGGGCCTGCGCGAGCGCCTCCTGCTCCCGGTAGGCAAGCGTCCAGGCGCGGAAGGTCCGCTGGTAGTGGGACGGGTGGTCGAGGAACTCGTCGAGCTCGAAGTGCGTCTCCCAGCCGAGGACAAGCTCGGACAGTGACGCCGGCATGGACTCGGGGAAGATGTCGCGCAGGATCAGGTCCGTGAACGGTCCCCGCCCAGCCCGGCTCCCGGTGTGCCCCACGTTGTCGAGGCATATCAGCTGCAGGCCCATCCGCCCGCCGGGCCGTAGCCACGACGCGGCCCGCTCGAAGAACGCGCGGTAGACCTCGACCTTCTCGTCGGGGCTCAGCGTCTCGGACGCGAAGTGCTCGGTGGCTTCGATGCAGGTAATCGCGTCGTAGGGCTGATCGGGCTCATGGTCGGTCCAGTTCCGCAGCAGGTACGACACCTCGCTGACGTTCCTGCGGGCCGCGAAATCGGCCTGGCCGGGGCTCAGGGTCAGCCCGACCCCCGAGGCCGCGCCGTGGACGCGGACGAACCGGTCCAGCAGTGCCCCCCAGCCGCAGCCGACGTCGAGCACGCGGCCGCCCGATACCCCGAGGCGGCCCGCGAAGAAATCGATCTTGCGGTGCTGGGCCCGGGCGAGCGAGTCACGACCGTCCCCTGCTTCCCACCAGCCGCAGGAGTAGACCATGTCCGGGCCCAGCCAGATACGGAAGAAGTCGTCGGACACGTCGTAGTGGTGCCTGATCGCGCGCGGCGAGGTGCCCATCGCGGCCAGCCGCCCGGGGGTGATCATGGCTCGCTGGGGACTTCCCGGGACCCGACGCCGGCCTGCAGGTGGGCGGCGACCTCTCCGACGGTCTGCATCTTGCCCAGGCCGCGCAGGACGTCCATCGGCAGCTCGATCCCCGCCTGGATCTCCACGTCGGTGATGATCTCCGCGGCGGTCAGCGAGTCGATGCCCAGGTCTTCCAGCGTCGAGCCCGGGCTGACCTGATCGGCGGGCACGCCGCAGATCCTGGCGATCGATTCGCGCAGCGCCGCGTCGAGATCCATCACGTAGGCCCCCCTCCGGACAGAGGAACCACGATAGCCCGGCGCGTGGCTCGTGAGAACCGGTGCGGGCCTCCCGGGCGGCCATGTGACACTGGGCCAGGGGGCCGCCCGATGACGACAGCGCAGACGCAGGCACTGCTCAGGCAGCTCGAGGCCACCGTCGAGGAGAACCTCGACCGGCACCTGGCCTCGGCTGAGGACTGGATGCCGCACGAGTACGTCCCGTGGAGCGAGGGACGGAACTTCGCCGTCCTCGGCGGCGAGCCGTGGTCGGCCGAGCAGTCACGGCTCTCGCCGGTCGCCCGCACCGCCCTGGAGGTCAACCTCCTCACCGAGGACAACCTGCCGAGCTACCACGCCGCGCTGGTGAGCACGTTCGGCCGCCAGGGGGCCTGGGGGGCGTGGGTGAACCGGTGGACGGCGGAAGAGGCCCGGCACGCCTCCTGCATACGCGACTATCTCCTGGTCACCCGCGGGGTCGACCCCGAGCGCCTCGAGCATGACCGGATGGCGACGGTGCAGGCGGGGTTCGACCCCGGCGGCAGGCCGCTGCTGCACGCCTGCGCCTACGTGGCCTTCCAGGAACTGGCCACCCGCGTCTCGCACCGCAACACCGGCCGCTACTGCGGGGATCCCCTGGCCGAGAAACTGCTGGCCCGGATCGCGATGGACGAGAACCTGCACATGGTCTTCTACCGCAACCTCATCCAGGCCGCGCTGGAGATCGCGCCGGGCGCGACCCTGCGGGCGATCGCCGATGAGGTGGCCGGGTTCACGATGCCGGGGGTGGTCGTCCCCGGCTTCGCGCGCAAGGCGGTGCAGATCGCCCAGGCAGGCGTCTATGACCTGCGCATCCATCACGACGACGTCATCATGCCGCTGGTGCGCCACTGGCGGGTCTTCGAGACCGCGGGCCTGGACGCCGAGGGCGAGCGGGCCCGGCAGGACCTGGCGGCGGCCCTGGACGCACTCGATGCCCGGGCGGCCCGTTTCGCGGAGCGCCGGGCCGAGGCGCAGGCCGGGCGCTCCGCCGACCGCTAGGGCGGGGGCCTGCGGCCCGGGAGGTGCCCTGCGGCAGAATGATGAGCCATGTCAGAGGGAAACGGCGCGAAGCCGATGGTGATCGTCGGTAGCGGGCTGGCCGGCGGGAACGCCGCCGCCACCCTGCGCGACGAGGGTTTCGGCGGGCCGGTCGTGATCGTCAGTCCGGAACCGGGTGTCCCGTTCGGCCGCCCCCCGCTGTCCAAGACGTACCTGCGCTCCCAGGAGTCCCTCGAAGACTGGTACGTCAGGCCGGCCGGCTGGTACGCGGCGCACGACGTCGACCGGCTGGCCGCGAGCGTCACGGCCATCGACCCCGCCGCGCACCGGCTGGTGCTGGACTCGGGCCGCGAGCTCGAGTACCAGAAGGTCCTGATCGCGACCGGCGGGCAGAACCGCCGCCTGGCCATCCCCGGGGCCGAGCTGCCGGGGATCCACTACCTGCGCACGGTGGCCGAGTGCGACGCGATCAAGCGCGAAGCCATAACGGGCCGGCGCGCGGTCCTGGTGGGCATGGGGTTCATCGGCTGCGAGGTAGCGGCCTCGCTGACCCAACTCGGGGTGCACGTGACCACGGTCTTCCCCGGGATCAACCCGCTGGAGCGGGTCCTGGGCGCGGAGGTCGGCGCGATCATCGGCGCGATGCACCGGGCTAAAGGGGTCACGCTGCTGGCCGGCGCCCAGGTGACCGGGTTCGACGGCGCCGGGCGGGTGGAGGCGGTGGTGACCGCGGACGGCACCCGGGTGGCGTGCGACTTCGCGGTCGTCGGCGTCGGGATACGTCCCGACCTGCGGGCCGTCGCGGGGACGTCCCTGGCCGGCCAGAACGGCATCGACGTCGACGAGCGGTGCCGGGCCAGCGCGGACGACGTCTACGCGGCCGGCGATGTCGCCAACCAGCTGCACCCGGTGTTCGGCCGGGTCCGCGTCGAGCACTACAACAACGGCGAGAAGCAGGGCGCCGCGGCGGCCAGGTCGATGCTGGGCTCGACCGCGCCCTACGACTACATCCACACGTTCTGGTCCGACCAGTACGAGCACAAGCTCGAGTACGTCGGCCACGCCACGGCCTGGGACGACTTCGCCGTCCGCGGCAGCCTGGCCGACGGCAGGTTCATCGGCTTCTACCTGCAGGCCGGGGTGGTGCTGGCGGCCGCCGGCTTCGACCGCGGCGGGGACCCGGAACTGGACCACGACGGCGAGATGGCGGCGTGCGTGCCCCTGGTGGCCCGGCGCGCCCGGCCCGACCGCGGCGCGCTGACCGACGACCGCACCGATCTCTGGTCGCTGGCGCGGTAACGGTCACTCGTTGGAGAAGAGGGGTATGTTCGCCCCGCTGGCCGGGGCCAGCGGGCTGTCGAGCAGCGCGACGATGAGTTCCGCCACGTCAGCGGGGGTCAGGCCGGGGCGCAGGTCGGGGTTGGCCGCACGCAGCATCGGCGTGTCGACGGCGCCCGGGCTGACGCAGATCGCGCTGATCCCGTGCGCCTTGCCTTCCACCGCGACGGCCTCGGTGAGGCCGATGACCCCGTACTTGGAGATGTTGTACGCGGCCAGGCCCGGGAACTTCTCGGTGGCGTAGACGCCGGACAGCGAGGCGATGTTGACGATCCGCCCCCCGCCGGCCGACCGCATGGCGGTGAACGCCTCGCGGCAGCACAGGAACGCGCCGGTCAGGTTGACCCCGAGCGTCCGCTGCCACGTGCCCAGGCTCGTCTCGGCGAACGGCGCTTTGATCAGTACCGCGGCCGCGCAGACCAGGGCGGTCGGACCGCCCGCCTGCGCGGCGGCGGCGAACAAGCGCTCCACATCGAGAGCCTGGCTCACGTCGGTGGGCACCGCGGTGGCCTGGCCGCCGGCCCGGCGGATGTGCCCGGCGACCGCGCCGAGCGCTTCGGCGTTGCGGGCGGCGAGGACGACATGAGCGCCGCGGGCCGCGACGGCCTCGGCGGCGGCGGCCCCGATTCCCTGGCTCGCGCCCGTGACCACCGCTACCCGCCCGGCCAGCCAGTGCTTCATCAGCTGGTCACCCGCTGGTAGAGCCGCTCGTGAGCCTCCAGGCTCCGTTCCAGGTCCAGGTGCGCCTCGGCATGCTCGCGGCAGGCCAGCCGCGAGATCCCGGCCGCCCGGGTGACCGCGCCGGCCGCCGCCCGGATGTCGCCCGGCGGGACCAGGAAGCCGGTCCGCTCGTCGGCGATCACCTCGCCGAGCGCGCCGCGCGCGAACGCGACCACGGGCGTCCCGCAGGCCTGCGCCTCGGCGGCGGCCATGCCGAACGGCTCGTCCCACTGGGACGGGTAGAGGACGACGGCCGCGCGCGCCATCGCCGCCCACAGCGACGCGCGCGGCACCCCCGGGTGCATGGTCACGCCCGGCAGGTCCCGGCGCGGGCCGATCTGGTCCCGGGCGTAGCCGGCGTCGTAGGCGTCGCCGTAGACATCGATCGGGACCCCGGCGGCGCGGGCGATGTCGATGGCTTGCGCGGCTCCCTTCTCGGGACTCAGCCGCCCGCCGAACACCGCGCCCGCCCCGGCCGAGCGCGACCAGGCGATCGAGGCCGTGGGCACCAGCGGCGGCAGGATGGCGTCCACGCGGACGGCCCGGCGCCAGGCCTGGGCCTGGGAGGCCGACACCGTGGCCACCGCCGGCGGCCCGCCGTCCTGGCTGACCAGGCGCAGGGCCGCCGTCACCGCCCGGTCCGGGGGCAGGTGGAGCGTGTGCACGACCGGCGCGCCCAGCCCGGCCGCGAGCGCTACGGCGGGCGCGTCGAAGGCGTGGTTGTGTACCACGTCGTACCGGGTCTGCCGCACTGTGGCGTACACGCCGGCGAAGGCGGCCTCGGCCAGGCTTGGGTCGGGGGCCGGGCTGGACGCGCGGTAGAGCGTGGCGGCCAGGGTCTGCGGGTCGATCCCGGTGTCGATCACCGTGGCCCCTGGTATGTCCGACCCGGAGGCGGCGTAGACGTGGACGTCGTGCCCGCGGCGGGTCAGGCCGCGTGCCAGGTCGGACAGGAACGCCTGCGAACCGCCCCGCTGCGGCTCGTTGATGACCGTTACCTGCGGCGCGATCAAGGCGACCTTCACGCCGGCACCTGCTTGAACGCGAGGTCGCGCGGCGGGTTGATGCCCAGGACGTCGTACGGGACGCGCCGCTGACCGCGCCGGCGGACCTCGGCGACGGCGCGCGGGTAGAAGATCCGGGCCAGCTCGACCGCCTCGGCGTGGCTGGCGAACTCGGCCGACATCGGCCCGGCGAAGCACACGTACTCGTAACCATGCGCGGCCAGCCAGCCGAGGTGGTTGGGCCAGATGATGACCACGCAGCCACCGGGCCGGCAGACCCGCTCCATCTCGGCCAGGCCGGTGTCGCCGCCGTGCCCGGCGGCCGGGGTCAGGGCCGAGCAGGCGACCACCAGGTCCGCCGAGCCGCTGGCCACGGGCAGGGCGTCGAAGAAGCCGGGGATCACCCGGGCGCGGTCCCCGTGGCCGGCCTCGGCGAGCCTGCGCGTGAGGATCTGCCGCAACGGCCCGGCCGGCTCGATCGCGACCACCTCCCGCCCGCGGCCGGCGAGTTCCAGCGTCAGGCGGCCCGCGCCCGCGCCTACCTCCACGATCCGGTCCGCGTGGCGCGGCAGCCAGTTCAGTACTCCGGGATGCAGCCGTTCCGCGCTGACCAGCCGGTCGTAGAGTTCCGGTTCGAGCCGGTACAGCAGCTCCCAGGCCAGGGTGACGTCGGCCCCGGGATCGGCGTTCCCGCCGGGAGCAAACCGGCTCAGCTCATCGCAGCTGAGCACGCCGAGGTCCGCGGTGGCGTAACGCTTCGTCAGCTCCCGGGTGCTCAGACGTGATCACCGACCTCAGCCCAGTTCTTCTCGGTCTCCCATACGCGGACCGACCGCAGCAGCCCGTCCGGGAACTCCTTCTCGAGCCGGTCCCAGAAGACCAGGGCCAGGTTCTCGGCGGTCGGGATGCGCCCGTCGAGCCACGGGACGTCGGTGTTCAGGTTGCGGTGATCCACATCCTGGATGATCTGCCGGCCGATGACGTCCGACACCACCTTCAGGTCGAGGACATAGCCGCTGGCCTGGTCGACCTGGCCGGCCACGACGACCTCGAGGACGTAGTTGTGCCCGTGCAGGTTGGCGCATTTCCCGAACAGCCGCCGGTTCTCGGCCTCCGACAGGCGCGGGTCGCGCAACTGGTGCGCGGCATTGAACGATTCGCGTCGGGCTACTCGCACAGTCGTCGGACTGGTCATGACTCCCGGCCACCTAAGTCACTTCCGACCATAGCAGCGCGGTGGCGGCCCAGCGTCAGCGCGACGATCATGCCATGAGTTCCACGTTCAACCGACGGGCGCGATCACCCGCGATGGATGAACCGCGGCCCCGCGTGTCCTTGTTTGAATGACCGCATGGTGATTTTCGGCTTCGGCCGGGACCAGTCGGACGACCAGGGCGAGGTCGCGCCGGGCGTCTGCCCGAACTGCCACAACCAGGTGTTCCTGCACCACGTCCGCTCGAAGAAGCACGTGAGCCTCTACTTCGTGCCGGTCGTGCCCTACGGCACCGAGGACTACCTGGTGTGCCCCGTCTGCAGCCGGGGCCTTCAGCTCAGCAGCTCCCAGTTGCCCTACGTGCGCTCGATGTCCGGCGCGACCGCGTCGTTCCGCCGCAGGCGGCTCCCCGAAGCCCAGTACCTGGCGCAGGTCGAGCGGTTCTGGCG
>Ga0318554_10000120_pt1 | contig 23407 bp, 36 predicted proteins | sample GRESIP082b2f22_FD_203687 | JGI IMG/M metagenome (GOLD analysis project Ga0318554, IMG submission 203687) | Tropical soil microbial communities from Luquillo Experimental Forest, Puerto Rico - GRE.SIPMG.082b2f22 | ecosystem: Environmental > Terrestrial > Soil > Tropical forest > Bulk soil... | reverse complement strand
TTCACAGGCAGCGGTGCCAGAGTCGCCACAGGGCGGCGCGCAGGCCATGGCTAGCCCTCGCTGGCCGGCAGCTCGTCGCCGCCGGCGAGCCCGGCCTGGCGCCGGGTGCCGACCACCCGCGGGTCCTTGTACTTTGCCGAGGCATCATGCGTCTCCCATGTGCGGACCTCCTGGACCTCGCCGTTGGGACGGCGGACCTCGGTCTGGTGCTGCTGGTCCTCGAAGACCGGGAACGGCCGGGCCTGGGCCCGCGCCCGGCTGGCCGCGGAGCGGCGGAACAGCGCCGCCTCGGTCGGCATGCCCTCGCGCTCCTCATCGGATTCCGGCGGCCGGCTGGACTCCTCGCCGGGGCCCTCCTCGCCCTCGGGCGGCGCGTTCGGCGGCTCGCCGGCCTCGGCCTCGGCCTCTTCCTCCTCCTCGGGCCCGGGGGCCAGGGTGAGCAGCGGGGCGGGCTCGGTGCCGATCCGCGGCGGGGACATCTGGCCCATCGACGGGTTCATCGGCATGCCCTCGATCTGGGCGATCGGGGCGAAGTCGGCCATGAGGTCCTCGGGCACCGGCAGCCCGGCGTCCCGCAGCCGGATGAACGTGCGCTTGCGGGCCTCCTGCTCGGCCACCACCTGATCCACCGTCTCGTCCTGGGACCGGGCGATCTCCTCGTCCAGGTCGATCTCCAGGTTGCGAGTGCGGGTGCGCTGGGAGATCGGGATGCCCGAGGCGCGCAGCGCCTCGATGAACTGGCGGGTGGCGTCCTCGTCCTTCAGGTTGAGCACCTGGAAGCGGCGGTCGGGGACCAGCAGCTTGGGCTGCTCGACGAGGCGCTTCTCGCCGGTCTCCTCGTCCTGCTCCAGCACCTCCTCCATGATCACGTAGCGCTTGCCGTTGTGCTCGCGGTAGTCGTAGTGCTCCTGGGCCTCGGCGATGACCAGGGCCCGCTGCCGGAAGTGCCGGGCCTGGAAGCGCTGGTACTTGGTCATCAGCATGGTGACCAGCTCTTTGTTCAGCGCGTCGGCCGCGTAGGTCTGCCCGGACTGGGCGCCCATCAGGAACGTGCGGGACAGGCCGAACACCTGGAGTATTGAGTCCTCGATCCGCTCGAAGTCCGGTGTGAGATCCGGCATCTGCTCGCGGCCCAGCACCGGCAGCATCTCCACCGCGAAGTTGTAGATCAGGGCCCGGAAGTCGCCGGCCAGGGCGGCGTCCAGGGCCAGCTCGAAGTTCTCCAGGTCATCATCGGTCGGGATCCACGGCTGTGAGGTGCCCAGGTCGGTGGCGCTGGCGCCGAGCTTGCACAGGATCAGCGGGGTGTACAGCCGGTCGGCGATCGAGTCCAGCGCGGTGTTGAGCATCTCCTTCTGGAGCATCGAGCGCATCGCCCGGGTCAGCAGCGGCACGCCGCGCACGTTGAAGGTGTCGCCGCGGAACTTCAGCTGCTTCAGCAGGATGTTGGACACCGGCATGAAGGTGTTCTCGGCCGTGTAGGCGGTCAGCTCGGGGTACTCCTGGACGAGCTTGTTGTACTCCCAGGCGGGCTGGCGGGTCTGGAGGATCTGCCGGATCGTCCAGGGCAGCCGGATGAAGTACCGCGGCTCCTTCAGGAACGGGCTGCGCTCGACCTTGACGTCATCGGGGTTGAGCAGCTCCTCGTCGTCCCAGATGCCCAGGTCCTCGTTGAAGGTGGCGAAGCACCAGGCCTCGCCGGAGGTCCAGTACTCCCGGCCGATGTCGACGGTGAACTCCTCGTAGTCCAGGTGCTCGTCGTCGAAGAACAGGTCGCCGTAGAAGTCCTCCAGCCGCTTGTCCTTGCACTCCAGGTGGTCGCCCATGGTGGGGAACTTGGAGAAGATGTCGACGCAGGACCCGATGATCGGGTCGGTCTGGTACAGCAGCCGGCAGAAGGCCCGGACCTTGGCCAGCTCCTCGTTCTGGCTGAAGTCGTAGGGCAGGTTGTTCTGCCGCCAGTAGAACAGCGGGTCCCGCGGGCGCCCGGTGGCGAACTGGATGTCGCCGAAGCCGCCGCCCGCCCCGCCGGCGCCGCCCGAGCCGTACGCCCCGGTGCGCCGCATGACGCGGCGGTTCATCCGGGCTTCCTCGACCTCGGGGGTCATCGTCGCGCCCTGCTGGGCGCCCAGCGCCAGCATCCGGCTCATGCCCTCGCTGACCCGGCGGTCGCGCTCCAGGGCTGCCGAGGCGGAGAACCGCATCTTCACGAGACGGCTCCGTAATGGTTCACTGAACCATTGCGGCGGCTGCCCTCGATGCCGTGCTGGTGCAGCCAGTCCTTGTCGCTCAGCGGCAGTTCCTCGCTGGCGGGCAGGTCAGGGCGCTCATACCCGGCCGACAGGTCGGGATGGGAGTGCTCCAGGGGAGCGTCGGCGTGCTCGTCCCGGTGCGTCTGGTCGATCAGCCAGCCCGGGTCTTCCGGCGAGTCGTAGAACCCGTGCCGGTCCCGCATGTGAGCGCGCAGCTGGGCTTCGCTCATGTCCTCGTGGTTGCCCGCATCATGCACGGCCCGGCGGGTAACTCCAGCGCGCCGTCCCTGGATGCGGTGCTCGCCCAGCCAGGCTGTGTCGGCCCGGCGGGTGTAGGCGGGGTCGAACTTCTCGGGGTAGTCGATCAGCGTGCAGCCGGGCTGGTCGTGATCATGGGCCGGGCATTCGACCGCGTGGCCGAACGGCCGGTCGGTAGCGTGGTCCATGTAGCCCTGGTACCAGGAGTCGGGCTCGCCCCTGAAGTCGGCGTGCTCCAGCGGGGAATGGCCCTCCTCATCCGGGTTGCCGTCCCAGGCTGCCGAGGCGTCATAGCCCTGCTCGTACTTGAGGCGGTGGTGCGGCGTGTCGCCGGTCGTCAGGTAGGCCTGGCGGCGGACCCGGGCCATGACCGCGGGGTCCCGGCCGGAGTGCAGGACGGCCAGGTGCCGGACGTAGGCGTCCTCGGGCAGCAGGTCCCCGGTGACGGTGCGGTACCGGCGGGACGACAGCGACTGGGGCAGGTGGCCCCGGAACGGCTGGTACCAGCGCTGCGGCGCGGCGCGGTGGGTGTGCGGGTACAGCTCCGCCGTGCTCTCGTGCTCGAACTCGTGATCGCCCGCCAGCTCGTCCGGCCCGACGTCCCGCAGGTCGCCCTCGGTCCAGCCGTGATGTTCCCTCAGGTGCTGTTCGAGGGCACCGGAATGCAGGTGCGGCAGCTGGGGGACGGAGGCAGTCCGGGCGGACTTCTTGCGGTTCCTGGGCGGGGGCGGGGTATTCTCTTCTTCACCCTCTTCCCCGTTTTCCTCTTCTGCCCCGGGCGGCCCTTCTTCCCCTTCTTCCTCCTCGCCGAACGGGGGACCACCCTCCTCGTCCTCCTCGCCGGGCGGGAAGCCCTCCTCCTCTCCTTCCATGCCCGGCGGCATCCCGCCGCCCTCCTCCATGCCGGGCGGGCCCATCGCGCCCATGTCCGGGCCGACATCGGTGGGGGCGCCCATGCCCGGCGCCTGGGGCATGCCGCTGAACGCGGGCTGCACCCGGACGATGTAGGACTGGCCGCAGAAGGCGCAGTCGATGCCGCCGTCAGACCTGCCGGTGATCTGCCCGCTGCCGCAGAACGGGCAGTGCGAGGTCATGACGGGATCGCCTGGATCGTGAGCGACCTTGAGGAACCTGGCTTCGAGCTGCACCGGCCCACCTCCTCCTCTCTTCCGGGGGCCGATTTGCAGTTCCTAAGGTTTATTGATATTGTCGGTATAACACCGACATGCACAGGAGCACCCCATGAGCAGCACCGCACCGACGCTCGACCTGCACCACGAAGTCCGCCCGCAAGCCGGATCGGCTTACGACGCCGAGGGCCGCTGGGCCCCGCGCATGCTGAACCGCACTTACCCGGTCACCGCGATCTGCGTGCAATGCCACCGGATCTGCGCCTGCGCCGACGGCACCGCCGACTGGGCGCACGCTGAGCAGCTGATCCCCCTCGGCGGGCTGACCGGCCGGTCAGTAGCAGCCGCAGTGACGGCCAGGCCCGTGACGCACTACCGCGGCGTGAGCCTGGAGCGGATTTACGAGATCGCCGACCTCATCGAGCAGCGCGTCCTGGAGTCCAAGCCCGCCGGGTACTGGTGGAACTTCAGCTCGATCGCCTGCAAGGGCGCGATGAAGTACTGCACCAGGGACGAGATCAGCATCACCCTGGACTGGATGACCGAGCACGAGTACATCATCACCAACGGCCGCGGCGGCTGCTGGGTCAACTGGGCGAGGAAGCACTGATGGCCATCGAGCTGAACGACATGGTGCGGTTCTGCCAGGGCGACGAGGCCCGCACCATGCTGACCGGCGTGATCTCCCGGGCCCCCTGGGGCCGGGAGGGCGCCACGCCGATGGTCACCATCCGGACCTGCGAGGCCAGGCCGCGCACGTTCGTCCGGCTGGTCACCGCCGTCGAGGTCATCGAGACCGAAGAGTCCGTCTTCAGGAGGCTGTGATGACCGCGGCGAAGATCACCGAGAATGAGCGGCGGTTCCTCAACGCCCTCACGGCCGGCGAGATCCTGCGCCCGTACCAGATGCGGTACCGCTGGCCCCGGGCCTTCGAGGGCAAGACCGACGCGGGCCTGCACAGGACCGGCGCCAGCCTGGTCCGCAAGGGCCTGGCCGTCAGGCGGGCGAAGGAAAGCGGCGTGGCCTACCAGGTCAGCCCGGCCGGGCGCCGGGCGGTCAACGAAGCCAACCGCCAGCAGCAGTGCCCGGCCTGCGACTACCCCGACCGGCATGCCCGGCACACCTGCGGGCTGAAAGGCCTCCAGGCAATGCTCCCGCTCGGGAGCCGGCGATGAGCGGCAAGGGCGCCAGGGCCAAGCGGAACCGGGCCCGCGCCCAGGCCCACCAGCAGGAGGTCGCCCGGCGGCGCTTCGTGCCGGGCCCGCGGTCACCGAGGCAGATCCGGCCCGCGTTCTGGATCAAGATGCAGCAGGCCGAGGCCGTGCCCGACGCCCAGCTCCAGGAGCTGGCCGAGCGCGATCCCATGGTCGCCGCCGTGCTGAGCGCGGTCGACGAGATCTGGCTGGGCGGCTGGTCCGACGGCAACCAGTACGTGGTCACCGTGCGGCGCCACCCCGTCCTGGGCCACGTCATGTGCCTGTCCATCCGGCGCACCGACCGCAAGGCCGTCCACGACTGGCGGGACAAGCAGCGGATCAAGAACGAGATCGCCGGCGAGGACGTCGATGCGTTCGAGCTGTACCCGATGAAGAAGCGCACCGTCGACCAGGCCAACCAGTACTGGCTGTGGTGCATGCCGCCCGGCCAGGAGATGCCGGCCGGCTTCGACGAGCGCATCGTGGTCGGCGAGAACGACCCGCGGTTCCCGATGTCACGGCAGCGGCCGTTCCGCGACAAGGCCGAGCGGGAGGCGATCTGATGATGACCCTGACGCCACGCAAGCCGGGCGCCCGCACGGGCCAGGAAGTGAACGCGCACTGGACCAGGAGCGAGACCTGGACCTGGCAGGGCAAGCCGGTCGTCAAGGGCTCGCGGGTGCGGATCAGCGGCCGGCGGGGCCAGTTCACGTTCGTCGAGCACGTGATCGCGCCGCCCCGGCCGGGCAGCGGCAAGCGCACCGTCAAGGAATGGGTCACGGTGCTGAGTGACCACGGGTACGTCAGCGTGCTCCCCGATAAGATCACGGCGGTCCTGCCGCCGGTCAAGACCAAGGCGAGGAAGAAATGACTGACAGGATCAGGGAGCTGCAAGCCGAGATCGCCGAGCTGGGCGAGCGGCTGACGCAGGCGAAGGCCGAACTCAAAGCCGAGCGGTTCAGGGACGTGCCGCGGATCCCCGAGGGCACCCTCGTGCTGGTGAAGCGCATGCTATTCGGGCAGTTCAGGTGGTGGCCTGCCAGGATCGCCTACGTGCATCTCAGCTACGACTCAGGGACCATCGGCGACAAGCCGTACGAGACCAAGACGGTCTCCTACGCGGTGCGCCACCAGCTGGCGGACGGGCGGGGCTACTCCGGTGATGCCTTCGTCTACGGGGACCGCTACGTCCAGCTCGCTCCGGGGCTAGTCGAGGATCACGAGTTCCGCGACTACACGGGCGACCCGGACGCGCTGATCGCGCACATGACCGAGCAGCATGACCTGGGCCTCCTGACCGGCGAGATGCTGGAGGCGGCCCGCAGTGATCCCTCCGGGCTGCTCCGCCGGCACCGGGGCAGCCGCAGCCACGCGGGTGAGATCTGATTTGGCATTACTAGGGTTTATTGATATCCTGGGTGTACACCGACACGCACAGGAGCACCGAATGAGCACCGACACCACCACGAAGGTCACCGACTACGTGGCCTTCGACGACGCGCAGTACGCGCGGCACGAGCGGGCCGGCAAGACCGAGGCCCGGCTGGAGACCGTCCGCAACCGCCAACATTCCATGGCCGGCGACCGCCGCGAGACGGTCGGCCGGCGCTACACGTGGCGCCGCACCGCCGCCGAGATCTGGCAGACCCTGGAGGTCATGCGCGACGTGCACCACGACGCTGCCGCCGGGGCGATCCTGGCCCAGGAGCAGGAGCTGCTCACCGAGCTGGCCCAGGTCGTCCTGGAGATCAATGAGAACGAGAAGATCTACCGCCAGCCGCAGAACCGGTGGAACCGGTACTTCCGCTGCCTGAACAGCGACGGCCACATCCACAGCTCGCTGCGCGGCTGCCCGAGCGTGCACGCCACCACCCCGATGGGCTGGAACACCCGCCTGTCCGGCCAGCTGGCCGACGTGGTGGTCAAGGACCTCGGCCCGACGCTGTGCAGCATCTGCTTCCCGACCGCGCCGGTCGAGTGGCGGCAGAAGAAGTCCGACGTCGAGCGCGAGGCCCGCGAGGCTGCCAAGGCCGCCAAGGCCGAGGCCAGGTTCGGCAAGATGCTGCGCCCCGGCGAGGTCATCACCGTCGGCCACGGCCGGTTCTACGACACGATCACCACCGTGGCCGCCGCCAAGGACGCGCTGCGCAAGGAAGTCGAGTTCCGCGACTACTACGGCCACGGCGTGCACTGCGATCACGAGCCCTGGGCCGCCGCCGCCGTGCTGGCCACCGAGGTCCTGCTGGCCCGCGAGGCCCGTAAGCCGGGCACCGGGGCCACCCAGGCGGAGATCGACCGGATCATCGCCAGCGCCGTCAAGCGCAATATCAAGGACGGGGCCCGCCTGGACCCCCAGACCGGAGAGAGCATCGCATGAGCACCGCCGACGGCCCCCGGGGCACGAGCCCGGGGGCGCTGCCCCTGACCCTCACCGAGCAGCATGCCGCGATGAACGCGATCCTGGAAGGGATCCGGCAGTCGCCGCGGAACTGCCTGCCCGACACGAGCGATACCGCAGTGCTGGGCGTGCTCCTGGCCAGCTACGTGAACTACCTGGGCAGCGACATCCTGGCCGTCGCCGAGCATGCGCTGGCGACCAGCGGCATGTACGGCCAGGCCTGGAAGGTCCGGGCCCTCCGCGAGAGCATCGAGAGGGGTGAGTCGGCATGACGACCGCTGCAACCGATTTCGCCATCACCTATGAGGTGGACCGCGTGCCCGGCCTGATGTTCGGCCTGACCGCTGATGCCCGGGTCGTGCTGATCGCGGCCACCGACCTGATCCACATCACCGACCCGGCCCAGCAGTCCAGCATCCAGCTGGTGCTGGAGCGGATCAGGGTGGACCAGGCCCGCATCCACGGCGAGCTGTACCCGCCGGAGGCCGGCTCGCGCAAGGCCCTCATGGCCGAGCTGAAGAAGCTGGGCCTCAAGTACAACGTCGCCAACAGGATGGCCAACCGGTCCATGCACTCCCGCTTCCAGACCGCCGAGCTGGAAGACGGGCGCCTGATCACGGTGACCTACGCCGAGGGGAATGACGGCAAGGGCTGCTTCGGCCTCCAGGTCGAGGGGTACGCGGGATGAGCGGGAGCAGGTGGGAGCACCCGCCCGAGGTGCAGCACGGCCTGGGTCAGCCATACCGCATCGTGCACCTGCGCACCGCCGAGTACCAGGACGAGGCATTGCGTGCCCGGTGGCAGGCCTGCGGCTACGCCGTGATGCGCCCGATGGAAGGTCATGACCCGCACATCCGGTGCCCGGTCTGCTCGACCGACAAGCCGTCATCGAAGCCCATGCAGTACGCCGGGGGTGCGTGATGCCGTTCCGGTACTACAGGCGGTTCGGCTGGAAGCGGCTGCGCGGGCGGCTCAGCCTGCCCGTGGGGCGCGGGAGCCCGGCTGTCACCTTCTGGTGGCAGCGGCGGCGCAGGAGGAAGAGGCGGTGAGCTTCGCCACCGAGCACCCGGTGAGATGCACGCACCCGGAATGCCCGGCCACGCACCCCAACAGCAAGTGGCACGCGATCCGGGCCGCGGAGGAGGGCTGGTTCGAGCCTAAGGACGGCAGCGGCCCGCGGTGCCCGAGGCACGCCCCGTCCTGGGTGCGCGGCTGGCGGGCCAGGAAAGCCGCCCGCGGCTGATTTTGCACTACTAAGGTTTATTGATATCCTGGGGGTACACCGATACCCCGAGGAGCGCAAGATGCGAGCCCCCAAGATCACCTTCACCCTTCCGGACGGCACCACCGTCGACACCCAGACCCAGCGGCGGTTCGTGCTGCTCGGCCAGGTCGCCGGGCGTCCCGCGTTCATCGCGCGCCGCTCCGATGACCCGGCCAGGCTCAGGGCCGAGCGCCGCGGCAAGGGCTTCAGCGCCGGCCGGAGCTACTTCCTGGCCGACCGCACCGCCCGCACCCTCACGGAGATCTGAGATGAGCGTGGAAGGCCTGCGGGCGCAGCTGGACAGCCAGGTCGCCGAGCCGGCCATCACCGAGGGCATGACCCGCGCTGAGCGCCGGGCCGAGATGGACCGCTGGCACGCGGACAGCCAGGCGCAGGCCGAGCGGCTGGACGAGGAGCACCTGCTGCTCGGGATCGGCCGCACCGCGGCGATCAGCATGACGCACGAACTCATCTGGTCCTGGGGGAATGCCACGGCGAGCCGGTGGTACCTGGCCCTGCCCGAGCGGTACATGACGCCGGACAGCATGGCCCGGCCGGACTGGGACCACAGCCACTACGAGCACGACGAGCACGGGCACATCGGCCGGGTCACCACGCGCGAGCGACCGAAGACCCAGGCAGACACCGACGCGGAAGAACTGATAGCCGCCATCCTGGCGGACATCGAGACTGAGGAGGCAACCCCATGACGGGCCCCGAGCACTATCGCAAGGCCGAGGAGCTGGCCGCAAAAGCCGACTCTATCTCTGTGAACAGCACCGAGTATGCCCTGGTACTGGCCACCCTGGCCTCGGTGCACGCCACCCTGGCAGGCGCCGCGGCGACCTCGCTGAGCCACTACAACGGCCAGGAGATGCCCATGCCGCAGGACGACCGCGCGGCCTGGCTGGCCTGCGCGAGCGAGAAGCCGGGCGCGGACGCGCGGCGCCGTGAGAACGACCGGGCCGAGATGGAGGAAGGTCATGCCTGAGCCGAGGAAGTGCTTCTGGATCCCGGCCGAATCCGAGACCCCGGAGGGCTACGTGCCCGCCCTGATCACCGAGGGCCGGGGCTACGGGCTGATGGCCGGGAACGGACCCTGCGCCCGGCCCTGGTACTGGGGCAGCACACGGGAGCAGGCCATGGCGATCGCCGCGGCCGAGAACCGCAAGCTGGGCCTGAGCGACCAGGACGTCGCCGACATCATCATGTCGGTCTTCCGGGGAGCCAGCGCCAGTGCATGACGTCAGCGCGGGAGCCCGCAAGGCCGCCGAGTTCGTGCGCGCCAACCCCGGGCTCCCGCAGTGGCGCTGCGTCCGGGCCATCCAGGGGTCCAGCTCGTACACGACGGCAGCCGCCAAGGTCAAAGAGGCCCGCGACGCCGGGCTGATCCTGACCCGGAAGGTGCGGCACGTGCTGTACCTGTATCCTCCGGCGGCCCCGTCGTGAGCGGCCCGGACGACCGGGCGGACGACCCGCACGACGAGATGACCGAGCGGATGGCCGCGGGCCAGACCCGCGGTACGATCCGCGAGCCAGGGCCCGACGACCGCGACGGCACCGAGTGGGAGCTGGGCGAGCCCTGAGTTTTGCATTCCTAAGGTTTATTGATATTGTGGTGGTACACCGACACGCAGAGAGGCACCACCCATGAGCACCATCACGAGCGAGCAGACCCTGAAGTACGAAGTCGTGTTCACCCGGGAAGACGGCGAGAAATGGCCGCTCCTGGAGCGCCACGACAAGCAGTACGACATCCGCGAGGTCAAAGTCACCGTCATCATCTTCGAGGGCGGCACGTTCGACGTGGGCTACCCCGACGCCCGGCGCGGCAACCGCGTCCGGCAGGACGGCACCCGCGGCGCGCAGATCCCGCAGTTCCTCGGCTATTACAGCGAGTCCGCCGAGGGCCAGCTGGCCGAGAAGGCCGACTGGTTCAGGACCGAGGCCCTGCGCATCGCCCAGTGGCGGCTCGCGTTCCTCCTGGCCTCCGGAATGGAGCTGAAGGCATGAGCACCCCCGACTCGAAGCTGCTCGACCGGGTGCGCAAGCTGCTGGCCAAGGCCGAGGCCGAAGGCGTCACGCCCCCGGAGGCCGAGGCGCTCACCGCCAAGGCGGCCGAGCTGATGGCCCGGTACGGCATCGACCGGGCCCGGCTCGGCGCGCTGCACCCGGAGACCGACAGGCCCGCCAACCGGGTCATCGACGTCGACAACCCCTGGGGCCAGGTCAAGGCCCACCTGCTGGCCGGCATCGCCGGGGCGATGGGCTGCCAGTGCATCCTGCTAAGCTCCCGCGGGCCCGGCGCCCGGATCCACGTGTTCGGCTACGCCAGCGACCTGGAGCGTACCGACATCCTGTACACCTCGCTGCTGCTCCAGATGGCCAGCGGGCACCGGCAGGCGGTCCCGCCGCACGGCGTGCGCTCCGTCCGGGCCTGGAACCGCAGCTGGCTGCTCGGCTTCGTGACCGCGGTCATCACCCGGGTCCGGAACGCCGAGAACAGCGCCAGGGCCCAGGCCAAGAAGGAGGACGCGGCCTCGGGCGGCCCGAGCACCGAGCTGGTGCTGGCCGAGCGCTCCGTGGTCATCCGGAACAACCTCCAGCAGGCCTACCCGCAGACCCGCAGGACCCGGCTCACCTACTCCGGGCGCGGCTACTCCGACGGCTACCGCAAGGGCCAGGCGGCCAACATCGGCCAGACCGGGCTCGGCGGCAGCGGCAGGGCAATCGGCAGGGGAGCGTGATGGACGAGAAGAAGAAGCCGGCCGTGGCCAGGGACCCGTTCCTGGCCATGCTCGGCGCCCCGCGGGCGCACATGTTCGGCCTGCCGTGCACGCACGGCGACATCCGGGCGCACTACGCCGAGGTGATGGTCGGGGACGGGAACCTGTTCGACCCCGCCCCGGTCATCGGCGTCATCGAAGAGATCATCAACCTGAACTGAGGTCAGCATGGACAAGTACGGCGAGCTGGCGGCCGGCAACGGCTGGACCGCCACCGCGACGACAGTCATGGGCCTGCCCTGCACCGTCTGGCAGCGCGGCGACGAGATCGCGATCCTGGTGCACGCGCCGGAAGGATCAGACCCGAAGAAGGCCCCGGCGCTGTACGGCAGCCGGGTGCTGGACGGCCTCCACCTGCTGGAGGCCCACCTGGTCAGCTCGCCCCGGAAGCACATGCTGTCCCAGCACATCGAGGCGGACAAGGAGGGCATCATCGCCCACCTGGCCGCGATGTCGGCCGAGCGCACGATCCAGATCGGGACCGCCCTCACCAGGACCGAGGCCCGGCGGCTGTCCGACGAGTCGAGCGGCCTCGACCTGGCGATCAGCGTGTTGCAGGCCTGGGAGCAGTCATGAGCAGCCGCCGGACCTCGCCGGCTAAGCCGCAGCGCGTGCAGTGCCCGGCATTCCACAACAGGGCCGCGGGCGGCAGGACGATGTACTACTGCGTCCTGGACGAGGGCCACGACAGCCCGCACAAGGATGAGTTCGGGGACAAGTGGACGAACTGGGGCAGGCAGGGGAAAACCGTCATGATCCTGACCGCGCGGGAAGACAAGCCGTTCGCCATCGTCAAGTTGGTCTACCCCTACCGGGGCAGCGAGGGCAGCGCCGAGATCGTCGGCTACGACCACGACGAGCAGGCCGCGATGAGGCGGGCCAACCGCGTCGGCGCCGGGCTCGGCCCTCACGGCGAAGGCCGGGCGCTGCCGGTCGTGGACGGGAAAGTGACAGTGGAATGACCGGGTACATGAGCCTGGACCAGGCGCGGGCGGTCGCCAGCATCCCCGAGACGCTGGGCGCCGCGATCGGCGTCCCGTACCGGGAGTGGGCCTCGCGGTGCCACGAGATCTCCGGGGAGCTGCTGAACACCGGCCTGTTCGGCCCGGGGCGGATCGCCCGCGGCTGGGCCAACGGCGTCCGCGGCCAGCACTCCTGGATAGTGCTCGGCGAGGACGTGTACGCCGAGGAGAACGTCTGGGTGGACCCGACGCTCAATCACTGGCGCGGCAAGCCCGACAAGGGCATCAGCGTGAACCTGGCCGAGAGGCTGCTCCCCTTCCAGGCGCCGCACGGCTACGGGCAGATCTACGCCGCCCAGAAGCCGCGCAGCTGGGGAGGGCCGGTCGTCGCCCTGACGCCCTCCAGCGAGCTGTCAGAGGCCGCTGAGGGCTTCCTGGAGCTGCTCGGGCCGCTGGACCGCCGCGGCTGGATGCAGCTGGCCAGCGGGCCCATGCAAGGCTGGCCGGCGGGCGAGATCATCGCGGCGATCGACGACACCAAACGGCTGAAGGCAGTGGTGCCGATCGACATCCTGGGCATGCTGACCGACCGGGACCCGGCAGGCATCTACCTCCAGCACCTGAAGGAGGCATCATGAGCACCCGTATGGGACTGGTGCTTGGGTACCTGATCGTGTTCGGCGCGATCTTCCTGCCCCTGATCATGGCAGTCGCCATCGGGCTGATCCTGACCGTGGCAGGCGTCCGGTGACCGCCCCCGGGCCCGAGCCCCTGGTGCCGCGGGACGGGCCGTGCGCGACGTGCCCGTACCGCAGGAACGCCCCGGCCGGGCTGTGGGCCAAGAAGGAGTACGACAGCCTGGAGCTGTACGACGGCCCGACCGGCTTGCAGGCGGTCAAGGGCGCGATCGGCGTGTTCTTCTGCCACTCGGCGCCCGAGCTGGTCTGCGCCGGCTGGGCCGCGGTGCACGGCGACGCAGAGAGCTTCGCGCTGCGCCTGGCCGCCATGCGGGGCCACGACGTGGCCGCGGTGATCGCCTACACGACCACCGTCCAGCTGTGGGCCAGCGGGCACGAGGCGGCCGAGCACGGCCGGTCGGGCATCGAGCATCCCGGCGAGGACGCCAGGGCGGCAGTGGCCAAGGTCACGAAGGCCCGGGAGGCAACCGGCAGGCCGGTGGACTTCTCATGAGCGGCCAGGACTGGGAGTTCGACGAGATCCAGGCCGAGGCCGCTTCTGAGTGCAGGTGCTGCATGAGCGCGCTCTTCGACGGCCCCCTGAGCGGCAAGTGCATGCGGTGCGGGCACGAGAAGCCCTACCACCAGATGACCGAGGCCGAGAGCAGGGTGCTAGCCGAGTGGCTGGCGACCGATGACGGCAAGCGGGCCAAGCTGGGCCGCCGCAAGGAGCAGATGGCCAGGCTGGTCGAGCTGGGGGCGCCCGCGGTCATCCTGGCCAGCCAGGAGGAGATCATCCGCAAGTCAGAAGGCGAGCTGGGACGCGAGCCGGGCCGGGTCTGGATCTGCAACGAGCCGACGCACGGCCACCTGGTCGTGTGGGACGAGCGGTTCGGGGAGTACCGCTGCACCGGCTGCGGGCACCGGGTCGGCAAGACTCAGGAGGACAGTCCACGGGCCACCCGGTACAAGTGGCCGTGGCTGTGGCTGCCCGAGCTGCGGAACCGGGAGTGGGCCATGGTCCAGCCGGGCGCGATCCCGCCCTGGTTCGAGTCCGGGGCCTCGGACAGCAGCTGAGCCTGGTGACGTCATCATGGGTACGTGGTCCCAGACTGGCCGGCCGGGCCGTACTCGACGATCCTGGCTGACCCGCCCTGGCCGACCATGCACGGCCGCAGCACCTACCACCGCGGCAAGCCGCAGCGGCACTACCCGGTGATGACCGTCGGGGAGATCGCCTCGCTGCCGGTGGGGAAACTCGCGGCCGACAATGCGCACCTGTGGATCTGGGGCATCAGCCGGTCCCTGGACGAGGCCTACCGGGTAGCCAGGGCGTGGGGCTTCGAGCCGATGACGCTGGTCACCTGGTGCAAGACCGGGGCGCCGGGGATGGGCTACTACGTCCGGGTGAACACCGAGCACTGCCTGCTGGCCACCCGGGGCAGGCCGATGGTGCCAGTGAGTAAGCCGATGGCCAGCTGGTTCGCCGCGCCCAAGCGCAGGCACAGCCAGAAGCCCGACGAGTTCTACGCGATCGCCGAGCAGGTGAGCCCGGCGCCGCGGATCGAGCTGTTCGCCCGGCAGCGCTGGCCCGGCTGGGATGCCTGGGGTTCCGGGCTGAGTTAATAGCGTATTTGCTCGCTCATAAATTGTAGTAATCTCATATACGCCAGGCCCGAATCGCGGCCTGGCCAACCACGCGCCTAGAAACGCACGGTCAGAACAGGAGTGATCGCATGACGATCTCCAACGGCGTCGCTGACGCCATCGAAGAGGCGGTTACTGCCGCCTACGAGGCCGAGGATTACCTGCTCGCAGACGGCAACAGGGACAAGGCCAAGGTCCGCTCGCACATGCTCGAAGTGCTGAAGCACCGCAAGGTGCTCAGCAGGGGCGAGCGGAAGGACAAGGCCATCAGCCGGGGCGCCATGGTGGCGGCGGTGTTCCCGTCGCTGGCCGGCCCGGACAGCTGGTCCGACGAGGACGACCCGGCCCTGGCTGAGGCAGTCTGGGGCAAGATCAACTCGATCCTGTGGAGCGAGGCCCGGACTGCGGCCACCTCTCCCCTCCAGGTCCTGGTGGGCATCACCATGGGCAACGGCTACGTCATGTGCCGGACCAAGGTAGGCGCCCCGGATCCGGTCGACGCGGTGTACATCACCGATGACGTCACCTGCATCGAGCTGGACTATGTGCAGCCCGAGCACGCCTCACTGGAGCGCAAGCTGCGCTCGCACGTGGCCAACGTCGAGATGCTGACGCTGCGCCACCCCGACCAGCGCTGGCTGAGCGGCTTCGACAAGAAGCTCAAGTCGCTGACGGCAAGCGGCCACGCCCAGCTGTCACTGGCCCTGGAAGCGGCCACGACCGGTCCCGGCGAGGACGACGACGCCAACAACGAGGACGACAGCGAGGACTAGGGGAGGTGAGCGGAGGGGCGCCGGGCAGTCGGCGTCCCTCCGTGCGTCATGACGGCAATTAACGGCCCGGCACGCCGCGTGTACGGGAAAGAAGAAACTAACGCCCTGCGCGCCGAGATCTACAAGCGGCTCAGGGCAGGCAAGCCGACACGCTTCCGGCAGCTCATGACCCAGTTCAGCATGAGCCAGCGCTTCGTCCAGCAGCAGGTCGCTGTGGTCAAGGCACTGCTGGAAGCCGAACGGCAGCAGCCAGCCTCACCGGGCAGCCGGCCCAGGGACCACGCGGGCAAGAGCAACGCCATGTGGGGCCGCGAGCTGCGGGCCCGCAAGCGGGCCCGGCAGGGCTTCGGCGCCACGCTGACCGACGTGCTCGTGCGCATGAACCAGGCCACCCTGATCTTCGAGGATGTCGCCATGACGGACCTCGACCTGGACCACCAGGATCTCGATGACGTAGCGCTGCTGTACGACCTGCTGCTGACCATGGGCATCTGGCACGACCGCGCGCTATCGGCAGTCCAGGGGTGGATGACTGACGGCAACGTCCGGGCCAGGATCGCCAAGCTGCGCGATACGACAGGACGCACTCCCGAGGAGATCGCGGCATTCGAGCGGGTCGCCAAGCGGCTGGAACGGAAGCTGGCGATGCGCCTGGCCGCCAGCAGCTAGAGCGCGGCCAGCTCGGCGGCTTCGCCTAGCTCCCCTGCCGCCCCGGCCCCGCCGCCGGGCATCATGCTCTTCAGGCCGCGCCATTCCAGGCCGTGCTGGAGCATGCCGCCGTCACCGCCATCGCCGCCGCCCCCTCCGGACGGCTGGGGGCCCGCGTCGCGCCAGGGCTCATCGGACAGCACCGAGCCCGCCATGTCGGCCTGGCGGGACAGGTACGTGCCCACCACCCGGCGCGCGACCCGGCGGCACTCGGACCCCGACAGGTACGGGTTGGAGGCCTGGACCGAGGCGGCGATCGCCTCGACCTGGCGGCGCACCGGGTCCGGGCGCCTGCGGGCCGCTGTGACGTCCTGTGCGGGCGTCAGGTCGTACTGGCCCCCGGCACCCGCACCCGAGACCGCCGGGGCCGCAGGCGCCTGCACGCGCGGCGGCAGGGTCCCTCCGGCCCGCGTCCCGTCCGCGTTGACCTTGGTGGTGCCGACGCCGGCCGCGGCAGGACCTGACAGGGCCGGGCCCATCACCTGGGCGGGCCCCTGGGCAGTGCGGCACATGCAGTCCGCGGCGCGGTGGCGGCAGACCCGGCACTTGCCCTTCCTCGTGATCCTGCTGCCGCACCGGCACAGGCTCGCGGTCGGCTCGATCCCCGGGCCCTCCTCGCCCTCGCCGCCGCCGCCGAACAGGCCGGGGATCTCAGGCTCCTCGATCCGGGTCACCGCGGGATTCGGGCCGCCGACCGGGCCCGGCGGGATCTCGGAGTAGTTGTGCGCGAAGTCGACGGCATCGCGGTGCTCGTCGGGCTTCTCCGGCCCGGTGCCGAACGTGCGGCCGGACTGGAGCACCTGGTCCACCGGGTCGACGCCCTCGGGCAGCGCCTGCTTCAGCAGCGCGTAGCGGCGCCGGGCGGTCTCGGCCAGCTCGCCGTAGTCCAGGCCGCAGTGCGCGGCGATGTGCTCGATGCGCAGCTGGGCGAAGGCCAGGCGGTGGTCCAGCTCGCGCTCGGAGCGCGCCTCGAACAGGAACGGCCAGACCGGCATCATCTCGGCCTCGGCCTGGGCCAGGCTCGCCTCGCGGGCCTCCAGGTCGTGATCGGCGCTCGCCTCGAACCACAGATCGGACATGCTGAACCTCCCGGGTCTACCACTTCCCGGGCCGAGCGCTCCTTGCCGTGCCGCGACCAGCGATCGCTGCCTTGACTGCCTAGCCCGGCCGGGACCCGCCTTGCCATCCGCGCACTGCCTTGACGGCCTCGCCCCGCCTAGCCAAGCTATCCGTGCCGCGCGCAGCCTCGACGGCCTAACCAGGTTAAGCCGAGCCCAGCCAAGACAAGACGTGCCTTGCCGATCCGGCCCCGCCATGCCAGGCTCAGCCTGGCACTGCCCCGACCTGCCTTGACTGCCCCGCGGCGCCACGCAATCCCATCAACGCCTAGCCGCGCCCGGCCAAGACTGCCGCGCCTAGCCCTGCCAGGCTGTGCGCTGACGAGCCCTGCGACCCTCGCCGTGCGATCGCCTGCCATGCCGTGCCGAGCAAAGCCGGGCACCGCCATTCCTGGCCCCTCCGGGCGTCACCCCGCGACTCCGGCCTCGCCGTGCCGGGCCTCTCCAGGCGGCGCCTCGCCCAGCCAAGACCTGACTGCCTAGCCTCACCTGGACGCGATGCCCGTGCATAACCCGGCCTGGACTGCCAAGCAGTCCCATGCCTCGCCACCCATGCGGTACCCAGCATCTGCCTGCCGAGCTACCCATGCGCTGGCTGCCTCGCCACGCGACGACGAGCGATACCCTGCCCAGCCACCCAGGACGAGCCTGTCCCAGACGGCCCTGCCGCGCGCCGACCAGCCCAGCCTGGCCTCGATCGGCCAAGCCGTGCCATCGGCTGGCACCGGGCCCCTGGATGGATCTCAGCGGCATCCAGGGGCCCGGATCCTGCTGCCCTCAGTCCCCGTCCCCGAGGTCCTCGGGCTCGTCTCCTTCGCCCGCCTCATCGGCGTGCTCGCGCGTCTCCCGCTCGACCAGCCGCCAGAAGTCCTCGTACTGGTCGTAGCGGCGCTTGAGCGCCCGCCAGTCGAAGTCCATCTGGCGGCGCAGCTCGCGGGTCAGCGGCTCGCTGGCCTTGATCTCATCCAGCGTGACGTAAGCCCGCCCGGTCGGCGAGGCCGGCTCGGGCAGCGAATGGAACACCCGGAGCGAGACCGGGTGGCCCCGCCGGTCGAGCTGCCGTTCCCGCACCACCCGGACCAGCGCGCGGGCCTGGTCGAGCCGGTGCCTGTCCGCGGCCTTCGCGTCGTCCCACTCGAACCGGCCGTGCAGCTCGTGCCCGGGGCTGGTGGCGGCATCGACGATCGCCCTGGCGGTCAGGATGCCGCCGTTGGCCGCCCTGATCGCCATCAGGGCGGCCTCCAGCTGGTCAGTCTTCCGGCTCACCGTCGCCGCCGGCCTCGTCCTCGTAGTCCTCGTCCGTCGGCTCGTCCGCTTCGCCCTCGGGCTCGCCCGGCTCAGGCGGGGCAGGTGCCCCGGCGTCGGCCTGGCCGTCGGCGTCGGCCGCGGTCTTGCGGACCCGGCGCTTGGGCGCGGGGAGAAGCTCGGGCGGCTGCCCCAGCTCGGCGAAGTCGTCCAGGGTCAGCTCGTCCGCGTCGCCGTAGACGTCGTAGTCCGTCGTGTCCGGGGAGTACAGCGGCGGCAGCTCCCTCAGGATCCTGACCGCGCCCCGGCCGGCACGGACCCGGAAGGTGCCGAACTCGCCGTTGCGCTCGGGCCGCCACTCGCCGACCCCGACGCCGTAGCCGCCCGCCTCGATCAGCGAGACCACGCTGTCCCGGTCGAGCAGGTTGGAGGTGTAGGACACGTACAGCGTCGCCCCCCAGTCGAAGAAGCAGCCGCGGTAGCGCAGGTCGGCCGGGTGGTTGACGCCGGCCAGGCGCACGTAGTCCTCGCGCATCCGGGGACCGGGGCCGTCCAGGATGACCATCCGGCCGGCCTCGGTGGGCACGGAGACGCCGTGGAAGAACAGGAATTGCCTGAGTTCCGTCATCTTCACTTGCTTCCCGTAGTACCGCCCTGCACCGATGGTCGCCATCTTGAACGCCATGGCAGGAAGGCCGAAGATGACCCTGCGGGTCGCCGGGTCGACGCCCGCGCGGTACAGCGAGGCCAGGTACTCCCGGCGCGGGTTGCGCTTCTCGGGCTGGCGCCGCACGCCCTGCTGGGCGGCGAGCATCTGGTTCTTGGCCTTCTCGCTGAACCGGCTGACGATCAGCGGGTTGGTGCCGACGATCTGGATGGCCAGGATCTCGGTCTTGATGGGCTTGATCGTGAGCTTGGTCGGCTCCGATGATGCCGTCCCGGGCCTGCGTCCCCTCGCGGGGGCCCTGGGCGGGGCCTCGCCGTCTGGCGTAGCCTCCTTCACAGGCATGGTTCATCCCTCCTCGGGGGATTGATCCGTGTCGCGGCCCCCGCCCCGATCAGCGGGGGCCGCCTGGAACACTGACACTATACTGGTGTCAACGCACAGTCAAAGAACCTTGATATCCCATGGCTAAGTCGGCGGCCAGTGGACCACAATTACTAAGGTTTATTGATATTCACGTCAGGAATGGACGTGCCTGGTCAGCGGTCATCGAGAAGGACTAGCATGCCAGTCGATGGCCCCGGGCAGTCCGTCAACCTGCCCAGGGCCACCTTTCCCCAGACACGGCACCCGCCAGTAATGGCGTAACTGTTACCGCTAGCTACCTTGGTACTCCGCCGGTAACCATTGGTCAAGAAATCTTGGTATGACGTTGACGCTATAGCCGGTACCCTCGGTGCATGAGCGTGCGCAGCGAGGTGTTCGAGCGGGACCGGTGGGCCTGCCAGATGCCTGTCTGCCTGCACCCGGAAGAGGAAGGCGGCCGGGCCATCGACCCCGCGCTCGCCAGGAGCAGCTCACCGTGGGCGCCGAGCCTGGACCACATCATCCAGCGGCAGTGGGGCGGCAAGTACCGCCTGGACAACCTGCGGGCAGCCCATCAGAAGTGCAACGCCAACGACGCCCGGAGGTACGCCCGCGGCCCGTGGGGCAGGCGCAAGCGCGCCCGGCGCCCGGAGTACGGCGACGAGATGAGCCCGGCGGCCGTGCTGGGCGCGTACGACCGGCTGCGCCAGGCGGAGCGGGACCGGAGGGCCGGTGAGGGCCTGACTCCTAACCTGCCCGCCGGGACGCCAGCCCGGCCTGCACGCGCTGCCTGAACGCCATCGCCTGCTGGCGCCGCGGGTCGCCCTGGTAGGCGTCCGCGTTCTCGTACCCGGGCCCGCCTGCCGCGTTCGGCGCGGCCGGGGCCAGGTCCGTGTTCTCCGGGTGACGGCCGCTGAACGTCTGGGTGAACGGCCCGTCCTTCTGCGGCGCCTCCTGGGGTCGGCCTACCACGTCGTCCGGGGCGACCGGCGGCGAGCCCGGCGGCTCGGCGCCCTGGTACGGCGGGACCCCGCCGGGGCGGGCCGGGTTCTCCCCGCCGCCCATCGGCGGGGGAGTGCCTGGGCCGTTCAGGGGCGTGCTGCCCATCGGGTCCGGGCTGGTGCCGGGCCCGTCGGTGATCAGGTCGACCGAGGTGGCCGCCTGGCGCCGCACCGGGTAGCAGCCGGTCGCCGAGGGCCGGTAGCGGCCCGGCGAGGCGAGCGCGAGCTTGCGGGTGAACCCGGCGTGCGCGTCGAGCCGGTCGGCGAGCAGCCGGTACCGCCGCCCGAGCTTCTCGTGCGCGGCGACCCAGGCTGTCTGGACGCCGGGCCGGTCGGCGATCGCCGCGTACATGCCCGCCTCGAAGGCCGGGCTGCCCCGGGAGACCAGGCGGCGCCCCGGCCGCCAGGCCGCGGCGAACTTGAAGCCCTTGCGGAAGTCCGGGTCCCGGGCCGCCTCGCGGGTGATGAACGCCGCGGAGATCCGGTCCAGGCCGGCCGCCTTGGCGTGGCCGTGCTCCTTCCCGGGCTTGTAGCCGTACTCCTTGTCCAGCTTGCTCAGGTAGGCGTCGACCGCCTCCGGGCTCTCGCCCTTGACCTGGTGCGCCCGGGTGTGCGCGTTCTTCAGGTCCTGGCGCGAGTTGACCGGCAGCTTGTCGTCCGGGCCCAGGGAGTGCTCGGCGTGCTCGCGCTCGGACTCGGAGAAGTCATGGGCCCGGCGGCGCAGGCCGCCCTCCCGCGGCTTGCTGTAGCCCGGGTGCTCCGGATCGGGCACGTGGCCGATCGTCCTGGCGTGCATGCCGGGCCCGGCGCCTTCCTCGCCCGGGTTGTGCAGGTGACGGCATCCTTCCGCGTTGCAGGGCTCGGTGCGGTGCGCCGGGTGCGGGCAGCCGTAGCACTGGGCCGCCTGGGCCTGGAGCGACGCCTTGCTCACCATGAAGCTGGTCTGCGCCTCCCCGGTGTTCATCGGCTGGCCGGAGTCGCCGCCCATCGAGCGGGGAACGTCCTGGGCCGCGCCCTGCTGGGATGCCTCCGCGTAGGCCTCGGCGTAGGCCTTGACGTACGGGGAGACCATCGAGCTGTTGTCGGCGAACGTTGCCCGGTCCCCGTTGCGGGCGTCCTCGGCGCCGTCCCGGGCACCTGCCGCGGCGTCGGCGTCCCCGGTGCTCGACCACGGGTCCGGGGTGGTCTCCGCCGTGTTGTACGGCGGGTTCGTGTCGTCGGTGGACTGGTGCGGCCTGGTCATGAAGTCAGCGGTCCTGCGCTGGCCGAACACCGGGTCCATGCCGGTCCCCTCGTGCTGGTGCGGGCCGCCGGTCTCGCGGTCGGCGGTCACCCCGTCGTGGAAGCGCGCGTGCAGCTGGACCAGGAACCTCGGCGAGGGAGCCTTGTCGCCGCTGTATGTCACCCCGTGCCGGGCGGCCATGTGATCCATCATCTCGCCGGGGTCGCGCGGCGGCGGGACGTAATCATGCGGCCGGGACCGGGCGGAGTCCTCCTGCGCCTGGCGGCGCACGCCCTGGCTGGTCATCTGGTCCTCCCCGCCGCCGAGCCGGTTCCGCGCCTCGGTGAACGCGCCGAGGTAGACGCCGTGCAGGTCCCCGCGGCCGGTCATCTCGTGGAAGCTGGCCTTGCTCATCGGCTCGCGCTCGGCCAGGGTGCCGTCGATGACGCCCCGGGTCTCGGCGTAGCCGCGGGTGTACTGGCCGTGCGCCTTGCTGCTGAACGGGTAGCCGTCCTTGTGCCGGGCCGGCCTGCCCTCCATGGCGTCCATCCGGCCGAACATCTTGACCGCGCCGGACGAGGGCGTCATCGAGCTGCGGGCCGCCTCGGAGGTCTTGCCCTTCGGCTGCGCGCCGCCGGGACCGGTCTCCCACTCGGCCTGGAAGGGCTCGTTCAGCGGGAAGGCGACCTCGGTGTTCAGCTCATCGGCCTGCGGGGTCGGCACGTCGTGGCTGTCCACTGTCTGCTGCACCTGCGGCAGCGAGCTGGCGCCCTGGACGCGGTACCGGGGACCGCCGCCGCCGTCGTCGTCGTCGGGCCTGGCGAAGTAGGCGTCGTGCACCTGCTGGCCGTACTGCTGCGTCACCCAGTGCCGGAACCGGCGCCGGTCCTCGTCGTTCGGCTCGCGGCCGAGCGCGCCGCCGTCCGGGTCCCGGTTCCACAGGTCGTGCATGACGTGCTGCGGGATCACCCCGCGGGTGGAGGCCGGGACGTAGCTGTAGGAGCCGGAGTCGAACGCCTGGCCGAGCCTGGCCAGCTCGGCTTCAGCAGCTATGAAGTCTCCAGAAGAGAGGCCAGCCTTTCGCGCAAAGGCTTGAACTCGTCGCTGGTAGGCAGCCTGATCCGACCCCTCGCGTACTCCCACACGAGCTGGCAGTTCGGGCATCTCAGATCCAGCCCTGCTTCCCCGGCCATCACTGCCTTGTATAGCGCCCGCGACGTCCGCGTATCGCCGCTCGAAGACCGTCCGCTGACGTGATTGACCGTCAGTAGCAGCGGGTCGTCCAGCCCGCATCCCTCGCATTTGCCTCCCAGCTTCTCGATCGCCGCCAGCTTCAGCCGCCAGTGCACCCTGCGCTGATAGTCCGCGTGTACTTCCGGCTTGGCTTTCTGACGTCGCGTCACCCTGTCGATATGCCGCTGCCTGGCTGCTGGCGTGAGCCTGTGATACCGATCCGGTGGCCTGCACTCCGAGCACAGCTGAGGCCACGGCCCTGTCTTGCCCGGTGGCCGTACGAGCTGCTGTCCGCACCCCCGGCAATTCGGGGGCGGCGATGCTGCCTTCGACACGATGCTTAATATACCCGCAGTACTTCTCAGGTGATCCTTTGTCGCTATTCGCTGCGATGCAAGCATCCCAGTCCTCGTAGCCGGCGAACGGGGCGCCCTTGCGCATCGCTGCGGTGTGCCCCTGAGGGGCGTCAGGAAAATCCAGGCGGCTCCCCGCCTTGGCCACCGAGTG
>Ga0318554_10000117_pt1 | contig 23792 bp, 24 predicted proteins | sample GRESIP082b2f22_FD_203687 | JGI IMG/M metagenome (GOLD analysis project Ga0318554, IMG submission 203687) | Tropical soil microbial communities from Luquillo Experimental Forest, Puerto Rico - GRE.SIPMG.082b2f22 | ecosystem: Environmental > Terrestrial > Soil > Tropical forest > Bulk soil... | reverse complement strand
GAGACGGGCCTCCCCGACGCCAGGCCGATGGTCAAGGAGGAGGTCGGCCCGGACGACGTGGCGGATGTCGTCTCCTCGTGGACCGGCATTCCCGCCGGGCGCCTCCTCGAGGGAGAGACCGGCAAGCTGCTCCGGATGGAATCCGAGCTGGGCCAGCGGCTGGTCGGTCAGGCCCGGGCCGTTCAGGCGGTGTCGGATGCGGTCCGCCGGTCCCGTGCGGGCATCTCCGACCCGGACCGCCCGTCCGGCTCGTTCCTGTTCCTCGGCCCCACCGGCGTGGGCAAGACCGAGCTGGCCAAGGCGCTGGCGGAGTTCCTGTTCGACGATGAGCGGGCGATAGTCCGCATCGATATGAGCGAGTACTCCGAGCGGCACACGGTCGCCCGGCTGGTCGGCGCCCCGCCCGGCTACGTCGGATACGAGGAGGGCGGCCAGCTCACCGAGGCGGTGCGGCGCCGGCCCTACTGCGTCGTGCTGCTGGACGAGGTGGAAAAGGCCCACCAGGAAGTCTTCGACATCCTGCTCCAGGTGCTCGACGACGGGCGGCTGACCGACGGGCAGGGTCGCACGGTGGACTTCCGCAACACCATCCTGATCCTCACCTCCAACCTGGGCTCGCAGTTCATCGCCGACCCCGCGCTGGACGATGCGGCCAAGCGGGAAGCGGTCATGTCCGTGGTGCGGTCGACGTTCAAGCCGGAGTTCCTGAACCGGCTCGACGACGTGATCATCTTTGACGCCCTGACCACCGAGGAACTCACCGAGATCGTCAAGATTCAGGTGGCCCGGCTGGCCAAGCGGCTATCGGACCGGCGGCTGACGCTCACCGTCACGCCCGCCGCGCAGGAATGGCTGGCGGTCACCGGCTTCGACCCGGTGTTCGGCGCGAGGCCGCTGCGCAGGCTGATCCAGTCGGCGATCGGCGACCAGCTGGCCCGGGAGCTGCTGGCCGGGGAGATCCTCGACGGTGACACCGTGGTCGTCGACCTCGACGAGAAGGCCGACGCGCTGGCGGTCCGCCCCGAGCGGGCGCTGGCTACCGCCACGCCCGCCTCCGGCGGGGAGGATCACGCCTCGTCGAGCAGCTCGTCGTAGCGGTCCTCGGGAAGCCCGAGGTCGTTGCGGATCCGGTAGCGCAGGCTCAGCAGCAGCCGCAGCTCGGCCTCGGCACCGCCTTCGTCGCCGGAGGAGTCCCGGTCAGCCGGGCCCGGCTCGCCGTTGGACTGGCGCTGCAGGCACAGCTCAACGCCGGCGGTCGCCCAGTCCAGGGCCCCGGTCAGGTCGGAGCGCTCGACCAGCAGCTCGGCGACGAGGTCGCAGGCCCGCGGGTCGCGCCGCCCCTCGGCCTTCAGCTGGTCGAGCAGCGCCTGCGCCTCGGCCGGCTGATCGAGCATGAACAGCGCCCGGGCCAGCGGGACGCGCGGGTCCACGAAGACCGGGCCGCCGTCGGCCAGCGCGAGCCGGAACCCGGTCGCGGCGGCGGCCGGGTCGTCGGCCAGCAGCCACTGCTCGCCCGCGCGCAGGAACGCCTCGGAGCGCGGCATCGTCTCGGTCTCGGTCCCGGCCCAGGCGAGCCTGTTCATCCGCCTCGCCGCGGATTCATGGTCGCCGCTGGCGGCGGCGTCGAACTCGATCGCGTCGAATTCCTCACGGCTCAGAACAGGCACGTTACGTAAGGTACCCGGCGCAGGCCGATGTACAACGCGGCATTGTGGTAATGAACTGCGGCTACGCCGCGGCTATCGGCGGGAGCGTTCCAGCGCGTCCCAGAAGCCGCGCCGGAGCGAGTGCCTGACCTCGTCGTGCAACAACGAGTCGATCGGCAGGGCTGAGCCCTGCAGCAGCCTGGCCTCAAGATCTGACGGCATCCGCGGCTTGCGGGCCAGGACCGCCTCCAGCCACAGCGCCGGGGCATCCCGTGCCACCGCGTCGCCGAAACCGAAGCCCTCGGCGTGCGCCGCCTGGACGGCGTCGGTCAGCGAGACGGTCGTGGGCGGGGACATGGGCTGGGGAAGGTTCGCGTGGGCGGCCGGCTGTGGCTCGCTGTAGGGTCCCTGCTCGTGCGGGAGGCCGGGATAGCCGGACTCCGGCCCGGGTGCCGCGTGCTGCCCCGATGCGGGGCCGGGGAACTGCGAGTAGGGCGCCTGCGCCGCGCCGCCCCCGCCGTAAGCGCCCGGCGGGGAGGGCGGGTACGGAGCCGGCCCTGGACCCTGGGCGAACCGGCCCGGGGCCTGGTCGTCGGTGAATCGTCCCGGCGGGGCGCCGTCCGCGAACCGGCCCTGCGCCGGATCCCCGGGGAACTGGCCCGGCGGCGCGTTCTCGGGAAAATGAGCCGCGGGCCCGGCCGGCCGGATGGCCTCCCGGTCTCGCCCGGGCATCGCTTCCCTGGCCTGGGCGCTGCGCTGCCCGGGCGATTCGGGCACGCGGTAGTCTCCCTGATCGGCCCCGAACCGTGTCTCCCCGGGGTTCTGCGGTACGGAGGCCGACGGCATCGGCGCCGGCGGCACCGTGGCCTGCGCCACGGGACTTTGCTGCACCGGGTTGTGCGGCACCGGGTTTTGCGGCACGGGTGCTTGCGGCGCCGGTCTGTGGGGCAGCGGGTCCGGCGGCACTGATGTTTGCGGTAGCGGGGCTTGCGGTGCCGGCGCCGACTGGGCCGGCGCTGGCGGCCCGGGTGCTGGCGGCGCAGGTGCTGGCGGCACAGGTGTCGGCGATAGCGGTGTTTGCGATACCGCCCCGGGCGCGGACGCCTGCGGGCCGGGCGAGCCCCGGCGCCCGGGATGACCGTGCGCGGGGACGCGGGCACCAGCGTGATCACCGGGCTGCGCGCCATAGCCGGCCGGAGGGCCCGGAGCGGCCGCAGGCTGGGGCAGCGGGCCCGGGGAGGCAGCCGGGCTCGGGGAGGGAACCGGATCTTGCGCCGCCACCGGGAACTGGGCCACGTCCTGGGCCTGATGAGCCCTGGGAGCCTGATGCGCCGCCGGGGCCTGGTGGGCCGCCTGAGGCGGGACGGCCAGCGGGGGCTGCGGGGCGGTCGGCGCCTGGGCCCCGGCCGGGTCCTGAGCACCGGGCGCGTCCCGTGAGGCATCCCGCCGGGCGGCGCGGTTCGGAGAGGCGCGCTGATCGGGAGCAGGCGGGGAGCCAGCCGGGTCGCGGCGAGCGGCGTGGGAGCCGGATGAGGGCGGTCCGGCCGCGTCGGCCGGCCGCCCGGGCGACGCCAGCGGCCCCTGGCCCTGAGCGGGCGGCTGCGCCGTGCGCTGGTACTCCTCCACCACAGGCGCGGTGTAGATCGCGGGCGGCGCGGGGAGCGCGGCCGCCGGGAGTCCCTGGTGGGTCACCGCACCCAGGCCCGCTCCGTGCCCGTTGGCCATGCCCCGCCGCTCATGACCCTGGGCCGGGTAGCTGCCGTTCCGGTACTGGTCATCGCGGCCGGGGGACTCGGCTCCCGGGATGAGATCCACAAAGGGCCGCAGGTGCGCGCCGGAGATCTCCACGATGTCATCGCATTCCTGGCGCAGCGGCCGGGAGACCGTCCAGTTCCCGTCCGCCGTGATGTGCATGACGAGGACCCGCAGCCCGAAATCCTGTACCTCGGCCACGACCTCGGCCAGGTCCTCCTCCGCGCTGACGATGACCGCGTCGCTGACCGCGTGATTCCTGGCCAGCGTGGCCAGGTCACGGTGCATCTCGGCTTCCACGCCCTCGCGCCGGCCCGGCCGCACCCGGCCCAGCCGCAGCTTGACCCCGGGCAGGTCGGCCAGCGCGTTGTGCTCGGAACTGCGGCGGCCCTCGACCGTCGCCTCGTACCAGTAGCAGCGCAGCACCGGCAGGCCGGTACGGTCCCGGGACAGCCCGGTGAGCAGCTTGACCAGGCCCGCGTAATCCCAGGAGACAGAGTCCCGGTGCCGGGTTCCGTGGACGGCCATGGCGCCGTCAGCGAGCACGTAGCCCGCATCAACGAACACGGCGCAACGATCCACGCGATCCCGTCCTTCCCTTCGACGCGAGACGTTACCAGCGCCCGGCCACCGGAGTGACGCGTAACGCACAGATCACGACCGAGCGCCCCGGCTAGGATCCGGGGGGCCGGATAGGCTTGGCTGCCGTGACCGACCGCGCCCAGTTGCTGGACTTCATCAAGGCAAAAGCGGTGATCCACGGCGACGTAATTCTGTCGTCGGGACAGCGGGCGAAATGGTACATCGACCTGCGCCGGGTGCTCCTGGATGGCCGCGCCGCGCCGCTGGCCGGGCGGGTGATGCTCGAGTTGACCGCGGACCTGGACTACGACGCCGTCGGCGGCCTGACCCTCGGCGCCGACCCGGTCGCGACCGCCATGATGCACGCCGCCAGCGCTGAGGGCAGGCACCTGGACGCCTTCGTGGTGCGCAAGGCCGGGAAGACCCATGGCCTGCAGCGCCGGATTGAGGGACCCGACGTCGCCGGGCGGCGCGTGCTGGCCGTTGAGGACACCTCGACCACGGGGAATTCCGTGCTGACCGCCGTGGATGCGCTGACCGAGGCCGGCGCCGACGTGGCGGGCGTCGCGGTCGTCGTGGAGCGCGGGGCGAGGCCGCGGATCACCGGGCGCGGCCTGCCGTACCGCGCAGCGTACGAACTGGCCGACCTCGGCCTGGAGTGAGCACCGCCCGGCCCGGCCGACACCAGGGCGACACCCGGCCGACGCCGGGCCTCTCCCCAGGGGCCACCGCCGGGTCCCCTCGCGGGCGGGATACTGGAGGCGATCTCGACTCACAAGGAGCGGCCGCCATGCCCATCGCCACGCCAGAGGTATACGCGCAGATGTTCGACCGGGCCAAGGAGCACGGCTTCGCCTATCCCTCGATCAACGTGACATCCAGCCAGACGCTGAACGCGGCCCTGCGCGGGTTCGCCGAGGCCGGCAGCGACGGGATCGTCCAAGTGTCCACCGGCGGGGCCGAGTACCTGTCCGGCCAGGGCGTGAAGGACATGGTCACCGGGGCGGTGGCGCTGGCCCACTTCGCCCGCACGGTGGCCGCCCGGTACCCGGTTCAGGTCGCGCTGCACACCGACCACTGCCCCAAGAACAAGCTGGACGCCTACATGCGCCCGCTGCTCCAGATTTCCGTCGAGCGGGTGGCGCGCGGCGAGGAACCGCTGTTCCAGTCGCACATGTGGGACGGCTCGGCCGTGCCCCTGGCCGAGAACCTGGAGATCGCCCAGGAACTGCTCGCGCAGTGCGTCAAGGCACACGTGATCATGGAAATGGAGATCGGGGTGGTCGGCGGCGAGGAGGACGGGGTCGTCGGCGAGATGAACGAGAAGCTGTACAGCACGCCGGAGGACGCCCTGGCCACCGCGGAGGCGCTGGGACTCGGGGAGCACGGCCGGTACATCCTGGCCGCCACGTTCGGCAACGTGCACGGCGTCTACAAGCCCGGTCACGTCAAGCTGCGGCCCTCGGTGCTGAAGGAGATCCAGGACGCGGTCGGGGCCAAGTACGGCCAGGACAAGCCGTTCGACCTGGTCTTCCACGGCGGGTCGGGATCCTCGCTCGAGGACATCCGGGAGGCGATCTCCTACGGCGTGGTCAAGATGAACGTGGACACCGACATGCAGTACGCCTTCACCCGGCCGGTGGCCGGCCACATGTTCACCAACTACGCCGGCGTGCTCAAGGTGGACGGCGACGTCGGCAACAAGAAGGACTACGACCCGCGGGCCTGGGGCAAGGCGGCCGAGGAGTCGATGACCGCACGCGTCGTCGAGGCCTGCGAGGACCTGCTGTCAGCGGGCAAGCAGATGGGCTGACCGCCCGGCCAGGGGTCAGCCCGGGCCGGCGAGTGCCGACAGCGCGGCGAACTGGTCGTCGGTCAGCTCAACCTGGGCGGCGCCGACGTTCTCCTCCAGGTGCGCCACCGAGCCGGTACCGGGGATCGGCAGCATGACCGGAGACCGGCGTAGCATCCAGGCCAGCGCGAGCTGGACACCGGTCGCGCCGGCCTGCCGGCCCAGCTGCGCCAGGGGACCCGGGCCGGCGAACTGGCCCGACGCGATCGGGCAGTACGGGATGAAGCCCAGCCCCTCCCGCTCGCAGTAATCCAGCACGTCCTCGGACCGGCGGTCGAGCACGTTGTAGAGGTTCTGCACGGAGGCGATCGGCGCGGTCAGCCGGGCCTCCCCGATCTCCGGCACGGTCACCTCGGACAGCCCGATGTGCTGGATCTTGCCCTCCTTCCGCATGGCCCCGAGCTCGCCCACCTGGTCCGCGGCCGGGATCTGCGGATCGATCCGGTGCAGCTGGTACAGGTCGATCGTGTCCACGCCGAGGCGGCGCAGGCTCATCTCCACGCACTGCCGCAGGTACTCCGGGCGGCCGACCGTGCCCCACTGGTCAGGGCCGGAACGGGTCAGCCCGCCCTTGGTCGCGATGGTCACGCTGTCGTAGGGATGCAGCGCCTCGCGGATCAGCTCCTCGCTCACGTGCGGCCCGTAGGAGTCGGCCGTATCGATGAAGTCGACGCCGACCTCGATCGCGCGGCGCAGTACCCGGATCGCGGTGTCCCGGTCCGCGGGCTCTCCCCAGATGCCCGGGCCAGTGATCCGCATCGCCCCGTAACCGAGGCGGGTGACCGCCACGGTGCCGCCAATGGAGAACACGCCGCTGGCCGCCGCTGCGACCTCGCCATCCGCCATGCAGTCAACCTATCCGGCAAGATGGCAGGCATGACGCACGAGAACCTGTTCGCCGGGCCGCCGCCCACCTACCTGCCCGGCGACACCCAGGCCGACGAGGCACTGCGGGCCGGCACCGACCCGGCCAAGGTGGCCGCTGCCCATCCTGCCTACTGCGCCGCCTGGGCCGCGCTCGCCGAGCGTGCGATGGCCGACGGCGACCCGGTCGCCGCGTACGCGTACGCCCGGACCGGCTATCACCGCGGCCTGGACCAGCTGCGCCGGTCGGGCTGGAAGGGCCATGGGCCGATCCCGTGGGAGCACGAGCCCAATCGCGGGTTCCTGCGCTCGCTGCAGCAGCTGTCCGTCGCGGCCGCGGCCATCGGGGAAGACGACGAGGCTCGCCGCTGCCGCGACTTCCTGCGCGACAGCAGCGCCGCCGCCGCGGCCGCTCTGGGAGTCACCTGATGCCCGCCGTCGTGATCGTCGGCGCGCAGTGGGGCGACGAGGGCAAGGGCAAGGCCACCGACCTCATCGGCGACGACGTGGACTACGTGGTCCGGTACCAGGGCGGCAACAACGCCGGGCACACCGTCGTCATCGGCGACGAGAGCTACGCCCTGCACCTGCTGCCGACCGGCGTGCTGTCGAGGAAGGCCACGCCGGTGATCGGCAACGGGGTCGTGATCGACCCGGCCGTGCTGATCGACGAGATCGACGGGCTGCAGGCCCGCGGCGTGTCCTGCGACCGGCTGCTGATCTCGGCCAACGCGCACCTGATCATGCCGCACCACATCGCGCTGGACAAGGTGACCGAGCGCTACCTGGGCAGCGCCCGCATCGGCACCACGGGCCGCGGCATCGGCCCGACCTACAGCGACAAGGTCGCGCGGACCGGGATCCGTGTGCAGGACCTGATGGACCCGGGGATCTTGTGCCAGAAGCTTGAGCTGGTACTGCGGGAAAAGAACCAGGTGCTGACCAAGGTCTACAACCGGCGCGGGATCGACGCCAAGGCCGCGGCGGACGAGTACCTGGCCTACTTCCAGCGGCTGCGGCGGTACGTGGCCGACACCGGCCTGGTCCTCAACCGGGCCCTGGACGAGGGCAAGGTCGCCCTGCTCGAGGGCGCCCAGGCCACCCAGCTGGACGTGGATCACGGCACCTACCCGTTCGTGACGTCGTCCTCGCCCACGACGGGCGGGGCCTGCGCCGGCTCGGGCATCGGGCCGACCAGGATCAGCAAGGTGATCGGGATCATCAAGGCCTACACGACCCGGGTGGGCGCCGGCCCGTTCCCCACCGAGCTCACCGACGCCAACGGCGAGTGGCTGCGCAAGACCGGCATGGAGTACGGCGTCACGACCGGCCGGCCGCGGCGCACCGGCTGGTTCGACGCGGTCATCGCCCGCTACGCCACCCGGGTCAACGGGATCACCGACTACTTCATCACCAAGCTCGACGTGCTGTCCGGCCTGGAGCGGGTACCGGTCTGCGTGGCCTACGACGTCAACGGGACCAGGCATGACGAGGTCCCGATGACGCAGACCGAGTTCCACCACGCGGTGCCGGTCTACGAGTACCTGGACGGCTGGTGGGAGGACATCTCCTCGGCCCGGGAGTTCGGCGAGCTCCCGCGCAACGCCCAGGCCTACGTCAAGGCGCTCGAGGACATGATCGGCGCCCCGCTGGCCGGCATCGGCGTGGGCCCGCGCCGGGACCAGACGCTCCAGCTCCGGCCCTTGATCTGATGCGCGTCCTGGTCATCGGGTCTGGCGGCCGCGAGCACGCGTTGGCTCGCGCCCTGGCCCGCGACGGCGACGTCACCGCCCTGCACGTGGCGCCGGGCAACCCGGGGATCGCCAAGATCGCCGAGATCCACCCGGTCACCCCGGCCGACCCCGCCAGCGTGACCGCGCTAGCCGCCCGGACCGGGGCCGACCTGGTGGTCATCGGCCCCGAGGCCCCCCTGGTGGCCGGGGTGGCCGACGCCGTGCGGGCCGCCGGGATCAGCTGCTTCGGGCCGTCCCGGGCGGCGGCCATGATCGAGGGCTCCAAGTCCTTCGCCAAGCAGGTCATGTCGGCGGCCGGCATCCCCACCGCCGCCGCCCGGACCTGCGCTACCGCCGCCGAGGTCGGCCGGGCCCTGGACGAGTTCGGCTCGCCGTACGTGGTGAAGGCGGACGGCCTCGCGGCGGGCAAGGGCGTGGTCGTGACCGGTGAACGGCGCCAGGCCGAAGCGCACGCCCAGGGGTGTGGCACAGTCGTCATCGAGCAGTTCCTGGACGGGCCCGAGGTGTCGGTGTTCGCGCTGGCCGACGGCGAGGCGGTGGTGCCGCTGCTGCCGGCTCAGGATTTCAAGCGCGCCTACGACGGCGACGCCGGGCCGAACACCGGAGGCATGGGCGCCTACGCTCCGCTGCCCTGGGCGCCGCCCGGCCTGGCCGAGCAGGTTCTGGGCACGGTGATCCGGCCCGCGGTGGCCGAGCTGCGCCGCCGCGGTACCCCGTACGCCGGGCTGCTGTACGCGGGCCTGGCGCTGACCGCCGGCGGGATCCGGGTGGTGGAGTTCAACGCCCGCTTCGGCGACCCGGAGACCCAGGTGGTGCTGGACCGGCTGGCTACGCCGCTGGGCGGGCTGCTGCGCGCGGCGGCCGACGGCGGGCTGGCCGGCGCCGGGCCGCTGCGCTGGGCGCCCGGCGCCGCGGTGACCGTCGTGCTGGCCGCCGAGGGCTACCCCGGCACGCCGGTTACCGGCGATGACATCGAAGGGATAGAAGATTCGCAACGGACCGCCGGGGCCTACGTGTTGCACGCAGGCACGGCCGTGTCCGCGGCCGGAAACCTCGTCTCCGGCGGCGGCCGGGTACTCGACGTCGTGGGGACGGGCGCGGACCTGGCGCAAGCCCGGGCCGCGGCGTACCGGGCCATCGCGAAGATCAGGATGCGCGGCGGCTGGTACCGGCGGGATATCGCCGAGCGGGCCGCGGCGGCCGCGTCAGCCGGGCCATGAGCCCGCCGGACGCCGAACCAGCCAGCACCGGGCCTGCCAGGACCGGGCCCGTCAGCACCGGGCCCGCCAGCACCGGGCCCGCCAGCACCGGGCCCGCCAGCACCGGGCCCGCCAGCACCGGGCCCGTCGGCACGGGACCGGCCGGCACGGGACCCGCTGATTCCGGCCAGCCCGTCCGGGGCGCGTCCGCCGACCGCGCGGACGCGGGGTCCGCCCCCGAGGCGCCCGCCGACCGCGCGGACGCGGAGCCCGTGCCAGGCGCCGACGAGCCGCCGCTGCGGGTGACCACGCTGGAGCTGTTCTTCGACCTGGTCTTCGCGTTCACCCTGACCCAGCTGGCCACGCTGCTGGCCAGCGGGTTCACCGCGGCGGACGCGGGGCGGGTGCTGCTGATCTTCGGACTGCTGTGGTGGATGTATGAGGGGTACGCCTGGCTGACCAACGCCCGGCCTCCGGTGCACACCGCCGAGCGGCTGCTTCTCCTGGTGGCGATGGCGGGGTTCCTGACCATCGGGCTGGCGATCCCGGGCGGGTTCGGCGGCACCAGCCTGGCCCTCGGGCTCGGCTACCTGGTGGTGGTCCTGGTACACGGGTGGCTGTACTTCCGCGTCAACCGGAACATCATCCGGGTGATGCCGTTCAACGTCGTCTCGGCCCTGCTGGTGATCGTCGCCGCGCTGCTGCCCGGGACGGACGGAGCCGTGCCGCCCGCAGGCTACGTGCTGTGGGTGGTGGCGCTGGCCGTGCAGCTCGGGTCACCGCTGATCGTGAACCCGAAGAGCCTGTTCCAGCTGCGGCCCGCTCACCTGGCGGAACGGCACAGCGCGCTGCTTCTCGTGGCGCTCGGCGAGTCGGTGGCCGCCATCGGCGTCGGCGCGGGCCGGCTGGCCGGGCACTCCGGGACGGACAACGCGAGGCTGGTGGCCGCGGCGGTGCTCGGTCTCGCGCTGGCCGCCGCGCTCTGGTGGGTCGTGTTCGGCGCGGGGGACGAGGAGGCGGCCGAGCGGGTCCTCACCGCCGCGACCAGCGAGCGGCGCACCGCGCTCGCGCTGTCCGCGTTCTTCTACGGCAACATCCCGCTGCTGCTCGGGCTGGTCGCCATGGCCGCCGGTGTTGGCGAGGCGATCGCGCACTCGCACCGCATCGCGGCAGGGCCGGCGGACGCTGCGGTCGCGCTGGCCGTGGGTGCGGCGCTGTTCCTGGCGGGCGAGGCGGACATCCGGCGATCGCTCGGGACCGGTCCGTGGCGGCTGCGCGCCGCCACGGCGGTCATCGCGCTCACGACCGCGGCGATCGGCGCGTTCGTCTCCCTCGCGGTTCAGCTGACCGTAATCACCGTGCTACTAGTGGTGATGCTGGTGCTGGAGCGACGCGAAAGTCCGGCCGGTCCCGAGCAAGAGCATCCACCCCGGCCGACACCACCCACTCCCGGCGCTGCGGCAGGATAGAGGCGTGATCGAGCGGTACACCCGACCCGAGATGGGCCGGGTCTGGAGCGAGGCGCACAAGTACGAACTCTGGTGCCAGGTCGAGGTCCTGGTACTCGAGGCACACGCGCGGGCCGGCACCGTGCCCGCCGACAGCGTCGCGCCGGTACGCGCCGCCGCGCCGCCGACCCCCGAGGCGGTGGCCGCGCTCGAGGCCGTCACCGGGCACGACGTCATCGCGTTCCTGTCCGCGTGGGCCGACAACACGGTCCCACGCGAGGCCGCGGCGTACGTCCACTTCGGGATGACTTCATCCGACCTGCTGGACACCGCGCTGGCGCTGCAGCTCACCGAGGCCACCGACCTGCTGCTGGCTGGGTGCACCGCGCTGACCGCGGCGCTGCGCGACCACGCGCTCGCGCACCGCGGCACGCTGCGGGTCGGCCGGACCCACGGCATCCACGCCGAGCCCGACGTGTGGGGCCACCGGGTGGCCGATTTCGCCTTCGCCATGGCGCGGTGCCGCGACCGGCTGCAACGCGCCCGCGCCGCAATCGCGGTCGGCAAGCTGTCCGGCCCGGTCGGGACCTACTCCAACATCGACCCGGCCATCGAGTCTCAGGTCATGGCCGAGCTGGGGCTGCGGCCCGCCGACGTGGCCACCCAGGTCGTGTTCCGGGACGGGATCGCCGAGTGGCTGAGCGTTATGGCGCTTATCGCGTCGGTGTGCGAGGCGGTCGCGCTGGAGATACGGCTCGGGCAGCAGACGGAGATCGCTGAGCTGGCTGAGCCGTTCGGCCGGGGCCAGAAGGGCTCGTCGGCGATGCCGCACAAGCGCAACCCGATCCGCGCCGAACGGATCTGCGGGCTGGCGCGGGTGGTCCGCGCGCAGGTGGTCCCGGTGATGGAGGGCATCGCGCTGTGGCACGAGCGGGACATCTCGCATTCGTCCACGGAGCGGGTCGCGCTGCCCGACGCCGCCGCCGTCACCGATTTCCTGCTCGGCGAGACCACCGCCCTGATCACCGGGCTCGTCGTCGACGCGGCGCGGATGCGCGCCAACCTGGATGCCACCCACGGCCTGATCTACTCCTCCGCGGTCCTGCTGGAGCTGGTCGCGGCCGGGATGTCCCGCGAGGACGCCTACGCGCTGGTCCAGGCGGCCGCCGTGGACACCAGCGAGACCGGGACCCCGTTCCGGGAGACCCTCCGCAAGCATGCCGCCGAGCGCGGCCAGCCGCTGGACGAGGCCCGGCTCGACGAGGCCTGCCGCCCGCAGCGGTACGTCGAGCGGCTCGGCGGCGTCTTCGAGCGGCTCGAACGGCTGGCCTGAGGCATGAGGCACATCTACTCGGGCAAGGTACGCGAGCTCTACGAGACCGACGACGGCGTGCTGCTGCTCGTGGCCACCGACCGCATCTCCGCCTTCGATCACGTGCTGGCGACCGAGATCCCGGACAAGGGAAAGATCCTCACGCAGCTCTCGCTGTGGTGGTTCGAGCGGCTCGCCGACGTGGTGCCGAATCACCTGGTGGACGCCGCCATCCCGGCCGAGTTCGCTGGGCGCGCGATGGCGTGCCAGCGCCTGGACATGGTCCCGGTGGAGTGCGTGGCGCGCGGGTACCTGGCCGGCTCGGGCCTCGCCGACTACCGGCGCACCGGCGCGGTCTGCGGCGTGACGCTCCCGGCCGGGCTGAGCCAGGGCTCGCCGCTGCCTCAGCCCGTCTTCACCCCGGCCACCAAGGCGCCCCGCGGCGAGCATGACGAGAACATCTCCGCGGCGGCCGTCGCCGGGCTGGTGGGCCCCGAGGTAGCCGCCGAACTCGAGCGCATCACCCTGGAGGTCTACCGCCGAGGGGCGGAACTCGCCGCCCCCCGTGGCATCATCGTGGCCGACACCAAGATCGAGCTCGGCTTCTGCCCCGACGGCCGCCTGCTGCTGGCCGACGAGGTGCTGACCCCGGACTCGTCCCGGTTCTGGCCCGCGGACCAGTGGGCTCCCGGCCGGACCCCGCCCTCGCTCGATAAGCAGTACGTGCGGGACTGGCTCACCTCGCCGCAGGCGGGCTGGGACCGCTACGGCCCGGAGCCGCCGCCGCCGCTGCCCGAACCGGTGGTCGAGCGCACCCGTGATACGTACGTACGCGCGTACGAAAGCATCACGGGGCGGCGCTGGCGCTAGGCGCGGCCGACCCTCCATTCGGTACCTGTGGGTATCCGGGGAGGCACTTTTACGCAACATCACCGTCATGGTCAGGGGGCCCACAGACCGGTGGAATACTGGACCGCACGCATGCATCAGGTTGCCCCTGCTACCGGGCGGCCTGCCGTCTGGCTGGCCACAGGCGCGACCCTTGCGGCCGGCAGGCCAGGACAGTGATGCCGCTCATTCGACGGACAGGAGCACCGGCAGTATGACTAACGGCCCTCAGACCCGCTATCGCGTGCGCGGCGGCCACCCGCTGCAGGGCACAGTCTTCGTGCAGGGCGCCAAGAACGCGGCCCTGAAGATGATCGCCGCCTCGCTGCTGGTCGACAAGGGCCGGACGGTGCTCAGGAACGTGCCCGTGATCGAGGACGTGCGCAGGGCGGTCGAGCTGGCCCAGGCCGTGGGCGCAGTGGTCAAGTTCCATGAGGGAGAGCGGACCCTGGTGGTCGACGCCTCCAGGCTGACCAGCTCGGTGCTGCCGGCCGAGATCGCCCGCCATTTCCGGGCCTCCGTGGTGTTCGTGCCCGCGCTGCTGCACCGGCTCGGCGAGGCGACCATCGAGGGCGTTGGCGGGTGCAACCTCGGCACCCGCAACCTTGACTTCCACTACCGGGGGTTCGCCCGGCTGGGCGCGCAGGTGGACGAGGGCAACGCCACGATCCGCATCAAGGCCGACCGCGGCCTCCGGGGGGCGCATCTCTACCTGGACACCCCGTCGCACACCGGCACCGAGAACCTGATCATGGCCGCGGCGCTGGCGCCGGGCACCACGGTGATCGACAACACGGCCATGGAACCCGAGGTGCTCGACGTCATCGCGTTCCTGGCCAAGATGGGTGCCGATATCAGCGGCGGCGGCACCGGCTTCGTGACGGTCAACGGGGTCAAGGAACTAAAGGCCGTCGAGTACACCGTGATGTCCGACCGCATCGACGCCGCGGTCTTCGCCATCGCGGCCGCCATCACCGGCGGGGAGCTGAGCCTGGTCGGCGCCTCCCTCGATCATTTCGGCGTGGTGCGCTGGAAGCTGGAGCAGATGGGCGTCGAGTTCGCCACCCACGGCGCCATCCTGCAGGTCCGCAGGGAGCGGGCGTTGCGGCCGATTAACGTGATCACCAGCCCGTTCCCTGGGTTCGCCACCGACCTGCAGTCACCGATAATGGCGCTCAGCACGCTGGCTGACGGCACCAGCTACATAAGGGAAACCATCTTCGACGGTCGCTACACACTGGTCAGCGAGCTCAACAAGCTGGGCGCGAAGGTCGAGGTCGCCGGGAACGCGGCCCTGGTGCACGGACCCAACGTGCTGAAGGGCACGGAGGTTACCGCGCACGACCTGCGCTCGGGAATCGCGCTCATCCTGGCCGGCCTGGCGGCCGACGGCGAGACCTTCGTCGCGCCGGGCTATCCGATCGACCGGGGCCATGCCTCGGTGGCGGCCCGGCTGACCACGCTGGGCGCGGATATCGCGGTCGAGCCGGTCACCGATCGCGTTAATGCCTAAAGCCCAGGTCACAGGCGGGCGTGTGCAGTATTTCCGGGTGTTTCGGCAGGGATTTTGCGCTATGGCCGTGACGGCACGGATAATTGGCTCTTCCAGTGATCCTCTGTGAGTTACGACATGTAGGAGAGGGATTTCTCACCTCGCTGGGAGCCAACCGGAGATGGGATGTGACGTGGCCCTGGTCATGAGGCGAAACGGGGGCACCTGGCCGGGCACCGCCGTCGCGCTGGCCACGATCAGATACGGCATGCCGTGAAAGCTCCGAGCCGGGCTCAGAACGAGCTCACGATCGGCATCGTCGGGCCGCACGAACTGGTGGAACGGATCATGCTCTCCGGCGCGTCGGCCGGCGGGAGATCCAATGCCTCGGGCCCGCCCGCCGTGGAGGCCGGGCCCGCCCGGCGGCTGGTCGCGGCCGCCTACCGGGACGAGCAGGAGGCCGCCGATCAGGTCGTCAGGCTGGGCAACGCGATCGACGTCTGCCTGTTCGCCAGCCGGGTGCCGTACGAGTACGCGCGCACAGCCGGGGTGCTCAGCTGCCCGTCCACCTTCGTCCCGCTGGGCGGCAGCGCGCTCTACGCCGCGCTGATGAGGGCCGGCCGCGACATCGGGCATGATCCCGCCCGGTCCAGTGTCGACGTGCTGGCCCGCAGCGATGTTGAGGAGGCCTTCGCCGAGCTGGGCCTGGCCACGTCGGACGTGCACATCCGTGAAGATTCCGGCAGTCCGGCGGTGGTCGCCTCGTTCCACGAGCGGCTCTGGCGCCGCAAGCAGACATCCGTCGCGTTCACTTGCCTGCAGTCCGTGGCGGCCAGGTTGACCGCCGCTGGTGTTCCTGTCTTCACGCTCCGGCCAACCGGCAATGACATCCGCATGGCGCTGCGCACGGCCGCCCTGCTCGGTGGTTACCGCAGGCTGGAAGACGCGCAACTGGCCCTGGCCATCGTGGAGGTGCCGGCCTTGCGGGACGGCGGACGGCGCACGGCGCCGCGGCAGTCGCGCGAGGAACTGCGCCTTACCGTGCACAGGTTCCTGGTCCAAGAGGCGCAGCGAATCCACGCGGCCGTCAGCCCGGCGAGCGACCACGGGTTCCTGATCGTCGCGACCCGGGGCTCCCTGGCCCGGGCGACCGATGGGTTCCGGGTTCCGCCGTTCGCCGACCGGGCCCGCACCGACCTGGGTGTCACCATCGAGGTGGGCATCGGCCTGGGCCGGACGGCCGTGGAGGCCGAGGCGCATGCCCGCGCGTCCCTCGGCCGCGTCCCGGCCCCGGGCGGCGTGCGCGGGTTCGCGTCGGGCCGGGAGGGCCAGCCGCCGGTTCCCGCTTCCCGCCTGCCCGAGGCCGGCGCTCGCCGGTCCCGCAGCCTGGAGACCCTGGCCCGGCTCGCCGAGAAGCTGGCTGAGACGGATGCCAACCTCGTGGTGGACGCGGAAACCGCCGGGCACTTGCTCGACGTCACCCCGCGTACGGCCCGGCGGTTGCTGCACATTCTCGTGGAGGAAGGCCTGGCCTGGCCGCTGCCGCCGAACCGGACGCCGCAGCCCGGCCGGCCCCGTCAGTTCTACCGTCTGGTCGTGGAACAACTCGACCTACGCCACCGCGAAGAGCCAGGAAAACGCGCGGCCCGCTGAGCGGGTCTCCGCCGACGCGCCCCTGAACCCGGGCTGTGGCTGCCGACTTGAGCGAACTAGTGCTCGCCGCGGGCCGGGGCGATGACCACCGGGCGGCTGGCCGGCGCATGCCAGCGCGCGGTGCTGGCGCACGACCCGCAGGCCGCGGCCCGGCGCAAGGAGAGGGCGGAGCGCGAGGCCCGGGTGGAGTGCTGGGCCGAGCCCGCCGGGACCGGCGCGATCGCCGGGCCGGACCTGAATCTGGCCGCGGTCATCGCCGCCGACAAGCACCTGGACGCGGCCGCCCGCTGGCTGCGGCGTCACGGCGCGCCGGGGACCATCGACCAGCTGCGCGCCCAGGCGTTCGTGGCCCGGCTGGCCGGCCAGCCCCTCGACACCCTCCTGCCCCGCCCGGCCGGCCCGGGCAGCGACCCGGGCCCGGCCGCATCCGGGGCGCCCGCCGGCCCAGACGGCGCGAGCGCGGCCACGCCCGGCAGCCCGGGCAGCTGGCCCGCCGCGCCGGGCGGGCTGACCGGATCGGTGAACCTGGTCATGCCCGCCGCTGCCTGGCTCAGGCTGAACGACGCTCCCGGCGACATCGCCGGGACCGGCGCCGCCGACGCCGGCACCTGCCGCGACCTGGCCGCCGCCCTGGCGGTCGCTGCTGGCAGCCGCTGGTGCCTGACCCTGACCGGCCGCAACGGCCGCGCCGTCGCCCACGGCTGCGCCCGCGCCGGGCCCGGACCCCCGGGCACCGCCAACCCGGCCGCCTGGCTCACCCAGATCACGATCAGCCCGGTCGAGACCAGGACCTGCGCCCACCGCCGCCAATCGGCCGGATACCGGCCCTCCCCCTCGCTACGCCACCTGATCAAGATCCGCAGCCCCCGCTGCGGCTACCCCGGCTGCCGCCGCCCCGCCACCCGTTGCGACGACGACCACACCATCCCCTACCACCAAGGCGGCCGCACCTGCGAATGCAACTTGTACCCTGCTTCACGTTTATAACGACTCATGTTCGCGTAGCCTGGGGACATGAGCGAAACCGGCACCCGGGTAGTCACCTACACCCGCATCAGCAAGGACAAAGCAGGCGACGAGCACGGCGTCGCCAACCAGCAGGCCGCGCTGGACCGGCACGCCAAAACGCGCGGCTGGATCATCGTGCGCCGCCTCACCGACAACGACCTGTCCGCCTCCAACGGAATGCACCGGCCCGGGTATGACGAGGCGCTGCGCCTGGTCGACGCCGGGCAGGTCGACGTGGTGCTGTGCTGGGCGGTTGACCGGTTCGTCCGCCGCATCGCCGACCTCGAATCCGTCATCGGCCGATTCCAGGCGGCCGGGGCGCGGCTGGCCGCCGTGTCCGGCGACCTGGACCTGGGCAACGACGCCGGGCGTACCGTGGCGCGCATGCTGTCGGTGATCGCGCAGGGTGAGGTGGAGCGCAAGGGGGCCCGGCAGCGCCTCGCCGCGTCGGAGGCCGCGGCGGCGGGGAAGCGGTGGACGGGCTGCCCGCGCCCGTTCGGCTGGCAGGCCGACCACGTCACCGCCGAGCCCGCCGAGGCCGGCGCGATCAGGTGGGCGGCCGGGGCGCTGCTCGGCGGGTCCACCGTCTCGGCGGTGACCCGGGAATGGGACCGGCGCGGGCTGCGCCCGGTGCAGGCGCCGTTCGGGCCGCTGCCGCAGCACCCGTGGTCGCGGAACTCGGTGACCACGGTCCTGCGCAACCCGCGCCTGGCCGGGCTGTCCGCCTACCGGGGCCAGATCGTGCTCGGCGAGGACGGGGAGCCGGTGACCGGGCAGTGGCAGCCGATCCTGCCGCGCGAGACGTGGGAGGCCGTTCACTCGCTGCTGACCGCCTCGGAGCGGACCATCACCGACAAGCGCGGGCGCACCCGGCGGATCCGGCCCCAATCGCAGCAGGGCGTCCGCACCCTGCTCGGCGGGCTGGCGGCCTGCCGGTGCGGGAACACCGTCCAGGGCAGCCGCAACCAGCTGAACCAGCCCATCTACCGGTGCAACCCGGCCACCCGCGGGGACCGGCCCGGCCCGCACGCCACCGTCAAGGCCGCGCCGGTCACCGGGCACGTGGAGGACGTCATCGTGGGAGTGCTAGCCGAGCGGGCCGCCGACCTGGTGACACCCAAGCGGCCGGACCTGGCGCCACTGCACGCCGAGGCCGCCGCGATCCGCCGCAAGCTCGACCAGGACGCGGTGGACGAACTGCGAGGAGTGCTCACAGCCAGCCAGCTCCGGGCCCGCACCGAGTGGGGCACGCGGCGGCTGGCCGAGATCGACGCCTCGCTCGCCGAGGCCGCGTCGGAGTCCGCGCTCGCCCCGTTCGCGGCCGGGAAGAACGCCCGTGCCGTGTGGGACGGGCTCGACCTGCCCCGCCAGCGGCGGGTGGTCGCAGCACTCGCCACGGTCACCCTGCACCCGGCCGGGCAAGGCGCCCGCGTGTTCAACCCGGACACGGTTCTCATCGAGCCGGTGACCCGGTGACCCGCGAGCCCAGGTTCGTCTGCACCGGCCGGGGCAGCCACGACCCCGCCGTCCCGTCCGGCATGCAGTACGCCGCAGTGCGGCCAGCCGGGCACGGCGGGACGGTGCCCGCGGAACTGCGCTGCCCGGTGTGCGGGCTCACCAAGCGGATCGGCTACCGGGCCCGGCGCCGCCTCGCCGAGGCCGGGGCCGCCGAAGTGGACATCAGCAAGCTGCCGTTCTAGGTACTCTAGAACCGCAAGGTCCTCGGTAAGCCGCAGCGCCCACACGGGACTCGGACTTCACACGCCCGAGGACCTTTCCCGTGTCAGTTGCAAAGAGCAAGGCCAAGCTCGCTGGCCTCGTCGCGCACCGCGATCCCGGCGATCCCGACATCAAGGCCGCCCGCGCCCAACTGGCCGAGGCCAACGCCAGGGCCAAGGTCCGTGAGCTAGTCACCACGTGGCCGCCGCTCTCCGCCGAGACGAAGGCCGAGTTGGCCGTCATGATCTTGTCAGGTGACCATGGGGCCACCTGACAAGCAAATGGGCCCGGCCGCCGGACCAGGCCCACTGCGCAAAGACTCCGACCTCGCCGCCGAAGCTGGCATCAGCGTAGTCCACCGCAGGCGCCGGGCAGCGGCACTACGGCTGCCGCCCCGCGGAAACGGCCCCGCCGACCCACTCGACGACCTCGCCGGCCAGCCGATCCGGGCGCCGCAGCGATGCCACGGCGCCGAGTTCACCGCTGGCGGCGGCGTGCGCCCGTGCTGCTGCCGAGGCGCGGCATGAGCGGCGCGCACCAGGGGAGTGCTGACATTCCCGGGACACTTCTCGCCGACGTCCACGACACGTACCTGCAATGGCTCGGCGACGACTACGACCTGGGCGCGCTCAACGTCGTGCTGTGCGCCGCGGCGGCCGAGAAACTGTCCGGCGACCCGCCCTGGCTGCTGGTCGTCGGCGGCAGCGGCGCGGCGAAAACCGAGTCGGTCGCGCCGCTCGCCGGGGCAGGCGGGCACATCATCTCCACCATCAACGGCGAGGCCGCGTTGTTGTCCGGCACCCCGGCCAAGTCCCGCGCCAAGAACGCCACCGGCGGGCTGCTGCGCAAGATCGGCCCGTCCGGCGTGCTGGTCATCAAGGACTTCACCTCGATCCTGTCGATGAACCGCGACACCCGCGCCCATGTCCTCGCCGCGCTGCGCGAAATCTACGACGGGCACTGGTCGCGCAACGTCGGCACCGACGGCGGGTTCACCCTGACGTGGCGCGGCCGGATCGTGGTCATCGGCGCCGTCACCACCGCGTGGGACAGCGCCTACCAGGTCGTGTCCACCATGGGCGACCGGTTCGCGCTGGTCCGGCTGCGGACCGGCGACCACCGCCGCGCCGCCGGGCTGCAGGCGATGGGCAACGTCGGCGACGAGACGGCGATGCGCGAGCAGCTCGCCGCGGTGACCGGCAAGCTGCTCGCCGGGGCGCAGGCGTACGTCAGCGCCGAGCCCGAACCCGGTCTCACCGACCAGGAGATGGGCTCGCTGCTCGGCCTGGCCGACCTGGTGACCCGAGCCCGCACCCCGGTCCAGCGCGACTACCAGGGCAACCCGGCGTTCGCCCACGGGCTGGAGATGCCGACCCGGTTCGCCAAGCAACTGGTGCAGATCGCCCGCGGCGGGCTGCTGCTCGGCCTCGACCGCGGCACCGCCATGCGGGTGGCCGCCCGCTGCTGCCAAGACACCATGCCGCCGCTGCGCCGCGTCGTGCTCGCCGACGTCGCCGGCCACCCCGGCTCGTTCACCCCCGACGTCGCCGACCGGGTGCAGATCCCCAAGACCACCGTCGACCGCACCCTGCAGGAGCTGCAGCTGCTCGGCCTGCTGGAGGTCGAGCACATCGTCTACGGCCAGAACCAGCGGCTGCGGTGGATGTACCGGCTAGCTCCCGGCATCGACGCCGCCGACCTCGCCAAGTGCACCAGGAATGTCAGTAGCCCCCCGGAGACGCCGCTATGACCGGCACGGGAACCCAGGGCGTCCTGGCCGTCCTGGCGAAGTTCCGCGCCGAGCACGGCTGGGAGCCGGGCATGGAGTGGAACCCGTACCGGGGCGCGTACGAGTACCCGCGGCCGCCCGGTGAACCGCGGATCGCGCCCGATCTGCCCGACCGGGCCGAACGGCGGATGGCCGCAACGGAAGCCATATACCGCGAGGCGCGCCCGCCGCGGCCGCCGACCGGGCCCGGGTACTGCGCCGGCGGCTGCGGCTCCCGCCCGCCCGGCGGCGGCTACTGCCAAGCCTGCCGCCTGGTCGCCAAGCTCAACGACGCCGCAAAGCGAACGGCCCGCCAAGATGACGGGCCGCCCACCAGATGAAAGGAAGTATCCCATGACCGACATCACCAGGCCGGTCCCCGCCGAGATCAGCAACACCGAAGCGCTGCAAGAACTCGCCGGCTCGCTGGACAGGATCGCCGAGGCCAGCGAGGAAAGCGCCCGCAAGCTGCGCGCGCTCTCGCTGAACGCGCCGAACGCGACCACCGGAGAGTACGCCGACGAACTGGCCGCCCTCACCCGTGCCGTGGAACGCCTCGGCGACATCCTCGACAAGCGGCTCGCCTGATCACTACAGCCGCCACACACACGAAGGAGTAACGACCATGGCCTTCGTAAAGGTAGACGACATGCTGCCGCTGCACCCGAGGATCCGGCCGCTCAGCAACCCCGCGTTCCGTCTCTATATCGACGCTATCTGCTGGGCCAGCAGGCAGAGGGCAGACGGTCACATCCGGACCAGCCATCTTTGCTACGTCTCCGATATCCCGCGCCGGGATCAATACGCCGCCGAACTTGTCGACGCCAGGCTATGGCAGCGCAGCATAGACGGCTGGCAGATCGTTGATGGCATAGCCACTCCGCCATCGGCGGGCTGGGCGGACCAAGCGGAACCCGAGGGCGACGCGGACATAATCCCGATCAGAGCGGATCCACGTTCACGGCCCGGCGCATAGCACGACCCGGCAAAGTCACGATGGATCCAGCGCGACTTATCACCGGCAAAAGTCACGATGCACGCATGGTGACTTACCGGCGCGAAGCAGCTGCTCCGCGGCCGCGGCTCGCTGCGCCGAGCTAGCCGTTGCGTCCGCCCAGCGCGCCACGTCACGCTGGGCATATGGACCCGCCAGCCGACATAACGCGGTGTCCAGTTCCTGGCTGCCCGGTCCGGTTTCGCGGATCCGACCGGCTCTGCCCGTTCCACGACGCCGCCCAGGCCGCCGACGACGCCGTGACCGAGTTGATGGAAGATCGCGAACGCCACCGGCATATGTCGCCCTGGGGCGATCCGCCAGACCACCCCGACCAAGATCACTGACCATCCCCGGCGAGTACGACGGTCAGGCGAGTGCGGAGGGTGGCCAATCCCATGCCTGCTGGCCTGGCTGCGGTCCTCCACCGCTGCGGGCCCGGCCCTCCACCACGGTCGGCAGGGACTCCAACCACCCCGGAGGGTAAAACCGCAGGTCAGGATCGCGTCCGCGCGTAGGAGGGCCGCGGATCACCCCGCCCTGCACGCGTGTATTTCCGGCTCAAAATTAGGGGTGGTCGGAGGGTGACCGCTCGTTTACGCGGCGTTGATGGTGCCCATCCGGACCTGTTTTTCGCGGTTACCACTGCCTGGATGACGGCCAGGTCGCGGGATTGGTCGTGCTGCGGATCCGGTTGCCGGTGGACGCGCCGCGTGAGTAGTTGCAGCGGCGGCAGGCGGGTACCAGATTCTGGTGATCGTGGCCGCCGCCGAGGACGACCGGTATCACGTGGTCGATCGTGGTTGCTGGCCGTCCGCACCACCAGCAGGAGGTGCCTTTCATCGCGAAGACGGCTTGCCGGATCTTGCGCCAGCCGGGCGGCGGCCGCCAGGTGCCTGCCATGACTCCATCATGCGCTTGCTCAGGAATCCTGACCGTTCGGTGAGACAATAGGGGTGTTGGTCGACGTGGCCCGCCCGGTTTTCCTCTCCTGGCTCCGGGCGGGCCAGCCAGGAGGGTGACATGTCAGGTTGGGATGAGGCGGGTTTGCCGCCGAGGGTGGCCCGGATGGTCGCGCAGGCGGATGCGCGGGAAGCCGTCGAAGCGAAGCGCGCCCAGGCCGAACGCGAAGCGCGTAACGAAGCTGTCCACGCGGAAGTGGTCGAGTTCTACCGTCAGCAGGCCGAGGCCCGCGGCGAGGACATAACCGCGCTCGAGGTGGCGACGGGCCGGGTGTCCGGCCGCAGTCTGGCGGACATTTTCGCCGACGCGCAGCAGGCCGGGGATTTCGAGGACGCGGTCGCGGCGGCGCGGGCGGCCCGGGAAACTGGAAGCGGGCCGGTGCCCGTGTTTGCTGGCGAACCGATTCTGCATGAGGCTCCGCGGGCGCGGGGCGCGATCGGCCAGCGGATGTTCAATACGTACCGGCACTGGCAGGAGCTGCGCGCGGCGCGCCAGCGTGTGGATGCGGCCGAGGACAGCCTCGCCGGCGACTACGGCTTCGTCTGTGACGCGCCGCCGTGTCGGCCGCGTGAGATCGAGCTCGTCGGCCCGGGTCACGGCTGGTCTGCTGGGGGTGAGTTCCGGTGATGACCCCGGCGGATAGCGCGCCGGTGCCGCCGGCCCAGGAAGGTGCGCTGGGCGGGTCGTGGTATTACCAGGGCGCTCAGGCTGCTGCTGCTCAGGTGGCTGAGGACTGGCATGCGGATCTTCACGGCGACGAAATGCGACTCGATCACGGCTGTGTGCCGTCGCCGCAGGAAGCGGTCGACATGGGCGTGACTCCGCCGCCGGGTCCGCTGCCGGACGCGTGAGGTTTCCGCGGGCGCGTCAAGGTCACTGCGGGCCGCCTGTGTCCGGA
>Ga0318554_10000105_pt1 | contig 25113 bp, 16 predicted proteins | sample GRESIP082b2f22_FD_203687 | JGI IMG/M metagenome (GOLD analysis project Ga0318554, IMG submission 203687) | Tropical soil microbial communities from Luquillo Experimental Forest, Puerto Rico - GRE.SIPMG.082b2f22 | ecosystem: Environmental > Terrestrial > Soil > Tropical forest > Bulk soil... | reverse complement strand
GGCCAGCCCGGTCACCACCCCGTTGTCCGACGCGGCGATCTCTCGCACCTGGCCGGACTCGACGTCGACGACCCGCAGGCGCCCGTCCTGCGCCGCGACCGCGACCGCCCCGCCGTCCGGCGCGGCCGCCAGCCCGGTGATGCGGCCGACCTGGCCGGCGGCGATCCGCCGCGGCGCGGCGGCCGGGTCGGCGGCACCGGCCGGGTCGCCGGAGCCGACCTCCAAGGTGTCGCGGCCATCGGCGTCGGTCGCCCAGATGACCTGCCCGCTGGTCCCTAGCACCTGCGGGAAACGCGCCCGGGCACCGGGAACGGCCGACACCGCCCGGGCCGGGCCATCCCGGTGGGTCAGCCAGTGCACGGTTCCACGAACCTCGATCGCGCTGGCCCGCCCGCCACGGTCGACGGACAGCGAGCCGACGTGGTCCTCTGCCGTCACCAGACGCGGCGCGCGGCCGCGCACGGGCGAGCCGAGGGTGATGTCGAGCCGGGCCGGCCCAGCGGCCCGCAGATCATCGAGCAGCCACAGGTCGCCGCCACGCGCGTAGATGATCCGCTGCCCGTCGGTGCTGGCCTGGCGTGCGTACCAGCCCTCGTGATCGGTGTGCCGGCGCAGGTCGCTGCCGTCCAGCGCGCACGAGTAGACGTTGCCGGTGCCCTCATGGTCACTGATGAACCCGAGCCGCCCGCCGACGATCATGGGGTTGGCGAACTGGGCCGGCAGGTCGGCGAGCACGCGCCGGAACGGACCTGCGCTCCGGCCCGCCGCGGCAAGCGCACCGGAAATGATCGCCGTGGCCGGGCCCACCCACAGGCGCCCGGCGGTGCCACCGCGGTAGCGCTTCCAGTGGGCCGGATCGTCTTCGAACCCTCCGAATTTGCCAGTGATCAGGCCGACCGTGTCAGCGCCGCGGCCGTCGGCGGGGGCGGCGCCTCCCGTGCCGCCCCCGCTGGCACCCAGCGACAGGTCGGATACCGTGCCGAACGGCAGCACCCGTTCGGCACCCGGAGTGCCCGACCGCGCGGTCGTCAGCGCGCGGGCCCGGCCGTAGTGAAAGAACGGCTGGTTCGCCGCGCTGACGGCCAGGACCTCCCCGGCCGGAGTCCAGCCGCTGACCCGGGCCCAGGACGTGCCCCAGTAGGTGAGCCGGGTGCTGGTCCCGTCGGCCAGACCGGCCACGTAGACCTCGGGGCTGCCGTCCCTGGCGCTGACCCAGGCCACGTGCGTGCCGTCCGGCGTCAGCCTCGGCGTCGACGCCTGCGCCTCGTCCGCGGTGAACCGCCAGGCCCGGCCGCCTGCGACCGGCGCCAGCCAGACGTCGTCGGCAGCGACGAAGACCACCAGATCGTGAGCGATGTGCGGGAACCTCAGGTATCCAGGTGACGCCATCGGGCCATAGTACGGTTCCACCCGGCCGGCCCTGCCGTGGCCGCGCCTGGTACCGGCGCGCTGCCTCACCGCGGCTGATGCGTCAGGCCCGCGCGCAGGTCATGACTGGGCCGGGCGATACGCACATGGTTAGCTGGACCAGGCTGCATGGCTCCATCCTGGCCGATCCCGGGCGCCTGGCCGGCGGGTCCGGGTACCACGGCGCCGGGCGCCCTGGCATCCTCTGGCTATGGACAAGGCGCTGGTGCCCGTGCGCGACCTCACGGACCCCGATCAGAACCAGGCGGTGCTCGACGCGGCCGCCGCCCTCGCCGAAGACCGCGCGACGGCAGAGAGCGTCGCGGCCAGCCACGGTCCGGCCGTGACGGCCGAAGCCATCGCGGCGGCCCGATCGCGGCGGCGGCTGAGCGAGCTCACCGGGCCGGTCCACCTGACCGTGGTGTGGGCCATGTACGGCGAGACGGGCCGCATGGTCCCCCGGGCCGAGCACCCGCACGGGGAGGACTTCGTACGGACCAAGGTCCGCCAGCTCGACTGGCTGACCGGCGGCCTGCCCGGGGTCACCTGGAGCATTCTCGCGGTCGACGACGGATGCCCGGACCGGCCCTCCAGCGCCGATCTCATGACCCAGATCGCGGCCGCCGAAGGCTACCCGGCAGCAGGCCACCGCAGCGTGACGGTGCTCAGGCTGGCTGACATCATCGGGGGCGCCATCCCGGTCAGCCCCGCATTCGACCGGCTGACCTCGACCGAGCAGTCCCGCAAGGGCGGGTCGATACTGGCGGGGCTGGCCGCCGCGGTCGCGGCCGGCCTGGCGCGGGCCAACGGCGCCGGCCGGCACGTGGCCTGCTACACCGACGCGGACCTGTCCGCGAACCTGGCCCAGCTGGGCTCGCTGGCGGCGCCGGTGGTGGCCGGCGACCGGGTGGCCGGGGCGCTCGGCCAGCGTTACGGGATCGCGGGGGCGGTGCTGATCCGGGCCGACGGGCCGGTCACCGAGCCGCACAGCACCGGCGACAAGCCGGACAAGATCATCATCCTGTTCCGCCACTTCGTCCGGGCCACGCTGATCCCGTCCCTGGCCCAGGTGCTCGACACCCAGGCCGGCTTCAAGGTCTTCGACGCGGCCGCGCTCGGCCCGGTCATCGGGCAGATGACGTCCTTCAACGAGACCTTCGACGTCGAGTTGCTCATCCATCTCGCCCAGCGCTACGGGCCCGCGGCCCTGGCCGTCGAGCCGATCGTGTTCACCGAGGACTTCGCCGCGACGAACTTCCCCTCCGTCGACCCCGGGCCGCGCCACCTGGCGATGGTTCACCAGGTCGTGGAGCTCTACGACCGGTTCGTCGCGCCGTTCGCCCCGGTCACCGGCGAGGCGGCCGACCTGCTCGCCCTGGTCCGGGCGCTCGACCTCGACGGCTACGTGACCTTGATCGGGCAGCTGCGCGCCGAGGACCCCGGCGATCCCACGCTGTTCGACCGGCGATGGCCCGTGTCGCATCTTCGCGGCATCCTCCGGCAATGACACCGGCTCATCAGGATGCGTCAAGCTGTGCGCCAGCGGTGCGGCCGGCGTCGGCGGTGCGGCGCAGGAACGTGGCGATGAGATCGAGGTCGTCGCTGGAGTAGTCGGCGCAGATCTTCGCGACCTCGGCGTTCATCCCGGAAGCGAGCCGCAGCACGTCCGCGCGGCGGCCGGGTACCGGCTGGAGGACGACGCCGCGGCGGTCGGAAGGATCGCGCTGCCGGGTGATCCAGCCGCCGCGCTCCAGGCGGTCGATGACGCCGGTCATGGTGGCGGGGTGGAGGCCGGCCAGCCGTGCCAGCGAGCTCGGGCTGAGCGGGCCGCGCGAGTCGATGAGATCAAGGCACTGCAGGTCGGTGCCCTTGAGGTCGAGGTGCCCGCTCATGCGCTGGTTGAGCAGGGACAACTCGGCGCTCAGGTCACGCAGCGCCTCCCTGACCGCCTGGTTGAGCCGGCTCCGGCGACCGGTCTGCCCGCCGTCCGCGGATAGATCAGTTTTCATGTGATATGCTTTCCATATATTATCAATACGAGACCAGCATATCAGGCCCCGGCAGAAGGGCAGATGTCATGAAGCTCACCATCTTCGGCGCGTCCGGCGCGACCGGAACATGCCTGGTCAGGCAGGCACTCGACGCGGGTCACGAGGTCACGGCGGTCGTTCGCGACCCGGCCCGCCTGACCGTTCCCGCCCAGCCGCGGCTGCACGTCATCACCGCCGACGTCATGGACGCAGCCTCGATCAGCCCGGCCGTGGCGGATGCCGACGCGGTGATCACCGCGATCGCCCCGCACGGCACCGGCGCCAGCACGCTCCGCCAGGACAGCACCCGCAGCATCATCTAGGCCATGCACAAGACCGGCGTGCGCAGGCTGCTGTTCATCAGCGGCTCCATCGCCGCCGACCAGGGCGAGAGCCCCTACCTGCGCTACCTGATCAAGCCCGTGGCGCGGCACACGTTCCTGCGGCACGTCAACGCCGACTTCCTCGCCACCGAGCAGGAGATCCGTGCCAGCGACCTGGACTGGACGATCTTCCGGCCGCCGTCGCTGACCAGCAAGCCGGCCAGGGGAACTTACCGCGTCGCGGTCGACCGCAACCTGCCCCGCTGCTTCAGCATCACGCGCGCGGACCTCGCCGTCTGCATGCTCAGAGCTCTCGATGACCCCGCGACCATTCACCGGCACATCTGCGCCGCCAACTAACACCCCGCCCCGGCACCGATCACGGCCGGGTGCGTACGGGCCACGATGCCGGCGCAGCCCCGGTGGCCTGCGCGCCGGCGGTCCCGGCGGCCGACAGCGGTGCGGCGGAAGAACTCGGTGCCGAGCATTTTTTGCAGCAGGCTGTACGGAAGCATCGACGCCGCGGCCGGGTGCTGGGTGCGGTGCTGCGCCAGCGCCGCGAGCTTGCGGTGCAGGTGGCTGGTGACGTCCACCGCGCAGGTCCCGGGCGGCAGGGCGGCGGCCTGGGACGGTGCCGCGCCGGCCGCGCCGGCGCCGCGCCCGGCGTACGGCTGGAGCGGGGTGCGGGACAGCACCAGGCAGGTGAGACTGTCGCGGGCTACCACGTGCGCCAGGCGCTCCCCCGCTATCAGGCCGAGCTCGCCGAAGAAGTCACCCGCCTGCATCCGCCGCACGCGGGTCACCCGGCCGTCGGGATATTCCACCAGGCGATCGGCGGTCCCGCTGAGGATCAGGTACAACGCGTCGGCGGGCTCGCCTTGCTCCACCACGGAGGCGCCCGGGGGGAACCACTGCACCCGCACGTCGTCCCGGGCCAGCCGCATGGTGGCCGACTCGCCGGCGAACAGGGCGATTGCCTGCAGCGCGGCGCGATCGGTGGCCCGCTGCCCCGAATCGGTGATCCAGTGCGCGAGTTCGTCGGCCATGGACGTGTGCCGCGGCGGGAAGAGGGCGTGGTACAGCCGCTGGCCCCGGTTATGGTCGCGGGCCATCGCCCGGAACGTCTCGGTGGCCAGGCCGGAGATCGCGACGTGATCGGGGTGCCCGTAACCGCCGTCGGCGCCGAAGGTGATGACGGTGTCCGGGTCGAACTGCCGCATGATGTCAGCGATCGCGGCGCCCAGCGAGGACCGATGGTGCGGCAAGGTCCCGTCCGCGTAGTCCAGCACCTGCACGCGGGGCACGCCGAGCTCGGCGGCGGCCGCGCGCAGCTCGCCTTCCCGGACCGCGCCCAGCGTGCGCCGGGTCGCGGCGGCAGGATCGCGGATCTGCCCCCGCTCCCCGCGGGTAGCCGAGACGATCATGACCTCGGCGCCCGCCTCGGCCGCCCGGGCCATCGTGCCGCCCGCGCAGAACACCTCGTCGTCCGGGTGGGCGAAGACGCCGAGCAGGCGCCGCGCTGAGCCGGGTCTGTTCTCCACCATGACCTCCTCCGGGCCGACCGCAAGGCCGGCCTAGCAGCCCCGCCGGGGCGCGAGGCCGCCGGTGTCGGCGTCGCGATCGGCGTACGTCGCCTGCACGAAGGCCAGGAACCGCTCCACGTCCTCGACGTTGGAGGCCAGGCCCACCGAGGCGCGCAGCGCGCCGCCGCTGGGCAGGCCGAGCAGGCCGACGTACTCGTCCATCGTCTGCGGGCGGGCCCGCGCCGCGGCGCGCAAGGCCGGCCCGGTGAGCTGGGACGCGCCCTCGCTGGCGCCCGGGTTGCAGTGGCACCCGGTGCGGATCGAGATCCCGGCGGCGGCGGTGGCCCGGGCGACGGCGCGCTCGTCGATGACGCGGCCGCCGGGATCCAGCAGGTTGAACGCGACGGTGCCGCCGCGGTCGCGGGTATCGGCGGGCCCGTAGATCCGCGCCATCGGCTGGCCGTTGCCGTGGCGCAGGCCGGCCAGCCGGTCGAGGAGCCAGCCGGTCAGGCACGTCACCCGCTGATGGATCAGGTCGATGCCGATGCCGTTGACCCAGGCCAGCCCGGACTCCAGGTCGGGTATCTGCAGGAAGCTGGCCGTGCCGTCCTCGAACCGGGCCTCGTCCGGGGCCAGCGTGTGCCAGTCGCCCGCCGTGCTGGCCAGGTACACCGACCCGCCGGCGAACCACGGGCGCCTCAGCCGTCCCAGTGCCTCCCGGCGCGCGATCAGGCTGCCGAGGCCGGTCGGGTAGCCGAACACCTTGTACCAGCTGACCGGGACGAAGTCGGGCTTGACCAGCGACAGGTCCAGCCGGTTCGTCGGCACGTAGGCGGCCGCGTCCAGCAGGACGTCGTAGCCATTTTCGTGCGCGGTCTCTATCCAGCGCAGCGGATGCTGCACCCCGCTGAAGTTGCTCTGCGCCGGGTAGGCCAGCAGTCCGCGGCGGCGGGGAGCGGCCAGCGCCCGGCGCATCGCGTCATCGTCGATCCGCAGCTCGGGCGAGCCGAACGGCACGTACTGCGTGGCCGCGCCGCTCGCCCGGGCGAACTCGCGGATGCCGTTGACCGAGTTGTGGTTGTCGGACGTCAGGACCAGCCGGGTCCGCCGATCGAACGGGTAGGCCTCCCCGACCAGCCGGCACGCGCCGGTGGCGTTCGGGGTGAAGATGACCGCGTACTCTTCCGGCGGCGCGTTGAAGTGCGCGAGGACCGCGAGCCGCGCCCGTTCGACCAGCCGCGTCGACGCGGTGGAGGTCGGGTTCTCCGAGTGCGGGTTCCCGAAGCATCCCTCGCCGATCCGTTCGGCGTGCGCGCGGACCTGCGCCTGGGCGGGCAGGCCCGCGCCGGTGTAGTCGAGGTAGACGTGCCCGCCCGCGTCGAGGTAGGAGTATTCGGTCGCCCGCAGCCAGTCGAGCAGCACCGTGCTCGAGTAGCCAGGGCAGGCGGACAGGAAGCCGGCCGGCTCCGGCGGCCGGTCACTCTCGATTCTGCCGGGCGGGCAGGCCCGTTCTAGCTGGGTGCTGGTCATGAACCTCTCCTCGCGTGGTGAGTCTGCGGCTGCTCAAAAGCGGCGGCGGCGCAGCATGCGTCGTTCGTCTTCGGTCAGGCCGCCCCAGATGCCGGCCTCATGCCCGCTGGCCAGCGCCCAGCTCAGGCAGGGGACGGTGACCGGGCAGCCGCGGCAGATCAGCTTCGCCGCCTTGACCTGGGCCCGGGCGGACCTGATATCGCCGTCCGGGAAGAACAGCTCCGGGTCGGCGTCCCGGCAGGCGGCGGCGTCGCGCCAGGCGGCGTCGTCCCGCGGGTCCGGGCAGCACTCGCGGGCCGGCCTCGCGGCCGCGGTGGATGTGCTCATGCTGCTGGCCTTGTCCCTGCATCACCTAGCGGCCCGCGGGTACCGCGCGTCGTTGTACTTCATCGGCCGGATGGCCATAACGGGCGGCCCGGGCCCGGTCCAGGTCGCCGACGCCCCGCGCGGCCGGGGCGACCTGCCGGACCGCGAGGATGCTGTCCAGCGGGCCGGCCAGCACGGTGGGCTGATACGGGCGGCCGTCGTCGGCCTCCTCGAAGCGGAAGCCGGGCCCGCCCAGGTCCGCGCTGGCGCCGAAGCCCAGCGGGCCGATCGAGAACGAGCTGGGGACGATCCGGTGCCAGCCGTCCGCGAGCAAGACCGCGACCACGCGGGGGGCGGCAAGTTCGTTATGGCTCATATCGCTGCCTTTCGCTGATCTGAGCGGGGAAGGGGGGCGGCCTCGCCAGCGTGCTCGCGCAGCAGCGCGGCGATCTCGGCGTGGCCGTTGCTCTCGGCGTCGGACAGCGGGGTGCCGCCCCAGCGGTCCACCGGCCGCGGGCCGGCGCCGGCCGCCAGCAGGTAGCGGACCACGCCGAGCTGGCCTTCGGCGGCGGCCAGGTGCAGCGGGGTGCGGCCGTCGTAGTCGGCGGTGCCGGGCTCGACCCCGGAGGCGATCAGCGCGCGGACCTCGTCCAGGTCGCCTTGGCTGGCGGCCCAGGTCAGCGCGACCACGGCCTCGGTCTGAGTCTGGTTCTTCTTCCGGCGCGGGTCCCGCTTGCTGGTCCGGCCGCGCCCGGTGACCAGCGAGTCGAAAGCGTGCACGTTGTACTCGGCGACCAGCTTGCGGGAGAACTCGATGCCCCGGACCGAGTTGCCGTGCTCGTCCAGCCGCGGTGACCAGACGCAGATGCCCATCAGGCCCGGGATGACCAGCATGAGCGCGCCGGACACGCCGCTCTTGGCGGGCAGTCCGATGGTGAACGCGAACTCCCCGGAGAAGTCGTACATGCCGCACGACGACATCAGCGACAGGCAGCTCCGCACCGTGCCCGGGGTGAACACCGGGTCGTCGGTCAGCGGGCACACCCCGGCGTTGGCCAGCGATGCCGCCGCGATGGCCAGCATCTGCGCGTCCACCTCGATCGAGCAGGCCTGGAAGTAGAACTCCAGCGTCTGCAGCAGGTCGGTGCCGGGCCGGAACGCGCCGCTTTCCCGCATCGAGTAGCCGAGCGCGAAGTTGCGGTCGGCGGTCTGCCGCTCGGACAGGTAGACCGCGTTGTTGAAGCCCGGCCGCCGGCCGCCGGCCAGCCGCCGCCAGGTCGCGGCGACCAGGTCGAACCGGTCGGCGATGTCCTCCTCCGGCCGGATCAGCGAGGTGGTCATGATCGCGCCGGCGTTGACCATCGGGTTGTGCGGCAGGCCCTTCGGGTTCAGCGCCAGCTCGTTGAACGATTGGCCGGACGGCTCGCGGCCCATGTGCTGGTGCACCGCCTCGGTGCCGTGCTCGTCCAGCGCCAGGCAGTAGCTCACCGTCTTGGACACCGACTGCAGGCAGAACGCGGTCGCCGCGTCGCCCACCGAGAACCGCTGCCCGTCCACCGTGCACACGGTGATCGCCAGCTGATCCGGGTCGACGCGCTTGAGCTGCGGGATGTAATCGGCCACCGCGCCGGACCTGACCGGCAGCAGCTCGTCGTACATCCGGGTGATGTCGGCGGTCAGCGCGGCGAAGTCGGGCACCGCGAGGTTGCCCTCGACCGCGCGCCTGATCAGGCTGCTGTTGTGCTGGGCGAGGGCCTTGAACTGGGCGAAGCTGATCTGCCGGGTTCCGCCGCCTGCGCCGGCCAGCCCGGCCAGCGCGTCGGCGATGCGCGGGTCGTCGGGCCGCAGCCCGGAGCGCTCCAGCCGGCTGAGCACCTCCAGCGGGGAGATCCGCCCGCCGGAGTCCGGATTGAACGAGTCGAACAGGCTGCGGTAGATCGCGTCGGTCCCGGCCGTGGCGTCCGGCCGGCGGGCTTCGGTGGCCGTCTTGGCCATCGTGGTTTCCCTTCCGTTCTCGTCGTGCGGGTCATCGGTCGCGGTGGGCCGCGCCGGCCCTTGCGTTGCTCCTGGTGCCCATTGGTATCCCGCCGCGCGGCGGCAGCGCTTCGCCCGTCAGGGCCAGATTCATGCGGCCGCGGCAGATGGCCCGATCGGGCCAGGCTCAGACCGCGTCGTCGCCCTCGCCATTGCGCCGTTCGCGGGTCGGCTCCGTGGTGAGCGCCAGGTCGACGGCGGATCTCAGGTCAAGCCTGGTTCCTCTGGCGTACTCCGCCTGGAAGTCGGCGTCGCCGAGGTGGACGCGCACCTCATCCAGGCTCTGCTGGCGGAAGACGTCCTCGGGGTCTTGCCACGGCTCTCCGCTGCTCCCGAGGAATGCGTCGGCGAAGCCATGCAGGACAGCAGCTCGACGCCAATCGCCGGTGTCGGAGGCGTGGCAGGCCAGGCCGAGCGTTGCGTAGGGGATGTCAGGTCTGTCGCCGCCGCGATGGCTATCTCGCAGCGCCCGCCGGAACGCGTCTGCCGTCCCCGCCTCGTCGCCTTCCAGTCGAAGCACCCAGCCTAGATTGATCATCGGGACCGGGTTGGGAAGTCCAACGGCGCGATTGGCCTCTTCGGCACGTTGCAGGAAGCGTCGCGCCGAGGGCAGATCGCCTTTGCGCAGACTGAACACCCCTGCATTGTTGTAAAGGCCTCCGGCGAGACCCTGATCCCCGGATCGTTCGACGCACGCGATGGCCTCAGCCGCGAGCGCCTCGGTCCGGTCGGGCCGCACCTGGTCGGTACACATGAGAAGGAAGATCAGGCTGGGACCGAGCAGGCTGTCGTCGCCGGAGCGCCTGGCTCGTTCCGCCGCGACCTCACCGTACGCCAAGCCGCGCTCCGGCATTCCGGCGAAGTAGAGGACGGCGCACAGGACATGCCCAGCCTCGATGAGCAGGCGATCATCCCCCAGCTGCTCGGCGATCTCCATGGCTTCCTCGCCCAGGCGCAGCGCCAGCTCCATGTCGACCCCCCGGGCGATCATGGCTGCGCTCGACAACACGGCGGACCGCAAAGACGGATCAGCCCTCGCTTCGGGTCGCTCCAACACCGGGGCGAGCGCGCCGACCGCCCGCTCCCGTTGCGTGTTCTCCGACCAGGAACGGACAAGCGCCGCCCCGAACCGCAAGACCTGCTCCGTACCCTCCGGCACGTTGGGGGCGCCGGCTGCGTAGTCGACCGCCCGCCAGATGTTCCCCTGCTCGGCGTTCAGCCTGCGGATCCACCTCACTTGCTTCGGCCCCGCGAACTCCGCTCCGGCGGTCTCGGCGACCGAGAGAAAGTAACGGCAGTGCGCCTGGCTCAGTTCGTCGGCCTCCGGTCCATCCGACTCGATGAGCCGTTCCTTCGCGAACTGCCGGATTGTCTCCAGCAGCCGGTAGCGAAGGGCACCGTCGGCGGGTTCCGCCACGACGAGGTTCTTGTCGACGAGGGATACCACGAGGTCGGTCACTGCGAACGCGTCGAGATCGCCGCCCGCGCAGACCGCCTCCGCCGCGTCGAGCTGGAACCCGTCGACGAACACCGACAGGCGCCGAAGCAGCTGCTGTTCCGGCGCGGTGAGCAGCGAGTACGACCAGTCCACGGTGGCTAGCAACGTCTGCTGCCGGGGCAGGACGTTCCGGCCGCCGCCCGTCAGAAGCCGGAACCGCTGGTCGAGCCGGTCGTTGAGATCGGCCAGCGAGAGTCCGCGAAGCCGCGAGGCGGCCAGCTCGATCGCCAGTGGCATGCCGTCGAGGCGCCGGCAGATCTGGGCGACCAGGGGCACAGCAGCTCGGTCGAGAACAAAGCCCGCGCCCTGGGCCGCAGCCCGCTCCGCGAACAGGGCGACCGCGTCGGAGCCGTAGGGATCCACCTCGCCAGGGTCGCCGTCCTCGTCGGGCAGAGACATCGAGGGCACCCGGTAGATGGTCTCGCCGGCGATACCCAACGGCTCACGGCTGGTCGTCAGCAGACGGATCTCGGAGCAGTAGCGCAAGATGGCGTCGGCAACCTTCGCGCAGGCGCCGATGAGATGCTCGCAGTTGTCGAGCACGATCAAAGCCTGCTGGGACGCCAGGCCCGTAACCAGGGTGTCGAGCGGCGGCTGACCCGAGCGCGTCGCCATACCGAGAACGTCGAGGATCGTCGAGGCGACCGCGTCCTCGTCGGAGACCGGCGCGAGCTCGACGAGCCACACCCCATCGCCCGAGCCGTCGAGGAGCTCGGCCGCCAGCTGTATCGCCAGCCTCGTCTTGCCCGCTCCCCCGGCCCCGGTGAGCGTCACGAGCCGGCGGTCCTCCACCAGGCGGCGGAGCTCGGATAGTTCCCGCTCGCGCCCGACGAACCTGGCCGGCTGGGCCGGGAGGTTGTTGGGCAGGGCCGGGTTGTCGAGGGAACGCAACGGCGGGAACTCCGGCTGAAGACCGGGGGCTTGCAACTGGAAGACCTGCTCGGGCCGTCCCAGGTCTTTCAAACGGTGGTGCCCGAGGTCGCGCAGAGACGTTCCGTCCGGCAAGACGTCCTGGACCAGAGCCGCTGCGGACGACGAGAACACCACCTGCCCTCCGTAGGCGACCCCAGCCAGTCGCGCCGCCCGGTGGACGTCGAGGCCGACCAGCCCGGCCGCGGTCTCAGAGGCCTCGCCCGAGTGCACTCCCATCCGCACCCGAACCTGCTCCCCTTCCGGCCAGTTCCGCGCCGTGAGCTCTCGCTGCATCTGCAGCACCGCCCTGACGCAGGCCCGCGGGGAGGTGAACACGGCAAAGAATCCGTCCCCCAGCGTGGTGATCTCGTCCCCGCCGTGGGCGGCCAGGGAATCGCGGATGAGGCGATGATGCTCGGCCAGGAGGCGCGCATACGTGGCCTCACCGAGGCGCCCGAGCAGTGCCGTCGAGCCTTCGATGTCGGTGAAGAGAAACGTCAGGGTAGCCGTGGCACCAAGCCTAAGGACTCCGGCCGGTGCCCGTAACGTAAGCCCCGCGTCGTGCCTCGGTGCGGTGGTTCCGCTCCCCCCCGGGCCCGCAGGTCAGACGAGCCCGGCGCGGACGCCCCAGGCGGCGGCCGCGGCGCGGGAGGACAGTCCGAGCTTGCGCCGGATGTTGGCCAGGTGCCGGTGCACGGTGTGCTCGCTCAAGAAAAGCCGTTGGGCGATGTCGGCGTTGCTCAGCCCCTGCGCGACGAGCTTGAGCACGTCGAGCTCGCGGGGCGTCAGTACCGTCACGGCCTCACCGGGCGCGGTCCCCTGGGCCGGCCTGGCCGCTGTGTCCGCGCGGTCGAGCACCGCCAGCACCTGGGCGACGTCGAGAGTGCGGCCCGCGGTGTATCCGGCGTCGAAGGCCTCGTCACCCATAGCGGCGCGCAGGCGCTGGCGGTCCAGGTCGGCCAGCCGGGCTTCCAGCGGATCGACGGTCTCGCCCAGGCCGGCCAGGACCTGGTCGGCCGCGCCGTGCAGCCGGGCGGACCAGCCCGGGCCGCCGCCGCGGCGGCCGGCCAGGGCCAGGCCGATCAGCGCGTAGGCCATGGACGCCTTCATCCCCATGCGCCGGGCCAGGTCGAGTGATTCGGCGAACAAAGCCTCGGCCGCGTCCGGCGAGCCGCCGAGGTACTCGGCCAGGCCAAGGTTGACCGTTCCGTAGACGATGTCGGAGCGGGCGTTGAGCGCGCGGGCGATGTCGAGCGACTCGGCCAGGTGGCCGCGGGCGGCGTCCAGGTCGCCCGCCGACAGCTCGTAGTAGCCCAGGTTGCCCAGCGTCGCCCCGACCTGGAGCCGGTCACCGGCCTGGCGGAAGAGCCGCACGGCCTCGGCCGTATCGCGGGCCGCACCGGCATGATCCCCCTCACGGGCCTTGGCGTACGACCGGGTCCACAGCAGGCAGCCGGTCAGGTAGGGCTCCCCGAGGCGGCGGCCCAGGCCCAGGCCTTGCTCGATCATCGGCAGCGCGGCCCCGGGCTGCCCCTGGCGCAGCAGGACCAGGGCCCGCATGTACAGCAGCTCGGCGATCAGTCTCTCGTCGCCGGCGGCGCGGGCAATGACCAGTCCCTCCTGGCAATAGTCCCCGGCGGTCGCGTGCGCGCCGGTCCTGCCGAGGAGGCCAGCCGCCGCGACCAGGGCCCGGGCGCGCGGCAGCGTTGCCTCCTGGGCGGCGGGGGCGCCCAGGAGCGCCTGCAGCGCGCTGGCGCCCTCGGCCGCGTGCCCGCGGGCCCGCCAGTACAGGTGCAGCGAGGCGGTCAGCCGCAGGCCCGGCTCGGGGTCGGGCTGGGCCTGGCTCAAGGCGATCGCGGCGCGCAGGTTGCCCAGCTCGGCGTCGAGCCGGTCCAGCCACTCGGCCTGATCGGGCCCGGCGAGCTGCGGGGCGGCCGCCTCAGCGAAGGCCAGGTAGTAGTCGAGGTGCGCGGCCCGGGCCGCGTCGGCCGCCGCCGGGCCCAGCGCGTCCAGCTGGGCGGCCGCGTACTGGCGGACGGTTTCCAGCAGCCGGTACCGGCCCGGGCCGGTCCCGGTGTCACCGAACTGGACCAGGCTCTTGTCCACCAGCGCGCCCAGGTGCCCCAAGACCTCCCCGGCGGGCACGTCGGGGCCCGCGGCGACCGCCTCGGCCGCGGCCAGACCGAACCCGCCGGCGAACACCGACAGCCGGGCCAGCACGGCCCGCTCCGGGCCGGTCAGCAACTCCCAAGACCAGTCCACCATCGCGCGCAGCGTCTGCTGCCGCCGTGGGGCCACCCGCGACCCGCCGGTCAAGATGGCGAACCGCTGGTCCAGCCGGGCCTCGAGCTCGGTGGCGGGTACTACCCGCAGCCGGGCGGCAGCCAGCTCGACCGCCAGCGGGATGCCATCCAGCCGCCGGCAGACGCGGCCGATGACCGCGGCGGTCTCCTGGTCCCAGGCCAGCGTCACCCCGTGCGTGGCGGCCCGGTCTTCCAGCAGCCGCACGGCCTCGCAGGCCCGGATCGCCTCCGCGTCATCGCCGTCGGCCGGGGTGCGCATGGATGGCACCCGGTACACGTGTTCGCCGTCGACGCCCAGTGGCTCGCGGCTGGTCGCCAGCAGGGACACGTTCGGGCAGCCGTGCAGCAGCGCGTCGGCCAGCTTGGCGCACCCATCCAGGACATGCTCGCAGTTGTCCAGCAGCACCAGCAGGCTCCGCCTGCCCACCGCCTCCACCAGGGTGTCCGCTACCGGCCGGCCCGGCTCCTGGCGCACGTCCAGCACGTCCGCCACGGTCACCGCCACCAGGTCCGGGTCGCCCAGCGGGGCCAGGTCGGCGAACCACACCTCGTCCCCGGTTTCGTCGGCCAGCCCGGCGGCCGCCTGCAGCCCCAGCCGGGTCTTGCCTGCCCCGCCCGCGCCGCTCAGCGTGACCAGCCGCGACTCGCCCACCAGCGCCCGCACCTCGGCCAATTCCGCCTCGCGGCCGATGAAGCTGGACACCCGCGCCGGCAAGTTGTTACGTGGCTCCGGGTCCGGCACGGCCCGCAGCACCGGGACCGCCCTCGCCAAGCTCTCGCTCACGCATCCCCCAGCCGGGCCGCCAGCGCGGCCGAACCGGCCACCAGGCCACCGGCCTTCCCGACCGAGTCAACCGGGCGGCGCCAACATCATACGTCCGCCCTGGGAGGCGGAACCAGGTGCGCCAACGCCGCCGATCAGCCGCGGTCCGGCTTAAACGAGCCCGGCGCGCGCGGCCCAGGCGGCGGCCGCGGCACGGGAGGAGAGGCCGAGCTTGCGCAGGATGTTGGCCAGGTGCCGGTGCACGGTGTGCTCGCTGAGCACGAGCCGCCGGGCGATGTCTTGGTTGCTCAGCCCTTGCGCGACGAGCTTGAGCACGTCGAGCTCGCGAGGCGTCAGCACCGACGCGGCCTCACCTGGTACGGCGGCGTCCGGTTCGCTCACCGGCGCCGCCGTGCGCTGCACCTGGATCTCGGACAGCGCCTCGTGAGCCGCATGCGCCGCGTCGAGGGTGCGGCCCGCGGCGTATTCGGCCTCGAAGGCCTCGTCGCCCAGGGCGTCGCGCAGCCGCTGACGGTCGTGCTCGGCCAGCCGGGCTTCCAGCGGCGCCAGGGCGTGGCCCTGATCCGCCAGGGCCCGGTCGGCCGCGCCGTGCAGCCGGGCGGACCAGCCCGGGTCGGTCCCGCCACGGCTGGTCAGGGCCAGGCCGATCAGCGCGTAGGCGGCGTTCCGCTTCATCCCCGTGCACATGGCCAGATCGAGTGATTCGGCGAACAGGCCCTCGGCCGCGGCCGGCGAGCCGGCGAGGTACTCGGCCAGGCCAAGGTTGAACGTCCCGTAATAGATGCCGCTGCTGTTGTTGAGCGTGCGAGAGATGTCGAGCGCTTCGGCCAGGTGGCGGCGCGCAGCGTCCAGGTCGCCCGCCGACAGCTCGTAGTCGGCGAGGTTGCTGAGCCCCATGCCCACTGCACGCTGGTCGCCGGCCTGCCGGAAGAGCTGCAGGGACTGGAGGCCATCGCGGGCCGCGCCCGCGTGGTCCCCCGCAAAGTTGGTGGCGTATGCCCGGGCGGAAAGCAGGCGGGCGGTCAGGTGGAGTTCCCCGAGGCGGTCGGCCAGGTCCAGGCCCGACTCGATGAGCGGCAGCGCGGCGCCGGGCTGCCCTTGGTGCAGCAGGATCCAGGCTCGCTGATGCAGCAGGTCGGCGACCAGGTAGTCGTCCCCGGCCGGGGCGGCCAGGGCCAGCCCCTGCTGGCAGTAGTCCTCGGCGGTGGCGTAGCCGCCCGCCCGCTCGATGAGGTTGGCCGCCGCGACCAGCGCCCGGGCGCGCGTCAGCTCCGCCTCGCCGCAGGCCGGCCGGTCAAGCAGCTCCTGCAGCGCTTTGGCCGCTTCGGGGCCGTGCCCGCGGGCCAGCCAGAACACCCGCAGCGAGGCGGCCAGCCGCAGGCCCGGCTCCGGGTCGGGCTGGGTCAGGCTGAACGCGATCGCGGCCCGCAGGTTGCCCAGCTCGGCATCGAGCCGGTCCTGCCACGCGGCCTGGTCGGGCCCGATCAGCTGCGGGGCGGCCGCCTCGGCCACGGCCAGGTAGTAATCGCGGTGCGCGGTCCAGGCGGCACCTGTCGTCGCCGGGCCCAGCGCGTCCAGCTGCCCGGCCGCGTACTGGCGGATGGTTTCCAGCAGCCGGTAGCGGCCCGTGTCGGCACCGGTGTCCCCGAACTGCACCAGGCTCTTGTCCACCAGCGCGCCCAGGTGCACGAGGACCTCCCCGGCGGGTACGTCCGGGCCAGCGGTGACCGCTTCGGCGGCGATCAGGCCGAACCCGCCGGCGAACACCGATAGCCGGGCCAGCACCGCCCGCTCCGGGCCGGTCAGCAGCTCCCAGGACCAGTCCGCCATCGCGCGCAGCGTCTGCTGCCGCCGCGGGGCTGCTCGCAACCCGCCGGTCAGCAGCGCGAACCGCTGATCCAGCCGAGCCTCCAGCTCGGCCGGCGACATCACCCGCAGCCGGGCCGCGGCCAGCTCGACGGCCAGCGGGATGCCGTCCAGCCGCCGGCAGACCCGGCCGATGACCGAGGCGGTCTCCTGGTCCCAGGCCAGCGTCACCCCGTGCTGCCCGGCGCGGTCTTCCAGCAGCCGCACCGCCTCGCAGGCCCGGATCGCCGCGGGGTCGTCGCCGTCGGCCGGGACGCCCAGCGACGGTACCCGGTACACCCGCTCCCCGTTGATGCCCAGCGGCTCGCGGCTGGTCGCCAGGAGCGCCAGGTTCGGGCACCCCCGCAGCAGCGCGTCGGCCAGCTTGGCGCACGCATCCAGGACGTGCTCGCAGTTGTCCAGCAGCACCAGCAGGCTCCGCCCGCCCACCGCCTCCACCACCGTGTCCAGCACCGGGCACCCCGGCTCCTGCCGGATGCCCAGCACGTCGGCCACGGTCACCGCCACCAGGTCCGGGTCCGGCAATGGTGCCAGGTCGGCGAACCACACCCCGTCCCCGGTCCCGTCGGCCAGCCCGGCTGCTACCTGCAGCCCCAGCCGGGTCTTGCCCGCTCCGCCCGCGCCGGTCAGCGTGACCAGCCGGGACCTGCCCACCAGCGCCCGTACCTCGGCCAGCTCCGCCTCGCGGCCGACGAAGCTCGACACCTGCACTGGCAGGTTGCCGCGGGGCCCCGGGTCTGGCACCGTCCGCAGCGGGGAATACGCCACCGCTAGGCCGTCGCCCACACGTCCGCCAGCCGCCCTGGCATCGCGGCCGAGCCCTCGATGTCGGCGGACAAGAACGTGAACGTCTGCGTGGTCACCAGCCCGGGGCTTCTCATCCAGATCGATGCCGGCCGTACCAGCCAGGAATCCGCCGGCCTGCGCAGCCGGCGGCGCCAACATCATACGTCGGCCACCGGGCGCCGAACCAGGTCCCGCCACGCCGCCGGCCAGCCAGTCCTCGTCTTGTAGGCCGGGCGGACGTGCCGGGGTCAGGCGACGAGGCTGGCCGACGCCCGGTCAAGCGCCTCGCGGGCCGCCACGCGGCCGGCCTCGCGGGCGGTGTCGAGCTGGCCGAACTCGAGCAGTCCGACGCCCTGGGCCTGCGGTTTGATCACCAGGTCCGCGTGGCGCCGGGCCGCCACGGACGTGTTCTCGCTGCCGAGCAACAGCAGCCGGGTGAGCGTCTCGCCGAGGCCGGGTGGCCGAGGCGGGCGCTCATCCCGGGCGCGTGCCTGCGCGGGGCCGCTGTGCGGGCGCTCGGGCGTGGCCTTCACGTCCACCGCTATGACCGGGCCTTCTCCCATGTCGGCCAGGGCCTTCACCGGCAGGTTGTCGATCAGCGAACCGTCGATGAATAGGTCGCGGCCGCGAACCTGCGGCGGTGCGATGACCGGCAGGTTGATGCTGAAGCCGACCGCCTCCCATAGTGGCCCGTGCCGCGCGAGCTCTAGACGCCGGCTGCGGAGTTCGGTGCTGCCGCACATGAAGCTCCGCGGCAGTTCCTCGATCAGGCGCGTGCCGAACGTGCGGTGCAGCATCGACTGGAAGCGCTCGCCGCGGATCAGCGAGTGGCGGGGGATGGTGAAGTCCCGCAGCGGCCGGCGCTGCACCCACTCCTCGAAGCAGATCGCGTCGATCTCGTCGGCGTCGCGGCCCATCGCGAACAGCGCGCCGACCATCGCGCCCATGCTGACACCGGCGACGCGGTCGATGGTCACGCCGGCGGCGGTCAGCTCTTCGAGCACGCCGATGTGCGAGAACGCCCGCGCGCCGCCGCCGGACAGCACGATCCCGACCGAGGTGCCGGCCAGCCGGCGGGCGATGCGGGCAATGTCGGCGCCGAGTTCGGTCTCCCGGATCAGGTGCGACCCGGCCGGATGGAGCGTGTCCGCCCAGCCGTCGAGTGCGCCGGGCGCGGGGTCGTAGGCCACCAGGTCGCAGGCTTGCAGCTCGGGATAATGGCTCAGCTCCGGCGGGACCGGCCCACCTGCGGTCACCGCCAGGATCCGGTCGGCGTGCTGGAGGCAGAACTTCGTCCAGGGCTCGTCCAGGGCGAGCCCGCCGGTGAGCAGAACCAGGTCGTGCCCGGCTTCCGCCCGGTCGAGCAGCGGCCCGTACACGCCGGCTGGATCACCTGCCACGGCTGCGCCCGGTATCTCCGCGCCGCTGAGCACGGCGACCGACAGGTGAGCCTCCAGGGCGGCGCCCAGCCAGGCGCCGAGCCGCCACGGCCGGATCCGGCCGTCAACCGCGATCAGCGCGACCGTCGCCGGACGTGACCGGGCTGTAGACGCCGGCGGGCGCGCGTCTTGGAGCCGACGGCTCAGCGACCGGTTCAGCGCCGACGACAAGGCCGGCGAGTGGTTTAGGAGTTCGGTGAAGTCGGCCTGGTCAACGGCGATAACCTCGGTGGCGCGCGCGGCGCGCACCGACGCGGATCGCGGCGAATCCGTCAGCAGGGCCAGCTCGCCTAGCGCGTCCCCGCGGCGGTACTCGCGGATCACGGCGTCGGCGTCCTCATCAACGACCTCGAGCCGGCCAGCGCGGACCACGTACATTTCGTCCCCCGGGTCACGCTGGCGGAACAGCCATTTTCCTGCGGCCAGGTGCTGGGTGCGGGATTGGGCCGCGAGCTGCTCAACGAGCTGCGGATCAACGTCCGAAAACAACAGGGTCCGGGCGAGGAACTCGGTCGCCGACTCCGCGCGCGTGGGCGACGGATCGCCGGCGTCCGGCACGATCACGCGCCGCAGCCGCGGACCCGGTGAGCGCATGGCTCCCCGAGGCTCAGCCTCCGGGAGAACCGCTGGCGCGGCATCGCCACGGGCAGCGTCGCCGGGCGCGGGCGTCTCGCCCGTCCTGGCCCGGCCGACCAGCAGGCAGCCAAGCCCGGCGACGAAGAGGCAGATCGCACCGAACGTCCAGGCGTCATGAAACACCGCGTCGGCCGTGGCCGGCGTCGGCGTCCCGATGATCGCTACGGCGATCGCGACGCCGAGCGCGGCCCCGACCTGGCGCGCGACAGTGTTCATCCCGGTCGCCGTCGCGAAGCTGCTGCCCGGCGCCGAGGCGACCGCAGTGCCGGTGAGGTTCGGGAACAGCGTGCCCGCGCCGACCCCGAGCAGCACCATGCCCGGTAGCCATTGGCCCGCGAAGTCGGGCGTCGTCCCGACTCGTTCGACGAACCAGAGCACCGCCCCGCCCCACACCAGGCCCCCGGCGACGAGCACAGGGCGGGGGCCGATGCGCTGGGCGAGCCGGCTCGTCGGCCCGGCCACCGCCACCGCCACGAGCGGGCCGACGGTCAGGGCCAGGCCAGCCTGGAGAATCGAGTATCGCCATACGCCGGTGAGGAACAGGACGTTGGCGAGCGTGTAGCCGTAGAAGCCGGCCGCCCCGATGACCATCATGGCGTTGGCGGCGCTGAACGTCCGGATCCTCAGCAGGGACAGGTCGAGGACCGGCGAGCGGTGCCACCTGCAGCGCCAGATGACCACCGCGCCGAAGGCGAGCGCCGCCGCCAGGCAGCCGACGATCCGGGCACTGTCCCAGCCCCATTGCTGGCCCTTGACCACGCCGAGGACCAACGCTCCGATCGCGACGGCGAACAGCAGCGTGCCGGGCAGGTCGGGAATCCGCCGTCGGCCGGGCGCCCGGCTCTCGTCCAGCCGCCGGCGGGCCAGCAGTGCCGCCGCCACGCCGATCGGGATGTTCACCAGGAACACCAGGCGCCAGTTCGCGGCGGTGACGAGCAGTCCGCCGAGCGAGGGGCCAAGGCCGGCGGCGGCCGCGCCGACCGCGGACAGCAGGGCAACGCCGTGGGACCGGTGCGCGGGCGGGAAGGCGTTCAGCACCAGCGCCAGGGCCGATGGCACGAGGAAGGCGGCGCCGAGAGCCTGCACCACCCGGAAGGCGATCAAAGCGTCCGCCGACGGCGCGATCGCGCACAGCAGCGAGCCGGTGGTGAACAGCCCCAGGCCGAACACGAAGACGCGCCGGCGCCCGAGCAGGTCCGCGATCCCCGCGGCCGCCAGGAGAAACGCGGCGAACACGATGTTGTAGGCATTCAAGACCCACGACAGCGTGGAGATCGGCGCGGCGGGGAACGACCGCGCGATGTCCGGGAACGCGATGTTCACGATCGTCGCGTCGACGAAGGCGACGGCGCTGCCCAGGGAGGCGATCGCCAGGACGGTCCGGGGTGAGGGCCTGCGCCGCACCCGGCGGCCCGCGGCCCGCGACCCGGGCGCGGCGTGCCCGCGCTGGTCTGGCCGCTCGCGGCGGGCGGCGCGGGCCAGCGCGTCACGCTGGGCCTGGTGGCGCAGGCCGGCCGTGCGGGCCTGGGCCAGGTGGTGGGTGGTCGTGGGGTGCATCGCGGGATCCTCGGTGTGGCCGGATGGGTGTCACTCCCGAGGATGCGGATGATCTACGTCGAGCGCTTCGCCCAAAAGGGCCAGATTCACGCGGTCGCGCCAGATGGCCCGATCGAGCCAGGCTCACACCAGCCCGGTGCGCGCGCCCCAGGCCGCGGCCGCCGAGCGCGAGGAAAGGCCGAGCTTGCGCAGGATGTTGGCCAGGTGCCGGTGCACGGTGTGCTCGCTCAGGAAAAGCCGCCGGGCGATGTCGGCGTTGCTCAGCCCCTGCGCGACGAGCTTGAGCACGTCGAGCTCGCGAGGCGTCAGCACGGATGAGGCCGCACCAGACACGGCGGCATCCGGTTCGCTCCCCGGTGCACCCGCGCGTTGCGCCTGGCGCGCCGCCGACACACCTGGCCGAGCCTCGTGAGCCACGCGTGCCGGGTCGAGGGTGCGGCCGGCCGTGTATTCGGCCTCGAAGGCCTCGTCGCCCATCGCGGCGCGCAGGCGCTGGCGATCGAGGTGGGCCAGCCGCGCTTCCAGCGGCTCGAGGACGTGGCCCAGATCGGCCAGAGCCTGGTCGGCCGCGCCGTGCAGCCGGGCGGACCAGTCTGGGTCGGCCCGGCCGTGGCCGGCCAGGGCCAGCCCGATCAGCGCGTAGGCGACGTACGGTCTCGTCCCCATGCTGCTGGCCAGGTCGAAGGATTCCGCGAACAAGGCCCCGGCGGCGTCCGGCGAGCCGGCGAGGTATTCGGCCAGGCCGAGGTTGAACGTCCCGGCGACCATGCCATAGCGGTCGTTGAGGCTGCGGAAGATGTGCAGCGCTTCGGCCAGGTGACGGCGGCCGGCCTCCAGGTCGCCCGCGGGCAGCTCGTAGTTGCCCAGGTTGCCGAGTGCCACTCCCACCTGAAGCTGGTCACCGGCCTGGCGGAACAGCGGCAGGGACTCGGCCGTATCGCGGGCCGCGCCCGCAGGATCTCCCTCGACGTCCAGGGCGAAGGACCGGATGGACAGCAGGCGGCCGGTCAGGTGGGGGTCCTGGAGGCGGCGGGCCAGGCCCAGGCCCTGCTCGATGAGCGGCAGCGCGGCGCCGGCCTGCCCCTGGCGCACCAGGAGGGCAGCACGAGTGTGCAGCAGGTCGGCGACCAGGTAGTCGTCCCGGGCGGCCCGGGCGATGACCAGGTACTCCTCGCAGTAGTCCGCGGCGGTCGCGTAACCGCCCGTCCGCTCGAGGAGGCGGGCCGCCGCGGCCAGGGCCCGGGCGCGCGGCAGCGACGCCGCCCGGGCCGCCGGGCCATCCAGCAGCGCCCGCAGGGCGTCGGCTGCCTCGGCCGCGTGCCCGCGGGCCTGCCAGTACACGCGCAACGAGGCGGCCAGCCGCAGGCCCGGCTCGGGGTCATAATGGGTCAGGCTGACTGCGATCGCGGCCCGCAGGTTGCCCAGTTCGGCGTCGAGCCGGTCCAGCCACTGAGCCTGTTCGTGCGCTATCAGCTGCGGGGCGGCCGTCTCGGCCAGGGCCAGGTAGTAATCGCGGTGCGCGATCCGGGTGGCGTCCGCTACCGCCGGGCCCAGCGCGTCCAGCCGCCCGGCGGCATACTGCCGGACGGTTTCCAGCAGCCGGTACCGGCCCCGCCCGGCCCCGGTGTCGCCGAACTGCACCAGGCTCTTGTCCACCAGCGCTCCGAGGTGCGCGGTGACCTCTTCCGGGCGCACGTCGTCCCCAGCCGTGACCGCCTCGGCCGCGGCCAGGCCGAACCCGCCGGCGAACACCGACAGGGCGGCCAGGACCGCCTGCTCGGCGCCGGTCAGCAGCTCCCACGACCACTCCACCATCGCCCGCAGCGTCTGCTGCCGCGGCAGCGCCGCCCGCGACCGCCGGTCAAGATGGCGAACCGCTGGTCCAGCCGGGCCTCCAGCTCGGCCGCGGGCATCATCCGCAGCCGGGCCGCGGCCAGCTCGATGGCCAGCGGGATGCCGTCCAGCCGCCGGCAGATCCGCCCGGCCACCTCGGCGCCCGGCACGTCCCGTGCTAGCGCCACCCCCTGGGAGGCGGCCCGGTCGGCCAGCAGCCGCACCGCCTCACTGGCCCAGATCTCATCCGTGTCATCGCCGTCGGCCGGGACGCCCAGCGACGGCACCCGGTAGGTGCGTTCGCCGTCGATGCCCAGCGGCTCGCGGCTGGTGGCCAGCAGCGCCAGGTTCGGGCAGCCGCGCAGCAGCGTGTCGGCCAGCTTCGCGCACGCGCCGATCAGGTGCTCGCAGTTGTCCAGCACCACCAGCAGGCTCCGCCCGCCCACCACTTCCGCCAGCGTGTCCGCCACCGGGCGGCCCGGCTGCTGGCGTATCCCCAGCACATCCGCCACCGTCACGGCCGTCAGGTCCGGATCGCTCAGCGGCGCCAGGTCCACAAACCACGCCTCGTCCCCTATGCCGTCGGCCAGCCGGGCCGCCACCTGCAGCGCGAGCCGGGTTTTGCCCGCCCCGCCCGCGCCGATCAGCGTGATCAGCCGCGACCCGCGCACCAGCCGGCAGACCTCGGCCACCTCCGCCTCGCGGCCGATGAAGCTGGACACCTGCGCCGGCAGGTTGCTGCGCGGCCCCGGGTCCGGTACCGCCCGCAGCGAAGGGAACGCCGCTAGGCCCTCGCCCACGCGTCCCCCAGCCGCCCCGCCATCGCGGCCGAGCCTTTGATGTCGGTGCACAAGAACGTGAACGTCTGCGTGACCACCAGCCCGAGGCTTCTCATGAAGATCGACGCGCGCCGCACCGGTCAGCAACCGGCCGGCCTCTCAAGCCAAACGGCGCCAACATTCTACGCCGATGCGGTTCGCCGGAATGATCACCAAGAGTGCCCGCAGAAGCTCCAGCCTCAAGCGTGACGGTCACGCTTGAGGCTGGAGGGTCGGGCACCTACGCTCAGCGGGCTGTCCCCCGGCATTGGGCCCAGTCAGGGCCTTTCGCGTCGGTGCCCAGGCGTCAGGGCAGGGTCACCCCGATCCAGGCCGCCGCGCCGGGGCTGCCCGAGATGCCGAGGGCCGGTACCTGCTGGTCCTCGGCCCACTTCTCGCCGTCGAACGACGCGTACCACAGCTGGCCGTCGTTCTGGTCGCCCTGGTGGAAGACGTAAAGCGATCCGTCGACCACCGCGGAGGGGCTGTCGCTCATGCCGAGATTCTGGACTTGCTGGTCCTCGGCCCAGTCCTGGCCGTTGTAGGTGGTGTACCACAGCTGGCCGTCGTTCCGGGAGCCCTGATGGAAGACGTAGAGCATTCCGTCGAAGACCACGGCCGACGGGCTGGCAGTCATGCCGACGTTCGGGACTTGCGTGTCCCCGGTCCAGTTCTGGCCGTCGTAGGTGTCGTACCACAGCTGGCCGTCGTTCTCGAAACCCTGATGGAAGACGTAGAGCATTCCGTTGAAGACCACGGCCGACGGGCTATCGCTCATGCCGACGTTCGGGACTGGCTGGTCCCCGGCCCAGTTCTGGCCGTCAGCGGAGTAGTTGTGCCACAGCTGGCCGTTTTCCCCGAAGCCCTGATGGAAGACGATGAGCGATCCATTCCAGAGCACCGCGCAGGGGCTTTCAGTCATGCCGGTATTCGGGACTTGCTGGTCCCCGGCCCAGTTCTCGCCGTCGAAGGAGTTGTACCACAGCTGGCCGTCGTTCTCGAAACCCTGATGGAAGTAGTAGAGCCGTCCGTTGAAGACCGCCGCGGAGGGGCTTGCACTCATGCCGGTGTTCGGGACCAGCCGGTCCCCGGCCCAGTCCGGGCCGTTGAGGGCGTCGTGCCAGAGCTGGCCGTTGTCCTCCGAGCCCTGATGCGCCACGAAGATACTCATGCAGATTGCCTTTCACGTGATTTGCTTCCCCGTGCGGGATTACGTCCACTGTCGGGCTAAGGGGGCGGGCGCCGCGTCGGCCGTACGGGCCAACTTGACGCGGCCGCAGGAAATGGCCCGATCGGGCCAGGCCACCCGCCGCGGCGGCGTGAATCTGGCCCTTCCGGGCGAAGTCGCAGCGCGGACCTACCGGATATCACTGGTCTGGTCCTGACACGCACCAGGCTGGCGTGCCGATCACCACCGGCAGGCCAAGCCGCAACGGAGGAGCCAGATGCCGATCATCGCAGCGACCAGACACGCCACGTCCGGGCGGGACAGCGGCCCGGACGCCGAGCCGGCCCGCACCCCGGGGGG
>Ga0318554_10000103_pt1 | contig 25179 bp, 25 predicted proteins | sample GRESIP082b2f22_FD_203687 | JGI IMG/M metagenome (GOLD analysis project Ga0318554, IMG submission 203687) | Tropical soil microbial communities from Luquillo Experimental Forest, Puerto Rico - GRE.SIPMG.082b2f22 | ecosystem: Environmental > Terrestrial > Soil > Tropical forest > Bulk soil... | reverse complement strand
TTCCTGCGCGAGCACGTGCCTGGCGTGGCGATCGTGGCTGCCGAGCCCCGCTACGGCGAGCTGGTCTACGGCCTGCGAAACGTGGATGAGGGCTTCGTGCCGGAACTGTACGACCCCTCGGTGCTGACCACCCGGTTCTCGGTGTCGTCGGCGGACGCCCTGCGGCGCACCCGGGAACTGCTGGCCGCCGAGGGCATCTTCGCGGGCATCTCCACCGGCTGCGCGCTGCACGCCGCGCTCGGGATAGCGGCCAAGGCCAAGGCCGCGGGCGAGCGGGCCGACATCGCCTTCATCGTCGCCGATGGTGGCTGGAAGTACCTGTCCACCGGCGCCTACACCGGCACCCTGGAAGAGGCCGAGGCCAGGCTGGAGGGCCAGCTTTGGGCCTAGGGCCTGCCCGGCCGGGCGCGTAGCCTGGCGGCGTGCGGCTGACGATCATCGGGTGCTCCGGCTCGTTTCCGGGCCCGGACAGTCCCGCCTCCTGCTACCTGCTGGAAGCAGACGGCTTCCGGCTGCTGCTCGACCTGGGCAACGGGGCGCTCTGCGGGCTGCAGCGGCAGGCCGGCCTGGACAGCATCGACGCGGTCTGCCTCAGCCACCTGCATGCCGACCACTGCCTGGACCTGTGCCCCTTGATGGTCGCCCGCACCTACCATCCGGACGGCCCACGGCCCCGGATACCGGTCTACGGGCCGGCCGGGACCGGGCAGCGGATGGCACAGGCCTACGGGCCCGGCGAGCATCCCGGCATGGCCACCGCTTTCGACTTCGTCACGCTGATCCCCGGGACCGGCGAGATCGGCCCGTTCCAGGTCACGGTCGACCATGTCAGCCATCCGGTCGAGACGTTCGGGTTCCGGGTGGCGCAGGCGGGGCGGAGCCTGGCCTACTCAGCCGACACCGGCGAATCTGCGGCGCTGGTCAGGCTCGCCCGCGACGCCGACCTGCTGCTGTGCGAGGCGTCCTTCCTGGCCCGCCCGGGCCTGCCCGCCGGCCTGCACCTGACCGCGGGCCAGGCGGCCGAGCACGCGGCCAGGGCGGGCGCCGGGCAGCTGATCCTGACTCACCTTGTGCCGTGGAACGACGAGGCGCGGACGCTGGCGGAGGCCAGCGAATCGGCCTTCGCTGGCCCGGTTTCGCTGGCCGCGCCGGGCCTGTCGGTGGAACTAGGCTGACCTGCCCCGGGCCGGTGGTTACCCGGCACCGAACCCAAAGCGCGGGGCGACGTTGACCGCGTGCCCGGCCTGCCGCAGCAACGGGGCGCCGATGACCTCGTCGATCAGCCTGGTCAGCGCGTAGTGACCGGCCCGCTGGCGCAGCACGGTGCCCGAAACCCAGGGCGCGATGAGCACGAACGGCACCTAGTTGGCCGGGTCACCCTCGTCGAAGACGACGACGATGGCCAGCCGTCCCGCGCGCCAGTCGGGCCCGGACATGATCACCGGCAGCCAGCTGTGCAGCCAGGCGCCGGCCTGGGCCAGGGTCCCGTTATGAGCGTCGTGACTGAGGTCGGGCGTGATCATCCCGATGGCTGGCAGCGTGCCGGCCCGCACGTCAGAAACCAGGGCACCGTGGGCCGGTGTGCCGGCTGGCAGGTCACCGGCCCGGCAGGCGGCCGCCTCACTGGGGAAGTACGCCCATGGGTTGTGGTTGACGTCGTAGCCGCCGCTGCTGCTGGTGTCACACGGCTGCGGCATGGACTCCTGGTAGGCGCGGGCGGTCTCCCCGCGGGCCAGCGCCTGGCCGAACACCGACGGCCCGGGGTAGCTGCAGCCACCGCCTGGTGAGCAGTCCGGTGGGTGGCTGAACGCCGACCCGGCGAAGATGGCCAGGTAGTTCGGCAGGCTCGGGTGCCCGATCGCGTGCCAGTCGGTGGCGTGGCCATATCGCCGCGCCAGCCGCCACAGGTAGGGCATGCCGCTGGGGAAGACCTCACCCGTACTGTGGTTCTCTTCCATGATCACCAGCAGCTTGCGCCGCTGGCCCGGGGTGGCAGCGGGCATGGCCGGCCGGGCCGCTGGGCTGGTGGCCGGTGCCGGGCTGACGGTGCTGGCCGGCGGCCCGGCGCCGGCACAGCCAGCCAGCAGCCAGCCGGCTGCCGCGGCGCCGGCCCCTGCCCTGAGGCAGACCGGCGGGCCACCGCGCCGGGCACCGCTGGCCACGATCAAGGTGGCCGGTTGACCGCCGCGCCCGCCGCCAGCCGGCCGGGCTGGCAGCCAGGGGTTGCGCACGTGCCGTATGTTAGCCGGGCCTGCCGGTGTGCCTGCAGCGCCGCTGGCGGCGGCATCCCCGGTGCCCCAGCGGCGCGGCCGGAGGCCCGGATGGGGCCCCCCGGCCGCCGATTAGGATCGGAGACCATGCGGGTTCTGGTAACGGGCGGTGCTGGGTTTATCGGCTCGCATGTGACCGACGCACTGCTGGCCCGCGGCGACGAGGTGGTGGTCGTCGACGACGTGTCGGCCGGCCGGGCGGCCCGGCTCGATTCCCGGGCCGTGGTGCACAAGATCAGCATTACCGACGCGGCCTCGCTGGCCGCGGTGGCCGCCGACTCGGGCGCGGAACTGATCTGCCACCTGGCCGCCCAGATCAACGTGCGGGCATCGGTGCTCTCGCCGGCCGTGGACGCCGAGGCGAACGTGGTGGGCACCGTGAACGTGCTGGAAGCGGCCAGGCAAGTGGGCGCGCGGGTGCTGTTCGCATCGTCCGGCGGCGCGCTGTACGGGCGGGACGCGCCGATCCCCTCCCGTGAGGACGTGCTGCCACTGCCAGAGTCGCCGTACGGGATCGCCAAATACTGCGCAGAGTGCTACCTCGGCCTTTATAACCGGCTGCACGGCACGTCGCATTCGGTGCTGCGGCTGGCCAATGTGTATGGGCCGCGGCAGGATCCGGCCGGTGAGGCGGGGGTCATCACCATCTTCTGTGCCGCCGCGCTGGCCGGGTCGGAGCCGGTTATTTACGGTGACGGCACGCAGACCCGCGACTACGTGTACGTGGCCGATGTGGTGGCCGCGTTCCTGGCGGCCGCCGACCGGGGCCGCCCGGGAACCTGGAACATCGGCACCGGGGTGGAGGTGAGCGTGCTCGATCTGGTGCGGATCATCACCGGCCTGGCCGGCCGTGAGCTGTCACCGTCGTTCGCGCCGCCACGGCCCGGTGAGCTGGCACGCAGCGCACTCGCGGTGGACCGGGCCGCCAGCGAACTGGGCTGGCAGGTGGCGGTGCCGCTGGCCGAGGGGATCTCCCGGGTCTACGGCTGGATCAGCGCCGGTGCGCCGGACCGGGCCGGCGGTTAGCCGGCCGTTAGCCATGCCCTGGCAGGGGCCGCGCATGCCCTAGGCTTTCCGCCATGTCCCGACCCGACGGCCGCAGCGCCGACCAGCTGCGCGAGATCAGGATCACCCGCGGCTGGCTGGCGCACGCCGAGGGGTCGGTACTGATCGAGTTCGGCGCCACCCGCGTGCTGTGCGCCGCCAGCGTTACCGAGGATGTGCCCCGGTGGCGGCGCGGCAGCGGCCGGGGCTGGGTCACCGCCGAGTACGCGATGCTGCCACGGGCCACCAACACCCGGGGCGAGCGGGAGTCGGTCCGGGGCCGGCTGGGCGGCCGCACCCACGAGATCTCACGGCTGGTCGGCCGCTCGCTGCGCGCCTGTGTGGATACCAAGGCGCTCGGCGAGAACACGGTCATCATCGACTGCGATGTGCTGCAGGCCGACGGCGGTACCCGCACCGCCGCGATCACCGGCGGCTACCTCGCGCTGGCCGACGCCGTGGCCTGGCTGCAGGGCCGCAACCGCTGCACCGGCGACCCGCTGGTGACCTCGGTAGCCGCGGTCAGCGTCGGGATCGTGGACGGCGAGCCACGGCTTGACCTGTGCTACGAGGAGGATTCCGCCGCCGAGACCGACATGAACGTGGTCTGCACCGGCGATGGCGGCTTCGTGGAGATTCAGGGGACGGCCGAGCGTGAGCCGTTTGGCCGGGAACTGCTCGACCGGCTGCTGGACCTGGGCGTGGCCGGCTGCGCAGAGCTCACCCGGCGGCAGCGGGAGGCGCTTGGCCGATGACGGGGGCGGCGGGCCAGGCCAGGATCATCCTGGCGACCAGGAATCCGGGCAAGCTGGCCGAGCTGCGGCGGATCCTCGCCGCGGCCGAGGTGGGCGTGACCGTGGACGACCTTGAGGACGTGCCGGATATGCCCGAGGTGGCCGAGACCGGCCGCACGTTCCGGGAAAACGCCCTGCTCAAAGCGCGCGCGGTGGCCGCCTTCACCGGGCTGCCGGCGGTCGCCGACGATTCCGGCCTGTGCGTGGACGCGCTGAACGGGATGCCCGGCGTGCTGTCGGCCCGCTGGTCCGGGCGGCACGGGGACGACCAGGCCAACCTGGAGTTGCTGCTCGGGCAGCTGGCGGACGTGCCCGCCGGCCGGCGGCAGGCACATTTCGCCTGCGCGGCTGCCCTGGTGCTGCCCACGGGCGGCGAGCACGTGGCGGCGGGCAGCGTGTATGGCCGGCTGGCCGATGCCCCGCGCGGCAGCAATGGCTTCGGCTACGACCCGATCTTCGTGCCGGACGGGCACCAGCAGACCACCGCCGAGCTGAGCCCGGCCGACAAGGACAAGATCAGTCATCGCGGCCGGGCGCTGCGGGCGCTGGCGCCGGTCATCGCGGCCCTGCTCGGTGGCTAGCCGCTGCTCGGCGGCTGGGGCCCGGCGGCCGGTGCCGGTACGGTGGTCGCCGTAGGCTGGAGCGGCCCAGTGGAGGGAGCGCACGTGAGCGAGCACAAGCTGGCGCCCGGAGACAAGGCACCGGACTTCACCCTGCCGGACGCGGACGGCACGCCGGTGAGCCTGTCGTCACTGCGCGGGCGGCGGGTGATCGTCTACTTCTACCCGGCGGCGATGACCCCGGGCTGCACCACCCAGGCCTGCGACTTCCGGGACAACCTGAATTCGCTGGCCGCCGCCGGGCTGAGCGTGCTCGGGATCTCGCCGGATTCCCCGGCCAAGCTGGCCAAGTTCCGCGACCGCGATCACCTCACCTTCCCGCTGCTGTCCGACCCGGGCCACGAGGTGGAGGAGGCCTACGGTGCGTACGGCGAGAAGACGCTGTACGGCAAGCGGGCGGTGGGCGTGATCAGGTCCACGTTTGTGATCGGCACGGACGGTGTCATCGAACGGGCTTACTACAACGTGAAGGCCACCGGCCACGTCGCCCGGCTGCGGGCTGACCTGGGTATCTGACCGGCGGGAGCCGCGGGGCCGTAGCCCAATGGCAGAGGCGCAGGCTTTAGGTGCCTGACAGTGTGGGTTCGAGTCCCACCGGCCCCACGTTCTGATAATCACGCGTGGCCGTCAGCGCCGTGGCATTCCTGGTACAGGCGCCCCGATCCGCACCAGCACGGCTGGCGCCGGCGCGGCGGCCATCTGGCGGGCCTGCGCACAGCCGACGCTACCGATGCACCGCCGAGCCGGCGGTTATCGGCTTCCCGGAAGGTGAGCGGCAGGTACGCGGTCATCGTGGCTGCGGCACGGGGATCGGCGGTCTGCTCCGTCACGAAACGGGCGAACTCCCCGAAGTCACCGGCGGCCAGCCAGATCCGGCCGGGCGACAGCTGGGTGGCCAAGCGGAGCGCAACCTCGACGTTCCTGGTATGCGCGGGCCAGGGGCTGCCCAGGATGCCCGCGAGCTCTGGCACCTGCCGGATCACCCGGCCGTATTCGGCCTCTGGCCACCACAACAGCCGGCCATCGGCCACGGCCGGCCATGGCGGCTCACCGTACCGGCGCTCCGGGCGGGACAGGCGGCCCTGTCCCTGACCGGCCAGGCCGCTTCCCTCGGCTGCCTGCCGTGACTCCTGGTAGACCTGCTCGCGCCCGGTAGTGGCCCGCTCGATTGCCAGCGTCTTGAAGATTCCGCGCTTGTCCCAGGTCCTGGCCGCCGAGACGGCGTCGTCGGCCATCTGCCGCGCCCGCTCGTACCAGCCTCCGCGGATCAGCCCACGGGCGACAGAGATCCGCGTGCTGACACCGGGCGGATCGGCCTCGGCGTCCTGCATCGCCGCGGACTCAGCCTCATCCGGGTCGCCGTACTCGGCGACCGCGATGGCCAGCGATCGGCGCGCACCGCCGTCCGCACCCGGATCTGAGCTGGCGACGGTGCTGCGCAGCAGCGGGATGGATTCCTCCGGGTGACCGGATTCATGCAGCACATTTGCCGCGCGCACCCGTACCGCCATGGCGCTGACACCAGCCAGGTGATCCGGGTGGTCCGCCGCGTCCAGCAACCGGGCCGCGACCGCTTGCGGGGTATCCAGCCACCTGGCCCGCGCCCAGCTGAAAAGCAGATCATCGGCTGTCACCAGCTCAGGCATTGGGCGATCCCCCAGCGCGGGAAGGGCGGCCGGCGGCCATGACCGGAATCTGGCTGACCGGCACGCCGGTTCGGGTGGCAACACGGTAGCCCCACCCGGCGTCACCCAGCAGCCCAGCTGGCCCACCCGGCCGGGAAACCCGCTCTGATGACGCTGGGCCGCCGGAGGCCGGCACCGGGCAGGCTGGGATACTCGCCGGGTGCTGCCGGCCGACGATCACGTCCACTCCGAGTGGTCCTATGACACGTTCGGGCGCACCTCGATGGTGGCCGCCTGCCGGCGGGCAGCCGAGCTGGGCCTGCCGTCGATCGCCTTCACCGAGCACCTGGACTTTGCCGACTATGGCGAAGGTGACGCGATCGCCGGCACCGGGATCACGCCAGGCTGGTGGGACGCCATGCGGCCGCTGGATGTCGCCGGGTACCTGGCCAGCATCGAGGAGTGCCGCCACCGGTTCCCCTCGTTGCGCATCCTGACCGGGGTGGAGGTGGGGGAGCCGCACCTGTTCGCGGGCAGTGTCCGGGCGGTGCTGGCGGCCGCCACCTTCGACCGGGTGCTGGGGTCGCTGCACGCGCTGGCCTGGGAGGGCCGGATGGTCAACTCGTCCCGGCTGCTGAAGCTGCTCTCACCGGCCGAGGCGATGCGCCGTTACCTCGCCGAGGTGGTCAAGGTGATCGAGGGCAGCGGCGTGTTCGGGATTCTGGCCCACCTGGACTACCCGCGGCGGCAATGGCCGGACAGCGCCGGGCCGTTCGCCGAGTCCGACTTCGAGGAGGAGTACCGGGCGGTGCTGCGGGCGCTGGCAGGCTCGGGGCGGGTGCTGGAGATCAACACCTTCAGTCCGCTCTGGTCGGTCACGCTGCTGCGCTGGTGGCGGCAGGAGGGCGGGACCGCGGTGTCATTTGGCAGCGACGCGCACGTGGTGGACCGGGTGGCGGACAAGTTCGGGGAAGCGGTGGCCATCGCCGAGGCGGCGGGTTTTGGCCGCGGCCGTGATCCGGCCGGCTTCTGGCGCTGCTGACCGGGGCGGCCACCGGGCGCCGGCCGGCCGCTGCCCGGTGCCGCTGGGTCAGAGCAGGAAACGGCTGCCCACCGTATTGGGCACGAAGGCGTCGCCGAAGCTGCGCGACATCGCGTGCTGGGCGCGCCAGCCGGTGCAGTGAGCAGGCACCAGCAGTTGCGGGCCCAGCTCGTGCAGGTCCGCCAGGGCCCGCGGGATGAGCGGCTCGAACAGCGGCCCGTTCAGGTGAAAGCCGCCCAGCACGGCGTACAGCGGCTGGCCGCCGGTCAGCCACCGGGCGTAGCGGCAGATGTTGACAATGCCGGCGTGGCCGCAGCCGGTCAGTACCACCAGCCCTTTGTCCCGCACGCTGATGACGATCGCCTGGTCGTCCAGCACCAGCGGATCCGGCTGCCAGCGGCTGTCCAGCCAGGCCTGCTGGGGCGGGAAGCCCGGCTCGTAGCCGGTGACCCGCGGCACCTCCCCGGTGACCAGCACCGAGCCGTCCAGCAGGAAGCTCGGCTGGCTGCCCTCCAGGATGTCGAAGCCGGCCTCGGTCAGCGCCCGTGGGCTGACACTCGGGATCTCGACCGGATCCAGGCCGGGCAGCACCATCCGGCGCCGCCGCCAGAAGTGGGGGTGAATCAGGATCGGCATGTTCATCCGGCCGACCGCACGGATCAGCCCGTCGATGCCAGTGGTGTGGTCGAAGTGGCCGTGGCTGCACACGATGGCCTCGATCGAGCCGGGGTCGATGGCCAGCCGCCGCAGGTTCTCGGTCACCCCGTCCGGGCTGGTGCCCGCGTCGAACAGCAGCCGGTGGCTGCGGGCACCACGACGGACAGTGATCAGCATGGAGAAGCCATGCTCGGCGACCAGTGCCTCCGGCGCCTGGCCGTCCGTCATGATGGTGCACGGCCGGGCCTGCCGGAGCGGGCCGGGCCGCCGGGCCGGGCCCTGGTCCGGCATGAAGATGTCGGTGACGTTGTCTATGACCGAGACGATCTCGACCGCGTCCACCGGCGCCAGGCCGATGGGATCGGCAGGCCCGGCCTCATGCAGGACCGCCGGCATCGGCGCGGGCGGGCTGTTGTCAGTGCACATGGCGGCTCCGGCGGTGACTGCGCCTCAGCGGCGGACGTCTCAGCCCTACCCAATCACGTAGCCGGGGGCAGTTCCGCTGCTGTGATTGACTGGCGGCATGCCAGTCGAGGGTGACTACCAGCCGAGCCCGCGCGCCTGGGTACGGGACCAGGTCGAGTTGTATGAGAGCTCCGGCGGGACGCGGGGGACGACGCTGCGGGACACCGGGCTGCCCGTGGTGATCATCACCAACCGCGGCGCCCGCACCGGGGCGGTACATAAGACCCCGGTGATGCGGGTGGAGCACGGTGGCCGCTACGCCGCCGTCGCCTCGCAGGGTGGCGCGCCGAGCCATCCGTTCTGGTACTACAACCTGCGCGCGCACCCGCGGGTCCAGCTGCAGGACGGGCCCGATACGCAGGACATGACCGCCCGCGAGGTCAGCGGCGGGGAGCGGGCCCAGTGGTGGGAACGGGCTGTCGCGGCCTATCCGCCCTACGCCGAGTACCAGCAGAAAACGTCACGCCAGATCCCGGTGTTCGTGCTGGAGCCCACGGCCGCGGCCTGACCGCGCCCGCGTCCGGTCACAGCCCGGCCATCAGGTCGGTCTCGGTGATGCCCGGGCCCTGCCCCTCCCGGATGAACCACTCGGTGCCGAACCCGTACTGGAAACTTTCCTCGGGCATGGCCAGGAAGAACGATGACTCACTGATCTGGCTGGCATGGGCGCGCATGGCCTGCCGTTTGGCGTCCAGGTACGGGGTGACGTCCACCGCCGCGGTAATGGCGGACTCGGGTTTACCCCACTCCTCGGCCTCACCCAGGTCCGGGATTTCCAGCCCGGCCGCGGCGGCCTGCTCGGCGTACGCGGCCATGCCGCGCATCAGGTGGTCACGGTTCATCGTGTTCTGGTAGACGCGGGGGGTGCCTGCCAGCTCAGCGGCCCGCAGGCCCACCCGGTGCACCTGGATGTGGTCGGGGTGGCCGTAGCCGCCGATGTCGTCGTAGCAGGTCAGGACATCCGCTTGCGCCTGAAGCAGGATCGCGGCCAGCTTCTTCGCTGCCTCGTCCACCGATGCCGACCAGAACGAGCCGGGCGCGTCGTTGGCCGGGGTGCCCATCATCCCGGAGTCGATGTAGCCGAGGAACTCGACCTGCTGCGCTCCGAGGATGGCAGCCGAGGCGTGGGTCTCCTCAACCCGGCGCTGCCAGAGTTCCTCGCCCGCGGCCAGGAAGCCCTCGGCCACCTCCCCGTGCTCGCCCCGGGTAGCGAAGACCAGCACCACCCGGTGGCCCTCGGTGGCCGCCCGGCGGATGACCCCGCCACAGGCGATGCACTCGTCGTCGGGATGAGCGTGGAACGACACCATGGTGGCCATGACGCCGACGCTACCCGACCCGCTGGCCGCGGCCCGTTCCCGGCGCGGCTGCGCGATGATGGGCACTGCTGGCCACTCCCGGGGGAGCGCTGATGACCGTCATGCCCGCCAGGTCCCGGCCGCGGCCGGTGCCGCGCTGATGGCGGGCGGGGGAACGCCGGCCACGGCGCTGCTGGCCCGGCTGGGCATCGGTCATGCAGTGCACCGCTACCAGCACGACCAGCGGCATCCCAGCTTCGGCCGGGAGGCGAGCGACGCGCTCGGCGTGGCGCCGGAGCGGGTCTTCAAGACGCTGGTCGCCGAGGTGGACAGCACGCTGGTGGTCGCGGTGGTGCCGGTGGCCAGCCAGCTCGATCTGAAGGCACTGGCCGCGGCGGTGGGCGGCAAACGGGCGGTCATGGCCGAGGTGGCGGTGGCCGAACGGGCGACCGGCTACGTGGCGGGTGGCATCTCGCCGCTGGGCCAGCGCAGGCGCCTGCCGGTGGTGGTCGACTCTTCCGCCCTTGGCTTCCCCACCGTGTACTGCAGCGGCGGCCGGCGGGGGCTGGAACTCGAGCTGGCGCCGGCCGACCTGGTCAGGGCGGCGAACGCGGCGGCCGCGCCGATCGCGGCGGCGGCCGCGGCCGGCCCGGACCGCTAGCGCGCCGGCCAGAGCTGGCGCATGACCGAGCGCCGCTCCTCCCGGCCCAGCCGGTCGATGTACAGCTCGCCGCGCAAGTGGTCGGCCTCGTGCTGGAGGCAGCGCGCCAGCTCACCGGTCCCGGTGATGGTGACCGGCCGCTGTTCCAGGTCGGTACCGGACACGGTGACCGTGGCCGGCCGTTCCCGGCTGGCGCTGACGCCGGGAATGGACAGGCACGCCTCCAGCCCTTCCTGGCGGCCGTCCACCGCGGTGACCCGCGGATTGATCAGGTATCCCAGCTGGCCGTCCACGTTATAGGCGAACACGGCCAGACTGGAGCCGATCTGGTTGGCCGCGAGCCCGGCCCGGCCCGGCACCTGGACCGTCTCCAGCAGGTCGGTGACCAGGCGGGACAGCACCTCGTCGAACCGGGTCACCGGGTCGGACGGGGTGCGCAGCAGCGGATCGCCGAGCAGCCGCAGCGGGCGCTCCGTCATCGCTGCCCGCCCGCGCCGGGCGGCCGGCGGTCACCAGGCATCGAGGTGGCTGGCCAGCTCGCTGAGGCGGGTGATGACGGCGTCCGGCACCGCCGCGGCGAACGGCGGGACGTCGCTATGCGGCACCAGCACTGCCCGCATGCCCATGCTCTTGGCCCCGTGCACGTCGTCGTAGGGGCGGTCGCCGACGTAGACGCACTCGCCCGGGTCGGTCATGCCGACGGCCGCCATCGCCGCGCGGAAGGCCTGCGCCTGCGGCTTCACCCACGGGATCTCGCTGCTGTAGACGGCGCCATCGATGAGGCTGAGCACCTCGTCGCGCCGGAACACCCGCTCGTGTGCGGTGCGCGGCCACATTGTGTTGGACAGCACGCCGACCCTGATGCCGCGTTCCCGCAGGTACCGCAGCAGCGGGGCAACATCGGGATCGGTGTAGGTATGCGGGTCCCACAGCGCGTAATAACTGGCCAGCAAGCCCTCGGTGGCGGCCACCCCGGCCTGGGCGAAGACATGATCCAGGGTTGCGCTCTGGCCCGAGTCCCGGCTCACCTGCCACAGGCCCTGCTCGGCGGCACAGATGGCAGCCGCGATCCCGGCCACCTGGCCGGCGGGGAAGTGCGGCGCACAGGCCTGGCGCCAGAGTTCGCCGTGGTCGATCTGGTGCCACGGGGTGAGTGTGCCACCCCAGTCGAAGATGACCGCCCGGACCGCCATGCGGAAATCCTATGTGCCGCCCGGGCACCGGTCCGGGACGCCAGATCGGCCCAGCCCGGCTCCTGAGATGAGCCCTGGCCACAGCTGTTCCGGGCTGGCTGGCGTGCCCGGGATGCGGATCATCCGCGGGCCTGGGACACTGAACGGCAGAGATCCGGACGGAAGGGAAGCTGGCCATGTCGGAGGCGGACGGCGAGGTCGCGCTGCAGGACCCGGACACGCTGGTCAAGGAGATCGAGCAGACCCGGGAGGACCTGGCGCGCACCATTGACGAGCTCACCGAGCGGGTCAGCCCGTCCGGCATCGCCCGCCGCAGCCTGGCCCGCCTGCGGGAGCAGGCCGCCCGCCCCGAAGTCCAGGTGGTTGCCGGCGTGGCGCTGGTCACGGTCGCGCTGGCCGTCTACGCGCTCCGCCGCCGCCGCCGGTAACCGGCGCTGGTGCCGGCCAGCAGCCGGGAGCTGCGCCCGGCCGGGGCTAGTCCTCCTGCTCGGCGGTCAGCTCGGCGTACTCGTCGGCGGTCAGCAGCCCGGACGGCTCACCCTCGTCCTCGTCGAGCTGGACCCGCATCAGCCAGCCGGCTCCGTACGGATCGGAGTTGACCAGGCCCGGGTCATCGTCCACGTCGCCGTTCACCTCGGTCACCTCGCCGGTGACGGGTGAGTAGATGTCGCTGACCGACTTGGTCGACTCGACCTCGCCGCACGGCTCGCCCGCGGTTACCCGGGTACCCGCGGCCGGGACCGATACAAAGACGACATCTCCGAGCGCGCGCTGCGCGTAGTCGGTGATGCCGACCGAGGCCGTCGTGCCGTCAACCGACACCCACTCATGTTCCGCGGTGTAGTGCAGTTCAGCCGGAATCGTCATGATCGATCTCTCCTGTGCATCAGTCGGGCGGCGGGTTCTTGAGCGCCGGGGATCCGGCGGGCTCGCCGGCTCAGCGGGGGCGATGGTAGAAGGGCAGGCTGACGAGCCGAGCAGGTTCGGCGGTGCCGCGGATATCGACCGCCAGCGGGCCGCCGGCGTCCGTTTCGGCCTGCCGCGCCACCGCCGGATCCAGGTAGGCCATGGCGATCGGCACGCCGAGGGTGGGGGAGGGAGCGCCGCTGGTGACGGTCCCGGCCGCCCCGCCGTCCCAGAGCACCGGGTGGCCACGCCGGGCCACCCGGCGCGAGCCGATGGTCAGCCCGGCCAGGACCTGGACCGGGCCCGCCTCCGCCCGTTCGGCCAGCGCCACCCGGCCGACGAAGTCACCCGGCTTGCTGAACGCCACGACCCGGCCGAGCCCAGCCTCGAACGGGGTCAGCTTGGCGGTCAGCTCGTTGCCGTACAGCGGCATGCCGGCTTCCAGCCGGAGCGTGTCACGGGCGGCCAGCCCGGCCGGCCTCAGGCCGTCCGCCCCGCCCGCGGCGGTCAGCGCCAGCCAGACCGGCTCCGCATCGGCCGGGCCGGTGAACAGCTCGAAACCATCCTCGCCGGTATAGCCGGTCCGGGCCAGCAGGACCGGGCGGCCGGCCACCACCGCCGGCTGGCTGGCGTAGTAGCGCACACCGTCCAGCGGGATGCTGGTCAGCGGCGCCAGGATCCGGCTGGCGTGCGGGCCCTGGATGGCGACCAGCGCCCAGTCGCTGGTCTGGTCCTGCACCTGCGCGTCGTGGCCACCGGCCCGCTCGGCCAGCTCGGCCAGCACCACCGCGGTATTGGCCGCGTTGGCTACCACCATGAACTCGGTGTCCGCCAGCCGGTACACGATGAGGTCGTCCAGGATGCCCCCGTCTGGCGCACAGATCATGGTGTACCGGGCGCGCCCGGGCGCGAGCGCCGACGGCTGGCCGGTCAGCGCGTAGTCGAGCGCATCAGCGGCGCCGGCGCCGGTGACCGCGATCTCCCCCATGTGCGACAGGTCGAACAGGCCGGCCGCACCGCGGACCGCCCGGTGCTCGGCGGTCTCGCTGCCGTAGCGGAGCGGCATGAGCCAGCCCGCGAAGTCCGTCATCGAGGCGCCGAGACGCTCATGCACCTCACGCAGCGGAGTTGACCGGGGCTGGCCGCCTTGCTGCGCATCATCGCGCGTCATCATCAGCGAACTGCTCCCAAGCGGGTCACTGCCGGTCCAGTTGGCGTGCGGCCCGGCGCGGCCAGACTACCGGGATTGCCCCCCGCTGCCGCGCCCGGCCCGAGAGTAAGCTCAGCCGCGTGGACCTGCTCACCGAAGATGAGATCGCCACCGCGCTGGCCGGGCTGACCGGCTGGACGCGGGTGGGCAGCAGCATCACCCGGACGCTGCAACTGGCCGACTTCCGCGCCGCCATTCTCCTCACCGGGGCGGTGGCCTATCTGGCCGAACTGGCCAACCACCATCCCGACATTCTCATCGAGTGGAACAAGGTCACGCTGACCCTGTCCACCCACTCGGCAGGCGGCCTGACCGCCGCGGACATCAGCCTGGCCAGCCAGATCAACGAGCTCCGGCCTGAGCAAACCTGAGCCCAGTCACGGCCGCCGCCGCCGGGTCAGGGGGTGAAGGTGCAGGGCAGGTGCTTGACGCCGTTGATGAAGCTCGACAGCAGCAGGTCGGGTGGCCCCGCGGCGCGGATGCCCGGCACCCTGGTCAGCAGTTCCCGCAGCAGGACACTGATCTCGCGGCGTGCCAGATGCGCGCCCAAGCAGAAGTGCGGGCCCGCCGCGCCGAAGCCAAGATGCGGGTTGGGGGAGCGGGTGATGTCCAGCCGGGCCGGGTCGGCGAACACGGTCTCGTCCTGGTTCGCGGACCAGTACAGCAGCACCACCTTGTCGCCCCGGTGGTAGTCCTGCCCGTTCATCCGGTAGTCCTGGGTGACCGTCCGCCGCATGTACATCACCGGCGAGGCATAACGGACGATCTCCTCGACCGCGCCCGCGATCCGGCCGTCGAAGTCCGCCATCAGCATGTCCCGCTGATCGGGGAAGTCGGTCAGCAGTGTCAGTGCGTGCGAGATGGCGTTCCTGGTGGTCTCGTTACCCGCCACCACCAGCAGGATGAAGAACGACGCCAGTTCGGCGCTGGACAGCTGCTCGCCGTCCACGTTCGCGGTGGCCAGCGCGGTGACCAGGTCGTCGCCCGGCTGCCCGGCCCGGTCCTGCGCCAGCGCGGTGACCAGGCCGGCCAGTTCGGCCCCGGCGGTCAGGATCTGGCCGACCGCCTCGTTGATGTCCTCACTGATCAGGTCGGTGTCCATGCCCGACAAGATGGTGTTGCTGTTCCGCAGCACCAGGTCGTAGCTGCTGTCCGGGATGCCCATCAGCTGGCAGATGATGGTCAGCGGCAGCCGCGCCGCGACGTGCTGGACGAAGTCGCACGGGCCCCGGGCGATCAGGTCGTCCACGATGCTGGCCGCTGCCCGCAGCACGTCCCCCTCGAACTTCGCGATCATCCGCGGCGTGAACGCGCTGGACACGATCCGGCGCAGCCGGGCATGCCGCGGGTCGTCCATGTTGATCATGGATCCGAAGTACTCGTTGAACTCGGTCGGCACGTCGAGAATCTGGGTGGCGCCCCGGCCGGACGAGAAAACCTGCGGGTGACGGCTCGCCTCCACCACGTCGGCGTGCCGGGCCAGTGCGTAATAACCCGGCCCAGTCTCCCCGAACGGTGACTCCGGCTCGGCGTAGAACGGCGGCCGGCCCGCGGCGCGCAAGGTGGCGAACGCTGCCCGGCGGGTGGCCAGCGGCCAGCCCCAGAACTCGGTGTCCGACAGGTCGATATCCGCCATGGCGACGACGGGCTGCTCTGCGGTCACCGGGGGGCCACCTTCCGCCGGCAGTGCATCTGGCCCCATGCTCGCAAAGCGAGGCGGCGTGGGGAAGCCTCAGCCGGCCTCCGCCCGATTCGCATGACCTGCCTGGCTGGGGGCATGCTGAGCCGCATGGATACCGCTCAGGCAGGCCTGCCCGGCCGCTACGGCGTCCCGGAGCTCATCGGCTGCCTACGGCGCGACGGCGAACGGCTGGCCACCGCGGCGGATCAGGCTGGCTTCGCCACCCCGGTCCCGGCCTGCCCCGGCTGGCAGGTGCGCGACCTGCTCAAACACCTCGGCTACGTGCACCGCTGGGCGGCCGGGTATGTGCGTGATCAGCACAAGCGGTGGGTCGACCGGCTGTCGGAGGAGGAGATCCTGGCCAGCGGGCCGCCCGATGACGCGCTGGCCGCCTGGTTCCGGCAGGGCCACGCCGAACTGGTCCGGGTGCTGGCCGCGGCCGGCCCGGACACCGACTGCTGGACCTTCCTGGACGCGCCATCGCCGGTGGCGTTCTGGGCACGCCGCCAGGCGCATGAAACCGCGATCCACCGTGTGGACGCCGAGCAGGCGGCCGCGGCGGCCGGTGCGGCCCAGCTGGCCGACCCGCCGGATATCGATGCGCTGTTCGCCATCGATGGCATCGACGAGCTGATCATGGGTTTCCTGGCCCGCGAGGCCAGGCACGGCAGATGGGACGGGCCGCCTGCGGTGCTCGGGGTCCATGCCGAGGACGGGGCCGGCGGGACCGCCCACTGGCGGGTGGACTCCGCTCCCGGCCGGCTCGCGGTAACGCGCGGCACCGGTCCGGCCGAGTGTGACGTGACCGGCCCGGCCGCCCGGATCTACCTGCTGCTGTGGAACCGGGCCGGCCGGGGCGGGCTGATGGTCGGCGGTGACGCTGGCCAGCTGGCGGCGTTCCGCGAGCACTTTCACGTGACCTGGAGCTAGCGGGCCGGTCAGCGTGCCAGGCGGCGGCCGGAATCACGGCTGCAGGCCGGGCGCTGGCTGCGGTAGCCTGTACCCATGCGTGCCGCTCGGAAGCTCCTTACCTAGCCGCGCCGACTGATTCACTCGTTGGCGCGGCTGCCCCTCGTGACCGGGGGGCTTTTCTGTTGCCGGAGCCGATCGACCGATCTGAGGACGAGACCATGACAGCCGACAGTGCCGAGCGGGCGCAGCAGCACTACGACCCGCGCGAGGTCCAGGAGAAATGGCTGGCCCGCTGGGCCGCGATGGATCTGTTCCGGGCCAGTGACGACCCGGCGGACATCCGGCCGCGGACCTATCTGCTGGACATGTTCCCCTACCCGTCGGGTGACCTGCACATGGGTCATGCCGAGGCGTACGCGATCGCCGACACGATCGCCCGCTACTGGTTCCTGCGCGGGCACAACGTGCTGCACCCGATCGGCTGGGACGCGTTCGGCCTGCCCGCGGAGAACGCGGCCATCCGCAACAACTCCCATCCATCCGACTGGACCTACGCCAACATCGAGACCCAGGCCGCCTCGTTCCGCCGCTACGCGGTGTCTTTCGACTGGTCACGCCGACTGCAGACGTGCGACCCGGAGTACTACCGCTGGAACCAGTGGCTGTTCCTGCGCTTCTACGAGCGGGGCCTGGCCTATCGCAAGGGCGGCTACGTCAACTGGTGCCCGGTCGACCAGACGGTGCTGGCCAACGAGCAGGTGATCGCCGGCCACTGCGAGCGGTGCGGCGCGGAGGTCACCCGCCGGCTGCTGACCCAGTGGTACTTCAAGATCACTGAATATGCCGAACGGCTGCTGGCCGACATGGCCCCGCTGGAGGGTCACTGGCCGGACCGGGTGCTGCTGATGCAGCGCAACTGGATCGGGCGGTCGGAGGGCGCGGAAATCCAGTTCGTCATCGAGGGCCGGGACGAGCCGGTCACGGTGTTCACCACCCGCCCGGACACGCTGTTCGGGGCCACCTTCTTCGTGGTCGCGGCCGACTCGCCGCTGGCCGGGGAGATCTGCGCGCCCGAGCTGCGCGGCCAGCTGGCCGCGTACCTGTCGCAGGTGAGCAAGCTGACCGACATCGAGCGGCAGTCGGCCGACCGCGAGAAGACCGGGGTTTTCCTGGGCCGGTACGCCGTCAACCCGGCGACCGGCGAGCGCATGCCGGTCTGGGCGGCCGACTACGTGCTGCCGGACTACGGCACCGGCGCGATCATGGCGGTGCCCGCACATGACCAGCGGGACCTGGACTTCGCACGGACGTACGGGCTGCCGGTACGGGTGGTGGTGGAAACGGGTGAGCCCGACCCGGCGGAGACCGGTGTCGCCACCGCCGGGGACGGCAGGCTGGTCAACTCCGGCCCGATCGATGGCCTGGACAAGGCCGCTGCCATCGCCCGGATCACCGAGATCCTGGCCGGGCAGGGCCAGGGCCGGGCGGCGGTCAGCTACCGGCTGCGCGACTGGCTGGTCTCCCGGCAGCGCTACTGGGGCACCCCCATCCCGATCGTGTACTGCGAGGGGTGCGGCGAAGTGCCGGTGCCCGACGATCAGCTGCCGGTGGTGCTGCCGGACCTGCGCGGGCAGGACCTGGTCCCCAAGGGTGTCTCCCCGCTGGCGGCCGCATCCGACTGGGTCAACACCGAGTGCCCCAAGTGCGGCGGTGCCGCCAGGCGTGACACCGACACCATGGACACGTTCGTCGACTCCTCCTGGTACTTCCTGCGGTACTGCTCGCCCCAGTACGAGCACGGGCCGTTCGATGTGCAGGCGGTGCGCCGCTGGTGCCCGGTGGACCTGTACGTGGGCGGGGTCGAGCACGCCATCCTGCACCTGCTGTACGCCCGTTTCTTCGTCAAGGTGCTGTTCGACATGGGCATGCTCGACTTCGTCGAGCCGTTCACCCGGCAGCTGAACCAGGGCCATGTGATCAACCAGGGCCGGGCGATGTCGAAGTCGCTGGGGAACGGCGTCGATCTGGGCGAGCAGCTGGCGGCGCACGGGGTGGACGCGATCCGGCTGACGATGATCTTCGCCAGCCCGCCCGAGGACGACATCGACTGGGCGGACATGAACCCGGACGCGATGGTGAGGTTCCTGGGCCGGGCCTGGCGGCTGGCGGCCGAGGCCGGGGCGGCCGGGGCCGGCGCCGGCACCGGCGACACCGAGCTGCGTAAGGTCACCCACCGGACGATCGATGAGGTGACCAGGCTGGTCGAGAGCTCGCGGCTGAACGTCGCGGTGGCGCGGCTGATGGAGCTGGCCTCGGCTGCCCGCCGGGCAATCGACGCCGGCCCAGGCCCAGCCGATCCCGCCGTCCGGGAGGCAGCGGAGACGCTGGCCATCCTGCTGTCGATCTTCGCCCCTTACACCGCCGAGGAGTGCTGGTCGCTGTTGGGTCACGAGCCTTCGGTGGCCCGGGCGGCCTGGCCGTCGGCAGACCCGGCGCTGCTGGTGCAGGAACTGGTGACCTGTGTGGTGCAGGTCAACGGCAAGGTACGGGACCGGCTGCAGGTCCCGCCCGGCATCGGCGAGGACGACCTGCGCGAGCTGGCGCTGGCCGCGCCAGGTGTAATCCGGGCGCTGGCGGGCGCGCGGGTGCGGGCGGTCATCGTGCGGCCCCCGCGCCTGGTCAACATCGTGCCCGCCTGACCCGGGCACGGCGACGCGGATGCCAGCACAGCCGAGGGTGGCGGTGTTCACCCTGGGCGGCACCGTCGCTATGGCCCCGCCGGCCGGCCAGGCGGAGGCGGCGGTGCCGGCGCTGGCGGCCGCGGATCTGCTCGCCACGGTGCCGGGGCTGGCCGCCATTGCGCAGATCACGCTGCATGATTTCCGGCGGGTTCCCGGCGCCTCGCTCACCATCGCCGACGTGACCGGGCTGGCATCCGCCGTTGGGCAGGAAATCGCCGGCGGGGTGGCCGGGGCGGTAGTGATCCAGGGCACGGACACCATCGAGGAGACCGCGTTTCTGCTTGACCTGCTCCACGAACCGGACGCGCCGCTGGTGGTGACCGGCGCGATGCGCCATCCGGGCCTGCCCGGCCCGGACGGTCCGGCGAACATCTCGGCGGCGGTGACCGCGGCGGCGAGCGGGCGGCTGCGGGGGCTGGGCTGCCTGGTGGTGTTCGGCGACGAAATTCACGCCGCCCGGTTCGTCCGCAAGGCACATGCGACCAGCGTCACCGCGTTCGAGTCGCCGTCAGCTGGGCCGCTTGGGCAGGTAGCCGAGGGCAAAGTGCGGCTGCTCACCCGCCCGGCGGGGCGACTGCTGCCCGGCCTGCCCGGACGCCCGGGTGCCAGTACCGGCCCGGTGCGGGTCGGGCTGCTGACCATGTCGCTCGGTGATGATGGTGAACTGCTGCGGGCCGCGGCGGGGCGGGTAACGGGCCTGGTTATCGCAGGGTTCGGGGTGGGGCACGTGCCAGCCTGGCTGGTGCCAGACCTGGCCGCGCTGGCCGGGCGGGTCCCGGTCGTGCTGGCCTCGCGCACCGGCGCCGGGCCGGTGCTGCGGCAGATGTACGGCTTCCCCGGTTCCGAGCAAGACCTGCAGAGGCAGGGCCTGATCGGGGCCGGTTTCCTGGACCCGCTCAAGGCGCGGCTGCTGCTCCACCTGCTGCTCACGCGTGGCGCGAGCCGGGCGGAGATAGCTGACGCGTTCCGCGCGGCCGGCGGCTGAGCGAACTGGCTACATCTTGCGGAGCACCGCAACCACCCGGCCAAGGATGGTCGCGTCGTCTCCCGGGATCGGGGTGTACACGGGGTTGTGCGGCATGAGCCAGACGTGCCCGCGCTCATACTTGAACGTCTTGACGGTGGCCTCACCATCGATCATGGCGGCCACGATCTCGCCGTTCTCAGCGTTGGGCTGCTGCCGCACCACGACCATGTCACCATCCGCGATGGCGGCATTGATCATGGAATCACCGGTGACCTTGAGCAGGAACAGGGTGCCCTCCCCGACGATCTGCCGAGGCAGCGGGAAGACATCCTCGACCCGCTCCTCGGCCAGCACCGGCCCACCGGCGGCGATCCGGCCGACGAGCGGCACATACGCGGCTTCCTGCGAGGTGATGTCGAACCCGGACACGTCCGGCTCGGCCGGTCCGTCCTGGGCATCGGGACGGACGACCGGATGGCCCGGCAGCCTTACCTCCACCGTCCGCGGCCGGCCCGCGTCGCGCCGCAGATAGCCCTTCTGCTGCAAGGTGGAAAGCTGGTAGGAGACGCTGGACGTGCTGGTCAGGCCGACCGCTTCGCCAATCTCGCGCATCGACGGCGGGTAGCCGCGCCGCTGCACCGAATCCCGGATCACCTGCAGCACCTTCCGCTGCCGCCAGGTCAGCACATGATCGGGATCGGGATGGTCGGGCGTTTCGGTGACCACGCTTGGGACGCTGCCCCTGGGCTTGCGGCCTGGCCTGCCTTTGGGCCTGGTCCCGGCCACGGCAGCCGGTCCAGCGCTGGCGCGGATGCGGCGCACCCCGCCGCCCTCCGAGCTGTCGTCCATCTGCTCACCTCCGGATGCGATCGCTGGCGTCACGGGCGACGCTAGCGCTTCCGGCGCTAGACCTCAAACACCTGTTCGAGGTGGCGAAAATGTCGTACCGCCGCGATAGAACAGGTTCGTGCAAGCGTTCGATCGAATAAATGTGCTATAGAACAAGTATACGATAGAACTGTCGTTCGAGCAGGAGGTCAGGATGAGTGCGATGGCGACCGGCAGGCGGGGCGGGCTCGCCCGGGTCAGCGCACTGCCCCGGCCCCGGGCTGCTGACGAGGACGGTGGCCCGGCCGGCGTGTCGCGGCCGGGCGTGTGGCCCGCCGGGCCAGTGCAGGCTGGCCCGGCGGGGGAGCCAGGGCGGACCTGGCCGGCGGGGGAGGCCCGGCCGCTAGGAGCGGCCCGGCACCGGCCGGGCGAGCCGCAGGCGGTGGCGTTCCAGCAGGTCACCGGGTACCGGCAGGTCCGGGAGTTCCGGCAGGTGCGGGAAGTCCGGGTGGCCCGGGAGGTCCGGGTGGCCCGCGCGGCCGCCGGTGGCCGCGCCCGGACGGTATCCGCAGGCCGGCCGGTCCCAGGCAGGCCTGGCCGTACCGCCCGGCGCCCGGCCGGGCGCAATGGGGTCCACCTCACCCGGCGCGGCCGGATGGTGATGAGCGTCCTGCTGATGATGGCCACCTTGCTGGTGACGGCCCTGGTGTGGCTGGCTGCCGCGGGCAGGGCGCAGGCTTCCGGCAGTGGCCCGGCACCGGCGTCGGTGTACCGGAACCTGACCGCGGTGGTGGTCCATCCCGGTCAGTCGCTGTGGTCAATCGCCTCCGAGGCCGATCCCTCGGCCGACCCGCGCACTGTCATGCAGGAGATCGTGGATCTCAACGCACTGCACGGGACGAACCTGGTGCCTGGCCAGCGCCTGTGGGTGCCACAGGGGTAGTGGCGACACGCCGGCGCGGATTGCGGCCGGCGCGGCGACCAGCGATTTCGGCCGGGCCGGGCAGCCGGCAGCGGCAGACCTGCCAGTGGCACTTGCGTGTCGCCCGGCTCTGTTCTACCGTAAACACAAGATATAGTAGTTACACAGCTGTAGTTCGGCCACAAATTGTGTGACGGAGCGTCGGCTCGCTGACTCGGCGTCCGGGAGGTGATGGCGTGTTCTGCCCGTTCTGCAGGCATCCGGACAGCCGCGTCATCGACAGCCGGACCGCCGATGATGGTGCCGCGATCCGCCGCCGCCGGTCCTGCCCGGCCTGTGGCCGGCGGTTCACCACCCAGGAGTCAGTGATCTTGATGGTGGGCAAGCGCAGCGGCGCCACCGAGCCGTTCACCAGGGACAAGATCGTCATTGGTGTCCGCCGCGCCTGCCAGGGCAGACCGGTCAGCGAGGACCAGCTTGCGATCCTGGCCCAGCAAGTGGAGGACGCGATCCGGGCCCGCGGCTGCGCGGAAGTGCCCTCCCACGACGTAGGCCTGGCCATCCTCGGCCCGCTGCGGGAACTGGATGAGGTCGCCTACCTGAGGTTCGCCTCGGTGTACCGCGGCTTCGAGTCCCTGGCCGACTTCGAGGATGAGATCACGGCCCTGCGCACCGCCCATCAGCCGGACGGCGCACTCACGCTCTGACAGAGGGCGGACATACACATCAATGGCGGCCTGGGACGGGCCCGGCGGCGCAGGCCCAGAAGGGGAAGGCAATGACCGAGACGGCGAGCGGGTCGGCACGGAGCGGCAAGGGCGCTGGCAAGGGGCTCACGGTACAGCGCATCCACACCCGGGACGGCGTGCACCCGTACGACGATGTGACCTGGGAACGCCGCGACGTTCTGATGACCAACTGGCGGGACGGCTCGGTCAACTTCGAGCAGCGCGGTGTGGAATTCCCCGATTTCTGGTCGGTCAACGCCACCAACATCGTGACCACCAAGTACTTCCGCGGCGCGGTCGGCACCCCGCAGCGTGAGTGGAGCCTCAAGCAGCTGGTCGACCGGGTGGTCGGCGTCTACGTGGCGGCGGGCATCAAGCACGGCTACTTCGCCACCGCCCGGGACGCCGAGATTTTCGACCATGAGCTCAAGCACGCCCTCATCCATCAGGTGTTCAGCTTCAACTCGCCGGTCTGGTTCAACGTCGGGACAGCCTCGCCGCAGCAGGTCAGCGCGTGCCAGCCGTATGACGCTCTGATCAGCACCCCCGGTGGGCTGGTGCCGATCGGCCAGCTGGTCGAGGAGGACGCCGTTGGCAGCAAGGTGTATGACGCGGGCGGCGTGACCCGGATCGTCGCGACCAAGGCCAACGGCGTCAAGGATGTGCTGCGGCTGCACACCAAGGCTGGCCACACCCTCGATGTCACGGCTGACCATCTTGTCTGGCAGGCCGTGGCTGTCGACTCGGGCGCTTTCGTCGAGGCAGGCGTCCTTCAGGTGGGCGACGCCCTCCTATACGTCGAACCTGAGGTGGGTGGCTCGGACCGCAGGCTGGTGGAGATCGACCGGGTCGAGCCACTTGGCGCCATGGAGGTCTACGACATCCAGACCGAGAGCGGCGAGTACCTCGCGGGCAGTCTCCGGGTGCACAACTGCTTCATCCTGGCCGTCGACGACACGATGGACTCGATCCTGGAGTGGTACAAGGAGGAAGGGCTGATCTTCAAGGGCGGTTCCGGCGCCGGGGTCAACCTGTCCCGCATCCGCTCCAGCAAGGAACTGTTGTCCTCCGGCGGCACCGCCAGCGGGCCGGTGTCGTTCATGCGTGGCGCGGATGCCTCGGCCGGCACCATCAAGTCGGGCGGCGCCACCCGGCGGGCGGCCAAGATGGTCGTGCTCGATGTCGATCACCCGGACGTCGAGGAATTCATCCAGACCAAAGCGCGGGAAGAGGACAAGATCCGCGTCCTCCGTGACGCCGGGTACGACATGGATCTGGGCGGCAAGGACATCACCAGCGTCCAGTACCAGAACGCCAACAACTCGGTCCGGGTGTCCGACGAATTCATGCGGGCCGTCGAGGAAGGTGACACGTTCGGCCTGGCCTCCCGGCGAACCGGCGAGGTCATTTCCACCGTCGGTGCCAAGGATCTGTTCCGCAAGATGGCCCAGGCCGCCTGGGAATGCGCCGACCCCGGAATCCAGTACGACGGGACCATCAACGGCTGGCACACCTGCCCGGAGTCGGGCCGGATCACCGCCAGCAACCCATGCTTCCCGGCCGACCAGCGGGTAGTGACTGACCGGGGCCTGGTGGCCATCGGTGACCTCGTCCGCCGCGCAGCGGACGAGCAGAGCTTCGCGGTCTATACCAATGACGTGACCGCGGAGCACGACCCGCAAGACCGGATCACGGCAACCATGCCGACCCGGTACATGGTGACCGGGCGCAACGAGATCGTGGAACTGCGCTTCTCCGACGGTTCCCGGCTGCGGTGCACACCCGGCCACCGGATCTGGACCGCCAACCGCGGCTGGGTGCACGCACGTGACCTGACCACGGAAGACCGGGTCGTTCGGTCCTTCCAGCATGCACCACGCCCGCTGGCTGACCCGCACATCCCGGCCGAAGCGCTGCTGATGGCCCGATATGAGAAGTCCCGCAAGTGGCTGCAGCTGCCCACCAAGTGGGACGCCGAGTTCGCCCATTACCTCGGCTGGTTGGTCGGCGATGGGTCTATCGGCGCGCGCGGCAATGAAGCCGTGACCGTCTACGGCACAGCGGCAGAGCAGCAGACCGTGCTGCCCCGGCACCATGCCCTGCTGACTCAGATCACCGGCTTCGAGAGCAAGCCGAGCCTGCAGCAAAACGACACCGTGCAGCTACGAGTCACCCGGCGTGCCTTTGGCGAGTTCCTGCGTGGGCTCGGGGTCTCCGGTGGCCGGGCGCCGGAGAAGTCGGTACCGCAGGCGATTTTTGAGGCACCGGAAGAGGCCCTGATCGCCTTCCTGCAGGGTCTGTTCGACGCGGATGGCTGTGTGGTCAACCAGCAGGCGAACGGGACACGCTATGTCGGTCTCGGCAGCCGCTCCGAGGAACTGCTGATCGGGGTGCAGGAACTGCTTGCTTCGCTGGGGATCGCCAGCCGCATCTACCGCACAGGTGTGAAGACGGCGAGCTTCCGCTACACCCGCAAGGACGGCTCGGAAGCGGTCTACGGATCGAGCGGGCCCAGCTACGACCTTCGCATCACGGCAGCCGCGCTCCGTGAATTTCACCGGCTTGTCGGGTTCACCCTGCCGGGCAAGCAGGCGAAGCTGGACCAGGTTGTCGCG
>Ga0318554_10000101_pt1 | contig 25395 bp, 18 predicted proteins | sample GRESIP082b2f22_FD_203687 | JGI IMG/M metagenome (GOLD analysis project Ga0318554, IMG submission 203687) | Tropical soil microbial communities from Luquillo Experimental Forest, Puerto Rico - GRE.SIPMG.082b2f22 | ecosystem: Environmental > Terrestrial > Soil > Tropical forest > Bulk soil... | reverse complement strand
GCGCGTGCGCGGCACGGTGCAGGCCGACATCCTGAAGGAGGACCAGGCCCAGAACACCTGCATCTTCTCGACGGAGTTCTCGCTCAAGCTGATGGGCGACGTGCAGGCCTACTTCGCACGCGAGGGGATCGAGAACTTCTACTCGGTCTCGATCTCCGGCTACCACATCGCCGAGGCGGGCGCGAACCCGATCTCGCAGCTCGCCTTCACGCTGGCGAACGGCTTCACCTACTGCGAGTACTACCTCTCGCGCGGACTCGCGATCGACGAGTTCGCGCCGAACTTCTCTTTCTTCTTCTCGAACGGGCTCGACCCGGAGTACGCGGTGATCGGCCGGGTGGCGCGGCGGATCTGGGCGATCGCGCTGCGCGAGCGCTACGGAGCCGCCGAGCGCAGCCAGAAGCTCAAGTACCACATCCAGACCTCGGGGCGTTCGCTGCACGCGCAGGAGATGAGCTTCAACGACATCCGCACCACGCTGCAGGCGTTGCTCGCGCTCCAGGACAACTGCAACAGCCTGCACACCAACGCCTACGACGAGGCGGTCACCACGCCGACCACCGAGTCGGTGCGGCGGGCGCTGGCGATCCAGCTGATCCTGAACCGCGAGTTCGGCTGGCTCAAGAACGAGAACCCGATCCAGGGCTCCTACTACGTCGAGGCGCTCACCGACGCCGTCGAGGAGGCAGTGCTCGAGGAGTTCGAACGCATCTCGGCGCGCGGCGGCGTGCTGGGCGCGATGGAGACGATGTACCAGCGCGGCCGGATCCAGGACGAGAGCATGCACTACGAGGCCCAGAAGCACTCCGGCGAGCTGCCGATCGTGGGCGTGAACACCTTCGTCGCCCCGGACGCGTCCACCGAGCCGGCGCGCGCGCCCGAGCTGATCCGCTCTTCGGAGGGCGAGAAGCAGGCCTGCCTCGCCCACCTGCATGCCTTCCACGCCCGCCACGCCGCCGAGGCCCCCGCAGCGCTGGCGCGCCTGCGCGAGGTCGCGAGCCGGGGCGGGAACGTCTTCGAGGAACTGCTCGAGACGGTGAAGGTGGCGAGCCTGGGGCAGATCTCGGAGGCTCTCTTCGACGTGGGCGGCCGCTACCGCCGCAGCATGTAAGGTCGGTTCTTAGCCGTGTACGGCCGCGGGCGGCCGCGGCCTACGGCCGGCGCTCGCCTTCGGCTCGCTGCGCGCTTCGCTTGCCGCGGAGCCTCGGCGACAGTGGTCTGGTACCCTTCGCCCACGTGACTCAGCAGAAAGATCGCGCAGACGTAGCCGCGTGGCGAAAGCTCGCGAGCGAGGACCTGGACGGCGAGAGCCCCGACTCACTGGTCTGGCAGACGCCCGAGGGCATCGCCGTGAAGCCGCTCTACACCGCGGCCGACCTCGAGGCGCTGTCCTTCAGCGACACCATTCCCGGCGCCTTCCCGTTCCTGCGCGGACCGCGCGCCACCATGTACGCGAACCGGCCCTGGACGATCCGGCAGTACGCGGGCTTCTCCACGGCCGAGGCGTCGAACGCCTTCTTCCACGACAACCTGAAGGCGGGCCAGATGGGGCTGTCGGTGGCCTTCGACCTGGCCACCCACCGCGGCTACGACTCGGACCACCGGCGCGTGGTCGGCGACGTCGGCAAGGCCGGCGTGGCGATCGACTCGGTCGAGGACATGAAGATCCTGTTCGACGGGATCCCGCTGGACCGCATGTCGGTGTCGATGACCATGAACGGCGCGGTGATCCCGACGCTGGCGAACTTCATCGTGGCGGCGGAAGAGCAGGGCGTCGCGCCGCAGAAGCTCTCGGGCACGATCCAGAACGACATCCTCAAGGAGTTCATGGTCCGCAACACCTACATCTACCCGCCCGAGCCCTCGATGCGGATCGTCGCGGACATCATCGCCTACACCGCGAAGAAGATGCCGCGCTTCAACTCGATCTCGATCAGCGGCTACCACATGCAGGAGGCGGGCGCGACGCAGGTGCAGGAGCTCGCGTTCACGCTGGCCGACGGGCTCGAGTACGTGCGCGCTGCGCTGTCGCGCGGGCTCGCCGTCGACCAGTTCGCGCCGCGGCTCTCGTTCTTCTGGGCGATCGGCATGAACTTCTTCGTGGAGATCGCCAAGATGCGCGCCGCGCGGCTGCTCTGGGCGAAGCTGATGCGCCAGTTCGAGCCGCGCGACGAGCGCTCGCTGATGCTGCGCACCCACTCGCAGACCTCGGGCGCGAGCCTGACCGAGCAGGACCCGTACAACAACGTGATCCGGACGACGATCGAGGCGCTGGCGGCGGTGCTGGGCGGGACGCAGTCGCTGCACACCAACGGCTTCGACGAGGCAGTCACGTTGCCCACGCCGTTCTCCGCGCGGATCGCGCGCAACACCCAGCTGATCCTCGCCGAGGAGACCGGCATCACGCACGTGATCGACCCGCTGGGCGGCTCGTACTACGTGGAGAGCCTGACCGCCGCGATGGCGCGCGAGGCCGAGAAGCTGATCGCCGAGGTCGAGGCGCTGGGCGGCATGACGCGCGCGATCGAGGCGGGTATGCCGAAGCTCAAGATCGAAGAGGCCGCCACCCGCCGGCAGGCGCGCATCGACCGCGGCGAGGACGTGGTGGTCGGCGTGAACAAGTACCCGCCGCCGCAGGCGACCGACGTCGAGGTGCTCGACATCGACAACAGCGAGGTGCGGCAGAAGCAGGTCGCGCGCCTGGAGCAGATCCGCAGCGCCCGCGACGCGAAGCGCTGCGAGTCGGCGCTGGCCGCGCTCGAGGCGGGCGCGCGCACGCGCGAGGCGAACCTGCTCGAGCTCGCGATCGAGTGCGCGCGGGCGCGCGCCTCGGTGGGCGAGATCTCGAGCGCGCTCGAGCGCGTGTACGGGCGCCATCGCGCCGAGACCCGTAGTGTCTCGGGCGTGTACGCCGCCGCCTACCGCGGAGACCCGGACTTCGAGGCGCTGCAGAAGGAGATCCAGGCCTTCGCCGAGGACGAGGGCCGCCGCCCGCGCATCCTGGTGGCCAAGCTGGGACAGGACGGACACGACCGCGGCGCCAAGGTGATTGCGACCTCGTTCGCCGACCTGGGCTTCGACGTCGACGTCGGCCCGCTGTTCCAGACCCCCGAAGAGGTCGCGCGCCAGGCGATCGAGAACGACGTGCACGCGGTCGGCGTCTCCACCCAGGCGGGCGGGCACAAGACGCTGGTGCCGCAGCTCGTCGCCGCGCTGCGCGCGCAGGGCGGGGGCGACGTGGTGGTGATCTGCGGCGGCGTGATCCCGCAGCAGGACTACGCGTTCCTGCGCGAGCACGGCGTCGCCAACGTGTTCGGGCCCGGCACGCAGGTGCCGCGCGCCGCCCGCGAGGTGCTGGCCTCGATCCGAGCCCGGCGCGCATGAGCCGGGCGCTGTCCCCCGCGGACCACGTCGCGGGGGTGCGCGCGGGGGACCGGCGCGTGATCGCCAAGACCATCACGCTGCTCGAGAGCCGCCGCGCCGACCACCGCGAGCTGGGCCAGGAGGTGCTCGACCAGCTGGTGCCGCACTCGGGCAACGCGCTGCGCGTGGGCATCACCGGCCCCCCGGGCGTGGGCAAGAGCTCGTTCATCGAGACGCTGGGGCTGCAGCTGGTGGGCAAGGGGCTGTCGCTGGCGGTGCTCGCGATCGACCCGTCGAGCCCGGTCTCGGGCGGCAGCATCCTCGGGGACAAGACGCGGATGGAGCGGCTGGCGCGGGAGCCGCGCGCGTTCATCCGTCCTACACCATCCGGTGGAACCCTCGGGGGTGTCGCACACCGCACGCGCGAGGCGATCCTGGTCTGCGAGGCGGCCGGTTTCGACGCGGTGATCGTCGAGACCGTCGGCGTCGGCCAGAGCGAGGTCGAGGTGCGCTCGATGGTCGACCTGTTCGCGGTGCTGCTCCAGCCCGGGGCCGGCGACGAGCTGCAGGGCCTGAAGAAGGGCGTGCTCGAGCTGGCCGACGTGCTGGTGGTGAACAAGGCCGACGGCGAGCAGCGCGCCGCGGCCGAGCGGACCCGCGCCGACTACGAGCACGCGCTGGCGCTCTTGCAGCCGGCCTCTGCCGCGTGGACGCCGGCGGTGCTCACGGCCAGCGCGCGCACCGGCGAGGGCGTCGAGGCGTTCTGGCAGACCGTGCTCGCTCACCGCGAGGCGATCCAGAAGAGCGGAGAGCTGGAGCGGCGCCGCCGCGGCCAGGCGCGGGCGTGGCTCTGGCGCCTGGTCGACGAGGGGCTGGAGGCGGCCTTCCGCGCCGATCCGAAGACCGCGGCGCGGTTGCCCGAGCTCGAGACGGAAGTGGAATCCCACGCCACCTCGGCGCCGCGCGCCGCGCGCATCTTGCTCGACATCTTCACTCGCCGGCGCGGCTCGCGCTGACGCCGGCGCTCAACCGGTCGCGGGCCGCGGCCGATCAGGGCCGGAGACTCCCACTGTGGCGGGCCAAGGCCGGACATGCCCCAGCTCAACCTCGAGACCCGTGAGATCACGCTGAAGATCGTCTACTACGGGCCAGCGCTGTCCGGAAAGACGACCAACCTGAAGCAGATCCACGCCATGCTCGCCAAGCAGGTGCGCGGCGACATGGTCACCCTGGACACCCAGGACGACCGCACCCTGTACTTCGACTTCCTGCCCGTCGAGTTCGGCGTCGACGGCGGCTTCAAGATCAAGCTCAAGCTGTTCACCGTGCCGGGGCAGGTGCTGCATCGCTCGACCCGGCGGGTGGTGCTGGCCGGCGCCGACGCCGTGGCCTTCATCGCCGACTCGCAGCGCAGCGCCTCGTCGGCGAACGCCTACTCCTATCGCGACCTCGAGGCGAACCTGCGCGCCAACGGCCTCGACATCCACCAGCTGCCCAGCGTGGTGCAGTTCAACAAGCGCGACCTCGAGGACATCAAGCCGCTCGAGGAGGTGCGCAAGGCGTGGGAGGGGACCGGCATCCCGACCATCCCCGCCGCGGCCGCCAAGGGCGAGGGCGTGATCGAGACCTTCGAGGCGCTGCTGGTGCGGCTGTTCCGGCACCTCGACCAGCGCCACTCCTTCGGCCAGAAGTTCGGGGTGTCCGAGCAGCAGTTCATCCAGGGCGTGGTCGGCCACTTCCAGGAGAACAAGGGGGCCTGAGGGCGCTCACATGGGGCGTTTGACGCCTCTGCCGCCCCGCTGATAGCTTTCGTTCTGGCGCTTACCTAGGTCCTAGGTAGCGACCCAAGAACGGCAGCGAGGGCAGCGGGATGAGCGATCGGGAAGCGTCCGGCCTGGACGACGTACTGGCGCGCGTGCGCGGTGGGATCGAGGACTTTCGCGCCGGCCGGATGGTGATCCTGGCGGACGACGAGGACCGCGAGAACGAGGGCGACGTCTGCATCGCCGCCTCGCACTGCACGCCCGAGGCTGTGAACTTCATGGCGCGGCACGCGCGCGGGCTGATCTGCCTGGCGATCACGCCGGAGCGCGCGCGCCAGCTCGACCTGCCGTTGATGGTGCGGGACTCCGAGAACGAGACGCCCTACGGCACCGCGTTCACGGTCTCGATCGAGGCGCGCGAGGGCGTGACCACCGGCATCTCCGCCGCCGACCGCGCACGCACGGTGCAGGTGGCGATGGCCGCGGGCGCGCGCCCGTCCGACCTGACGCGCCCGGGCCACGTGTTCCCGCTGGTCGCGAAGCCGGGCGGGGTGCTGCGGCGCACCGGCCAGACCGAGGGCAGCGTCGACCTTGCGCGGCTCGCGGGCCTCGAGCCCGCGGCGGTGATCTGCGAGATCATGAACGACGACGGAACGATGGCGCGCATGCCCGACCTGAAGGAGTTCGCGACGCGCCATGCGCTGCGCATCCTCACCGTCGCGGACCTGATCAAGTACCGGCTGCGCACCGAGAGCCACGTGACGCGCGGCGCCGAGGCCTCGCTGCCGTCGATGTTCGGCGACTTCCGGGCGATCGTGTTCAAGAACGAGATCGACCGCGTCGACCACGTCGCCTTCGTGCGCGGCGACATCCGCCCGGGCGAGCCGACCCTGGTGCGGGTGCACAGCGAGTGCCTGACCGGCGACGCCTTCGGCTCGCTGCGCTGCGACTGCGGCGAGCAGCTGCAGACGGCGCTGAAGATGATCCAGGAAGAGGGTACGGGCGTCCTGCTGTACATGCGCCAGGAAGGGCGCGGGATCGGCCTCCTGAACAAGATCCGCGCCTACGCGCTGCAGGACGACGAAGGCCTCGACACGGTCGAGGCCAACGAGCGGCTGGGCTTCCCGCCCGACGCGCGCGACTTCGGCGTGGGCGCGCAGATCCTGGTGAACCTGGGCGTGACCAAGATGCGGCTGCTCACCAACAACCCGAAGAAGCTGGCGGGCCTCGAGGGCTACGGGCTCGACATCGTGGAGCAGATCCCGCTGGAGATGCGCCCGAACGACAAGAACCTGGAGTACCTGCGCACCAAGCGCGAGAAGCTCGGCCACATCCTCAACCTGATGAGCTAGCCGGAATGTCCGTCGCCTACACCATCCTCGGCGTGCTGATGGATGCGCCCGCGCACGGCTACTCGATCCGCAAGCAGCTCGAGGAGACCTTCTCGCGCGAGCTCGGCCTGAACGACGGCCAACTCTACCCGGCGCTGGCGAAGCTCGAGGGCCTGGGCTGGATCGAGAAGGAAGTGGTCGAGCAGCAGCGCAGCCCGACCAAACACACCTACCGCGTGACCGACGCCGGCTGCAGGGCGTTCGCCCGCTGGCTCGAAGGCGCCGAGCCGAGCGATCGGCGCGAGCGGCCGAGCTTCTTCTGGCGCGACGAGTTCCTGCAGCGCGCGAGCTTCTTCGCCCGCGTGGGGCCGGACGCCGCGGCCGAGCAGATCCGCGCGCGGCTGGCGCAGACCGAGGCGAGGGCGGAGCGGCTCGAAGCGCAGCTCGCGGGGGCCGGCACGGGCGGACCCGACCCCTACCGGCGTATGATTCTCGAGTACGGCGTGCGCCTGCAGCGCATGCGACGGGAGTGGCTGGAAGAGCTCCTGGCGAGGGCCACGGAGCAGAGCACCGAACGGGCGGGACTGCGCGCCGCGCGCGCACGCTGACACGTTGGGAGAAGAGATGTTCGACAGCGTCGACGAGGTCCAGAAACGGCTCTTGGACCAGAGCTACATCGCGGGGAAGAAGATTGCGACGGTGGTCTACCTCGCGACGAAGCTGAACAAGCCGGTGCTGGTCGAAGGGCCTGCGGGCGTCGGCAAGACCGAGCTCGCCAAGGTCGTCGCGTCGGCGGTCGGACGGCAGCTGATCCGGCTGCAGTGCTACGAGGGCCTGGACGAGTCGAAGGCGCTGTACGAGTGGGAGTACTCGAAGCAGCTGCTCTACACCCAGATGCTGCGCGACAAGGTGAACGACGTGATCGCCGGCACGCGCACGCTGAAAGAGGCCTCGGAGCGCATCGCCGGCCAGGACGACGTGTTCTTCAGCGAGCGCTTCATCGTGCCGCGGCCGCTGCTCAAGGCGATCACCGCGAGCGAGCCGATCCTGCTCCTGATCGACGAGGTCGACAAATCCGACCCCGAGTTCGAGGCGTTCCTGCTCGAGGTGCTCTCGGACTACACCGTGAGCGTGCCCGAGGTCGGCACCATCCAGGCGAAGCACCTGCCGCTGGTGTTCCTGACCTCGAACGACGCCCGCGAGATGACCGACGCGCTGAAGCGCCGCTGCCTGCACCTGCACATCGACTTCCCGTCAACCGAGGAGGAGATCCGCATCCTCGAGCTGAAGGTGCCCGGCATCGGCGACCGGCTGGTGCGCGACATCGTGGAGCTGGTGCAGCGCATCCGGAAGCTCGACCTGAAGAAGACGCCGTCGATCTCGGAGACGCTCGACTGGGCGCGCGCGCTGATGGTGCTGAACGCGGACGAGCTCGAGGCGGACCTGGTGAACGACACCATGAACGTGATCCTGAAGCACCAGGGCGACATCGCGAAGGCGCAGAGCGAGCTCAATGCGCTGTTGCAGCGCAAGGCCGCCGAGAAGGCCGCGGGCGCGCCGCAGCCCGCGCCGGCACAGCCCGCCAAGAAGAGCGTGCTGCACTAGCATGCAGAAGAAGCTGGTCGAGTTCACCAACCTGCTGCGCAAGGCGGGCGTGCGCGTCTCGGTGGCCGAGTCGCTCGACGCCTTCGGCGCGATCGACGAGCTGCCGCTCGAGGACCGCGAGCTGTTCAAGGACGCGCTGCGCTCCACCATGGTGAAGCGCTCCGACGAGATCGATACCTACGACCGGCTGTTCGACCTGTTCTGGTCGGGGTTCCACGACCAGCTGCGCCAGGAGCTGCAGGGGGCGCTCGGCGGCATGCCGGAGGGCTTCGACCTCGAGCAGCTGCTCGAGCAGCTGCGCCGCATGCTCGAGAACATGGACGTGGGCGACATGTCCGAGCTGGCCAAGGCGCTGCTCGGCATGGACCCCAATGCGCTCGAGAAGCTGATCCAACAGGCAGGCGACGAGGCCGAGGTCCAGAACATCCGCAACATGCTCCAGATCGGCTTCTTCTCCCGCCGGATGATGGAGCAGATGGACATGGAGGGCGCCGCCGGCGAGCTGCGCAGCCTGATGGAGCGGCTGCGCGAGGCCGGCATGGACGACGACCGCCTGCGCGAGCTGGGCGAGCTCTTGAAGGCGGTGCAGGAGGCCGTGCGCCGGGCGGTGCGCCAGTACACCGAGCGCGAGCTCGACAAGCAGAACCACGACTACATCGAGCGCTTCCGCCGCGAGAGCCTGCTGGAGAAGAGCTTCTACAACCTGACCGAGGAGGACCTGCGCAAGCTGCGCGAGGTCGTGCAGCGGCTGGCGCAGAAGCTGAAGAGCGTCATCACCATGCGGCGCAAGCGCGAGCGCCGCGGCAAGTTCGACCTGAAGACCACCATGCGCCGCAACATGGAGCACGGCGGCGTCCCGTTCGAGCTGGTGTTCAAGCAGCGCAAGAAAGAAAAGCCGAAGCTCGTGGTGCTGTGCGACATTTCGAGCTCGGTCGCGAACGTGTCGCGCTTCTTCCTGCAGTTCATCTTCAGCCTGCAGGACTGCTTCACCAAGGTGCGCAGCTTCGTGTTCGTGGCTGAGCTCGGCGAGGTGAGCCAGCTGTTCCGCGACCACGAGATCTTCGACGCCATCGACCTCGCGCTCGACGGCGGCGACGTGATCAACCCCTACACGCGCTCCAACTTCGGCATGGCCTTCCACACCTTCTGGCGCGACTACCTGTCGGCGATCGACAGCCGCACCACGGTGGTGGTGATCGGGGACGCGCGGAACAACTACAACGACCCGCGCGCCTGGTGCATGCGCGACATCCACTCCAAGGCCAAGAACGTGATCTGGATCAACCCGGAGTCACCGGGTGCCTGGGGCTTCGGCGACAGCGTGATGGACAAGTACCTGCCGTACACGGACATCGCCGAGGAGTGCCGGAACCTGAAGCAGCTGTCCCGGCTAGTGGACCGACTGGTCCTCTAACACGACAGGTGATGGCGTGGGCACCCTACCCACGCTCCCTCCCTCGCAGCGAGCCGCCCCTGACCCCAAAACAACAACAGCCCCGGGAGCCGTTCGGCCACCCGGGGCTGTCGATGGGTCGGAGAGGGCGGTGGATGACTTTGTGGGGGGTGAGAGGTTGGACATTTCAAAGGAGAAATGTCGTCTCCACCGCCTTCTCCATAAACTCTACTACGCGGCCGCGCCTCCCGTCGCGGAAAATCCCGTCTGGCCAGATTATGCACGCGCTGTCGGAGAAGTCAAACCCGATTTCGCGTCTTGACATCGCGCCGAGTCATGCCTCGTTCACGACGCGAGGTGACACTCGAAGAACTGCGCGGATCTTTCCGCCACATCTCTCGATTCTGCCGGCTTTGGATGCGCAAGAATTGCTTCAGAGCGGAGCCTGTGCGCGTCGGCTACCGTGCGCCGGCGATGAGCGGACGCCGCTTCCACATCCGCACCTTCGGCTGCCAGATGAACCAGCACGACGCGGCCAAGATGGCCAACCTGCTGCACCACGACGGCTGGGCTCCGGCAGACGACGAGGCGGCGGCCGAGCTGGTGATCGTCAACACCTGCTCGGTGCGCGAGAAGGCTGAGCACAAGCTCTACACCGAGCTGGGTTGGCTCCTGGCGCGCAAGAAGGCCGAGCCCGGGCTGGTGATCGGCGTCGGAGGCTGCGTCGCGCAGCAGGAAGGCGAGGCGCTGCTGCGACGCTTTCCCGGGCTCGACTTCGTCTTCGGGCCGCAGAACCTGGTGCACCTGCCCGAGCTGGCTCGCGATGCCGGCCGGCGCACGCGCGGGCTGCGCGTCGATTACGACGACGATCCGCAGCAGCGCTTCGAGCTCCCCGAGCTGCACCCCGCCTTCGCGTCCACGTCGCCGGGCCGGGCCTACGTGACCGTCATGGAAGGCTGCGACCTCTTCTGCGCCTACTGCGTGGTTCCGCGCACGCGCGGGCGCGAGGTCAGCCGCCCGAGTGACGCGATCCTCGCCCAGGTGCGGCATCTCGCCTCGAACGGGACGAGCGAGGTGACGCTGCTGGGTCAGACCGTGAACGCCTACGGCCGCCCGCGTCCGGGCATGGCGCGGGGCGAGATCGGCTTCGCGGAGCTCTTGCGGCGCGTCGCCGAGGTGCAGGGGATCCGGCGCATCCGCTTCACCAGCCCGCATCCGAGCTTCGTCGGCAAGGAGCTCGTCGCCGCGTACCGCGAGCTGCCCCAGCTCTGCCCGCACCTGCACCTGCCGGTGCAGAGCGGCTCGGAGCGCGTGCTGGCCCAGATGAACCGCCGCTACCGCCCGGACGAGTACGTCGAGATCGCGGAGCGATTGCGCGCGGCTCGGCCGGGCCTCGCGCTCACGACCGACCTGATCGTCGGCTTTCCCACTGAGACGCGTGCCGACTTCGAGGAGACGCTCGGGCTGATGGAGCGCGTCCGCTTCACCGACAGCTTCTCGTTCAAGTATTCGGAACGCCCCGGCACCCCGGCGCAGCGGCGCGGCCTGGGCGAGCTCGATCCCGGCGAGGCCCAGGCGCGCCTGGAAGAGGTGCAGCGCCTGCAGGCCGCGCTGACGCTCGAGGCGCACCGGGCGCGGGTGGGCGAGCAGGTCGAGGTCCTGGTCGACGGCGAGAGCCGCCGCTCCGAGGCTCAGCGCAGCGGCCGCGACCCGCAGAACCGGCTGGTGAACTTCAGCGCCACTCGCGCCATCGCACGCGGCGACTACGCCCGGGTCCAGATTGAGGACTACACCCCCCACTCGCTGCTCGGCCGCGAGGCGGCCTCGGGCGCTCCAAAAAATTGGCTCGTGGCCGACAAGGACTAGGGACTAAGCTGCACAGCGGTTTGGGCCGCGGTCGCGCGACCGGGGGGAGAGCTTGGCTGCCAAGCGGCGGATTCTGGCCATCGACGACCAGCTCTACTTCCGCAGCTTCGTCGAGGGGCTGCTCTCGGAAGCCGGCTATGCCGTACGCGCCGCCGAGAGCGAGGCCCGGGCCGCGGAGCTGGCCGCGCGCGAGGGCGAGCCCGACGTCGTAATCGCCGACCCGGCACAGCTCGGCCCGACCAAGGCCGCGGGGATCGAGCGGCTGCGGAGCCGCTGGCCGAACGCCGCCGTGCTCGCCCTCTCGGCCAGCGCCGACCCGGCGCTGCGCGCGGCCGCGCTCGCCGCGGGGGCGCGCGATTTCATGCAGAAGCCGGTCGACCGCGAGGCGCTCCTGCGCGCGGTCGCGGCGCTGATGGCGCTGCCCCGGCCCGAGGCCGGACAGGGGCGGCTGCTCGACGAGAACGTGGCGCTGCTCTCGCGCGTCTCGCTGCTCGAGCGCGCGATCGCGCTGTTCGAGCCGCGCGCGCGCGGCGAGGTGGAGCGGCGGATCGCTCAGCTCTTCCAGGTGGAGACGCGCGCGCGCGAGGTCGCGCTCTACGCCGACGCGCGCAGCGAGGGCACGCTGGTGCGCGCGCTCGCGCTCGGCGCTGCGGGCGCCGGCGACACCGTTCCGGCCGAGCCTGCGGCGCGCCTGGAGGCGCTCCGAGCCGGCCGCATCGCCGCCGAGCCCGATCCCGCCCGGCCCGCGCTGCTCTGGGTGCCGCTGGCGCGCTCGGGACGGCTGGTGGGCGTCGCGCGCCTGGCCGCGCCCGAGGCCGGTGCATTCGGGTCCCACGAGCTCGACGCCTGCACCACCATCGCCGGCTTGGCCGCCAACGCGCTCGACGCCGCGCTCGACCGCGATCGCCTGGCGCAGTCGAGCCTGCGCGAGCCGCTCACCGGGCTCCCGGGCCGCGACTTCCTGGACGAGGTCGGCCGCACCGAGGTGCACAAGGCGCACCGCTTCGGCCGGCGGCTGTCGCTGCTGTGCGTGGACGTCGAGGGCTTCGAGCCGGGCCGGAACGCTGCGGTGCTGCCGTCGCTGGTGAGCGGGGTCACGCGCACGCTGCGGACCACCGACGTGCTGGTGGCGGAGGGCGCACAGCGCTTCTGGGTGCTCGTGACCGACACCGATCCGCTCGGCGGCGTGGTGTTGAAGCGGCGGATCGCGCAGCGCCTGCGGGACGCGCTGCGCGACGCGCGGCTGGACGCCACGCCGGCGCTCGGCGTCGCGAACTTCCCCGTCGACGGCGAGACGCTCGAAGCGCTCTCGGCCGCGGCCGAGCGCCGCGTGCAGGAAGAGCACGCGAGCGTCGTCCGCGAGCTGGGGATCGAGGCCGAGACGCCGCTGTCCGCCATGGGCGCGCGGCTGCTGGACCGCGCGCTCTGGCTCCCCGCCGACTTCGTGGGCGAGGCCGCGGAGCTCTTGATCGGCGACCTGGCCTGCCGGCCGCGCGACCGCGGGCTGCTGTTCCTGGCGCCGGGCCCCGACAAGAAGCGCTTCCTCGCGCCGCTGACCGCGCTGGGGGACATCGAGACGGCGACGGAGGTGTTCCTCGCGACAGACGGCGACACCGTGCCCTCGGGTCCCGCGATCACCGCGCTCTCGCTGCCGCCGCACGTGTCGGCCGACACCTCGTGGATCGTGCGCTTCGGCGAGGGGCCGCCCTACGCCCTGGTCGCGGGGAAGCCGCGCAGCGACGGCGCGCGCCCGGTGTTCCACTCCGCCGACCCCGTGCTGGTCGAGCACATGACCTTCCGGCTACGCGCGGAGACGGGCTTCGGAGTGCGGGCCTAGCATGCGGCTCCTCGTCGCCGACCACGATCGCGGGCGCGCCAAGGGCATCGCGGAGGCGTGCACCGGCCGCGGCCACCTGGTGGAGCTCGCCCAGCACGGCGCGACCGCGCTCGAGCTCTCGCTCGAGCGCATTCCCGAGGCGGTGATCTGCCCGATCGACCTGGCGGTGATCGACGGCGTCCGGCTGGCCGAGATCCTGCGCGGCAACCCGCGCACGCGCGGCACCAGCTTCATCTTCCTGGTCAACGACGAGCTCGACGCGCCGATCTCGATGGACTCGCGCGACGCCACCGTGGTGGCGCCCTGGCACGAGGCCGACGTGCTCGACCACGTCGACGCCATCCTCGAGCGCAGCGCGCGCTTCGGCGAGATCCGCTCCGACACCGAGATCGAGGGCAAGCTCTCGCAGATCTCCGTCGCCGACCTGCTGCAGATCTTCCAGATGAACCAGCGCAGCGGCAGTGTGAAGATCGCGCAGGAGGGGCTCGCCGCCCCCGCGTCGATCTCGATCCGGGCAGGGCAGGTGGTGGACGCGCTGATCCCGCTCGCCGACGGCACCGCGGTGGTCGGCGAGAAGGCGCTCTACCGCATCCTGTGCTGGAAGGAGGGCCGCTTCGAGTTCATCCCCGGCGAGGTGCGCGAGCAGGCGCGCATCGCCAAGCCGCTGCGCATGCTGTTGATGGAGGGCATGCGCCAGAAGGACGAGTGGGACAAGCTGCGCCGCGACATGCCGGGCCTCGACTTCCGGCTCGCGCTGCGCGTGCCGCGCGAGGAGATCCCCGCGATCGCGCACCCGCTCACGCGCGAAGTGGTCGACGCGGTGACCGCGTACCGCAAGATCAGCGAGATCGTCGATCACTGCCCGTTCCCGGACTACCAGGTGCTGCGCGTGCTCTCCGACCTGTTCGCGCGCGACGCGCTCGGGCTCGAGCACCTGCGCACCACGCCCGAAGGTGGCTTCGCGCAGAGCGAGGCCGCGATCTTCTCGGTGCCGCAGGTGCGGCGCCTGCGCGAGTGGGCCGCGACCCAGCGCCCGAAGGCGGGCTCGGTGCTGAAGGTCGTGGTCGCGAGCCACGAGCGCGCGCTGGTGCGCGCCTTCGTGACCGCGCTGCGCGAGACCACGCACTTCGTGATCGACGGCCGGCTGGCGCGCGACCCCGAGAAGCTGGGGGCGCTCGGCGCGCTCGGGCACGTGCCGCTGGGCGAGCACATGACCCTGCGGCTGATCTCCACCCCCGCGGATCCGGCCTACGAGCCGCTCTGGGACGTGGCGGCGAACGGCATGCTCGGGGCGATCATCCTGCCCGGCGGCCCGTTCGGCGCCGCGCTCGAGGCGACCGAGACGGTGTGGAACAAGCTGCGCGTGCGCAGCCCGCGCAGCGTGCACCTGCTGCTGCCCGATGCACCGGGGCTCAGCCTGTCGGACTCCGCGCGCGGGACCCTGCCGCACCTCGAGAGCGGCTCCTTCTTCGTGCTGCCGCCGCCGTCGAGCCTGGAGCGGCTCGACGTGCTGCGCAGCGTATTCGCGAGGCTCGTGCCATGACTGCGGCGCTCGACCCCTTCTCCCTGCTGTCCGAGCTGTCTTCCGAGGAGCGCAGCGCGCTCGAGGGCTTCCTCGAGCCGCGCGAGCTCGACGCCGGCTCGACCCTGTTCCGTGCCGGCGAGGAGGCGGACGCGCTCTACTTCGTGCTGGACGGCGCCGTGGCGATCCGCAGCGAGGGCCAGAGCCTGTGCGAGCTCGGCGGCGGCGAGGTGCTCGGGGCGCTCTGTCTGGTCACCGTCGGCCGGCGCGAGTGCGACGTGACGAGCGCCACCGCGACCCGGCTGCTCTCGCTGACCCGCGAGGGCTATCTGCGGCTGCGCGAGGACGTGCCTGCGCTCGCCCTGCGGCTGCAAGAGGCGATCTTGCGCAGCTTCTCATCGCTGGTCCGCGGCGTCGTCGACGACTCACGCGAGAGGCCGGCCCTGGTTTCTTGACACGCCGGAGGCGCCCCACTAGAGTGCGCGCCCATCTCCAGCCCGGGGGACGGCGATGCGCGAGCCGATACGCGAGCCGGCGATCCGTGACGGACTGACGTTCGACGACGTCCTCTTGCTGCCTGGACCCTCGTCGGTGCACCCGACCGAGGTCGATCTCGGCGCCCAGCTGACGCCCGGCATCAGGCTGAAGATGCCTCTGGTGTCCTCGCCGATGGACACCGTCACCGAGCACCGCACCGCCATCACCATGGCGCAAGAGGGCGGGCTCGGCTTCATCCACAAGAACCTCTCGATCGAGGCGCAGGCCGCCGAGGTCGCGAAGGTGAAGCGCTTCGAGTCGGGCATGATCGTCGACCCGATCACGCTCGAGCCCGACCAGCCGATCCAGGACGCGCTCGACATCATGCACGAGCACCACATCTCGGGCCTGCCCGTGGTGCGCGGCGAGAAGCTGGTGGGCATCGTCACCAACCGCGATCTGCGCTTCGTGCGTAGCCGCGAGGCGGCGGTGTCGACCGTGATGACGAGCGAGGGGCTGATCACGGTGCGGCTGGGCGTCACCATGGAGCACGCCAAGGAGCTGCTACACGAGAACCGGATCGAGAAGCTGCTCGTGGTCGACGACCTGGGCAACCTGCGCGGGCTGATCACGATCAAGGACATCGAGAAGCAGACGCTCCACCCGAATTCGAACAAGGACGCGCTGGGCCGGCTGCGCGTGGGCGCGGCAGTGGGCGTGACCAAGGACGCGATCGAGCGCGCCGACGCGCTGATCCGGGCCGGCGCCGACGTGCTCCTGGTCGACAGCTCGCACGGCCACGCCGAGGCGGTGCTGCGCGCGATCTCCGAGCTGCACGCTGCGTTCCCCGCGATGGAGATCGTGGGCGGGAACGTGGCCACGGCCGAGGGAGCCGAGGCGCTGATCAAGGCGCACGTCTCGGCGGTCCGCTGCGGCGTCGGGCCCGGCTCGATCTGCACCACGCGCATCGTGGCCGGCGTCGGCGTGCCGCAGCTCACCGCGATCATGGACGCGGCCGAGGTGTGCCGCCGCCACGGCGTGCCGCTGATCGCGGACGGCGGGATCAAGTACTCGGGCGACATCGTGAAGGCGCTGGCCGGCGGCTCCGACACCGTGATGATCGGGTCGCTCTTCGCCGGCACCGACGAGAGCCCGGGCGACGTGGTGCTGCACCAGGGCCGCTCGTACAAGGTGTACCGCGCGATGGGCTCGCTCTCGGCGATGCGCGAGGGTTTCCGCGACCGCTACTTCCAGCAAGAGGTGAAGGCGCCCTCGAAGCTCGTGCCCGAAGGCGTGGAAGGGCGCGTGCCGCACCGCGGGCCGCTCGCGAACAGCCTCTACCAGCTGCTGGGCGGCGTGCGCTCGGGCATGGGGCTGATCGGCGCGTCCGACCTCGAGGCGCTGCGCCGCCGCGCGCAGTTCGTGCGGATCACCGCCGCGGGCCTGCGCGAGTCGCACCCGCACGACGTGATCATCACCGAAGAGCCGCCCAACTACTGGCTCGAGAGCAAGTAGAGCTTGGCGGCGAGCGAACGCGCGATCGTCGTCGACTACGGCGGCCAGTACACGCAGCTGATCGCGCGGCGCATCCGCGAGCTCCACGTCTACTGCGAGATCGTGCCGCCCTGGGTCGAGAGCGAGCGGCTACGCAAGATCGCCCCGCGCGCGATCGTGCTGTCCGGCGGGCCGGCTAGCGTCTACGCCGAGGACGCCCCGCGCACCAATCCCGAGGTGTTCCGCCTCGGCGTGCCGACGCTGGGCATCTGCTACGGCATGCAGCTCCTGATGCAGGAGCTCGGCGGCAAGGTCGAGGCGGCCGGCGCCCGTGAGTTCGGCCGCGCCGAGCTCGCGCGCGCGATCGCCGACGACCCGCTGTTCGACGGGGTGCCCGCGCAGAGCACGGTGTGGATGAGCCATGGCGACCGCGTGACCGCGCTCGCGCCCGGCTTCGAGACCATCGCCACTTCGGCGAACTGCCCCTTCGCCGCGGTGCGCTCGGCCGACCACACCCGCTACGGGCTGCAATTCCACCCCGAGGTCGTGCACACCGAGCACGGCATGCGCATCCTCGAGAACTTCCTGCTGCGCGTCGCCCACCTGCGCGGCACCTGGACGATGGACGAGTTCATCACCAGCGAGCTGGCCCGACTACGCGCCCGCATCGGCAAGGACCGCGTGGTCTGCGGCGTCTCGGGCGGGGTCGACTCCACCGTGGTCGCCGTGCTGCTGCACCGGGCGATCGGCGAGCAGCTGCACTGCTTCTTCGTCGACAACGGGCTCCTGCGCGCCGGCGAGCGCGAGGAGGTCGAGCGCTCCTTCCGCGAGGAGCTGCGTATCCCGCTGGTCACGCTGGACGAGGGCGAACGGTTCCTGCGCGCGCTGCGCGGCGTCGAAGACCCCGAGAAGAAGCGGGTGATCATCGGCCACACCTTCGTCGCGGCCTTCGAGCGCGCGGCGCGCAAGATCGAAGGCGCGCGCTTCCTGGCCCAGGGCACGCTCTATCCCGACGTGATCGAGTCGGTCTCGGTGCACGGGCCCTCGGCGACGATCAAGACCCACCACAACGTCGGCGGCCTGCCCGAGGTCATGCAGCTCGAGGTGGTCGAGCCGCTGCGCGAGCTGTTCAAGGACGAGGTGCGCGAGGTCGGCGACCGGCTGGGCGTGCCGCGCGCTCTCTCGCGCCGCCACCCGTTCCCGGGCCCCGGCCTCGCGATCCGCGTGCTGGGCGAGGTCACGCCCGAGCGGCTCGATGTGCTGCGCGCGGCCGACAAGATCGTGCGCGAAGAGATCCTCGCGGCCGGCTGGTACGACCGGCTGTGGCAGGCGTTCGCGGTGTTCCTGCCGATCCGCTCGGTCGGCGTCGCCGGCGACTACCGCACCTACGACAACGCGATCGCGCTGCGCTGCGTGACCTCGCGCGACGCCATGACCGCCGACTGGGCGCCGTTGCCGCACGAGCTGCTCGCGCACATCTCGAGCCGCATCACCAATGAAGTGCACGGCGTGAACCGCGTCGTCTACGACATCTCCTCCAAGCCCCCGGCCACGATCGAGTGGGAGTGATTCCGCAGCTCCCGCTACAATCGCGCTGACGGGGGGAATGGTATGGAGAGGATCGGCTGGCGCCTCGCGGCGGCGCTCGCGCTGTCGCTTGCCGCGGCACCGGCTCTCGCGGGCGTCGTGCCGTTCCCCAAGAGCTTCCACGTCCGCGAGGTGCCGACGAACGCCACGACCCTGCACGTGCGCGTGGGCGGCCGCGGGCCCGCCGTGCTGCTCCTCCACGGCTTCGGCGAGACCGGCGACATGTGGGCGCCGCTCGCGGCGCGGCTCGCGGCCGAGCACACGGTGATCGTCCCCGACCTGCGCGGCATGGGGCTCTCCGCGAAGCCGCCGGGCGGCTACGACAAGAAGACGCAGGGACGGGACATGGCGGGCCTGCTCGACGCCCTCCACGTCGAGAAGACCGACCTCGTCACGCACGACATCGGAGACATGGTCGGCTTTGCGTTCGCGGCGCAGTTCCCCGATCGCGTCGCGCACTTCGTGATCATGGACGCGCCGCTCCCGGGCATCGGCCCGTGGGACGAGATCGTGCGCAGCCACGCGCTCTGGCACTTCTCTTTCCAGGGCCCGGACGCCGAGCGGCTCGTGAAGGGGCGCGAGCGCATCTACCTCGACCGGTTCTGGAACGAGTTCTCTGCCGACCCGAAGAAGTGGGACGAGGCCTCGCGCCAGCACTACGCCAAGCTCTACGCGCAGCCGGGCGCGATGCACGCCGCCTTCAGCCAGTTCGCGGCCTTCGACCAGGACGCCGCCGACAACAAGGCGTTCGTGGCGAAGGGGAAGCTGGCGATGCCCGTGCTCGCGGTCGGCGGCGAGAAGTCGTTCGGGCCGACCATGGCGGTCGTGATGCGCGCGTGTGCGACGAACGTGACGGAGCTGGTGATTCCCGACTCGGGTCACTGGCTGATGGAGGAGCAGCCCGAGCCGACGATGGCGCCGATCGTGTCGTTCCTGAAGGCGACGCATTGACCGTCGCGAAGGACGGCTTCGTCCACCTGCACCTGCACACGCAGTACTCGCTGCTCGACGGCGCGATCAAGCTCGCGCCGCTCTTCGAGCAGGTGAAGGAGCTGGGCCAGCGCTCCGTCGGCATGACCGACCACGGCAACCTGTTCGGTGCGGCCGAGTTCTACGACAAGGCCCGCGCAGCGGGGATCCGGCCGATCCTCGGCTGCGAGACCTACATCGCCACCGGCTCGCGCTTCGAGAAGGAGAAGCGCGCGCAGGACAAGAGCGGCTTCGACGCGATCAACCACCTGCTGCTCCTGGCGACCGACGCGACCGGCTACCGCAACCTGATGACGCTGGTCTCGAAGGGCTACCTCGAGGGCTTCTACTACAAGCCGCGCATCGACCTCGAGCTGCTGCGCCAGCACAGCGAGGGCCTGATCGCGACCTCGGGCTGCCTGTCGTCGATGGTGTGCCGCGCGATCGCGGGCGGCGAGACGCAGCGCGCGTACGAGCTGGCCGAGCAGTTCGCGCGGCTCTTCCCGGACCGCTTCTACGTCGAGATCCAGCGCCACGGCATCGAGCTGCAGGAGCGCGTGAACAAGGAGCTCCTGCGCATCGCGCGCGAGCTGCGGCTGCCGCTGGTCGCCACCAACGACGCCCACTACCTGCACGCGCACGACCACGCGCCGCACGAGGCGCTGCTCTGCATCGGCACCGGCACGACGCTCGACGACCCCGCGCGCTTCCGCTTCGACGGCAAGGGCTTCTACGTGAAGTCTGCCGCCGAGATGGCGGAGCTCTTCCACGACCTGCCGGAAGCGCTGGCGAGCACGGTCGAGATCGCCGAGCGCTGCACGCTCGAGCTCGAGGGCGGCGTCTACCACATGCCCGAGTTCCAGGTCCCGGCGCACACCACGCGCGAGGCGGTGCTGCGCGACGCGGCCTGGGCCGGGCTGCGCGAGCGGCTGCGGCTCGCGCCCGACGAGCCCGCCGAGCAGGCGCCCGCGCTCTACCGCGAACGGCTGCAGATGGAGCTCGACACCATCTGCAAGATGGGCTTCGCGGGCTACTTCCTGATCGTCGCCGACTTCATCGCCCACGCGCGCAACCACGGCATTCCCGTGGGGCCCGGCCGCGGCTCGTCGGCGGGGAGCCTGGTCACCTACTCGCTCGGGATCACCGGCCTGGATCCGCTCGAGTACGACATCCTGTTCGAGCGTTTCTTGAATCCCGAGCGGATCTCGATGCCCGACATCGACGTGGACTTCTGCATGCGCGGCCGCGACCAGGTGATCGAGTACGTGCGGCGCAAGTACGACGGCGCGGGGAACGACGAGAAGCGCGTCGCGCAGATCATCACCTTCGGCAAGCTGCAGGCGCGCGCGGCGATCCGCGACGTGGGCCGCGTGCTGGGGCTCTCGTTCGGCGACGTCGACCGGATCGCCAAGCTCGTGCCCGACGTGCTCGGCATCTCGCTGCAGGAGGCGATCGACGCCTCTCCCGACCTGGCCAAGGCGCGCGAGGATCCGCAGGTGCAGAAGCTGCTCGACACCGCGCTCGCGCTCGAAGGGCTGACGCGCCACGCCTCGACCCACGCCGCGGGCGTGGTGATTGGCAACCGGCCGCTGATCGAGCTGGTGCCGCTCTACCGCGACCCGAAGTCCGGCGAGGTGGTGACGCAGTTCGACATGAACATGGTCGAGCGCGTGGGCCTGGTGAAGTTCGACTTCCTCGGCCTGCGCACGCTCACCATCATCGCCGACGCGGAGCGGCTGGTGCGCGCGAACGGCTACCCGGAGTTCTCGGTGGCGCAGATCCCGATGGACGACAAGAAGACCTTCGAGCTGCTCTCGCGCGGCGACACCGAGGGCGTGTTCCAGATGGAGTCGGCGGGGATGACCGAGCTGGCCACCAAGCTCAAGCCGAAGGTGTTCCGCGAGATCATCCCGCTGATCGCGCTCTACCGCACCGGCCCGATCGAGTCGGGCGCGCTGCAGGAGTACGTCGACCGCAAGCTCGGCATGGCGCGGGTCGAGTACTTCCTGCCGCAGTTCGAGGCGATCACCAGGGAGACGCTCGGCGTCATCGTCTACCAGGATCAGGTGCTGCAGATCGCGAACCGCGTCTCCGGCTATTCGCTCGGCGAGGCCGACTTCCTGCGCCGCGCCATGGGCAAGAAGAAGCCCGAGGAGATGGAGAAGCAGCGCCAGCGCTTCATCACCGGCGCGGTCGAGCGCGGCTGCGACGCGAGAAAGGCGCAGGCCCTGTTCGAGATGATCGAGAAGTTCGCGGGCTACGCCTTCCCCAAGGCCCACTCGACCGCGTACGCGCTGATCACCTACCAGACCGCCTACCTGAAGGCGAACCACCCGCGCGAGTATCTCGCCGCGCTGCTCACGATCGAGTCCGGGAACCTGGAGAAGCTGGGCAAGTACATCGGCCACGCCCGCGACCGCGGCATCCCGGTGCTCGCGCCCGAGCTGAACTCGTCGGAGCAGGACTTCACCGTCGTGCCCGAGGGCATCCGCTTCGGCTTCGCCGGCGTGAAGAACGTGGGCACGGGCGCGATCGAGGCCATCCTCGAGCAGCGCGAAGCGGACGGGCCGTTCAAGAGCCTGCACGACTTCGCGCGCCGGATCGACTCGCGGCGCGTGAACCGGCGCGTGGTGGAGAGCCTGATCCGCTGCGGCGCCTTCGACTTCACCGAGGCGTCGCGCGCGTCGCTCTGGCAGGCGCTCGGCGGGACGCTCGAGCGCGCGCAGCGCGACCTGCGCGCGCGCGAGCTCGGCCAGGTGTCACTCTTCGGTGTCGAGGCCGAGAGCATCGATCCGGAGCTGCCCGAGGTGCCGGAGTGGAACGCCGCGGAGCTGCTCGGCTACGAGAAGGAGATGCTCGGCTTCTACCTCACCGGCCATCCGCTGCGCGAGCACGCGCGCCCGCTCGAGCTCTTCACCAGCTTCCGGCTCGACCGCGTGCCCGACGACCCGGGGCGCAGACGCGAGGTCTGGGTCGGCGGGCTGCTCGGCGGCCTGCGCGTCACCAACACGAAGAAGGGCGACCTGATGGCGCGCGCCGCCCTCGAAGACCTGGGCGGCACGCTCGACATCGTGTTCTTCCCGAAGACCTACGCGAAGTTCTCGGCTCTGCTCCAGGCGGACGCGCCGGTGCTGGTGAAGGGGAACGTTGCAGGCGAGCCGGAGCGCCCGGAGCTGCACGCCGAGGAGATCCTGAAGCTCGCCGACGCGTGGAACCAGCGCACCAGCCGGGTGGTGGTCGCGGTGCGCGAGGACGAGCTCGCCGGCGACCGGCTCGCCGAGCTGCGCCGCACGCTCGACCTCGTGCCGGGCTCGGTGCCGGTGAGCTTCGAGCTGGGGCTCGCGACCGGCGCAGCGGCGGTGTTCGACCTGCCGCGCCATCGCGTGCGGGTGTCCGAGTCGCTGGTGCGCGAGATCGACGGCATCTTCGGGCGGGGGGCGACGCGATGTCGGGTCGCGTGATCTTCTGGCTGTTCGCGGCCGCGCAGCTCGCGCTGCCGCTCGGCGCGCGCGCGCTCGAGCCGGTCAGCGTCTCGGTGCAGGGCGTGGTCTCGTCCGCCGAGGTCAGGGACGGCCCCCCGCGCGACGCCGCCTACCGCGCGGGCCTGGTCGCGGCCGTGCTCGAAGCCGCGCGGGGGATCCTGGGACCCGAGAAGTTCGCGGCCTCGGCCGACGCGCTGCGCGAGAAGGTGAAGCCCGAGGCCCAGCGCTTCGTGCTGACCTATCGCATCGACGGCCCGCTCGAGAAGCGCCACTCGCCGCTCGACCCCGCGGTCGAGGAGTACGCGCTCCCGATCACCGCGCGGATCGACACCACCCAGCTGCGGGCGCTCCTGGTGAAGGAGGGCTTCCTGCACGAGGCGGGCGACCGGCCGTCGCTGGCGTTGCGGGTGAAGCCGGTCGGGGCGCTCGCCGCGTCGCCGCCGACCGCGCCGCTCGCGCACCTGGAGGAAGGCCTGCGCAAGACGCTCACCGCCAAGGAGTTCGTGCTGGTCGACCCGGCGCTGCGCCCCGGCGTGGCCGGCGACTCGGCGAGCGCGCTCGAGCTCGCGCGCGCGGTGGGCGCGGACGTGGCGCTCGATCTCGAGGTCGACTGGCGCTCCGCTGCGCCCGGGGCGAGCACGGTCCCCGGCGGCGTCGCCGAGGTCCGCGCGCGCGCCCAGTGCACCGACGACGGCAGCGATCTCGCGGTCGCGCGCTTCGAGGCGGCGGGCTACCAGGCCGACCGCGACGCGGCGATCGCCCGCGCGCTCGAGGCGGTCGAGCCGCAGGTGGGCGAGAACCTGGCGCTGCAGCTGGAGCGGAACTGGCAGGCGATCGCCGCCACGGACCGCCCGGTCGAGCTGGGCCTGGACTCGGTCTCCAGCCTCGAGCAGGTGATGTCCGTCCGGCGCGTGCTGCTGCAGCAGCTCGGCGCGCGCACGGCCGAGCTCCGCGAGCTGCGGCCCCACGGTGCGACGCTCCAGGTGGTCTCGCCGCTCGGCCCGGGGGCGCTCCAGGAGAAGCTGGCGAGCGTCCGTTTCGACGGCTTTGCGCTCAGCCCGGAAGAGGCCGGTGCGGGCCGCGCGCGGCTGCGGGTCGAGACCCATCCCGCGGCGCCCGAGAAGCTGGCTCCCGGGCCGGCGCCAAATTGACCGCACTTATATACTTGACAAACCCAGCTCCGTGCCAGATGATGTAGCGCATGGACCTGACCGCGCCCCAGTTCAATGACGAGGATGCCGCGCGCGCACACCTTGAAGCCGTTCGCTGGCCGAATGGCCCCGTGTGCCCGCACTGTCACGAGACGGAGCGCCGCTACGCGCTGAAGGGCACGGCGCATCGTCGCGGCCTCTGGAAGTGCGGCGCCTGCCGCAAGCAGTACAGCGTCACCGTCGGCACGGTGTTCGAGCGCAGCAAGATCCCGCTCCACAAGTGGCTGCTCGCCACGGCGCTGCTCTGCGCGAGCAAGAAGGGCATGTCGAGCCACCAGCTCCACCGGACGCTCGGTGTGACCTACAAGACCGCGTGGTTCATGTCTCACCGCATCCGCGAGGCGATGCGCGACCCGAAACCCGGCAAGCTCGGCGGCGACGGCGGCACGTTCGAGCTGGACGAGACCTATATCGGCGGCAAGAAGCGGCGCCCCCACCTCATGGCTGCGAGCACGAAGCGCCGCCCCGACGAGCCCAAGAAGCGCCGCAAGCGCTGGGGTGGTACCGCCGAAGACAAGGCCAAGGTGTTCGCGCTGGTCGATCGCGCCAGTGGCGAGGTCCGCTCGTTCCACGTCGCTGACATCACCGCCGACACGCTGCGCCCGATCATCTGGGAGAACATCGGCCCGCGCGCGTCGATCCACACCGACGAGGCCGCGCACTTCAACCGCCGCACCCTCGGCCGCTACCGCCGTCACGAGTCTGTGAACCATAGCCAGGGCGAGTACGTCCGGGACAACGTGACCACGAACCAGATCGAGGGGTACTTCTCGATCCTGAAGCGCGGGATCTACGGCATCTACCAGCACGTGATCCGCGAGCACCTGTCGCGCTACTTGGGCGAGTTCGACTTCCGCTACAGCAATCGCGAGGCGGAGGATGCAGTGCGCGCCGATGCGGCCCTCCGTGGGATCGGTGGAAAGCGCCTGTTATATCGTCCAGCTCTCCAAGGCAAAGCGCGGTAAAGCGCGCAGGAAGCGGTTACGATGAAAACCACGAAGAGCACCCAGGATGCGGCCGGGGCGTACCGGAATCGCGCAGAGCCTGGGTGTGCTCCGTGGCGTTCTGGTGGTGGCGCCCTGGCCGGCGGCCATAGCCACCGGAAGCGGCAAATCCCCATTTCTGACGGTCCTATTGCGAGGCCGCCCGGTGGGGATTACCCTGCCTTTTACTACGAAGGGAGGGGCTGTCCCGAAGGGGCCAGTCTCTACATTCAAAGAGCCGCCGGTCGCCCCCCACGAAGAGGGCAGCTGGCGGCTCTTCCTATTTCATTCTGGGTCCGAGCAGCACATTTCCTTCGCGATCCTCGGAAATCATCTGGCGATCCCGTAGCCGCTTCAGCGAGGTATAGAAGTAGGTGCCCGCATCGCCGAGCTTCGAGATGGGCATGCCGCCCTCGACGAGCAGGTTCCGCAGCTCGGCCTTGGAGATCGGGCGTCCGACGCGGTGGAGAAGGGTCAGGATCGCATGCGTGACGGCGGTGTCGTCGGTGAAT
>Ga0318554_10000097_pt1 | contig 25767 bp, 27 predicted proteins | sample GRESIP082b2f22_FD_203687 | JGI IMG/M metagenome (GOLD analysis project Ga0318554, IMG submission 203687) | Tropical soil microbial communities from Luquillo Experimental Forest, Puerto Rico - GRE.SIPMG.082b2f22 | ecosystem: Environmental > Terrestrial > Soil > Tropical forest > Bulk soil... | reverse complement strand
CCCGGCCGGGGACGAACTGGTTCCCGGGCTCCTGGTGAACAGCGTGGACAGCGTGGGCGCGGGTGACGCGTTCGTGGCCGCGCTGGCGGCGGCGCTGGCGGCCGGGGTGCCGCCCGGCGCCGCGGTGCGGGCGGCGTGCGCGGCCGGGGCCACGGCCACCACCCGACGCGGCACCCAGGACGCGCTGCCGCGCCCGCGGGACATTCTCGCGGCCACCGGCGTCACCTGGCCGGTCACCGCCTGACCTGATTTTCCGGCGGGGATGGACCGGGGGCAGGCGGCCACGAGCCCTCCGGTACCTTCACCGGCGCGCCGGCCTGCAGGCCGCTAGCCGTCCCGGGCGGGCTCGCCGTGGCTGGCGTTGGCCCGGCCGCGGCCCCAGTACGCCTTCGGTGACATCTGGTCCTGGCCAAGGCCGCGCTCCGCGAGGATGTCCCGCAGCCGGGACACCACCTTCGCCTCCCCGAAGATGTAGGCGTGGCCGCGCCCGGGCGGCAGCTCAACCTCGGCCGCCTCGGCCGCGAGCGCGGCCGGGTCGCCGGCGGGAGCGCCGAGCCGGTGCAGCCAGGAGATGCGGGTGGCCGCGGCCGAGGACAGCTCCTGCTCGTCCTGCTCCTCGGGGATCTCCAGGACCAGCGTGGCCAGGCTTCCGGCGGGCAGGGCCTCGGTCATCACGAACGTGGCGGGCAGGGCCGACTCGTCGGCCAGGAACAGGTGCCAGTCCGCCTCGGCCGAAATGGTGATCTTCCCGCGCGGCCCGATGCCCTCGATCTTGTCGCCGGGCTGGGCCGACCGTACCCAGCGCTCGCCCGGGCCGTCACCGTGCAGCACGATGTCGAGGGTGAGCATCCGGGCCGCGGCATCGAGCTCGCGGATGGTGTAGCGCCGCCGCACCGGCCGGTTGCCCTCGGCGGCCACCAGCAGCATCACGTCCTGCCCGGGCAGGTAGCCGAAGCCGTCGAGCCCGGGGGCCGTCAGCCTGAGCCGCTGCATGTGCGGGGTCAGCCGGGCCGACTCGGCGACCCTGAAGTCCAGCCGGGTCGTACTCGCCAGTGGCCCGGACAGCTGCGCGAACGGGTCGTCCAGCGCCGCCAGGGTCGATTCGGGCAGTGCGTCCGCCATGAACGGCCAGCCTTTCGCTCGTCGTCGGTGTTCCGGAGTCCAGCAGCGCCGCCTGCCAGCCCACCGGTCGGGATGGCTGGCCGTCTCCGCGACATCGTCAACGCCCGGCGGACGCGCCTGCTTCCCAGCCCATGGTGTAGGCGTGGCCCGCCGGGGCAGGCCCTACCGCGTAGCGCAGGCCTGGCCGGCAGATTGGAGTCGTGTACGTGGCTGAAGCGGAAAGGGCGGCCGCGCGCGGCCCGGCCAGTCCGACGGCCCAGGCAGCCGTCGCCCACCGGCCGCCGGACGGTCCAGGCGCCCGCCTGACCGGCGGGCTGCTGCACGACTGGCAGCGGCGCAGCCACGACGTGTGCCTGCCGCTGGCGCTGCGGCAGATGGAGGCGGCGGGCAACCTCGGCAACCTCCGCCTGGCCATCGCCGGCATCAGCCAGGGCTACCGGGGCCCGGTGTTCATGGACTCCGACGTCTACAAGACGCTCGAGGCCATCGGCTGGGAACTGGGCCGCGCGCCGTCGCCGGCGCTGGCCGGCTTCGCCGCGAAGGCCACCACGCTGCTGGAGAAGGCGCAGCAGCCCGACGGGTACCTGAACTCCTACATCCAGGTAAGCGGGGAACCGCGGTACCGCCGGCTCTCGTCGAGCCACGAGATGTACTGCGCGGGCCATCTCATCCAGGCGGCGATCGCGCACGCGCGGGCCGGCGGCGCCGTCCGGCTGCTCGGCGTAGCCCGGCGCTTCGCCGACCACCTGGTCGACGCGTTCGCGGGCCAGGAAGCGGGCATCGACGGCCACCCGGAGATCGAGACCGCCCTGGTGGAGCTCTACCGGCAGACCGGGCACGAGCCCTACCTGAGCCTGGCCAGCCAGTTCGTCGACCAGCGCGGCCGGGGGCTGATCGGCGACTGCGGCCTGGGCCTGCGTTACCTGCAAGACGCCGAGCCGGTCCGGGAGTCGGCGGCCCTGGCGGGGCACGCGGTCCGGGCGCTCTACCTGGAGGCGGGAGTCGTCGACGTCGCCGTCGAGAGGGGCGATGACGAGCTGCTGGCCTCGTCGGTGACCCGCTGGAACGACATGGTCGCCAGTAAGACCGCCCTGACCGGAGGCGTCGGCTCCCGGCATTCGGGCGAATCATTCGGCGACGCGTTCGAGCTCCCGCCGGACCGCGCCTACAACGAGACCTGCGCCGCGATCGCGAGCATCCAGTGGAGCTGGCGGCTGCTCCTGGCCACCGGCGAGAGCAGGTACGCCGACCTCATCGAGCGGGTGCTGCACAACGCCGTCGGCGCCGCGATATCCGCGGACGGGCGGCGGTTCTTCTACGTGAACCCGCTGCAGCGCCGTGACGATCACTTCGAGGAGGACGACCCGGGGCGGCGCCAGGAGTGGTTCTCCTGCGCCTGCTGCCCGCCGAACATCATGCGCCTGATGGCCTCGCTGGGGCACTATCTCGCGACCACCGCGGGTGACGTGCTCTACGTGCACCAGTTCGCCGGCGCGACCGTCGATGCGAACCTGGCGGGCGGGACCCTCCGGGTCACCATGAGGACCGGCTATCCATGGTCGGGAACGGTGAACCTGGAGGTGCGCAGCGCCCCCGCCGACGCCTGCGGGCTCGGGGTGCGCGTTCCCGGATGGTGCCGCGACGCCCGCTTCAGCGTCAACGGCCGCCCGGCGGCACCCGATCCCGCCCACCGCGGCTACCTCATCGTCCGGCGGCCATGGATGCCGGGCGACGTGCTGCGCTGCGACCTGAACGTGACCCCCCGGCTGACCTACCCGGGCCGGCGCATCGACGCGCTGCGCGGATCGGCCGCGGTGGAGCGCGGCCCTCTCGTGTACTGCTTCGAGCAGGCTGACCAGCCGGGCGGCGCGAGCGTCGAGGATCTCGCGCTCCGTCCCGGCGATCTCGCCGAGCAGGTCACCGAGCTGCCGGGTGCGGGCCGCACGGTGACGGTCCGGGCGCGCGCCGTGCACCTAGAGCCGGCCCGTGGTAGCGGCCTGCCCTACGGCCCGCCGCCAGACCCGGCCGGGTCCGGCGGCCCCGCCACGGCGGTGGCCATCCCTTACTTCCAGTGGGACAACCGCGACGGCCGCGCCATGCGGGTGTGGATGCCCTGGGCCGGGGCCACGGCCAGCACGCTCGAGGGCTGAGCCGGCGCGCACATGACGACGCCCCCGGAGCGGGGAGCTCACGAGGGCGTGCCAGGCGCCGGTGCGCGGTCGCCTCTCGGCGAGTGGCACAACGCGGCTCCAGCCAGACGGTATTCCGCGAAGGCAGTAGATGCGGCCCGGGGGACACAGCACACCAGCGATGACTAGGAACAGCGGAGCGGGCCGGGCTATTCCGCGGCCTGCGGGCGGCATACTGAAGCCATCGGGCCCGGAGGATCCAGGTCCCGGAAGCGGAGGCGGCTGGCGATGGCTCGGGAGACCTCGCTCATCGGCAGCATCGGGGTGCTCAGCGTGGCTACCCGCGGGGCGGCCGGCCCCGGGGAAGTGATGGTCAAGATAAGGGGCGGCTCCGAGGCGTATATCGCGTGGTCGCCCACACCGCTGCCCAGGGGCGCGACCGTTCTGGTCATCGAGTCCCGCGGCACCAGGACGGTGGACGTCAGCGAGTGGGACGACCCGCTGGCCGCGCTCCCGGGCTGACCCGTGCGCGCTGACCCATTTGCGCAGTAAGGCGGATAAGGTAGGCAATGACGGTCCCCGGGACCGCCCGGGGGATTTCCAACAGGAGATGAGAAATGCTCGGGTACCGTGTTCCCGCGCCCGATCAGGCGATGCTGATCTCTGGGGGCAGGTTCGGGCGCAACGGCGCGCCCTTCAAGGTCGTCACCGGCCACGGCGCATTCGTTCCGCCGTTCTTCCGCAAGACCAACTTCCTGTCGCTGTCCATGTGCGAGGCCGAGGTGGCCGAGACGTGCGTGACCAGGCAGGGCATCTCGCTGAACGTCCGGGCCGTGATCGCGTTCAAGGTCGGCAACGACGAGGAAAGCATCGTCAACGCCGGGCAGCGATTCCTGTCCGACCAGGACCAGATGTCGACGTTGACCGGGCGGATCTTCGCCGGTCACCTGCGCTCGATCATCGGCTCGATGACCGTCGAGGAGATCGTCACCGAGCGGCAGAAGCTGGCCACTGAGGTGCTGGACGGCTCCAAGGCCGAGATGGCCAAGATCGGCCTCACCGTGGACTCGCTGCAGATCCAGTCCATCGACGACATGAACAGCGGCTACATCGACGCGATGGCCGCGCCGCACAACGCCGCCATCCAGCGGCAGGCCCAGATCGCGCAGGCCCAGGCGAACCAGGCCGCGGCCGAGGCGCAGCAGGAGTCGCAGCGCAAGCAGGCCGAGTACGCCCGGCAGACGTCGATCGTCCAGGCGCAGTACAAGGCCGAGGTCGACAAGGCGCAGGCCGAGGCCTCCCAGGCCGGGCCGCTGGCCGAGGCCCAGGCGCAGATGAACGTCATCGAGGCCCAGTCCAACCTGGCCCAGCGCCAGGCCGAGCTGCGCCAGCGGCAGCTGGTCGCCGAGGTGGTCAAGCCGGCCGAGGCCGAGGCGGAGAAGGTGCGCATCCTGGCCCAGGCGGACGCGCAGCGGGTCCGGTTCCAGGCCGAGGCGGCGGCCTCGCACAACCGGATCGCCCTGGACCGGATGCTGATCGACCAGCTGCCGCAGATCGTGAAGGAAGCGGCGGGCGGCCTGGCGGGCGCCAACATCAACGTCCTGAACGGCGCGGATGGCCTCGGCGAGATCGCGGCCGGGCTGGTGGGCCAGGGCCTGACGATCCTCGAGTCGGTGAAGAAGAACCTGTCCGCGACCCCGGACGAGCCCGTCAGCGCCTACGACGCCATCGCTCCCGCGCCGGACGGCGCGGTCGGCGACCGCAGCGCCGCCAACAGCTCACCGAACTCCGGGACGTGAGCTAAGCAGGAGGCCATCGCCACAGCCCGCCGAGGATAAACCACGGGACGGCGGCCAGCCCGGCCAGCGCCCAGGCCAGGCCGAAGCGCTGGGCCAGGAGCCCGACCGCGAGCGGGCCCGCGGCGCCGAGCAGGCCCGCGGCGCTCGACAGCGACACCGCGATCCCGCTGGCGTCCGGCAGGCTGCCGTACAGCCGCGCCTGGAGCAACGGGTACCACGGCGCGGTCGCGACGCTCAGGGCGCCGAGCAGCAGCAGCTTGAGCCCGGTCCCCGGCACGAGCAGGAACCCCGGGTAGGTCACCGCGGCCGCGGCCGCGCTGACCCGCAGCAGGCTCAGCCCGCGGACCCGGCGCAGCGCCCAGACGACCGCGGCGTCCCCGGCCAGGCCGGCGCCCAGGCGGATCGCCACGCCGAGCGCGGCCTGACCCGGCGTGGCGTGCACCACATCCACCAGGTACACGGCCACGAACCCGGTCAGGACGTCCAGCAGCAGGTCGCAGACCTGGAGCAGGACGAGGCAGCGCGCCACCCCGGGACGCCGTAGCGCGGACAGCACCCGGCGCACCGCGGCCGCCGCGCCCGACCGGGCCGGGTGCCCGTCATCCGGATCCGGTCGTGGCGGGTTGCGGGCCACGCCCAGCCAGGCCACCGCCGCGGCTAGGGCGAGCACGCCGAACGCCGACCGCCAGCCGGCCCCGGCCGCGAGCACGGCGATCAGCACGAACGGCCCGGCCACCGAGCCCGCCGAGCCCGCCAGCTCCCAGCGCGCCATGTGCTGCTCGCGCCGCCCGGGATCGGCGTCCATCAGCCCGGACTGGGTCAGGCTGACGAACGCCCCGGAAGCCGGGAAGAAGATCACGAACGCGGCCAGCAGGCCGGCGAACGAGCGGGCCGCGGCGGCGGCCACCAGCGTGAGGACGAACACCGCCCCGCCGGCCAGGACGGCCAGCCGCCGGCGGCGGCCGTGCCCGGCCATGACCCCCAGCGGCAGCTCGAGCAGGCTGCCCAGCAGCAGCGGCACCGACACCAGCAGGCCGATCTGGCCATAGCTCAGGGCCAGGCTCTGGCGGATCAGCGGCAGCGCCGCGCTCTTGGTGCCGTCGACCAGCTCGTCCACCAGTTCCACCGCGAGGGCCGCGGCGAGCACCGCCACGGCGGCCCGGTCCGGCCGGGACTTACGTCAAAGGAAGGCCATAACGGGACGGTAGCAGCCCGGCGTGGCCTCGCCGAACGAATATCGCCGGGCCAGGAGACCGGGCACAAGCGCAGCCGGGGCGCGGGGAGCGGCTCAGGCCCCGCGCAGTCCGCGGCGCACGTAGAGCGCGTCACCCCTGCCGTCGGTCCGCAACCGGGCGAAGTTGTGGCGGAAATAGGCCTCCAGCGCGGGCGTCCAGGCGATCCGCCGCAGGTTGTAGCCGCCGGACAGCCAGACGTACTGAGCATGATCGAACGCGTACCGCATGACCGCCGCCACCGCGGAGACCCGGCCCGCGCCGACGGTCGCGTCCCGTCCCGGGCTGAGGGCGTAGTCGACCGCCAGGGGGTCGATCATCTGCGAGCAGCCGGGCACGGTGGAGTAGAACCGGTTGGCGGCGATCGTGAAGGACGCCTGGTCGGTCAGCACGCACGCCCCGGGCGGGATCGTCCGCCGGACCGCGGCGACGGCCCGGGAGGGGACCCTGGGCGTGGTGGCGGACTCCGTCTTGCCCTGGATGACCGCGAACACCACGATCACCAGGCCGGCCAGGCCCGCGGCGACCCACGGCATCCAGCGTCGGGCCTCAGGCCGGCCCGCGGGCGACCGGACCGCGTCCAGCAGCCGGGACGCGGACAGAGCTATCGCCATGGCCACGAACGGCTCCAGGAACCCGGGGAAGTGGAAGAAGAAGCCCGGCGGCACCATGAACGCGATCACGATCAAGGCGGCGGTCACCACCGCGAACCAGTCCAGCGGCGGCGGCGGGCGGCGCGTGATCACCCAGGCGGCGGCCACGGCCGCGGCCACGAAGCCGACCACGGCCAGCGGGACCAGCAACAGGATCAGGTGCCCCGGGTTCACCAGGTAAATGAGCCCGCTCATCTGCTGCAGCCGGACCCAGTCCGGCACCCAGATCTGCCCGTGCCTGACCAGCTGGGCGACGAACACGCTCTGGTAGAAGCCGCGCGGGGACGGGATCACGAACGGCAGGACCGGAACCAGGAAACCGGCGGCCAGCCCGCCCGCGTAGATCGCCGCCGTCCTGGGCCGGGGCAGGGCGAGCGCCGCCACCACCAGCACCGGGACGATCGCCCAGGACTCGACGGCGCCCGCGAACCCGAACACCACCCCGCCCCAGAACAGGCGCCTGCTGTCGGCGGCCAGCCGGTCACCGTCGAACACCACGAGCGCGCCGGCCAGGCAGAACAGCGCGGTCCACGGCTCGATGAAGACCGTGCGGGCGTCCCCCACGCTGGCGGGGAAGACCGCGAGCAGCCCGCAGGTCACGGTCACCGCCAGCAGCCCGCGATGGCGTACCAGCAGGCCGCCCAGGACCACGGCGGCCGTGCTGGCCAGCAGGGTCAGGATCCGGGCGATAGCCATGCCCCGGGCGGTGCCGATCACCTTGGCCGCCAGCGCGGCGGGAGTCAGCAGCAGGGTGAGTCCCGGCGGCTGCGCGAACACGAAGTCGCGGTACGGCAGTGCGCCCTGCGCCAGGCGCAGCGCGCTGGCGAAATAAACGCCGTCGTCGTACCAGGCGACGCCGAGCAGCACGCCGGGCCGCGTGATCTGGTAGACCCGCAGGCCCAGGGCCAGCAGCGTGGCCGTGACGATGACGGCGCCGACCGGCGTGCGGGGGAAGATGCGCAGCTCCGGGCGGGCCGACGGGGCGTCCTTCGGCGACCCGGCCGCCGACGACACCTTGGCTGCGCTCACCGGTGGCCAACCTCCGCAGGCTTCGGGCCGGGGCCGCTCCGGATCAAGGTCATGCGGGGGACGCCAAGGCGTCCCCCGCATGACCAGTTCCAGGCGCCACCCTACCGGAGCCCCGCCAACCCCATGAGGCGCGGTAGCACCGATACACCCGTGTCCTTACGGCTGCGGCACGGTGGTGAGCTTGTCCGGGTTGCGCGCAGCTCGTCGGCGGTCACCGCCGGGCCGCCTCGGGCCGCGAAGCCTCCCCTCGCACGGCCTCCACCTGCACCGCCTCCCGTTGCGTGGCCTCGAGCCACGCGGCGAAGCCCGTCGTGCCGCTGACGTCGGGGCGCCCGGTGGTCAGCGCCCCGGCCCGCAGCGCCCGGCCGAGCCGGCCCGGCAGCGGAACACCGAGCAGGAGCGCGCGCCGCCCGGTCACCGACCGCCAGGTGCGGGCCAGGTCGCGCGCGTCGGCGATCTCGGGCCCGGCGACCTCGAGGCGGTCCAGGTGCGCAGGGCCCTCGGCGACATCCGCCACCGCCCGGGCGACCTCGGCGCACGCTACGGGCTGCAACGCCGCCCGGGGGACCGGCAGCACCCGCCAGCGGGCCGCGGGCGCCAGCGTCGCCGCGACCAGCTCGTGGAACTGCGTGGCGCGCACCAGGCTCCAGGGCACCGGCCCGCGCTCCACCACCCGTTCCTGATCCAGCTTGGCCCGGAAGTAGCCCATCGGCACCTGGTCGCAGCCGACGATCGACACGCAGACATGATGGCGCACCCCGGCGGCCTGCCCGGCGGCCAGCAGCCGGCGGGAGCCCTCGACGAGCGTGCGTGCCGCGTGCTTCGACGCGTCATTGGACGCGTCGATGACGACGTCGCAGCCGGCCAGGGCGGCCGCGAGCCCGTCTCCGGTCGTCAGGTCGACCCGGTAGTCCGGGGAGCGGCGGCTGAGCACCCGCACGTCGTGCCCGCGCGAGCGTAGTTCCTCGGTGACGCGGCGGCCCAGCGTCCCGGTTCCGCCGGCCACGGCGATGGTCAGGTTATTGTCTCGCATACCCCGGTGACGACGCAGCCGCGAGATCTGTGACAGGACCGGGCTTTCTCCCGGGAGGAGATGCCGACGCCAGCGCGGGCCGTCATGCTGGGCGTAGCAGCACCAGGAGCGGGAACCACTGGAGGTCGCGGGCAGGTCGGCAGGCACAGGAGGTGTGCGCGGGCATGACGCTGATCTACCTGGTGCAGCACGGCGAGAAGGAGCCGGGTCCGGGTGACCCTGGGCTGACGGCTGCCGGGCGCGAGCAGGCGGGCCGTACCGCGCGGTGGCTGCACGGCTTCGGCCTGAGGGCGGTGTACGGCAGCCCGCAGCGGCGCGGCTGGGAGACCGCGGAGATCATCGCCTCGGTATGCGGCCTGGGCGCGCGGCGGGACGTCCGGCTGCGCGAGCGCATGAGCTGGGATGACGGCCAGGCCCAGGAGGAATTCACGGCCGAGTGGGCCCGCTCGGTCCGGGAGCGGGACTACGTGCCCAGCGGCGGGGATTCCTCGCGCCGGGCCGGCGAGCGGCTGCGCGCGTTCCTGCTCGACGTGGCCGCCGAGCCCGGCCCGGTGGCCGCGGTCACCGACGGCGGGGTCACCGTCGACCTGCTCCGCACGCTGCTCGGCGAGGGCGTCCTGCCCCGCGGGTTACTCCACGACGGCGTCCCGTCCTGCGCCGTCACCACGGTGCACAACCTGGACGTCATCGAGATCGCCTCCGTGGCCCACCTCTGGGGACCGTTATAGCCGGGGCCGGTGGTCAGCGGGCGGTGACCCGACGCCGCCTGCGCGGCGGACTCGCCGGGGCCGCCGTGGTCGGGGCGAGCGGCAGCCGGGATGGCGGCTTGATCTCAGCCAGCCGGAGGTACGTCACCAGCCGCTGCCCGCCCCGGGCGGCCAGGGCGGCCAGCACCTGCTGCAGGTCGGCGACGTCGCGGGCCACCACGGTGAGCAGGTAGTCCATCTCGCCCGCGACGTTGTCCGCCGCGATGACCTGGGGCAGCGCCCGGATCAGGTCGTCGAAGACCCGGCTGGAGTGCGGGTCATGACGTGCGAGCGTGGCCGTCACGTACAACTGCAGCGGAAACCCGGCGGCCTCGGGGTCGAGCTGGGCGCTGATGATGCGGATGACCCCCGACTCCTTCAGCCAGCGGACCCGGTGCAGCGTGGCCGCGGGGGACAAGCCGACGAGACGCGCAAGCTCGACGTTCGTGCAGTCCGCATCCTCCTGCAGAGCGGTGAGCAGCTTAACGTCAACTTCGTCAAGTTCAACAGCCATCTTGCGATATATCGTTGCGCATAAGTGCGCTAATGGCAAATTCCGCGCCATCCGACGGCGAGCATGGAGGCATGAACACCAACCGCCGCCGCGCCATCGCCGCGCTCACCGCCGCCGGCCTGCTCTGGGGCACGACCGTGCCGCTGTCCAAGCTGGCCCTGGAGTGGCTGCCGCCCGGCTGGCTCGCCTTCGCGCGCTTCGGCCTGGCCGCCGCGATCCTCGTCGCCGTCGCCTGGCCCCGCGGGGTGCGCGCCGCCTGCACCCCCGCCGTGCTGGCGTCCGGCGCGTTCGGGTACGGCGGGTCGGTCGTGGTGCAGAACGCCGGCATCACCCGCACCAGCGTCACCCATGCGGCGCTGCTGATCGGTACCGTGCCGGTGATGGTCGCGGTCGTCGCGGCGCTCTGGCGGCGCACCGTGGCCCGCCCGGTGGCCTGGGCCGGGTTCGCGCTGTCGCTGGCCGGAGTCGGCCTGGTCACCGGCGGGCGGGGCGGCGGCGCCACGGCGCTCGGCGATGGCCTGGTGCTCGCGTCGCTGCTGCTGTCCGCCGTGTTCACCGTGGCCCAGGAGCGCCTGCTGCGCGGCCGTGACCCGGTCGCGGTCACCGCGGTGCAGTTCCTGGGCGCCGCCCTGGCGGCGCTGCCGTTCGCGGCGGTCACCGAGGGCGTGCCCGCCGCCCCCCACCACTGGGGCGCGGTCCTGGCGGCCGCGGCGCTCGCGGTCGGCGGCACGGTGCTGCCGTTCACGCTCTTCGCCTACGGGCAGAGCCGGATATCCGCCGAGGTGGCCGGCGCCTTCTACAACATCGAGCCGCTCGTCGGCGCCGTGGCGGGCATCGTCCTGTTCGGCGACCCGGCCGGGCCGGCCCAGGCCGCCGGCGGGGCGGCCATCATCGCCGGCATCGCGCTGAGCAGCCTGCCCTTGCTGGGCGCGCGCGCCGGCACAGCCGCCAGCGGCTCGTCCGGCCCTGACGCGGGCGGCCCTCGGCCAGCCGGTACCGCGATCCAGGCGACGACGCGGCCGGCGTCGGCGTCGCCGGGCTCATGCCCGCCCGGGTACTCGTGCCCCTCCGCGGTCGGCGCGTGGGCCTGGAGCCAGTCGGCGTGGGCACGGGGGACGCGCCTTTCGCGCCCGCCCAACCAGACGCTCGCCGGCCCGGTGATGCGGCCCAGGTCGAAGCCCCGGGGACGGACCAGGGCGAGGTCGTCATCGATCCACCCGTCCAGGCGGCCGAGGCACATCGTGCGTGTCCGCGCCATCCGTCCCGCGTCGGCGGCCTCCGCCCGGGCCGTGCCACGATCCTGAGATGGAAGCCCGCCGCCCGCCCGCGGCCATCCTGCGCGAGGCCGGCCTGGCCGTCCTCCCCGGGCAGATCCGCCCGAGGGAGGGTCGGGCCTGGCTGGTGGACTGGCGCGGGACGCCCGGCGTGCTGCGGCGGATGCCCGCGCCGTCGCCCCGGCCACTCGCCGACGACGTGGTCTGGCGGCACGCCTTCCTGGCCGGCCTGGCCAGGCTCGGCTTCCCCGCGCCGCGGCCGCTTCCCTGCTTCGACGGCAGGTCATGGACGGCCGGGCGCGGAATGCTCTGGGAGCTGGTCTCCTTCCGGCCCGGCCACGCCGTGCGCTGGGCCGACGAGCCGCCCCTGGAGGAGATCGGCGCCCTGCTGGCCCGCTACCACGCCGCCGCGCGCCGCGTGCCGATGGCCAGCCAGCGCCCGGGCGCCCTCCCGCTGGCCGACGTGCCCGACGTGTTGCTGTCGCCGCAACTGGAAGCTGCTCACGTCGGCCCGGGCCAGGCGGCCGCCATCCGCGGCCAGGCCGAGCGGCTGGCCCGCGGCCTGGCCGACATCGGCCACCTGACCGGCGAGCGCGTCGTTATCCACGGCGACTTCACCAACGACAACGTCATCGCGGCCGGGACGCCGGCCCAGGTCGCGGGCGTCATCGACTTCGCGCTAGCCCACGCCGAGACCCCGCTGGCCGACATCGGGTACGGCCTGTGGCGCAGTGGCCGCCCCCGCCCGGACGCCGACTGCCTGGACCTGTCGCGGGTCCAGCGCTTCGTCGCGGGCTACGCCGACACCGCCCGGCTTTCCGCCGACCAGGCCCGCGCGGTCACCGTCTACCTGCACGGCCGCGGGCTTCAGATGATCGCCAAGCGGGTTCGGGCCGGCCGGGCCGAGATCGGCATGCTGGCCCAGATCCAGTGGACCAGCGAGCAAGCGGACGCGGTCGGCGAGGCGCTCGCGGCGGCCGTGTCCTGACGGTCCACCGCCTCCGCAGAAGGGCTCAGCCGGGGCGCTGGCGCCATTCGCTGGCCAGAAGGCCGTACACGACCTCGTCGCGGCGCCCGTCCGGGAAGGCGAGCCCCTGCCGCAGCAGCCCTTCCTCGACGAAACCCAGCCGGCGGGCCAGGGCACGGCTGCGCTCGTTCGCGAGCTCGGTGTGCAGCGAGACCCGCTCGATGCCCAGCGCGCCAAAGCCGTGATCGAGTACCGCGGCCACGGCCCTCGACGCCAGCCCCCGGCCCTCGTGATCGCCGTCGAGCCAGTAGCCGATCTCCCCGCTGCGCGAGTAGGGGGTGATGTGCAGGCTCACCGCCCCGGCCAGGCGCCACGGGCCGTCCCGGCGGACCGCGATCGCCACCGGTAGTTCCAGGCCCGCCAGCCAGTTCCGCGCGTCGGCCTCCAGGAACGAGCGCGTCTCCGCCAGCACCGGTGCCGCGATGGCCCACGCCTCCCACCGGGCCAGCCGCGCCCGGTTGGCGACGAGCAGGGCGTGGTAGGCGTCGGTGATCAAGGGCGTCCTCGGCACGAGGATCTCCCCGCTGGACAGCGGGAAGCTGAACATCGGCGGCGGGATCGTGGTCACCTGTCTGCCTCCTGCGCTGCGGTCGGCCGCCTGGCCACAGCCGCCGAGCCGCCGGGCGCCTCGTTGACCCTGATGCTCGCTTCGAGCACGGTGCGCAGCGACTCGGCCTGTCCCGCGCCCGGCCCGCGACCCTGGCCCGGGTAACGGCATCCGCACGCCCCCAGCGTGTCACGCTGGCCGGTATGGTGTCAGCGCCGTCCCGGGCCTAGGGTTGTTCACCTGTTGTTCACCCAATCGGGGTGAGGCGATCGTGACATGGCCGGGCGACCCTGAGTTAGTGAGGCGTCGCGGGTGCGCCAGAGCCGACGGCGGCCGCTGCCCGGTGCCCGCGGGAATCGGAAGAGGTGGCAGATGACGAGCCAGCAGAGCGGGCAGGCCCCACCGCCCGGGCCCGACGGGCAGGACACCGTCCGGCATGCCACCGTGGCGTTGCGGTCTCTCGGCCTGCCGAACGCGATAGCCGGGGAGTTCGACTTCTGGGATGGCCAATACGAGGCGCGCCGGCTGTTCTCCGAACTACTGGGCACGTTCTTCCTGGTGCTGGTGGCGGTGGGCGGCGGCATGGTCTCCGCCCGGTTCGGCGGCAACGCGGTCCCCTACACCGCCAAGGTGGTGGCGCCGGCGCTGATGGTAGCCGCGATCATCCTGTTCATGGGTACCGTCAGCGGCGCGCACCTGAATCCGGCGGTGAGCTTCGCGTTCGCGCTGCGCGGCGACTTCCCGTGGAGGCGCGTGCCCGCGTACGTCGTGGCCCAGTTCGCGGGGGCCATCCTGGCCACGCTGCTGCTGTGGGGGCTGATCGGCAAGCAGGGCAGCGCGGGCCTGACCCTGCCCGGCCCCGGCATCTCCACGACCACCGCGATGCTGTGGGAGCTGGTGCTGACCACCGGGCTAGTCAGCGTGATCCTGGGCACCGCGTCGGGGGCGCAGGCGATCGGGTCGCTGGCCGCCGTCGGCGTGGGAGGCTACATCGCGCTGGCCGGGCTGTGGGGGTCGCCGGTCAGCGGGGCGTCGATGAACCCGGCGCGCTCGCTGGGACCCGCCCTGGTGCTCGGCAACTGGACCTCGTGGTGGGCCTATCTGGCCGGGCCGGTGGCCGGCGCGGCCATCGCCGTGGGCTTCGCCTTCGTGCTGCGCGGCCGCGGCGGCCGGCGCAGCGGGGTGGCGGCGGCGCAGGGCACGCTCGGCGTGGACTGGCAGCCGGGACAGCAAAAGTCCTGAGCCCGGCCCGGTCGCGGCCGGCCGGGCCGGTCAGTTGGCGCTGGCGTCGTGTTCCGGCCGGCGCGGGCGGGGGATCGCCCGCCGCTTGCGGTGCTGGGCGAGGTGCTTCTCGTAGGCGGCGATGCCGAGCGCGATCGGATAGGGCCCACGGATCCGCTGCAACTCGGGCGAGACCTCGCCGTAATCAAGATCGGGATGGTCGCCGCAGTCGCAGCAGATGATCTCGAACGCGTCGGTGTAGCCGCCTTCCGCCTGGCCCGCCACGATGCGGGTCGGCTGGCGCCGCAGGACCACCGTCCAGTCCTGCCCGGGTTCCACGCGAGTCTTCATTTCTGCCTCTCACGGGACGAATCCCCCCGGACCTTCCAGCATGCGCCGACCTCGGCGGTGGCGTCCAGGGGCCTTGGTCCCGAACGAAGCTCCCATTACCGGCCAAACCGCCACGAACGCCGATCTCAGGCGGCCGCCCAGGCGATGGCCTCGTCACGTTGCGCGAGCCGGAAGGTCCGGACCTCGCCGGGCGTCATCCAGCCGAACAGCGTGGTCATCTGGGTCATCCAGTCAATGTCGGTGACCAGGGCGATGCGCTTCCACGCCCGAAGGTGCTCGACGCCCACCTTGAGGTCCTGCCACACGGCGCCGGGCGCCATCCCCCGGAACTCGGGGATGACGACCACGAACCTGACCTCGCCCGTGGCCGCGGCCCGCTCGAGAGCCGGGAGCACGACGTCGCGGTAGTCTTCGGCGTGCAGCATGCCGGTGGCCTCGAATCCGATGACCCCTGCGGGCATGCCGTCTAGTTCCTTGATCATCAGGTTGGCTCCTCGCCCGGTGCCCGGCGGCCGTCCCGGCCGGCGCCGGTTCCGTGCCCGTTGCGTAATGGTCGGCTTAAAGGTCACCTTACGGGCCGTGAAGCTAACGCGGGCCGGGAGATCACAGCGGGGTCGGTGGGACTGGCGTAACGAGCGCGACAAGAGGACGATGATGTACCTGCCCCCGTCCCGAAAGGAAGCCGTCATGCCCGACAGCGACACGCCTGTCATGGATACCCTCGCGCTGATGACCGCCGCCTCGCTGGAGAACAGCGACCTCCCCCCGCGCGAGTTCATGATCGCCCGTATCGCCGCGCTGGCCGCGGTGGACGCGCCCGCGGCGTCGTACGCGCTCAACGTCGGGCCGGCGGCGGACTCTGGCATCACCCTCGACGACGTCGAGGACATCCTCACCGCGGTGGCCCCCATCGTCGGCGCGCCTCGCGTGGTCGCGGCGGCGGCGGGCATCGCCCAGGGCCTGGGCCTGGTGATCGCCCTGGCCGAGGCCGAGCTCGAGGCCGAGCTCGCCGAGGCGGAGGCGGAGAGCGCCGAAGACGGCGAGGAGACGACCACGATGCCATGAAGCGGCCGGCCTTAAGCAGAGATGCGGCGGCGGGCGGGCCTGGCCGCGGCGGCTACCCGCTGCCCGTCCGCCTCCCCGTCGTCATGAGCCGACGTGATGTGAGGCCCGCCGCCGCAGGATCCAGGTCGCGATCACCAGGACGATGACCGTCCCGATCAGAGCGCTCAGCACGCCGCCCCAGTCGAAGATGTCGGTGTCGCCGATGCCGAGGCCCACCGTGAAGATCAGGTAGCCGACCAGGGCCCCGGCCAGGCCGAGCGCGAGCGAGACGAGCCAGGATTTCGGCCCGCTCATGTTCCGGAAAGCGTCCCCGGGAACCAGCATGCGGGCCACGATCCCGCAGAACAGGCCGAGCAGGATTGCTCCGATCATGGATACTCCCCGGGTCGGTCGAGCCGCGCTCTTTGCTGTTTTGAGAACTTCTCTTTACCTTACGACCGGATCCGGGCCCCGGGAAGATCGGCCGGCCTGGCCCGGCTCAGCCCTGCGCCCGGGCCTGCTGCTCGTGGTGGCCCACGGTCAGGGCGGCGCGGTCCTGAGTCTGGGCGTTCAACTCACCGCCCACCAGGAACGCCAGCCCGACCAGATAGAACCAGAACAACAGGATGACCACTCCGGCCAGCGCCCCGTAGGTCTTGCCGTAGGAGCCGAACCTAGCCACGTAGAACGAGAAGCCGAGCGACGCGAGCAGGAAGATACCGGTGCTGACCAGGCCGCCCAGGCTGACCCACTGCCATCGCGGCGTCTCCCGGTTCGGCGCGTAGTAGTCGTAGAACGAGAACAGCAGCACGATGAAGATGATCGTCAGCACCCAGCGGACCACGTTCCACAGGATGAGGAAGACGGCGTGCCCGAACGGCATGTGACCCTCCAGCCCGTGCCCGATCGACGAGCCGAACACGATCAGGACGGCGGCGATCCCGCCCAGGACGACGGTGGCCAGCATGAGCGGGATCGTCCGCAGCCGTTTCGCCACGAACTTCGGGTCCTCGACGCCGTAGGCCACGTTCAGCCCGGATTCCAGGACCGCCACGCCGCCCGAGGCGCTCCAGACCGCGATGACCACGCCGATGATCACGGCCGTGACCGAGCCCTGGGCGGACTTGCTGGTCGCGGACTTGATGGCCTCGGTGAAGACCGAGGCCGCTCCGGGCGGCAGCGCGGTGCTCAGGCCCTTGACCAGCCGTTGCACCTCGTTCGACCCCAGGTGCAGCAGGTGAGTCAGGCCCAGCAGCGCGATCAGCGCCGGGAACAGGGCCAGGAACCAGTGGTAGGCCAGGCTGCCGGCCGTCAGGCTGACGCGGTCAGTGGAACATTTCTTCGCCGTGCGCTTGAGGGTGTCGCGCCAGCTGGACTGGCCGGTGCTTAAAAGAGCAGAAGGTCCGTCGGACATTAGTCACGCCCCCCATTTGCGGCTCACGTCCACCCTAACGCCGCGGCGCGGAACGGCGCCGGCCACCGCCAGATCACTGTGCGCAGGCGGCTGAAATCAGCCCCATGAGGGGACCGACCAGACCCTGCTCGCCCAGTTCGACTGAGCGCCGGCCGCCACGTTGGTCAGCGTGTGAACGTACTCCGTCCCGAAGAAAAGCCGACCGTTGAAGAAGGTGCCCGCCGAGTAGTCGCCGTACCGGCAGGTCGGCGCCGCCGGGTAGCAGCTGAAGTCGTCGAGCGGTGTCCTCCCGTTCGCGGCAATGTGGATCGGGCCGACCGCGCCCAGGGCACCGTCGAACCTGATGTACGCCGCGCCAGGGAAGCGGCTCGCTCCGCCAATCGCGAACCCCATGTAGCCGTGGCCCCTGGCGTTGACCGAGATCGACGGGTAAATGAGCATCCCGTTGACGTGGACATAGCCGTTGCCCAGGTTCCGCACCGACACCGAGGACGTGCCCGGCCTTGGGCGCAGGACGAACCAGGCCAGGCCAGCGTTGGCCGCACCGCCGCCGGCGTTCACGCCGGTGCCCATCTGGACGTAAAGGTTGCCGCTGGCGAACGTCGTGTTCTGCTGCATCGTCCCAGGGCCGGAGTCCACCGGCGATGCCGCGAGGAAGCCGAGGGAGTTCCCGAACGGGATTGGCCCGGCCTTCTGGGTCGCTGGCGGCGGCGTGCTGTAGCCCTCGGTCGCGACGTTGCTCTCCACCAGCGGCGGCGCCGACGCGACGTTGAGCGAATCAGTGCCGAGCAGCGCCCACACCTGGAGTGAGGTGTCGCTGAACGTGTTGGCGTCCGCCTCGACGAAGTACTCGTCGTTCGGCGCGGCCGAGCCCTGCGTTACCACCGACGGCGCGAGGCGGAAGCCGCCGAACGGGTCGGCCAAGGTGGGCACCTGGTACAGGAACACGGGCGGAACCGGCCCGCCTCTGGCCGCTGAGATCAGCAGGCTCTTGGAGACCGCGAACAAGTCGGTGCCGTGGAACATCGTCTGCCCGAACTCGTTCACATCGAGATAGAAGCCACTGCGGTCGGCGCCGATCATGTCGAAGTCGCCGACGCACGGGCAGTCCGCCGGGTCGATGAAACCTGGGCCCATCGGGATCTTGAAGATCGTGTAGGAACCAAGCGCGTTCGAGGTCCGGCTGACCGCCACGTACTGCGTCGATGGCGGAAACGTCGGGCCCAACACGAAGCTGGCGAACGTGAAACTGGTGATGAACCAGTGCCTGGTCTGCGGATCCCAGTACACCCGCGGATCCGACAGGCAGTTGAGCGGGAACTGTGTGGCGCTACAAGGGCCGAGGCGGAAGAAGCTGCTCGCAGACACCGGAACCGTCAGCGGGGTTCCCGACGGCCTGAACACCTGCAGGCTCGCGTTCAGGAACTGCAGGACGGCCGGGCCAGCCGAGCTCGTGCCCGCCGCCAGTCCCTGGTCGGGCGGCGTGATGTCGAAGCCCATCGTCTGCTCGTTCGTCCCCGTGGTAATCCCGTTGAAGCCGATCTCACCAGGCACATTGCCGTTGAAAGTCGTCCTCAGCGGAGCACGGGGCATCAGCGCGCTGTGCCGAAGCGCCGTGCTGACGTTCCGCTTCACGGACGACGGCAGGAGCTGCGGTACCTCGTGCCCAGGGCCGATCCGGGTCCCGGCGCTTGTCCCGGCGCGCCGCGCTGCCGCGGCCCTGGAGAGCGCGCCGAGATTGACCGTACCGACCCGGGTGAGCTTCTCGGCCGTACCCCTGGTCACCTTGTGTGCAACGGCCGCTTGTGACCCGCCCGCCGCAGCCGAGGCCACTGCCGGAATGAGGGCGGCGGCCAGCGCGACAGCACCGACGACCGCACCACCCAGGCGAAGTCGCCGATGACTTCGTCCACGCCCGGGTTCTCCTGAACCGTTTCTCACGATCTGCTCCTCTCGTGGATAACCACGGCCGCTACCGGCCCTGGAACAACCAAATAAGGCTTGCTTGATAAATTGACTAATGCTCCGTGGGCATTTGTCTGACGCCAGGCCATTTTCCCGGTTGAGCCCTGATCCTGGAGTGGCCTGGTACACCCCGCTGATCACAGCAGGGCGAGTAATCTACGCGCGAGACTTGGCATTGAGCTCCACCGTTGCGGTCGTTCCCCACCCCCGGGGGGAGCGGACGCCAGATGCGCCCTTCCGCCGCACCCGGGGGTCCGGTGCGGGGCGTTGTCATCCCGCGCCAGACAGCCGGTACGGGACCTCGTCGTGCCCATCGGGGACTGCTCAAGCTGCTACCACGTAGCGGTTCATATCGTGCAACGCGCGGATACGTCCGTCAACCCCCCGTTTTTTTGCCTGCCAGCAGGTCGCTCTTTACTTCCGGCAGGTGCTCCCGTCGGCCGAGCCTGCTCGCGCCCCGGCGGCAACCGTCCGCGTGTCGGGCGCGGCCGCGCGAGATACTCGTAGCCAGGCACTGTTGCCGCACCGCCCCCAGGAGGAGCCATGAGCTACGCCAGGCCGATGCTGGATACCTACCCGCGGGCCCTGAACGTGGACGCGGACCTGCTGGCCTCCGCCATCGACGCGCTGAGCGACTGCGCCCAGGCCTGCACCGCCGACACCGACGCCGACCTGAGCGAGCCGGACCTGGCCGAGATGGTCCGGTGCATCCGGCTGTGCCTGCACTGCACCGATGTCTGCACCGCCACCGTCGCGGTCATCAGCCGCCTGGCGTGGTCAGGCCGCTGCTGGAGGCCTGCGTGGCCATCTGCCGGAGCTGCGGTGACGAGTGCGAGCGGCATGCCCCGCACCACGCGCACTGCAGGGTCTGCGCCGAGGCCTGCCGGCGCTGCGAGCAGGCCTGCCGGGATCTCCTGGGCGCCCTGACGTAGCCACCGGGACGGCCAGGTGCTGGCCGTGAGCGGCCGGACGCCCCGGGCCCCTAGCCGAGAGCGGTGAGCAGGGCCAGGATCAGGGTCGAGATGGCGAGCATCCCGTGGCCGGCCACGACCGCGACCGGGAAGTTGCCCTCCGGGCGTATCGGCGGCACATCCCCGGGGAACCGCTGCGGCGGGTCAGGACCCCGGTACACGGGAATCCATCGCGCGAACATCGTCGCGCCGAGCAGGGCGATGGCCACGAGTATGCCGACCGCCGTCCAGGCCAGCGTCTTGCGGCCAAGGAGCAGGAACGCCACCCACACCGCCAGCCCGCTCACCGCCAGGATCAGGTGGCCGAAGATGACCGGCACGGGCAGCCTGCTGGGTATGGCGCCGCGGCTGGTGAGGTCGTTCTCGATCAGCCATACCGCGAACATGTAGAGCCCCAAGAGGGCGGTGGCGGACCATGTGATCACCGTTGCGAAGCCCACAGCCACCCCCCTTTCCGTTACGCCACGTCAGCGCCGGTCGGCGTGACCGCCAGAATAGGCTGCCGCGCTGCTTGTCCTGGACCCGGGCTGGTCCAGATGGTCACAGATACCCAGATCAGCGGCAAACCTCATCGCGCCCGCGGTTCAGCCGGCGGGTGGGCTGGTGAGGGTCCGACGGGGCCGCGGGAGCAGTTCGCCGCCGCAGTTGGGGCAGCGGCCGCTCATCTCCTCGCTGCACGCGGGGCAGAAGGTGCATTCATAGCTGCAGATGCGGGCGTCGCCGTCCTGGGGAAGGGTCCTGTCGCAGCGCTCGCAGGCGGGGCGCATTTCAAGCACGGCTAACTCCTCGGGTCGGTGGTCTGGCGTCCAGTGGCTACCATCGCACGCGATGGACGCTCTTCCTCCGGCCGGTGATCCGGCCGCCCTCACCACCTGCGTCGACTACCACACCGCGGGCGAGCCCTTCCGCATCGTGACGTCCGCCATTCCCGCGCTGCCCGGCGGTACGGTGGCGCAGCGCCGCGTCAGCGCCCAGCATCATGCTGGCCTTGACGCGATCCGCAGGCTGCTCTGCCACGAGCCGCGCGGCCACGCGGACATGTACGGGTGCTTCCAGGTTCCGCCCGACGACGGCGAGGCGGACCTTGGCGTGCTGTTCTGGCACAAGGATGGCTATTCCACCGCCTGCGGGCACGGCACGATCGCGTTGGGGGTCTGGGCGGTGGAGAGCGGGCTGGTGCCGGCCAACCCCGACGGGAGTACCAGCGTCACCGTGGACGTTCCGTCCGGGCGCGTCGTCGCGCGCGTGCAGTGCGCGCAAGGGGCGGTGCGGTCAGTAGCCTTCCGGAACATCCCGTCGTTTGTCATCGCGCGGGGTGTCGAGGTCCCCACCTCACGCGGGACCGTGCCCATCACCCTGACTTACGGGGGAGCGATCTACGCCACGGTCGCCGCGGATGCCCTGGGCCTGTCCGTCGCGACCGATCAGCTGAACGCGCTCATTGCCCTCGGGCGGGAGATCAAACGCCATATTGACGACGCCGGGCTGGCCGCGCACCCCGACGACGCCCGGCTCTCGGGCCTTTACGGAACCATCTTCTACGACGACCTGGGAGAAGAGAGGGGCTGTCTGCACCAGAGGAACGTGACCGTTTTCGCTGACGGGGAGGTTGACCGTTCTCCCTGCGGATCAGGCACGTGCGCCCGGATTGCGGAACTGGTAGCCGGCGAACGGCTCGGGATCGGCGACGAATTCCTGCACGAGTCCATCATCGGGACCAGTTTTCGCGCCCGTGCCGTGGAGCGACTCGGCGACGGAGCCCGCGCCGCCGTGATCTCCGAGGTCGAGGGCATGGCGTACCGAACGGGGGAGCACCGGTTCGTTCTTGATCCCGCCGACCCGCTCGGCCCCGGGTTCGTGCTCCGCTAGCGCGCTGCCCACGAAGGCTCGCCGTGTCGTCCCCGCCGCCATCAACCGAGCGGCGCTGCGGGAATGGCCTGCCCTCATGCGCCGCTCCATCTCGGCGCTTTGGTGTGCTCCGGCCGCGGGGTAAGCTGGCGGCTAACGGCGCCGGGGGGCGCCGCCGGGTTCGCGGGCAGGACCGAGTCCACCTCCACGGTGCTTACCAGGTTGTGCGTGGCACGACTGTCTTCTCTCGCGCCCGGACGCGGACCACGGGCTGCGATGGAGACGTCATGCCCGAGCTTCCCTTCCCGCCCGACCTCGATCAGCTTCGCCGTCAGGCGCGAGAACTGCTTCGTGCCGCAGCCCACGGCGAGCCCGCTGCCCTCGCCCGCCTTCGCGCGGTCTCGGATCGCGTGACGCTGTCGGCCGCTCAGCTGGCCGTGGCCCGCGAGCACGGCTTTTGGAGCTGGCCCGCGCTGAAGGCCACGGTGGAGCACGACCGCTCCATCGACCTGACCGCGAAACCGCCGCTTCCCGCCGCGGTCAGCCCAGGCTTCCTGGAACCGCCCGAAGAACGCTGGTCGTTCGGAGGGGCCGCCGCCATCGAGACCGCCGAGGGAGTCCTATTCCCTGAGCTGCTGGTCGCCGGTCCAGGTCACGCCGTCCTGGATGCCTCGCTCGTGCTGCCGGCGCCAGGCACACCGCCTCCGCCCGCCGCGCCGCGCCAGCGGCCGCTGACCCAGAAGGAACGCCTGGCCCGAATCGAGCGCCTGACCCGGCAGATCGCGGTATTCGGCGACGTCACCGTAACCGATAACCGGGGCACCGCATACGCGCTCGAAGTCGGGGCCATGGAAAGCGATGGCGGCCAGCCGGACGCGGAGCCCAGACCCATCGGGGTGCGCTTCCGGCTCGAGCCGCCTCCGGCGCGGGAGGCGGATTGGGTCGAGCTGCGCGGTCACGGCGGCCCGGCGGCCCGGCTTGTGCCCTCGCCGCGGCCCGCCGTATACGTCAGCCAGGTCACGCCGGTTTCAGCGGCTGCGAACGACCTGGAAGACCTGGCCCGCCGGCTGATCGGCACGAGGCTCGCGGAGTCCTCGGTCGGGCTCAGGGAGCGCTCGATCGCGCTCGCCAGGGCCGCAGCGATCCGCGAGTCAGGAGAACTCGACGCCACGAGCGAGCTGCCGGACCAGCTGGCCCGCCTGTGCGCCTCGCTCGCCGGGGAGCGTCCGGCCGATGACCTCCCCCCCGCCTGGTCCGGCATGCTGAGCGCGGCGAACCGGAGCGACGGACCGGCCTGCCATCTGGACATCGCGGCCGCGCTTCCCCCGCTCTACGGCGTCGCGATCCAGCTCGACAGCCTGGTCTCCCGGCCCGGCGGCTGGAAGCTCTACCTTCGCGCCAGGCCCGGGTGGTTCATCTGCAGCGAGGACGGGATGCAGAAATGGGCCCCGGCCTCAGTGAATGCCGAGGACGACCTCGGCGGCGGGTACGTCAGCTCGTTCGGGGGCAGCACCGGGCACTCTGGTCACGAAGAACTCGCTCTGCGATTCTTGCCCCGTCTTAACCCGCTGGCACGCCGCCTGACGCTGAGGTTCCGCGCGGCCGGTGAGCAGGTGGCCGTCGCGTTTGATCTCCCACCCGACGACCGGGCGTCGTAAGCCGGGCGGCTACGCGAGCGCCGTGCTGATCTTCAGACGCTATCCCGGGGATCGCGGGATGCCGGCCAAGCCCAGGCGCGGCTGCGTCGCGTCCACCGGACCAGGAGACCACCATCCGGAAGAGCAAGGCTGCAACTCTTCCCCTCCTCCGAGGTCCAGGGAGGTCGTCGCGCGTCCCGGGCCCAGCAGGGTGCTCCACAGCACGCACGCACCCTCATTGTCGGTAATCCCGCCGTGACTGATCACGCGGATGTACCACACGGCGAGGGTGGTGGACGCGTAGGACGACGCCACCGTGACGGAAAAGGCGATCTGCGCCGGCGGGGCGGCGCTGCCCGCGCCGAGGCTCACCTGGAGCGTGCCTGATCTGTTGACGCCCATGTCCGCGCCCATGGACTCCGCGAGATCACTGAACGCGTCCGCGCTGCGCTGGGCCACCGGCAGGGCGATCTCGCGTTGTTCCTCATTGAACAATCGCGAGGCCGTGGTGAGCACCTGCATCTGGTAGAGACCGCGCGCCGCGTTCCGCTGATCGACGGCATGCTCGATGCTCCCCCCGAGGATGAGCGACGCGCATACGGCTAGCACCGTGACCAGCCACCAAAGGCGCCGAGGCCGGGCCGCAACCGGCGGGAGCGGGCCGCGAAATCCGGCGGAGCCGGATTCGACATTCCCCGGAGGGTTAGCGATCTCGCTGGCCAAGCCCACCCTCTTCCCGGGCTCAGTTGCACCGGTCATGTTCCATGGATCCTGCGACCATGATGCCAGTAGCGGCCTACGGCAGGCACCGGAGCGGAGGGGTTGAAACGTGAAACGCAAGCGCTCAGACGACCCGGGCAGGCAAGCTGCCCGCGAGACTGCGACCGTGCCCGTGGCGGTCGCCGGCAGCCGCATCGAGGCGGAACTGATCGTCGGCATGCTGCGCAGTAACGGCCTGAGAGCGGTCGTGTCGGCCGACGATGCCGGGGGACTGGAGCCGCAGCTGCAGATAGAAGGTGTCCGCGTGCTGGTTCCCCCCTCCGAAGAGGACTCGGCCCGCCAGCTCCTGGCCGCCGTCCCCGATGACGACCCCTCGTAGGCCGGCCAACCGGATACCCAGCACGGCGATATGAACGGCATGGTCACTTGGCGGCGAACCAGCAGTCAGCCCGCGCGGCACTCCAGTCCGCTGACGATCGGGGCTTTCCGCGCCCGCTGGCAAGTCACTGATTGAATCGGCTGGTCTGTCCAGCCGAAGATCTGGGAGGCCGTCCGGTGGGATACCCGACCGCAATGTGGCTCAGCTTCGGAGAGGCCCTCGCTGCCGTTGGCGGTGCGCTGACCGGCCTGCTGTTCGTTGCGGTCTCGGTCAAAAGCAACGTGCTCGCCGCGTCGCTCGGCCTCCGCTCCCGCGCGGCTCAAACTCTGGTGCTGTTCCTTACCTCGGTGCTCATAGCGGTGTTGCTGGTGGCCCCCCAGCCAGCGGCAGCCCTCGGCTGGGAGCTGCTGGCTGTGGCCCTGGTCACGGGCACGGCTCTGTTCATCCTGGACCGGCGAGCTGGTCATAGTAGCGATCAAGGCTGGGCTCGCTACATCGAGAGGTTTACGCCCAACACGATCACCGCGGCGCTCGTCGCCGTGGCCGGGCTCACCTTCTTGCTGAAAGCCGGTGGTGGCTTGTATTGGCTGATCCCCGCCTCGGTGGCGGGCCTGGTTGGCGGCGTGGTCAACGCGTGGCTGTTCCTGGTCAGGCTGACCGGCTAGCCTCATTGCCTGGGAGGCTGTCGGAGAGGCATGATGACGCGTCGGCCTGGCGCCGCCAAGCCTGGCCGGCTCCGCCGTGCGTCCCCTCTATCGACCGCCTCAGGCCGGGAAGCGTCGGCGTTGCTATGACAGGGTCACTTCCGGATGATGTGCGGCAAGATCTCATGCTGCCGTTCGGCCCGATCCCTGATGAGGCCGGCCGGGACGTGATTCTATCGGCGGATCAGGCGGATGCGGTTCTCGCCTATTGCCGCGCCATGGGGGCAAAGTTCGGCTCTCCCGGTTACCTGCGCTATTTGTTCGGCCTGCCGGTCAACGAGGCGCTCCTGTCGGGGTACCAGATGACGCAACGTGCCCTGCGGGAGACGGCTCCGCACGCTTGTGCCCAGGAGATCGCCCGCACCGCCCTCGAGGTCCTATCGCACCTTGATGACGGTCGTGAAGAAG
>Ga0318554_10000093_pt1 | contig 26981 bp, 24 predicted proteins | sample GRESIP082b2f22_FD_203687 | JGI IMG/M metagenome (GOLD analysis project Ga0318554, IMG submission 203687) | Tropical soil microbial communities from Luquillo Experimental Forest, Puerto Rico - GRE.SIPMG.082b2f22 | ecosystem: Environmental > Terrestrial > Soil > Tropical forest > Bulk soil... | reverse complement strand
ACACCTTCACCTATCAGATCAGCGACGGTGTCCACACCGATTCCGCGACGGTCACCGTGCAGGTCGTCTCGCTGAAGGCCGTGGACGACAGTGCGCTCACGAATGCCGGCACTCCCGTCACCATCAACGTCACCGCGAACGACGTGTATTCGTCCAACATCACCGTCGGGCTGTTCCAGACCGCCGCCCACGGCGTCGTGACGCCCGGCTACTCCGGCTATCCGTACTACAACCCCAACGCCTTCGTCTACACGCCCGAGGCGGGCTTCGTCGGCACCGACTCGTTCGTCTACGCGATCACCGACGACAGCCACGTGAGCTATGGCACGGTGACCGTGACCGTGATCCACGACCAGGACGGCGACGGCGTCCCCGACGAGATCGACAACTGCATCCTGGTGCCGAACCCCGACCAGCGCGACACCGACGGCGACGGCTACGGCAACGTCTGCGACGCCGACCTGAACAACGACGGGATCGTGAACTACAAGGACCTCGCGTTGTTCCGGCAACGCTTCGGCACGACCGACCCGGACGCCGACCTCGACGGCAACGGCTTCGTGAACTTCACCGACCTCGCGAAGTTCCGGCAGCTCTTCTTCAAGAAGCCCGGCCCGTCCGGACTCCACCCGCAGCCGTAGCTACTTGTCGCCGATCTGAATCTCGTCGAAGAGCGCGTCGAGACCGTCGTCCTCGTCGCCGTCCTTGATCGGGGGCGCGAGCGCGGGGGCGCTGCTCTCCGAATCGTCGACGAGGCTGCGCAGGTCGAACTCGCCGTCGCTGGCTGCCGTCGGCGCGGGGGTCGGGCGTGCGGGTGTCGGCCGAGCGGGGACTGCCTTCGCGGGCGTCGGGCGAACGGGCATCGCCTTCGCGGGCGTGGGAGGCGCCTTTGCGACCGGCCGGGAGGCAGGCGGCGTGCGGCGGACCGGCGCTAGGTCCTCGATCTCGGCCGCGGGGGCGCCCAGGCCCGCGAGCGCGTCCTCCTCCTCGTCCTTCATCAGCCCGCCGAGGCTGAAGCCGCCCTCGTCGCCATCGTCGTCGGCTCCGAGGCCGAGCTCGTGGTCGGCTTCTTCCGGCGCTGCGTCCGCCGTGATGGGCTCGGGCTCCGGCTCGGCGAGCTCGGGCTCGAGGTCGGCGTCGGCCGCCAGGAGCGCACTGCGCGCGTTCACGGGGGTCGGCGGCAGCGTGTCCTCGGCGATGACCTCCTCCAGCTCGAAGTCCATCTCCGGGGGCGGGGCATCGGCCGTGGGTGCGATGGTGGGCTCGGTCTGCACACCGTCCTGTGTCGACTCGAGCTCCATCGCCGGTGTATCGGCCGGCATCGGCGCAACCGGCTCGAGCCAGTCGGGCGCCGAGACCTCTTCGCTCTCGTCCTCGAACTCCGGCTCGGGTGTCGGCGCAGGCTTCGGCGCGGCTGCGGCCGCCGGGCTCGGTCGCGCGACCGGCATGGTCTGCTTGGGGCGCTCGGGCCGAGCCGGCGGCTCCGAGAACTCGACCTCGGTCGTCCCGAGCAGGTCCGGCGCGGGCGGAGCCACCGGCGGGAAGGTGATGGCCGAGTCCGATGGAATGCGGTGCAGGCCGAGCGCCTCCGCGGCGGTCTCGACCACGGGGCGGTTCACGGGGCGAGTCTCGGTGAGGAACCCCTCGAACAGCGAATTGTCGGCCAGCGTGTTCAGCAGCCGGGGAATGCCGCCCGAGAAGCGGAACAGCGCCTCGAGCGCGTCCGGCGCGAACACCGGGTGGTCGGCGCCCGCCAGGCGCAGCCGGTGAGACACGTAGGCCTGTGACTCGAGCCAGTCCATGGCCGTCATCTCGACGCGCACCTCGACGCGCTGCGCGAGCGGCGGATCCAGCTTCAAGAGCTCCGCCAGCTCCGGCAAGCCGAAGAGCGCGAGCGACAGCAGCTTCCGGCCATCGTGCGACAGGTTCAAGAGCCCGCGGAACTCCTCCATCGCCTCGCGGTTGCGGAACAGCTGTGCCTCGTCGATCAGCAGCACCGGCATGCGTCCGGCGGTGGTGATCGCGACCAGCTGGGCGTGAATCTGGTCGATCTGCTGCTGCACCGAGCTCCCGGGCACCGGCACGCCGAAGCCGCGCGCGACGTTCGGCATCAGCCAGCCGGAGGCGCAGGCCTCGTGTGGAACGGACAGGTAGTGTGCCGCGTAGGCCTTGGCTTCGAGCGCGCGCAGCACCACCTGCGCGAGCGTGGTCTTGCCGAGGCCGGGCCCGCCCACCAGCACCGAGAGCGCCTTCTTCTGGTGAATCCCGCGCAGCAGCCGCAGGCGCGCGCGTTTCTGCGGCGCGCTCTCGTAGTAGAAGCGCGCATCGGCATCGTTCTGGAACGGATCCGCCGGCAGTCCGAAGTACTCGAGATGCTCCATCGATGCCCCCGCGCGCGGCCTCCCGCGCGACTAGCTGAACCTCGCGATGCGCTCGCCCACGTCGCGGAAATCGGGATCCGCGGCCGCCACCTTCTGGAACGCCTCGAGCGCCTCCGACTCGCGGCCGGCGGCGAGCAGCGCCTCGGCCAGGTCGTAGCGCAGCGCGACGCTGGACTCGTCGGAGTCGCCGACCCGCCCCAACGCGTCTTCCAGGTGGGCGGCGGCGGCCTCGGCGTCACCGAGCGCGATCTTGCAGGTAGCGATCAGCGACAGCGCCTCGACCACGCGCGCGCCCGTGCGCAGCACGGACTCGAGCTCGCGCACGGCATCCTCGTGCAGGCCCATCTCCTTGTAGGCGATCGCCAGGTCGTAGTGCGTGTCGGCGTCGCCCTCGGCGACCTGCTCCTGGATGCCCTTCTTGAAGGCCGAGAACACGTCGGCGAAGCCCTTGCCCAGCGATCCGACACCGACCAGTGTTCCGATGGTGCCGCCCGAGGTGTCGTCGTCCTCGTCGAGCTCCGCTGCGAGGTCGAACTCGTCCTCGCTGGCGTGCGGCTCGGCTGCGAGCTCTTCCTCGTCGAGCTCAGCGGTGAGCTCCGACGGATGGAACTCCGCAGGCGCGCTCGGCTCGGCCGCTGCCAGGTCCTCGAGCGGCTCGGGATCGAGCTCCATCGGCGGCAGGGTGTCCTCGGCCACCACCGTGCGTTCGACCTTCGCGGGCTTCGCCGGCTTCGCTGCGACCTTCGGCGCGGGCTTCGCAATCACGGGCGTCGCCTTCTCCGCCTTCGCTTTCTTCGGCGGCGCGACCAGCTCCTCGGGGATGTCGGGGATCGACAGCGCCTCATCGCCGTCGGGATCGCGGACCATCGTGTCCTCGAGCGAACCCTTGAGCTGCGCCGGCTGCGCCACGCGCTTGGGCTTGGCTGCGGCCGGCTTCTGCTTGGCGCCCTTCGCGCGCCGGGCCTCGATCTCCCCCAGCCGGAGCTGCGCCTTCGGATGCGCGGGCACCAGCGCCAGCACCGCGCGGTAGAGGCGCTCCGCCTCGTCCATCAGCCCCTGCTCGAGATAGAAGTCGGCCTCGGAGAGGCTCTCCTCGATCCGCGCGGAGCTCTGCGCGAAGCTGCTCTCCTCGGCGCGGTCCGAGGCGAGCGGCTCAGAGAACTCCAGTGACTCGCCAGGATCCGGGTCGGCGGGAGCGGCGTCGTCCGCTGCCTCCTCCAGCTCCGCTTCGGGCTCCTGCTCGGCCGAGTCGCCCTCGATCTCGACCTCGATGTCGAACTCCTCGTCGGCCGCGGGCTTGGGCTGGGCTGCCGCCGCTTTCGGCGCGGGCCTGGCCGCGGCTTGCGTGCCGCGCGCCTCGTGCACCTGGGAGGGCGGCTCGACCGAAGCGAACTTCGCGTCGCGGTCCTCTTCGTCCTCGAGCACGATCTCGATGTCGGGAAGGCTGTCGAACTCCTCGTCGGGGCCGAGCGGCGCGACCTCGGGCTTTCCGCGCGGCGCCGCCTTCTTCGCCGCTGGCGGCTCCTCGTGCGCCGTGCGTTCGATCTCCGGCGCATCGTCCGCGTCGGCCTCCTCGACGTCGACGTCGACGTCGACGTCGAGCTCGGGCGGCTCCTCGCCGGCCGCCGCGCGCTCGATGTCGGCGAGGATCTTGCGCGCGTCGCGCGAGTCGGGGTCGGCCTCGAGCACCAGCTTCGCGAGCCGGGTGGCTTCGCCGGGATCGCCGAACTCGAGCGAGACACGCGCCTCGGCGATCAGCTCGGCGGGCGACGAGGTGGGCTTCGCGGCCGCGGCGGGCGCAGGCGCAGGCTTCGCCACCGCGGGCGTGGTGCGGTGGTGGACGCCCGGCGCGGCCTTCTCGACGATGTCTGCGGAGCGGGCAGGCTTGGCCGCCGGCTTCGCGGGTGGCTCCTCGATGTCGTCGAGCCGGATGTCCTCGTCGAGCTCGTCGGAGTCACTCGCGCCGACCCCTCCGCCGTGCGCGGTCGGATCGGTGAGCAGGATGCTCGGCGTCGTCGTCTCCTCGCTTCCGCCGAGCGAGGTGAGCCCGCCGTGGATCTGCATGATCTCGCGCGCCTTCTCGACGTCGCCGCGGGTCTTGTGGAGCTCGGCGATCTCGCGCCACAGCTTGCGCGCGGAGGCGCTGTCCCCCGCCCCTTCCAGCGCCGAGACCAGCGTCTCGCGCAGCGCCAGGTCTTCCGGGTACTTCGGCAGCGCGGCCTTCAGCAGCTTCACCGCGTCGGCGTGCGCGCCGGTCTGGATCTTCGCCCAGGCCAGCGCGTCGAGCGCCTCGCGGCTGTCGGGGAACGCGCGCCGCATCTGCTCGGCGACGCGCAGCACCAGGTCGACGCCGGTCTGCCGGCGCACCTCCTCGAGCAGCGAGGTGTACTCCCGCCGCGCCTCGTCCTCCATCTTCTCGCGCACGAACAGGTCGGCGAGGTTCAGCCGGTTCGCGATGTTGGAGGGGTCGAGCGAAGCGACCCGGCGCAGCAGGTCGAACGCCTCGCGCTTCAGCTCCTTCTTCTGGCAGATCTTGAAGGCTTCCTGGAACTCGCGCAGCGCGTCCGAGGCCAGGCCCATGCGCTGGAAGCACTCGCCGAGGTGCGTGCGCGCCTCGAGTGACTCCTCCTCGGTGCGCAGGATCTGCTTGTAGATCGCGACGGCCTTCGCGTCGAAGCCGCCGCGGGAGAACATCTCCGCGACTTCGGTGTAGGTCTGGATCGCCCTCTGCTTGTCGCCCTTCTTCAGCAGCAGGTCGCCGATCTTCAGGCGGATGTTCGAGTCGCGCGGGTCCGCCTTGAGCAGCTTGTCGTACTCGGCGAGCGCCTTGTCGTACGAGCCCTTCTGCGCGTACTTCTGCGCGGACTCGAGCGTCTTGCGCTTCTTGGGCGTGAAGGCCAGGGGTGGGTCCTCGCTCGCTGCGAAGACCTCGGAACGACGGGGGGTCCTCGCTACGGGTGCCTATCGGCGAATCGGGGCTCTCGGCTGAGCGCAAGCGCCGGCAATTCGAGCGCAATGCGCTCCCGTTCGGCGCTGCGCGACCGTGCACAGGCGTGCTCGGCCGGCGACAGCTCCGCCACTCCGAGACCCGCGGCGAGCGCAGCGCCGAAGCTCGCCACCAGCGCCTCTGCCACTGCCCTGGGCTCCAGCTGCGGGGGCTTCGGTCCGGCTGGGACCGAGCCGGTCAGGGCGCGATAGAGCGCCGAGTCGTCGGAGAGCCGGATCGAGCCGTGCTGCAGGAAGGCGTGCCGGGTGCGCCGCTGGGCACTGCCGACCAGCTTCTCGCCGTCGAGCTCGACCTCGTACCCGGTGGCGCCGGCGAAGCAGAGCTCGAGCCGATCGGCGCCCGGCCGCGCCCGACTGGGTCGCGCGGCCAGCCCGGCCTGCGACAGGCCCGCCACCAGCCGCGCGCGGATCCACTCGTAGCTGCCGCGCAAGTCGTGCGGCAGATCGGGCGCATCGGCCGGCGCAACCACTGCGTAGGTCAGGTCTCCCGCGTGCAGCACCGCGCCGCCTCCCGTCGCCCGGCGCACGGCCGGGACCCCCAGCGCCGCGCAGCGCGGCAGCCAGGCCGGCGGCTCCTGCCGGACGCCCAGCGACACGGACGGCTCGCGCCAGGAATACAGGCGCAGCACCGGCGGCGCTCCAGGTGCGTGGAGCAGCAGCGACTCGTCGACGCTCATGTTCCAGGCCGCGTCGCCCGGCCCGTCGCAGATGAGCCGCCAGGGCCGCGCGTCCACGGCCTACTTCAGGCGGTCGAGCAGCGCCTCGAGCGCCAGCTCGTAGCCCTTGGCGCCCAGCCCCGAGATCTGGCCCAGCGCGATCCCCGACACGTACGAATGGTGGCGGAACGGCTCGCGGGCGTAGATGTTCGACAGGTGCACCTCGACCACCGGCAGCGAGGTGGCCGCCAGGGCGTCGCGCAGAGCGACACTGGAATGTGTCAGCCCGCCGGGATTGACGATGATCCCCTGGTGCGTGCGCCGCGCGGCCTGGATGCGGTCGATCAAGGCGCCCTCGTGGTTCGACTGGAAGGTGTCGACCGAGGCACCGCGCGCGGAGGCCTGCTCGCGCAGCCGCGCATCGATCTCGGCCAGCGTGGTGCGGCCGTAGATCTCGGGCTCGCGCTCGCCGAGCAGGTTCAGGTTGGGGCCGTGCAGGACCAGAATCTTCATGGCGCGTTGATTAGAGCGCTTCTCGGATCTCCTGCAACAGGCTGCGCGCGAGCCAGCGCGCCTTCCCGACTAGCCCGGTGCGCTCCAGCGCGAGGATCAGGAAGCTGTCCTCGTCGAGCCGGCGGAACAGCAGCTGGTGCTCGCCGAACACCAGCAGCAGCTCGTCGAGCTCGCCTTCGCGGGTGCCGTAGAGCGACTCCGCAACCTTCTGGGACTGCGCGAAGATGCGGCCGAACTCGACCGCGATCGCTCCGAGATCGACCTCCGTCCCCTCGCGGGCGTACTCGTCGATCGCCACCCCGTCCGCGGCCATCATCGCCGCCGCGAGCGCGCCGGGGGTGCGGTCGACCAGGGTCGTCAGGATCTCTCGGAACGTCATGCGAAGGCGCCTCCCTGTTTCCGGCTGGCCAGGTTCGCGAGCCAGCGCTCGAGCTCGGCGATCGTCCGCGCGTGCGAGCTGCGCCGCGCCGGCCGCGCCGTGATGGACTCCCGGGCCGCGAGCACGCGCACGTCGCCCGGATTGCGACGCAAGAGGTCGTCGGCCACCGCCAGAGCCTTGTCCGCGTGGCCCTGGTCCGCGAGCAGGCGGACCATCGTCGGCGTCGCGAGCGGAGCGGGAAGGTCGGCGTTCGCGTCGCGGCGCTCGAGCGCCTCGACCGTGCGCGCGCGCAGGCCGGCGAGCTTCGCCGCGAGGTCCACCGCATCGCCCGCCTCGAGCTCCTCGAGACAGCCGTCGACCAGCGCGAGCATCCCCTCGAGGTCGGCGCCCTGCCGGGCCGCGCGCTCGAGCGCGCCGACCGCCTCGGCGCGCTCGCCCAGCGCCCAGTGCATGCGCGCGAGCTCGAGCCGCAGCTTGGCCGGATCCTTTTCGCTCACGTCGCCCCCGGGAGAATCTCGTCCGCAGTGAGTCGCACGAGCTCGGCGCGGCCGATCTCGCGCAGCGCGACGAAGCCGATCGCGCCGTCGGCGCCCTTCTTATCGACCGCGAGCGCGCGCAAGTAAGCCGGCCGCTGCGCGTCGAGATCGGCGATTTCGGTCGCGAGGCCGACCCGGGCGAGCAGCGCCACCAGCCGCTCCGCGGTGCCCGCTGGCGCCAGCTCGCGCCGCTCCGACAGGCGTGCGGCGAACACCATGCCCAGCGCGACGGCCTCGCCGTGGCGCACGTGGCGGTAGCCGTTCACCACCTCGACGGCGTGCCCCAGGGTGTGACCGAAGTTGAGCAGCGCGCGCAGACCTGCATCGCGCTCGTCGAGGCCGACCATCTCCGCCTTGATCCCGCAGGCGCGCGCAACCGCGTGGGCCAGCGCGTCGCGCTGGAGCGCCAGCACGGCGCCCGCGTTCTCCTCGAGCCACTTGAAGAAGTCGGCGTCCCAGATCGCGGCCACCTTCACGATCTCGGCCAAGCCGGCGCGGCGCTCCCGCGGCGGCAGCGTCGCCAGCACGTCGGGGTCGATCCACACCAGGCGCGGCTGGTAGAAGGTGCCGATCAGGTTCTTGCCGCGCGGATGGTTGAGCGCGGTCTTCCCGCCCACGCTGGCGTCGACCTGCGCGAGCAGCGTGGTCGGCACCTGGACCAGCGGCAGCCCGCGCAGGAAGGTCGAAGCGACGAAGCCCGCCACGTCGCAGGTGGCACCGCCGCCGAGGCCCACGATCAGCGTGTGCCGAGTCACTCCCAGCTCCACCAGGCGGTCGTACAGGCCGGCGGCGACGCGCAGCGTCTTGGCTCGCTCGCCGTCGGGAATGAGCAGCGGCTCCACCGCCACGCCGGCGCGCGCGAGGCCGGCCTCGAGCGCAGCGAAGTGGCGCCCCGCGACCGGCTTCGAGGTCATCACCACCGTCCTCGCCGCTTCGAACTCGGCGACCAGCGCCTCGCCCAGGTCGGCGAGCGAGCCGGGCCGGATGCGGATCGGGTAGCTGCGATCCCCGAGCAGCACCTGCACCGTGCTCACGCCGCGCTCCGTTCCGCGAGCGCGCGCAGCACCAGCTCCGCCACCTCGCCCACTTCGCGCCCGTCGGTCGAGACCCGGATCGGCGCCTGCGCGTAGGCCGAGTGCCGCTCGGCGCGCAGCGCCGCCAGCCGCGCGATCCGGCCCGCGCGGTCGAGGTTCGCGAGCAGCGGCCGCTCGCGCGCCTCGCCGAGCCGCTCGACCAGCGTCTCGGGCTCGGCGTCGAGCCAGACCAGCGTCCCCTTGTCGCGCAGGAGCGCCCGGTTCTCGTCCGCGACCACCGCGCCGCCGCCCAGCGCGACGACACAGCGCCGTGTCGGGAGCGCCCGCAACGCCTCTCGCTCACGCGCGCGGAAGGCCGCCTCGCCCTCGCGCTCGAAGATCTGCGAGATCTTCATCCCGGTCGACCTCTCCACCGCCTCGTCCGTGTCGATGAAGTCCCAGCCGAGCCGGGAAGCGAGCGCGCGACCGACGCGGCTCTTGCCCGTGCCCATCAGGCCGGACAAGAGGACGCATCGGTCGCGCTCGCCGCTCCCCATGGCCGGGGAGCATACCGCGTCACTCGACGTCGGGCTGCACGCCCTGCACGACCCGCGGGGTCACGAACACCAGGAGCTCCTTGCGCTCGTCGTGTAGCTGCAGGTTCTTGAACGCGGAGCCCAGGATGGGGATGTCCGCGAGGAACGGGACCTTGCTCTGGGTGCGGCCGCTGTCCACGGTGTAGATGCCGCCGAGCACCATGGTCTCGCCATCGCGCAGGATCGCCTCGGTGGTCGTCTCGTTCTTGTTGATGCCGACCACGCTGCCGTCCGTCGCCGACAGCGACGGCGCGTTCTTCGAGACCGCGAGCTTCATGATGATCGAGCGGTTGGCTGTGATGTGCGGCGTCACCTTGAGCTGCAGCACCGCGTCGACGAAGGTTGTGGTCAGCTTGTCCGCGGTGGCCTCGGTGAACTTGATCGCGACGCCCTGCTTGATCACCGCCGGCTGGTTGTCGAGCGTGACCACGCGCGGCGACGAGATGACCTTGCCCTGGTCGTTCTCCTCGCTCGCCTGCAGTTGCAGGTCGAGCTGGAGCTTGTCGTTCAGGCCGAGGATCCCGAGGTTCATCAGACCGGTCGCAGCCGAGATCGCGTTCGAGGCGATGAAGTTGTTGCTCTGGCTGCCGCCGCCGACGAGCGCCGGGCGGACCGTGCCGGTCGAGTCCGTCGGCGCGCTCCAGCCCACGCCCCAGACCGCGCCCAGGCCGCGCGAGAACGTCAGCGACGCTTCCACGATCTTGGCCTCGATCAGCACCTGCGGCGTCTGCGTGTCCACCGCCTTGACCAGCGCCGTGGCCTCGTGGATCACCGACGGGATGTCCTTGATGATCAGCGTGTTGGTGCGGTCGTCGACGTTGACCGACCCGCGGGTCGAGAGCAGCCGCTTCACCAGCGCCGAGACGTCCTTGGCCTTGGCGAAGTTCACCGGCTGCAGCTTCACCACCAGGTCCTCGAGCTTCTCGCGCGAGCGGCGCTCCTGCAGGCGCGCCTCGCGCTCCTGCTTCAGCGTGTCGACCGGCGCGATGCGCAGGATGTTGCCGATGCGGATGAAGCCCAGGCCCTTGGTCAGGAGGATCACGTCGAGCGCCTGGTCCCAGGGCACGTCCACCAGCCGGATCGTGACCTTGCCCGTGACTTCCTGGCCCGCGATCACGTTGAGGTCCGAGACCTCGGCGATCAGCCGCAGGATGTTGCCGATGTCGGCGTCCTTGAAGTCGAGCGAGATGCGCCGGCCCTGGTACTGCTTGTCCTCGTCGAAGCCGCCTTCCTCGAGGATGTCGATCGACGCGGGGTCCGCGGGACCGTCGAGGAACGGATCGAACGCGACCTGGCCGCCGCCCGCCGTCTTGATCGGCGCCGGCGCGGCCTTGCCCGTCGGCTCGCTTTGCGCGGTGCGGCCCGCGGAGGCCTTCGCGGCAGCCGGCTTGCCCTTCGGCGCCCCGGCCGAGTCACCGCCCGCCTGCGCCGTGTCAGGTGCTGCAGGGGCAGCGGCGTCCGCCGCACCCGGGTCCGTCGGGAGATCGGCCGCGGTCGGAGCCGCGGAGTCCGCGGACGCGGGCGCCGCGGCAGGGGCCGCGCCATCGGCCGCCGGGGCCGCCGGAGGCGTACCGCCGGCACGCGCCATCTCGATGCGCAGCTGGCCGCCTTCCCAGGTGAGCTTCGCCTTCTCGGGCGTGTTGCGCTTCAGCACGACGCGCACCTCGGGAGTCGGCACGTCGGGCGTCTTGAACACCGAGAACATCTCGACCGGGCCGCCGAACTCCTTGGTGTCGACGCGCCGCTCGGTCGCGGCATCGATCGTCGCGCCCTTCAGCAGCACCATCAGCGTGGTCGGGTCGGGCTCGTACTGAGTCGTCGTCACCTTGCGGCCGAGCGTCAGCACCACGCGGTCCACGCCGGGCAGCGACTCGAAGTGGACGCTCTGCACCGAGGCGTCCCCGGTCGCGTCGGCGGCCGGCACAGCCGAGTCCGCCGTCGCGTCGGAGGCGGGCGCGGCCGGAGCGGCTGCATCAGCCGCCGCGGCAGGCGCGCCCTTGCCGTCGCTCGGCAGCTCGATGTGTACGCCCTTCGCGGTCGCCACCACCTTCGGCTTGCCGCTGGTCTTGCTGCGCAGGTCGAGCACCACGCGCACCTTGTCCGGGTGCTCGCCGATCCGGGCCTGCGAGACCATGCCGTCCGCGAAGCTCTGCTTGGCGTTCTTGATCCCGCTCTTCGCGCCGAACAGGTCGACCACCACGCGGTCGGGGTTCTTGAGCACGAACGAGTCCACGTTGTCGATCGGGCCGTCGGCCTCGATCTCCACGACGTTGCCGCTCGTCGTCAGCGACTTCAGCTTCGCCTTTGCCGCGGTGCCGGCAGGCGCAGAAGCCGCCGACTTCGGCACGGGGACGGGCTTCTGCGCGGGCGCGGGCGGGAGCGCACCCGCCGCGGGCGCGGCGCCCGCAGGAGCGGCCTTGGCGTCCCCGGCCGCAGCTGCGAAGGCTGCCTCGTCGTCGGGAGAGACGTCGGGCGGACCCTGCTGCGTCGGCGCCGCCGCGGCGGGCGCATCACTCGCCGGGCGCAGCTCGATCGCGATCTCGTCACCCTGCGGCTTGACCTCGTACTCGGCCTGCTTGGCGAGCGCGATCGACACGCGCGCCATGTTGTGGCCGGCCTTCACGTCGCCGAACGCGCCCAGGGTCACGTCCTCGACCAGGCCGTTCTTCACCGAGATCGGCGTGTTCACGCCTTCGAACGCGACGTCGGGGAGCTCGAGGATCAGGCGCGGCGGGTCCTGGCGCATGAACGCGGTGTAGATCGCATCCTTGGCGCCGCGCAGCACGATCCGAGTCACTCCCGCGTCGTTCTGCACCTCGACGGCGGAGATCGTCTTCACTTCGGCCCCGAGAGCCCACGCCTGCGGCGGGAACGCGGCCAGTGCGAGCGCAGCGACGGCGCGCAGCGTCCACATCGTGAGTGACACCCTCCGAGTCATGCTCCGTTCCTTCTTCCGTTGGCGTAGAGCTCGAGCTCCACCTCTTTGGTCGTCGCACGGTCCAGGTGGTCGAGATAGGTCTCCTTCACGACCACCTTGTTGTCTTCGATTCGCAGGATCCGGCCCTTGTTCTTCCCGATCGGCGTCCCGGTGCGCACGATGTACCCCTTGCCGGTCGGGTCCTTGATCAGCGCGCGCGGCTCGTCGACGCCCCAGATGATCCCCATCACCACCAGCTGCGAGAGGTCGAAGCGCTCCAGCGGCGACGCCTCGGCGTCGTTGTCGAGCGTGATCTGGCGCTTGATGTAGGACTTGAACGGGTCGATCTTGTCGGTCGGGTCGTAGTGATAGGCGGCGGCGGTCGGCGCGGGGGCGGCGGCCTTGGCGACCTTGGCCGGAGCCGCCTTGGCGGCGTTCGCGTCGGTCTTGTCGCCTCCGCCGCAGGCGGCGGCGACGGCCACCGCGGCAGCGAGCGCCAGGATCGCGCGCAGTCTGCGGAGCTCGCTCATCTCAGGCTCCTCCCGCCTTCGGCGCGTCCTTGGCGTCCTTGGGCTTGTCCTTGTCCGCGCCGCGCGACGAGTCGTTGAAGTAGAAGGTGGCCGCGACGCCCTTGACCTTGAGCGTGGGGCTCTCACCGTTCTCGTTCACCACGGTGAAGGTCAGGTCGTTCAGGTTCACGATGCGCGACAGGCTGGCGACGCGGTCGAAGAAGAGCGCGATGTCGTGGTAGAAGCCGGTGAACTCGAGCTCGATCTGCTGCTCCGAATAGAAGCCGCGGTCGATCTTCTTGCCCTGCTTGAAGGTCTGGATCTCGAGGCCCGACTTCTTGCCGAGGGTCGAGATGTTGGTGAGCAGTGCCGGCAGGTCACTCGACTCGGGCAGCTTCTCCAGCGCGGCTTGGAGCTGCTCGCCGAGCTCCTCGCGCTTCTTCTTGAAGCTGTCGAGATTGTTCGCGACCGCGCGCGCCGACTGGATGTCCTGCTCCAGCTTCGCCCGCTTGTTCTGCAGCCCGTGCAGCGCGCTCTGGTTGCCCCCGAAGAAGAGCACCATGTAGAGCGCCACGACCACGAACCCCACGGCCCCGAGCACGCCGCTGCGCGCGGGCGGAGGAAGCCGCTCGAACCGCTGCAACAGCTTCTGAGCGTCGATGTTTTCGCCGATCGCCATCTCTCGCCTCTCTCAGTCGGACTTGCCGCCCGCGCGCGCGCCGCCACCCGCCGGTTTGGCCGGGGCTGCGCCCTTGGGCTTGCCCTTGGCGCTGTCGTCGGGGCTCTTCACGAACGGGTAGTGGGCCGTGAGCTTGAAGTCGGAGAGCTTCAGGCCGTCGACCTCTTCCAGCTTGGTCTCTTGCAGATCGATCGCCGAGAGCAGCGGCGACTCCTCGAGCGCCGCGGCGAAGTCGGCCACCACCTCGGCATCGATGCTGCGTCCCTCGAGCTCGAGCGAGCCGTTCTTCTCGGTCATCCTGGTGAGCCACACGCGCTGAGGAATCCGCGTCGCCAGCTCGTCCATGATCTTCACCGGACCCATGCGCGCGGCCTCGATCTGGTCGATGATCGCGAGCTTCTGCTCGATCTCTTCTTGCTCGGCCTGGAACTTCTTGACCTCTTTCAAGGTCGCGTCGAGCTTCTTCATCTCCGCCTCGCGCGCGGTGATGAGCGAGCGCTCGTGCGCGGTGCGGGCCGCCATCCAGGTCGAGAGCAGCAGGCAGACCGCGACGCCGCCGCCGACGGCGAACGCGAGCAGCATGCCCTGCTTGCGCATGTTCGCGGCACGGCGGGCCTCGCGGACGGGGAGCAGATTGATTCGGATCATTTGTCGTCCCCCTGCCGCATGCCGAGCCCGATCGCGGTGCAGAGCGACGGGCCGAGCTCGCGGAGACGGTCCTCGTCACCGGCGCTGGATGCGATCTCGACGCGCGTGAACGGGTCCACGATGTCGACGGCGATCTCGAGCTTGGAGTGGAAGATCCGGTCGAGGCCCGGAACCCGCGCGGCGCCGCCGCAGAGCAGGATCCGCTCGATCCGCGAGCTCGCCGCGGTGGCGCGGTAGAAGTCGAGCGAGCGCTGGATCTCGCCCAGCATGGTCTCGGAGACTTCGCGCATCGCCTCCTCGACCTCCTGCGGGACCACGTCCTTGCTGGTCTCGCCGGGCTTGCCGCCGATCTTGATCCGCTCGGCCTCCTCGAAGGTGATGCCGAGCGTCTTCTGGATCTCCTCGGTGTACTGGTTGCCACCCGAGGTGATGTCGCGGGTGAACACCGGCACCGAGCCCTGCATCACGTTCATGTTGATGACCGAGGCACCGAGGTCGAGCAGCGCCACCGTGGTGTCGTCAGCCGGCTCGTAGTTGTGCTGGTACATGTTGCCGACGGCGAACGCGTCGACGTCCATCACCACCAGCGACAGCCCCGACTCGGTGATCACGCTCTGGTAGTCGTCGATCAGGTCCTTCTTCGCGGCGACGAGCAGCACGTCCATCTGGCCGTCGATGCCCACCTCGCGCAGGATCTGGTGGTCGATGTTGACTTCGTTGATGTCGAACGGGATGTACTGCTCGGCCTCCCAGCGGATCGTCTCCTCGAGCTCCTCCTTGCTCTGGGCCGGGAGCGCGATCCGCTTCACGATCACCGAGTGACCGGAGACCGAAGTCACCACGTCCTTCGACTTGAAGCTTCCCATCGAGCAGGCCTCGGAGATCGCGGCCGAGATCGCCGGCGCGTTCATGAACGAGCCCTGCACGATCGCCTCGGGTGGAAGCGGCGCGAAGCCGAAGGCGCGCAGGCGGTAGCTCCCGCCGTGCGGCTCGAGCTCGACCGCCTTCACCATCGCCGAGCCGATGTCGAGGCCGATGACCGTCTTGTTGCCGAAGAGCGCCATCGCCGACCTCAGCTCCCGCTCGTGAACGAGTCGCCCTGGGGCGACACCAGCAAGTGGTCGACGGGCCGATCGCCGAAGACCGAGTCCTTGTCGGAGACGCGCAGGCCGAGCGCGTGGAGGATCTTGCGCTTGGTATCGAGCCGGCAGGTCTTGCCGGCCTCGACGCGATCGATGGTCAGCGTCGAGAGCCCCGCCTTGCGTGCCAGCTCGGCCTTGCTCATCATGAGCGCCTCGCGAATCCGCCGAACGTTGTTACTGGCCACAGAGACCCTCCGTTCTCGAGCCGGCAGAGAGACTGAGTTCCGTTTGCATCGCTGCCCCTCGTGCGCTGGATCACCATCGGATCCGGGCCGTTCTTCACGGCCCTTCTTCGGCGGGCTGGAAAGGCGACTTGAGGCTTGCCGACCCCAACGTTGCCTTCACCAGCTCGCATTCCCGCGAGCGGCTGGAGCTCAATCTGCTTGCTGTGCGGGCTCCCCCTCGTCCTGCTCAGGTTCGTCGTCCGAAGTCGCCTTCGGCTTCTTCTTCTGCGGCTCGGCCTGCTGCGCCGGCTGGGTCTTGCCGGCGGGCTGCTTCGCCGGCACCTGCTCGTCGAAGTCGCCGTTGTCTTCCGCCTCGCCCGACTTCTTCGCCTTCGGCTTCTTGCCCTGGTCCGCCGCGCCGCTCTCGGGGCTCGTATTCGAGGGGCTCGCGGGCGGCTGCAGCTGGTTCCAGTCGACCGACAGGGTCCAGCTCTGAGTCACGCGGCCGCCGTACGCGTCGCTCACGGCGATCTGGATCGGGCTGTCTCCGCGCGTCTCTTGCGGCACCTGCCAGGTGAGCTTTCCGGAGGTCTCGTCGACCTTCATCCCGGTCGGGCCCTGCACCAGCTCGTAGCGGAGCGGCTCGTCGCCGTCGGCGTCCTTCGCCGCGATGTCGTAGCTGTAGAAGGCGTTCTGGCCGAGCTGGTAGCTGGGCACCGAGCTGATCACGGGCGCGGCGTTGCCGATCTCGATCACCGGCGACGGCACCCAGGGGCTCGCATCCGTGCCATCCGAAGCGCTGGCCTCGACGTAGACCTTGTCGCCGCGGTGGAGCGTTCCCGGCGGCAGCCGCGAGCTCGTCGCGGCGGGGACCACCTCGCCGTTGCGGTGCCAGCGATACGTGACCTCGAAGGAGTCGCCATCCGGGTCCTGCACGTTCGGCTGCGCCTCGATGAAGTCCGCGGCGGTCGCCTTCGCGGGAGTGAGCGCGACCCCGTGCACGTGCGGCGCCGAGTTCCCGATCGTGAGCACCTGCGTCTGGTGCGAGACCTCGTGGGTCGCGTCGGCGACGTAGACGATCGCGTAGACGCGGTCGCCCCGGTTGAACGTGCCTGCGTCGGCGACCGACTCGTGCTGGTCGGGCACCAGCTCGCCGTTGCGGTACCACTCGATCGTGGTGCGCAGGCGATCCTGCTCGGGGTCGCGGGCGCGGACCTCGAGCGTCAGCGCGTCCGACGATCCCGCGGGGTTCGGCGTGATCTCCGCGCTCTCGATCTCGGGCGGGCCGTTCTCGCGGCCCGCCTCGGCGGCCGGGCGCGCGTTTCCGGCCGCGGGCGCGGGAGCCTGCGGCGCGTCCGCCGAGCTGCCGCATGCCGCGCACAGGAGCGCGATTGCCGCTGCGCTGGCTCGCTTCATGACGACCCTCCACCCGGCGGCAGGAGCCCGCCCGAGTGATTCAGCTATCGGAGTCGCCCGGAAGCGGATTGAGCGGGTCGATCGCGTACTCCTTGAGCTTGTACTGGAGCGCGCGCGGCGAGAGCTCGAGAATCCGCGCCGCCCGCGTGCGGTTGCCAGCCGTGCGCACCAGCGCCAGCCGGATCAGCCGCTCCTCCAGGGCGCGGCTGCGGCGCTTGATCGAGAGGTCCTCGCCGGACTCACCAGTGGGCACTGAGAGTCCAGACGAGTCACTCGCGACATCGCCGTCGGTCTCGCCGAGGAACGGAAACAGCTCGCGCGTGATCCGCCTGCCGCGCGCGAGGATCAGCGCGCGTTCGAGCGAGTTCTCGAGCTCGCGCACGTTGCCGGGCCAGGGGTACGCCGCGAGTGCGTCGAGCAGGTCGCGCTCGAGCGGGTCGACCGCCTTGCCGATCCGCCGCGCGTGCGCGGCGAGCAGCTGATCGGCGAGCACCGGCACGTCCTCCGGGCGCTCGCGCAGCGCCGGCACGTGGATGCGGAACACGTTTAGGCGGTAGAACAGGTCGGCGCGGAAGCGGCCCTCGGCGACCATCTGCTCGAGGTCCCGCGAGGTGGCGGCGACGATGCGCACGTCGACGGGGAAGGTCTTGGCGGCGCCCACCGGGCGCACTTCCTGTTCCTGAAGTGCGCGCAAGAGCTTCACCTGGATCGGAGGCTGCAGCTCGCCTACTTCGTCGAGGAAGAGCGTCCCGCCGTCGGCCTCACGGAACATGCCCGGTGAGTCGTGCTCGGCGCCGGTGAACGCGCCGCGCGCATGGCCGAACAGCTCGCTCTCGATCAGCGCCTCGGGGATCGCCCCGCAGTTCACCGCCACGTAGGGCTCGCTCGCGCGGTCGGAGAGGCCGTGCACGGCCCGCGCGACGACCTCCTTGCCGGCGCCGCTCTCGCCGGTCACCAGCACCGTGGTCTTGTACTCGGCCGCGCGCTCGACCAGCTCGAACACCTCGCGCATTGCGGCCGATGCCGCGGCGATCGAGACCCCGGCGCCGCCGTGCGAGAGCGCGCGGCGCAGCCGGCGGTTCTCGCGGCGCAGCCGCTCGCGCTCGTCGGCCTTGCGGATCGCGAGCAAGAGCTCCTGCCCGGTGAACGGCTTGGCGAGGTAGTCCCACGCGCCCTTGCGCACCGCCTCGAGCGCCTGCTCGATCTGCCCGAACGCCGACATCACCAGCACGGTGGCGTCGGGCTGCGCGGCGATGAGCTGCTCCAGGATCTCCAGCCCGCCGCGGCCCGGCATGCGCACGTCGCAGAGCACGACGTCGAAGCGCTCGGCCCGTGCGGCGCGCAGGCCCTGGTCGGCGTCCGCGGCCGTGGCGACCTCGTAGCCCTCGTCCTCGAGGATCAGTCCGAGGCTCTGCCGGACCCCGCTCTCGTCATCGATGATCAGCGCGCGGCGTTTGGCCATGGCCGCCGCTCGTATCGGCCGCCGGCAACACCAGGCTGAAGCAAGTCCGCCCCGACTGACTCGCGACTTCGAGCCTTCCGCCCAAGAGCTCCGCCAGGCGATGGGCGTTCCACAGACCCAAGCCGGTGCCCTCGCCGGGGTCCTTGGTGGTGAAGAACGGATCGAACACGTACGGGAGATGCTCGGGGTCGATCCCCGGGCCGTTGTCGCTGACGCTGATGGCGACGGCGTCCGGCGCGCGCTCGGCGCCGTGGCTCTCGCCGGGCCGATCGGTCGCCCGGCGCGCGGGGCGCGCCGGGTCGCGCGTGCGCTGCGCCGCGATCTGGATCCGCGGGGACGACCCGCCGCGCAGCGCATGTGCCGCGTTCTCCACCAGGTTCACGAAGATCTGCTCGACGCGCCCCGGATCGACGTCGACCGCCGGCAGCTCCGGCTCGAGCTCGAGCGAGAGCTCGATGCCCGCGAGCAGCGGCTGGCTGCGCACGCGCTCCGCCAGGCGCGTCACCAGCGCCGAGGTGTCGGCGCGCTCCACCGCCAGCGCGTCCGGCCGCGACAGGTCGAGCATTTCGCGCACCAGAGCGCGGATGCGCAGCGCCTCCTCGCCGATGCGCTCGGCCAGCTCGCGCGTGCGCTCGCTCGTGCCGCGGTCGCGCTGACACGCTTCGGCGTAGCCCATGATGGCCGCGACCGGGTTGCCGACCTCGTGCGCGACCCCGGCGGCGAGCTGTCCCACCGACGCCAGCCGGCGGCCGCGCGCGATCGCCTCGTGCGCACGCTCGAGCGCGGCGCGGTCCCGCTCCAGCGACTCGGCCATGCGGTTGAAGGAGCCTGCGAGCTCCTCGAGCTCGGCGGCTCCCTGCGGGCGCAGGCGGGCGCCCAGGTCTCCGGCGGCGATCCGCGCCGTCCCCTGGGCCAGCGCGCCGAGCGGCAGGACCACGCGCCGGCGCAGCAGCCAGCTGCCGAAGCCCACGAACACCAGCGTCGCGACCGCGAGCACCCATGCCGCGGCGTCGACCAGCGGCGCCAGCCGCGCGCGGAACTCCGCGCCGGAGGACCGGCCCAGGAGAAAGCCGTCCTCGCCCGAGCGCGAGCGCACGTGCGTCGCGATCGCGAGCTCGCCGCTGGCGAGGCTCCCCTGCTCGATCACCTCGCCGCCCGCGCGCGCCGCCTGCAGCAGCGAGTCGACCTCGCGCCGCTCCGCGGGTCCCAGCGGCTCGCCCAGCAGCACCCGCCCCTGCGCGTCGAGCACGCGGAAATCGCCGCCCACCACGCGTGGGCCGGCTGCCCGCGCGACCGCCGCGAAGTCGCGCAGCCGCTCGGTGCCCGCGTCGAGCTCCGCCTCGATGTGGCGCGAGCCCATGCGCAGCCGCTCCAGCGCGTCTTCGCGCGCCAGCCGCGCCGCCAGGCTGACCAGCGCGACCGCCACCAGCGCGAGCCCCGCGAACATCATCACGAACAGGTTCGCGACGATCTCGATCTGCACGCCGCCGCGCGCGAGCTTCACGGCCGCACCAGGATCGGGTCCATCAAGTCGGGCTGGAACACGAACAGGAGGCCCATCAGCGCGAGAGCCGGCCCGAACGGAATGCGCGTGTTCCGCCCGCCGTGCGCGTGCGCGATCAGCACCACGCCGTAGATCACGCCGAGCAGCGCGCCGAAGGTCACGATCCCGAACGCGGCGCGGAACCCCAGGAAGCTGGCCAGCATCGCCACCAGCTTGACGTCGCCCATGCCCAGCCCGATCTGCCCGCGCAGCCACTCGTAGCCCGCCGAGAGGGCCCACAGCGGGCCCGCCACCGCTGCGACGCCGAGCAGCGCGTCCCTCCAGCCGACGCCGAGCTGGGGCGCCACGAGCGAGATCGCGAGACCGAGCGCGAGCCCCGGCAGCGTGATCGCGTTGGGGATGATGTGGTGGTCGAGGTCGATGAAGACCACGGCGACCAGAGCGGCCGCGAGCGCCCACTCGACCAGCAGCCGCGTGCTGGGCCCGTGCAGCCAGAAGAGCGCCGCGAAGATCGCGCCCGTCAGCGCTTCGACCAGCGGGTAGCGCACCGAGATGTGCACGCCGCAGGTGCGGCAGCGCCCGCGCAGCAGCGCATACGACAGCAGCGGCACGTTGGCCCAGAAGGGGATCGCCGCGCCGCAAGCGGGACAGTGAGACCCCGGGTGGACGAATGACTCGCCCCGCGGCAGCCGCCAGATCACGACGTTGAGGAAGCTGCCGATGCACGCGCCCAGCGCGAACGCGAATCCCGCGGCCAGCCGGCCATCGACGCCGAGCTCCCCCATCGGCGGCAGACGGTAGCGCGCCTAGCGGAAGTCGCGCCGCTGAAACAGCGACACCGCGCCGAGCATCAGCGCCAGTGAGTAGCCGACCGCGTAGAGCGCGGCCATCGCCGCCCGCGCGGGCGGAATCGGATTTCCGGCGCTGGCGTCGGCCTTGAAGTCCAGCCGCGACAGGTTCGGCAGCGTCCAGTACAGCGCCTCGAGCAGCGGGCGCAGGCCGGAGATGTCGGTGTGCTGGCCGAAGGCGCGCAGGTCCGTGAGCAGGTGTCCCACGATCCAGAGCGCCACCGTGAACATCCCGGACAGGTACGGCGTGGTGAAGCTCGAGAAGAACATCGCGATCGCGGTGACCAGCGCCAGCTCGAGGTAGATCATCGCGATCGCCCAGACCAGCCCGACCGAGAACTCCGAGCCCTTCCAGGCGAGCACGCCCAGGAAGCAAGCGGTCATGATCGCGACCTCGACCGCGAGCAGCGACAGCAGGCCGAAGTACTTTCCGGTGAGGAACTCCCAGCGGCGCACCGGTTTCGACAGCATGGTGTAGACGGTCTTGGTCGAGATCTCGCGGTAGACCAGGTTGATGCCCACGAAGATCGCGATCAGCACACCGAAGAAGGCGATCGCGCCCAGCCCCACGTCGCGGTAGATGCGCTCGTCCTTGCCGATCTGCAGCTGCGCGAGCAGGATCGAGCTCGCAATCATCAGCGCCGCGAACAGCAACAGGTTGTAGAGCAGCTTGTCGCGCACGGCCTCGCGGTACGTGTTCCGCGCCAGCACCCAGATCCGCCCCAACGACGTCATGCGCGCTTCTCCTCGGCCAGGCCCTCGAGCAGCACGTCCTCGAGGCTCCGCCGCTTCGGCGCGAAGCTGCGCACTCGCCCACCGCTCTCGCGCACGCGGTCGAGCGCCTTCTCGCCGTCGCTCTCGCCCGCGAACTCGAACAGGAAGCGCCGTCCCTGCACGACCGCGCGCCGGGCCTGGCGCTGCAGCTCGTGGAACAGCTCTTCCGAGATCGCCTCGACCACGAGCTCGCTGCCGACGATCTCCTGGCCCAGCAGCTCGTCGAGGTAGCCCTTCTTGCGCACCTCGCCGGAGAGGATGATCGCGACCTGATCGCAGATCATCTCCGCGTCCTCGAGGATGTGGGAGGAGAAGAACACCGTCTTGCCCTCGTCGCGCAGCGACAGGATCACGTCGCGGACGTCCTTTCGGCCCAGCGGGTCGAGCCCCGACATCGGCTCGTCGAGGATCACGGTCTCGGGATCGCCGATCAGCGCCTGGGCGAGCCCGACGCGCTGGCGCATGCCCTTGGAGTAGCGGCGGATCTGGCGGTCGGCGGCGTGCGCGAGGCCGACGCGCTCGAGCAGCTTCGGGATGCGCTCCCGCCGGAGCTCCTTGGGAACTCCCGCGAGCGCGCCGTGGAAGTCGAGGAACTCGCGCGCGTCGAGGTAGTCGTGGAAGAAGGTGCCCTCGGGCAGGAAGCCGAGCCGTGCCCGGCTCTGCGGATCGGACACCGGCCGCTCGTTCAGCCAGGCCTCCCCCGAGGTCGGCAGCACCAGCCCGGTGAGCACCTTGATGGTGGTGGTCTTGCCCGCGCCGTTCGGTCCGATGAAGCCGAAGATCTCGCCGGCCTTCACCTCGAGGTCGACCTTCTTCACCGCCTCGACCGGGCGCATCCAGAAGCCGGTGCGGAACAGCTTGCGCAGCGCGCGCGTACGGATCGCGATCACTTCGTCACCTTCACCCCGGGGGCGGACCTGGGCATCTTCAGCTTGAGGTCGTCGTGCTCGAGCCCGCAGACGGCTTCGCCCGTCTGCCAGTCGATCCAGTACTGGCCGCCCTCGGGGTCATGCGGCAGCGCGGGCAGGAGCCCGGCGTCGACGAGCGCCTGCACGTCCTTCGGGGCGGCGCGCTTCTTGTCGCGGTACTTCGCGATCGCCGCGTCGATCAACCCCAGGTCGCGGTTGATCCAGAGGTCGGCGAGCCGCTTCTGCAGCTGCTCCCGCACCGCCGGGGTCTCCTCGTTCTTGAGCCGCAGCGCGATGAACTGCATCGCGGTGGTCGGGTCGCCGGCGCTGGTGTAGAGCCGGCTGATCAGGAACTGCAGGTAGGTCGGGCCGCCCAGCGCGGCCGCGCGCTCGAGACACTTCGCGCCGCGCAGGTAGTCCTGCTTCTCCATGAAGTACTGGAAGCCCAGCAGAAAGTGGATGCGCCAGTACGAGCTGACCGCCGCGCCCTTCTCGAGCAAGCGGATCGCGGCGTCCGGATCCTTGCGCAGGCCGTTCAGCGCCGAAGCCATCACCACGTAGGCCGAGTCGAAGTGCGGGTCGATGTCGGTTACCAGCTGCGCGAGGCGCTCGGCGCCGGGCCAGCCCGCCGCGCTCGAGCGCTCGTCGCCCACGTAGTAGACGGTGCGGATCCAGAACAGGTCCGCGACCACGCGCTCGAAGCCGAGCGAGAGCACGCGCACGACGTTCCCGTCGGGCAGGACACCGACGTCGCCGTCCGCCACCTGCTCGACCTGGCGGGCCTCGAGCCAGCGGTTCGCCTCGCGCACGGTCCAGATCGCCGCGCGCGCGAGCGGCAGCAGCATCACCTCGATCGGGAAGCGAAGGGTCCGCGCCGTCATCTCGAGCACCCGATCGGAGCTGCCTCGGAAAGGCTTTAGGTCGCCGAGCTGCGTGCGAAACGAGAGACCCGGCGGGGCCGCGAAGCCCCGCCGGGTCGATTCGAGAACGTCCTTTAGACGAGGTCTAGAAGACGTTGCGGCCCATGTCGGTCGACTCGCACGGACCGACCTGGCCGAGCACCGAGATGCCGGTACCCGAGTCCACGACGCCCACAATTCCACCCGCCACGTAGGTGTTGCAGACCGCGGCGTTCGTCCAGCCGGGCGCCGGCATCGGCACGCCCGTGCTGTCGGGCTGGTTGATGCCCCACGAGTTCACCACGCCGTCGCCGTCGATGTCTGCCGCCGCCGAGGCGTAGAACTCGTTCGCCGTGATCGGCGGAGCCGCGGTCGGGTCCACCGCCACGCCCGCGCCGGCCTTGCCGCCGAACAGCTCGTACGCGTAGTACACGTCACCCTCGGGCTGCCAGCCGATCCAGCAGAAGCCCTTGCCGGCCACGGCCCACACCGCAGGGGCCGCCGGGCAGCCGACGGGGTCGAAGGCGGTCTTCAGCTGACCGCTGAACGCGGCGGGCTGCGACGGCCAGTCCATGTAGGTGCCGGCCTCGGCGAAGTAGGACTCCTCCGCCGTGCGGATCGCCGCCAGGTTCACCTTGCTCTCGCCCGCCTTGGAGCGGAGCTGGAACTTGATGAAGTTCGGGATGGCGATGGCCGCCAGGATGCCGATGATCGCCACGACGATCATCAGCTCGATCAGCGTGAAACCTTCACGCTTCTTCAGGTTGCGAAGCATCGTTGTTTCTCCTTGCTGAGTACCGTACTCGTGAATCGCTGCCTGTGACTCCGCCCCAACCGGTCACGAGCGCCAGGCGGCCCGGGGGAGAGCAATCGCCGTGCCCGTCGACGCCTGCCGGTTCGCGCGGGTGCAGAGCCGCGCGCAACCCCTCTCTCCCGCAACGCTCCTCCGCTCGCCTCCGGCAGCGTCCGCGGCCGTGTCGGCCCTCACCGAGTGACGTTCTGTGCGACTCGCGGTGACGCGCTCCGTCACTCGCTCCCGTCGTCGAGTCGCAGCTTCTCGAGCCGATAGCGCAGCGAGCGGAAGGTGACGCCCAGGAGCTGCGCGGCGCGCTTCTTCACGCCACCGGTGCGCTGCAGCGCCTCCTGGATCAGCGAGGTCTCGTAGGCGGCGAGCAGCCCGTCGAGGTTCACGCCCGCGGCCGGGATGCGGGCCAGCTGCGCCGGCTCCGCGGGACGGCGCACCGTGCCCGGCAGGCAGTCGAGCGTGATGCGGTTGGTGCGCGCCAGCGTGACCGCGCGCTCGACCACGTTCTCGAGCTCGCGCACGTTGCCGGGGAATGCGTAGGCCTCGAGCACCGGCAGCACCGCCGGGTCGAGCTCGCGCACGTCCTTGCCCAGCTCGGAGGAGTATTTCTCGGCGAAGTGCTGCACCAGCTGCGGCAGGTCCTCGGGGCGCTCGCGCAGCGGCGGCAGCTGGATCTCGATCACGTTCAGGCGGTAGAACAGGTCCTCGCGGAAGCGGCCCTCGCGCACCTCGAGGTCGAGCCGGCGGTTGGTCGAGCACAGGATGCGCACGTCGACGTGGATCTCGCTCGTTCCGCCGACGCGCTGGAAGGTGCGGTGCTGGATCGCGCGCAGGACCTTCACCTGGAGCCCGAGCTCCATCTCGCCGATCTCGTCGAGGAACAGCGTGCCGCCGTTGGCCACCTCGAACAGGCCGGGCTTGTTCGCCGAGGCGCCGGTGAACGAGCCCTTCACGTGGCCGAACAGCTCGCTCTCGAGCAGGTTCTCGGGAATCGCGCCGCAGTTCACCGCGACGAACGGCGCGTCGCGGCGGTCCGAGAGGTTGTGGATCGCGCGCGCGATCAGCTCCTTGCCGGTGCCGCTCTCGCCGGTGACGAGGATGTTCGCGCGGGTGGGCGCGACCTGGCGCACCAGCGCGAAGATCTCCTGCATGCGCGCGCTCTTGCCGACGATCGTCGGGAACGCGCTCTCGACCTTGAGCTGCTGGCGCAGGCGCTGGTTCTCGTGCGAGAGGTCGCGCTTTTCGAGCGCCTTCTCGACCACCAGCCGGATCTCGTCGACCGAGCAGGGCTTGGTCAGGTAGTCGTAGGCGCCGTGTTTCATCGCCTCGACCGCCGACTCGGTGGTGCCGTGCGCGGTGATCAGGATGACCGTGGTCTCGAGCTCGAGCCGGCGGATCTGGTCCAAGAGCTCGAGGCCGGACATCCCGGGCATGCGGATGTCGCTGATCAGGAGGTCCCAGTCGTCGCTCTCCAGCGCGACCAGCGCCTCGCTGGCCGACCCGCAGACGCTGACCTGGTGGCCGTCGCGCTGCAGGAGGATCTGCAGGAACTCCTGCATGCTGGTCTCGTCGTCGACTACGAGAATCCGAGCCACGTTCCCTCCCCGTGCTGCCGATCGGAAGCCCGGCCGCGCCGCTTAAGGCGCCGGCAGCCACACCCGCACGATCGTGCCGCGGCCGAGCTCGCTGTCGATGCCGATGCGGCCGCCGTGGGCCTCCACCACGCGGTGTACGGTCGCGAGCCCGAGGCCCGTGCCCTTGGGCTTGGTGGTGTAGAAGGGCTCGAAGATGCGCTCCAGCGTCTCGGGCGCCATGCCGCAGCCGCGGTCCTCGATCTCGAGCTCGACGGTGGCGTTCTCGCGCATGCCGCGCACCCGCACCACGCGGTCGACCGGCTCGCTCTCGGCCGCGTTCCGCACCAGGTTCCAGAACACCTGGCGCAGCTGGTCCGCGTTGCCGAGCGCCTCGAGCGACTCGGGCACGGCGAGCTCGACGCGCACGCCGAGCGAGTCGTCGCGCGCCACCAGCTCGGCGAGCTCCTCGAACAGCGCGCGCAGCCGCACCGGCTCGCTGCGACCGGGCCCGGGGCGCGCGTAGGTCAGGAAGTCGGTCACCAGCCGGTTCAGCCGCGCGGTCTCGCGCTGGACGATCTGCGAGAGCGTCTGCGAGTGCCGGTCCGAGGCGGGAAGATCGGCCGCGAGCAGCTCGACCGCGCCCGAGAGCGAGGCGAGCGGGTTACGGATCTCGTGCGCGAGGCCGGCGGCGAGCTGTCCGATCGCTCCGAGGCGCTCGCTCTTGCGCAACTGCTCCTCCATCTCGACCAGGTGGGTCAGGTCCTGGAAGATCAGGATCGCGCCGTCGTTCGAGCCCGCGGCGTTGCGGAGCCACGAGAGCGACATGCCCAGGTGCAGCGTGCGGCCGTCGCGGTCGCGGTACTCGAGCTGGATGCGCCGCTGCCGCTCCACCACGTCGAGCGGACCCAGCGTCGGAAAGAGCTCGCCGAGCGGCCGCCCCACCACCTCGGCCGCAGAGAACCCGGTGATGCTCTCCGCCTCCTGGTTGAACGACGACACCCAGCCGAGCCGGGTCACCGTGAGCAGGCCTGACGAGACGTTGTCGACGATGCGGCGGTGCAGCTCGCCGAGGTGCTGCAGCTCGTCCCGGCCCGCCTGCACCTCGGCCGCGAGGCGCCGCGCGAGCAGCGCCACCGCGACGAACGCGACGGCGTGCGTGCCCACGGCCGTCCCCGCCTCGCGGCTGCCCATGGCGAAGTCGGGCGAGTACGGCGGGAACCAGCCCGCGATCGGGCCCCAGGCGATCGCGCCGAGCGCCACCGTGGCGAAGCTGCAGGCGATCATCGCCCCGCGCGATCCGAGCGCCAGCGCGGCGTAGACGATCCAGATCGGGTAGAGGAAGCCGAAGATCGAGCGCGCCCCGCCCGAGCAGTAGACGAAGCCCGAGATCACGACCGCGTCGCCGATCAGCTCCACCAGATGGAGCTGTCGGAACGGGCTCCAGGCGGCGAGCGCGCCGTAGGCGAGCGCGAGCAGGAACCCGGCGAGCACCAGCGCGTACAGCGCGCCGAGCACGCGGCCCGAGTACAGGCTCTCGCCGCCTCGCAGCTGCGCGAGCACCGCCAGGGTGAGGATGGCGGCGAGCGCGAGCAGCCGTGCGGCGAACGCGTTGGCCGGGATCGCGCCGGCTCGCGCTCGCCGCCATCCTCACC
>Ga0318554_10000087_pt1 | contig 27845 bp, 20 predicted proteins | sample GRESIP082b2f22_FD_203687 | JGI IMG/M metagenome (GOLD analysis project Ga0318554, IMG submission 203687) | Tropical soil microbial communities from Luquillo Experimental Forest, Puerto Rico - GRE.SIPMG.082b2f22 | ecosystem: Environmental > Terrestrial > Soil > Tropical forest > Bulk soil... | reverse complement strand
GCCCTGACCACGGCACAGGGCAGCCCCGGCTGCAGCACCGCGACCGCGCCCGGACCTCGGCTGCCTGCCGCGGACGTGACCCTGTCGCGGGTTCCCGGTGACCCGTTCGGCGTGGCCGTGACGGCCGACGGGCGCTGGTCCTTTGTCTCGGCTCCCTTCGGACCGGGCCCGGGCCGGGGCGAGGTCAGCGTGCTCGCCAACTCCGGCTCCGCCGCGCCCAGGCTGGCCCGGCGCATCCCGGTGCCGCAGGCGCTGGGCGTAGCGCTGACCCACGATGGCCGTTACCTGCTTGCCGCCAGTCTCACCGGGGCCGTCGTCATCGGCGTACGGCAGGCCGAGCAGGGCGCCCGGCACGCGGTCCTCGGCACCCTGCGCAGCCCCCGGGCCGGGCGCGGAGGGTTCGGCGGCGGCGCTATCGAGGTGGCCGTGTCACCCGACGACCGGTTCGCCTTCGTCAGCCTCGAAACCAGCGATGAGATAGCTGTCTTCGACCTGCAGCGCGCGCTGGCCAGCGGCTTCCGGACCTCCGGCTTCGTCGGGATGATCCCGCTCGGGATCGCCGTCGTCGGGACGGCGGTGGCGCCGGACGGGCGCTGGCTGTACGCGACAAGCGAACTGGCATCCCAGCGGACCGGCCACCGCAGCGGGCTGCGCGGTGGCCAGGGCACGCTGTCGGTGATCAGCCTCGGCAGGGCAGGGACCGACCCGGCGCACTCGGTGGTGGCCACCGTCACCGCCGGCTGTGGCCCGGTGCGGGTGATCACGTCCGCGGACGGCAGCGTGGTGTGGGTGACCGCCCGGGAGAGCGACACGCTGCTCGGCTTCTCCGCCGCCGGGCTGCTGTCCGATCCGGCACACTCGCTGGTCGCGCGGGTGGAGGTTGGCGAGGCCCCGGTAGGGCTCGCCCTGGTCGACGGCGGGCAGCGGATCGTGGTCGCCGACTCCAACCGGTTCGCCACCGGGGGAGCACGGTCGAGCCTGGCGGTGGTCAACGTGGCCGCGGCCCTGGCGGGCAAGCCCGCGCTCGCCGGGTACCTGCCGGCCGCCGGGTTCCCGCGGCAGATGGCGCTGGCACCGGACGGCCGCACGCTGCTGGTGACCAACTTCACGTCGGGGCAGCTCGAGGAGGTGAACGTCGCGAGCCTGCCGTAGCTGCTGACCCACACCGGGTGGCTGGTCCCGGATGGAGCGGTCATCCAGCAGGCTCTGGCGCCCCCAGGGCGAGGCGCGGGGTTCTGCCGGGTCCGCCCCGCTGGGCAGAACGTACGATCTGGGTATGGCCCGAACTGCGGGAGTCGTGCTGGCCGGCGGGCGGTCGTCGCGGATGGGCACGCCCAAAGCTGCGCTGGAGTGGCACGGGTCGACACTGCTGCGTCGGACGGTCGGGGTGATCACCCGGGTCGTGGACGGGCCGGTGGTGGTAGTGCGGGCGCCGGGGCAGGACCTGCCATCACTGCCGGCATCGACGGAAGTGGTGGCGGATACACGGGAGGGGAAGGGGCCGGTCCAGGGGATCGCGGCCGGGCTGGCGGCGCTGGCCGGGCGGGCTGAGGTGGCGTTTGTGAGCTCGACCGACATGCCGTTCCTGCATCCCGCGTTCGTGCGGCGGGTGCTGGCGGCAGTGCGGGACGGGACCGACGTGGGGCTGCCGGTGGCGCGGGGATATCCGCAGCCACTGGCCGCCTCCTACCGGGTGCAGCTCGCGCAGCTGGCAGAGCGGCTGGTCGAGCAGGAGCGGCTGCGGCCTGCCTTCCTGTTCGACGAGTGCGCGGTCGACCGGATGGATGAGGTGGCGCTGCGGTCCGATCCGGTGCTGGCGGCGTTCGACCCTGAACTCGAGTCGGTGCTGAACATCAACGAGCCGGCCGACTATGCGGTGGCCAGGGAGCGGCCGGCGCCGGAGGTGACCGTGCAGCGGTTCGGGCCGCTGGCGGATGGCCACCGCGGTCCGGAGCCGGTGCGGGCCGCCACGATCGCCGAAGCGGCGGCCGCGGCCGGGCTGGCGCTGGACGGGCACGTGGTGGCGGCGCTGAACGGGGATCAGATCACCCGGGACGGCGAGGTCCCGCTGGCCACCGGTGACGTGGTGTTCTTCCTGTCCGCCGACGCGGGCGGCTGACCGGCCATGACAGCCGGCGGATATTTCGGGCAGACCCTGGTGGCCGATGCCAGCACCGGCGCCGCACGCACCCTGCCGCTGCCCGATGACCTGCTGCGCGCCTACATCGGCGGGGCCGGGCTGGGCACCTGGCTGCTGCACCGGCTGGGCCCGGCCGGCGCCGACCCGCTGGCGCCGGCGGCGCCGCTGGCCTTCGTGTTCTCGCCGCTGGTCGGCACCCCGCTGACCACCAGCGCCAAGTTCGCGGTGGTGGCCAAGTCGCCGCTCACCGGCCTGCTGAACGACGCGCTGTCCTCCAGCCAGTTCGCCATCGCGGGCAAGCTGACCGGGCACGACGCCATCGTCGTTACCGGTGCCTGTGACCAGCTGTCGGTGCTGCTGGTGGACGGTGACGGGGCACGCTTCGGGGAAGCGGCCGACCTGGCCGGGCTGCCCGCGGCGCAGGCGGAGGCCCGGCTGCGGGACCGGCTGGGCACTGGCTGGCGGGTGGCCGCCACCGGCCCGGCGGGGGAGCGCGGGGTCCGGTACGCGACCATCTCCCACGACGGCCGTCATGCCGGGCGCGGCGGCCTGGGCGCGGTGATGGGAGCCAAGCGGCTGAAGGCCGTCGCGGTGCGGGCTGCCACCAAGGTCGCGCCCGCGCACCCCGAGCTGGTCCTCGCCGCCGCCCGCGACCTGCGGGCCCGGTCGTTCGGCCCGGCCACCGCCAAGTACCGGGAACTGGGCACGCTGGCCAACCTGCTCGCCTTCAACGCCCTGTCCACCCTGCCCACCAGGAACTTCCAGGCTGCCACCTTCACCGAGGCCCCCCGGCTGGCCGCCGAGGACCTGGCCAGCCTGCGGCGGGTGGCGCGGAACAGCTGCGCATCCTGCACCATCGGCTGCGAGCACATCTACTCCGCCCGCGGCGGTCGGCGGATGCGGGTGGAGTACGAGAACGTGTTCGCGCTCGGCCCGATGTGCGGGGTGTCCGACCCGGACGCGGTGCTGGCCGCCAGCGGCCTGTGTGACGACCTGGGGCTGGACACCATCTCGGCGGGCGGGACGATCGCGTGGGCGATGGAATGCGCCGAGCGGGGCCTGATCGACGCCCCCTGGCTGCGGTTCGGTGACGCGGACGCGCTGCTGCGGGCACTGGCCGAGATCGGCGACCGGCGCGGGCTCGGCGATCTGCTGGCGGAGGGGTCGCGGCGGGCGGCGGACCGGGTCGGCGGCGGCTCGGCCGCGTTCGCCCCGCACGTCAAAGGGCTGGAACTGCCCGGCTACGAGCCGCGCACGCTGCAGGCCATGGCGCTCGGGCTGGCGGTGAACGCCCGCGGCGCGGACCACAACCGGTCCGGCGCCTACGAGGCCGACCTGTCGGGTGACCTGGACCGGCTGGCCGGCGGCAGCGGGCACGTAACCGCGGCGATCGAGACCGAGGACCGGGCCGCGGTGATGGACTCGCTCATCTTGTGCAAGTTCCTGCGCGGGGTGTTCACCGACCCCTTCGGCGAGTGGGCCGCGCTGCTGTCCGCGGTCACCGGCTGGCAGGTGGACGGGGCCGAGCTCCGGCAGACCGCGCGCCGGATCGTGCTGGCCAAGCGGGTGTACAACCTCCGGGAAGGCTGGCGGCCGGCAGACGACTGGCTGCCGGACCGGCTGCTGACCGAGCCGGTCACGGTCGGCTCCGGGCGGGTGGCCAGGCTGACCCCGCAGCGGCTGCGCGGCATGATCGACGCCTACTACGCCGCGCGCGGGCTGGACGGCCAGGGCCGGCCTGATCCGGCGGATCTGGCAGACCTTCACCTGAAGTTATATCGTGAGACGACAGAAACGACCGCTCCTCGCTTGATGTGATGTCGCGGCGCGGCCGATACTGAAGCATGGCTACTCCCCCTGTCACGCAGGCCCGGACGGTCACCCTCACCATCGACGGTCATGAGGTCACCGCCCCGGAGGGCACCACCATCTGGGCCGCGGCCAAAACGGCCGGCATCGACATCCCGGTGCTGTGCCACGACGAGCGGTACGACCCGGCCGGGGTCTGCCGGATGTGCGTGGTCGACGTCGGTGCGCCCGCGTTCGCCGCCGCCTGCGTCCGGGCGTGCGAGGACGGCATGGAGGTGCAGACCGCCACCGGCGAGGTGGAGCGCAGCCGGGCCATGCTGACCAGGCTGCTGCTGGCCGACCAGCCCGCCCGTGAACGTGACCCGAAGCAGACCACCACCGGCGACAACGAACTGCTGGCCCTGGCCGACCGGTACGGGGTAAGCCAGGACGGCCGCCTGCCGCTGGGCACCGGCCGCGGCACCGACGACTCCAACCCAGTCATCGCCGTCGACCACGACGCGTGCATCCTGTGTGACCGGTGCGTGCGGGCCTGCGACGACATCCAGGGCAACGACGTGATCGGGCGGAGCGGCAAGGGCTACGCCACCCGGATCGCCTTCGACCTGAACGACCCGATGGGGGAGTCGTCCTGCGTCACCTGCGGCGAATGCGTGGCCGCCTGCCCGACCGGGGCGCTGACCAACAAGCCGATCCGGAACATCCCGATCCGGCCGCGGGCCGAACTCGACCAGGTGGACACCGTCTGCCCGTACTGCGGTGTGGGCTGCGCGCTGACCTACCACGTGGACCGGGAGCGCGGCGCCATCGCATTCGCCGAGGGCCGGGACCAGCCCGGCTCCCAGAGCCGCCTGTGCGTCAAGGGCCGGTACGGCTGGGACTACGCCGCCTCCCCGCAGCGGCTGACCGTTCCGCTGATCCGGCGGGACGCGTCCTATCCGAAGGGCGCGCTGTCCACTGAGGTCCGCGGCGACATGGCGGATGGCAGCCAGCGCCCGGCCGACGGCAACGGCCAGGCAGGCAACGGGCGCGGCAGCAAGCGCCGCCGCAAGCCGGGCGGGCTCGTCGACTACGGCGAGGTGCTGCCGCACTTCCGGGAGGCGACCTGGGAAGAGGCGCTGGACCTGGTCGCCCGGCGGCTCACCGAGATCCACGCGGCCGGCGGCCCGGCCGCGATCGCCGGCTTCGGCTCGGCCAAGTGCTCCAACGAGGAGGCCTACCTCTTCCAGAAGCTGATCAGGACCGGCTTCCACACCAACAACGTGGATCACTGCACCCGGCTGTGCCACGCCTCCAGCGTCGCGGCGCTGTTCGAGGGCATCGGCTCCGGCGCGGTATCCACCACTTACGGCGACGTGGTCAACGCCGACGTGGCCATCGTCACCGGCAGCAACCCGACCGCGAACCACCCGGTCGCCTCGTCGTTCTTCAAGCAGGCCCGCCGACGCGGCACCACGATCATCTACATCGACCCGCGGGCCGACAAGATGTCCGATCACGCCGACATCTTCTGCCAGCTCAAGCCGGGCACCGACGTCGCGTTCTATAACAGCGTCATGCACGAGGTGATCCGGCAGGGCCTGACCGACCCCGAGTTCATCCAGCAGCGGACCACGAACTACGACGCGCTCGCCAGGACCGTGGCCGACTACCCGCCGGAACGGGGCGAGCAGATCACCGGCGTGCCCGCTGACACCATCCGCCGGGTGGCCCGGGCCTGGGGTGAGGCCGGGGCCGGGGTCATCTTCTGGGGCATGGGCATCTCCCAGCACACCACCGGCACCGACAATGCCCGCTGCCTGATCGCGATGTGCGCGATCACCGGGAACGTCGGCCGGCCCGGCAGCGGGCTGCACCCGCTGCGCGGCCAGAACAACGTGCAGGGCGCCTCCGACATGGGCCTGATCCCGATGTTCTACCCCGACTACAAGAAGGCGGATGACCCGGACGTCAAGGCCAGGTTCGAGCAGGCCTGGGGAGTCGGCGACCTGGACCCCAAGCGCGGGCTCACCGTCACCGAGATCATCGGCTCGGCGCTCAAGGGCGGCGTGCGCGGGATGTACATGATGGGGGAAAACCCGTTCCTGTCCGACCCCAACATCAACAAGGTCCGCAAGGCGCTGGCCGCGCTGGACTTCCTGGTGGTGCAGGACATCTTCCTCACCGAAACGGCCGAGTTCGCCGACGTGATCCTGCCCGCCTCGTCGTACCTGGAGAAGGACGGCACCTACACCAACACCGACCGCCGGGTGCAGCTGGGCCGGAAGGTGCTGGACCCGCCGGGCCAGGCCCGGGTGGACTGGGAAGTGGTGCAGGACATCGCCAACCGGATCGGGCTGGACTGGCACTACACCAGCGCCCGGGAGGTTTTTGAGGAAATCGTCTCGGTGATGGCCAGCTACACCAATCTCAGCTACGACAACCTGGGCCTGTCCGGCAAGCTCTACCCGAACCCCGATCCCGAGCACAGCGACGGCACGGTGGTGATGTTCGGCGAGAAGTTCAACACCCCGGACGGGCTGGCTCACCTGGTGCCGGCCGAGTGGCTGCCCGCCAAGGAACTCCCGGACGAGCAGTACCCGTTCGTGCTGAACACCGGCCGGCTGCTGCAGCACTGGCACACCGGAACGATGACCCGCCGGTCGTTCGCGCTGGACGCGATCAGCCCGCGCGCGGAGGTATACCTGAATCCCGGTGACGCCGCCGCGCTGGGGCTGGCCGACGGGGCCCGGGCCAGGGTCACCTCCCGTCGCGGCACGATCGTGCTGGCAACCCGGGTCTCGCACCGCGAGGCGCCGGGAAACTGCTTCATCCCGTTCCACTTCCGGGAGGCGGCGGCGAACCTGCTGACGATCGACGAGATCGACCCGATGGGCAAGATCCCCGAGTTCAAGTTCTGCGCGGTCCGCATCGAGGCCGCCGGGGAGGGGGACTGATGGCCCCGGCCCAGGCCCGGGTCCCGGGCGTGGAAGCCCGCGCGGGCAAGTTCAGCGGCCCCAGCCTGATCCCGGCCCTGCAGGCGATCCAGGAACGGGTCGGCTGGCTGCCCAGGGAGGAACTGGTCGCGCTGTCCCGCGACGTGCGGCGGCCGCTGTATGAGATCGAGGGGCTGATCTCCTTCTACCCGCACTTCCGGACCGAGCCACCCGCCCCGGTGCGGCTGCACGCCTGCCGCGACCTGGCCTGCTGGCTGCGCGGCGCGGGCGAGCAGACGGCCGCGCTCCGGCAGCAGCACGGGGCGGACCCCGGCGTCGAGCTCGCCGAGGTGTCCTGCCTGGGCCGGTGCGACATCGCGCCGGCGGTGAGCGTCAACGAGCACCCGGTCACGGCGGCGGGCGCCGGCGCGCTGGTCGGCGCGGCCCGGGCCGGTGAGCTGCCGCCGCCCGGCGTGCGCCGCTACGCGGGCGGCCAGCCGTGGCCGAACGACCCCTACCCGGCAGGCGCCGAGCGCTACCAGGTGCTCCGCGCCGTGCTGGCCGGGCACCGGCAGGCCAGCGAGGTCACCGCTGCCCTGCAGGACGCGGGGCTGCGCGGGATGGGTGGCGCGGGCTTCCCGGCGGGCCGGAAGTGGGCACTGGTCGCGGACCAGCCGGCCACCCCGAAATACGTCATCTGCAACGCCGACGAATCCGAGCCGGGCACCTTCAAGGACCGGCAGATCCTGGCCGAGCAGGCCCACCTGGTGCTGGAAGGCATGCTGCTCGGCATGCTGGCGGCCGGGGCAGCGGAGGGCTGGGTCTTCATCCGGCACGAGTACGGCCCGGAGGAGCACATCATCCGGGCCGAGATTGAGTCGCTCCGCGCGGCCGGGCTGATCGGCCCGGACGCGGGCGGCAGCGGCCGGCGGCTGTCGGTGGAAGTCTTCACCTCGCCCGGCGGCTACATCCTGGGGGAGGAGTCGGCGCTGATCGAATGCATGGAGGGGCACCGGGGCGAACCGCGGAACAAGCCGCCGTTCCCCGGCACCTACGGCCTGCACGGCCAGCCGACGCTGATGAACTCGGTGGAGACTTTCGCCCATGTGCCGGTCATCGCCCAGCGCGGGGCGGCGTGGTGGCAGGAACAGGGGATCGGTGAGCACGCCGGCCTGAAATTCTTCGCCGTTTCCGGGCACGTCGAGCGGCCCGGCGTGTACTGCGTGCCGATGGGCACCACCGCCCGGCAGCTGCTGGACCTGGCCGGCGGGGTGGCCGGCGGCGCGCCGCTGGCCGCCGTCCAGCCCGGCGGCGCGTCGTCCAATTTCCTCGGCCCGGATCAGCTCGACATCCCGCTCGACTTCGCCGACCTGGCCCGGGCCGGATCGATGCTCGGCTCCGGTGCGCTGGTGGTGATGGCAGCGGGCACCGACCTGCTCGCCGCGGCCACCAACGTGCTGCGGTTCTTCCGCGAGGAGTCGTGCGGCAAGTGCGTGCCGTGCCGGGCCGGCTCGGCCAAGGCGCACGAGATCCTGTCCGGCCTGCTGGCCGGCGGCGGCGGGCCCGGTGACGTGAACGGCGAGATCGCTGAGCTGGCCCAGGTCATGCGCCGGACCTCGATCTGCGGGCTGGGGCAGGTCGCGCTGGGCCCGGTGATGAGCGTGGTGAAGCTCGCGCGCGAGGCCGGCGGATCCTGACGTGAGCACCTCGGGCCGGGAGTTCTTCCGCACCCGGACCGTGGGCGAGGCACTGACCGGGTTCCGCCCGGCCCGCCGCACCCCGGCCGAGCCGGTCCCGCTCAGCCATGCCCTGCACCGGGTGCCGGCCGCGCCGGTGACCGCCCCGCACCCGCTGCCCGGCTTCGCCCGCTCCACGGTCGACGGGTATGCGGTCCGGGCGGCCGACACCTACGGCGTGTCCGAGGCACTGCCCGGATACCTCACCCTGGCCGGCACGGTCCTGATGGGCGCCGAGCCGGAGGTGGCGGTCGGCCCGGGCACGGCGGCCGCCATGCCCACCGGCGGCGTGCTGCCGGCCGGTGCCGACGCGGTGGTCATGGTCGAGTACACCCAGGAGGCCATGCCCGGCACCATCGAGGTGGTCCGGCCGGCCGCACCCGGGGACGGCGTGGTCCGGGCCGACGAGGACGCCGCCGCCGGCGCCGAGCTGGTGCCCGCCGGGCGGCCGCTGCGGGCCCAGGACCTGGGCATGCTGGCCGCCGCCGGGCTCACCAGCGTGTCCGTGCATGCCCGGCCGCGGGTCACCATCTTCTCCACCGGCGACGAGGTGGTGCCGCCGGCCACCAGCCAGCTGCGGCCCGGCCAGGTGCGTGACGCGACGGCGGCCGCACTGGCGGCCATGGTCGCCGATGCGGGGGGTGAGCCGGTGCCCGGCGGCATCGTGCCGGACGACCCTGCCACGCTGGCGGCGGCGCTGCGGGCCGCGCTGGCCACCAGCGACCTGATCGTGGTTTCGGCCGGCTCGTCGGTGGGGGCCCGCGACGAGACGGCCGGGGTGGTGGCCGGGCTGGGCCCGCCCGGGATCTGGTGCCACGGGCTGGCAGTCCATCCCGGCAAGCCCACGCTGCTGGCCGAGGCCAGCGGGGTGCCACTGATCGGGCTGCCCGGCAACCCCCGGTCGGCGCTGGTGATCTTCCGGCTGCTCGGGGTTCCGCTGGTCCGGCTGGTCGGGGGCTGCACCCAGCCCCCGCCCGAGCCGGTGCGGCGGGCGCGGCTCGCCCGTGACCTGCCCTCGGCCACCGGCCGGCTCGACGTCGTCCAGGTCCAGCTGCGGGACGGGCTGGCGGCCCCGGTGTTCGGGCTGTCCGCGCTGCTGTCGGTACTCACCGCCGCCGACGGTTACCTGACCGTGCCGGAGGAGGCAACCGGGCTCGACGCCGGCACCGAGGTCGAGGTCACCTTGTATCGTTAGCGACGGTCATGGCAGACAGCCCGTTCATCCGCGACGTACCCGCCGCCCAGGCACTGGCGGCCTGGCACAGCGCCTGCGCCGCGGCGGGCTGCCCGGACCGGCTGCCGGCCGAGCGGGTCCGGGTCGAGGACGCCGCCGGGCTGGTCACCGCCGGGCCGGTGTGGGCCACCCGGTCATCGCCGCCGTTCGATGCGGCTGGCATGGACGGGATCGCGGTCCGGGCCGCCGACACCATCGGTGCCGCCGAGACCAGCCCGGTCTATCTGCCACCGGCCGGCTACGACGTGGTGGACACCGGGGATCCACTGCCGCCCGGCCGGGACGCGGTGGTGATGCGCGAGCACGTGCACTACCGGGGTGACGAGGCCGAGCTGCGCACCGCCGTTGCGCCGTACCAGCATGTCAGGTCGATCGGCGAGGACGTCGCCGTGGCGGAACTGCTGCTGCCGGAAGGCCACCGGCTGCGGGCCACCGACATCGCCGCCGCCGCCGCGGCCGGCGCCACTCACCTGCTGGTCCGCCGCCGCCCGGTGGTGACCGTGCTGCCCACCGGGGACGAGGTCCGGCCGATCGGGGCCGAGCCTGGCACCGGCGAGATCACCGACACCAACTCGCTCATGCTCGCCACCCAGGCCCGGGAGGCCGGCTGCGAGGCGCACTGCCTGCCGATCGAGCCGGACGACCCGGCACGGATAGCGCGCGCGGTCCGCGCCGCCGTGGCCGGCTGCGACCTGCTGATCATCGTGGCCGGGTCGAGTGCGGGCCGGGACGACTACACCGCGCGGGTGGTAGCCGAACTCGGCACGCTGGCCGTGCACGGGGTCGCGGTCCGGCCTGGCCACCCGGTGGTGCTGGGCGCGGTCGGCGGCACCCCGGTGCTCGGCGCCCCCGGCTACCCGGTGTCGGCGGCGCTCACCTTCGACATTTTCGCCGAGCCGCTGCTGGCCGGGCTGGCCGGTACCGCCCCCCGCCGCCGGCCGCGGATCACCGCGCGGCTGGCGCGCAAGCTGGCCTCCCCACTGGGCATGGACGACTGGATCCGGGTGCGGCTGGGCGTGGTGAACGGGACGACGGTGGCCACCCCGCTGCCGCGCGGCGCCGGCGTGCTGACCTCATTGGTCCGCGCGGACGGGCTGCTGGTGGTGCCGGCCGGGCTGGAGGGCTACCACCCCGGTGAGCAGGTGGAGGTCGAACTGCTGCGCGGCGCGGACGAGATCGCCCGCACGATCGTCGCCATCGGCTCCCATGACCTGGTGCTCGACCTGGCCGCCTCGGCGCTGCGCGCGCAGGACCCGATGGTGACCCTGGCATCGTCGAACGTCGGGTCGCTGGGCGGGCTGGTTGCGCTCCGGGACGGGCTGTGCCACCTCGCCGGGTCCCACCTGCTGGACCCGGCCACCGGCGAGTACACGCTGCCGTACGTGGACCGGATCCTGGGCGGTGCGGATGCCCGGGTGGTCCGGCTGGTGCACCGGGACCAGGGCCTGATCGTCGCCGCCGGGAACCCGCTCGGGCTGACCGGGATCAAGGACCTGGCCGGGGCGGGGGTGCGGTACATCAACCGGCAGCGGGGCGCGGGTACCCGCATGCTGCTCGATCACGAGCTGGCCCGGCACCAGATCAGCCCGGACGCGGTGGACGGCTACGCCCGGGAGGAGCACACCCACCTGGCGGTTGCCGCCGTGGTCGCGGCCGGGCGGGGCGACGCCGGGCTGGGCATCCTGGCCGCCGCGCAGGCGTTCGGCCTGGGCTTCGTGCCGGTCACCCGGGAGCCGTATGACCTGGTGGTGACCCCGGCCGCGATGGACAGCCCGCTGCTGGCCCCGCTGTGGGCGCTGCTGGCCGCCAGCGAGTTCCAGGCCGCGGTCACCGGCCTGGGCGGCTACAGCACTGAGGAGATGGGCCGGCGGATCAGGTGACGGCGGCGGCCGGCCGCCCGGAGAGCCAGCGCGGTCCGGCTACCGGCGCTTGACGGCCTGCAGGGTGTAACTGTGCGGCAGCCGCCACGGCCGGTCGGCCAGCCGCCACTCACCGCCGCCGATCTGCTCCATCTGCCCGGGCAGCGCCTCCCACGGCACGCTGTCATGCTCGACCAGGCCGGTCAGTTCCATCCCCTCGGCCAGCAGGGCGGTGATCATCTCGCCGAGGCCGTGGTTCCACGAATGAGTCCGGTTCTGGGTGAAGACGGCGCCGGTGCGGACGTAGGTGCCCTCGTCTTCGAAGATCACCGGCTCCGCGCGCTCGAAATAGGGGTACTCGACCGCAAGCACGCCAGCCTGGGTCTCATCCAGCGACCACAGCATCGGGTGGCCCTCCCGGATGAACAGCCGCCCGCCGGGCCGCAGCAGCCCGGCCACGACCGCAGCCCACCGGCGGATGTCGGGCAGCCAGCACAAGGCGCCGATCCCGGTGTAGACCAGGTCGAACGAGCCGGCACCGAGCACCGGGACCGCCTGATAGATGTCGGCCTCCACGAACCGGACCTCGGCACCGGCCAGGCCGGCGATCCGGCGGGCCTGCTCGATCGCGGCGGGGGAGAAGTCCAGCCCGGTCATGTCCGCACCCAGCCGGGCCAGCGAGATCGTGTCGGTGCCAATGTGGCACTGCAGGTGCGCGCCCCACTGCCCGCTGATGTCGCCCAGCAGCGGCAGGTCAAACCGGACCACCCCGCTGAGAAAGGCCGGGTCGGCCGCGAACGAGTCGACCGCGTAGTCCGGGGACGCGGCGTGCGGAGCTGCGCGCTCGTCCCAGCTGGCACGGTTGAGCGTGCGGTAGTCCTCCATCCCGTCATGATCGCACGCTGGCGCGCCGGCCTGGGGCTGGCCGGGCTACCCTCGGGGTATGCCGAGGTTCATCCCCAGCCCCAGCGAGAATGGTTTCCACGTCGGGCCGGCCTACATCCACTACTACGGGCTGATGTATGTAGTCGGGATCGCCCTGGCCATCCTGATCACGCAGCGCCGGTGGAAGGCTGCTGGCGGCGACCCGTCGCTGGTCGGCGAGGTGGCCCTGTGGGCCGTCCCGGCCGGGATCATTGGCGGCCGGATCTACTTCGACCTGACCACGCCCAAGTACATCCCGCACCATTGGTACGGCATCTTTGCCGTCTGGGACGGCGGGCTGGGCATCTGGGGCGGCGTCGCGCTCGGCGCGCTGGTAGGAGCCTGGCGGGTGCGGCGGCATCGCCAGAACGTGAGCCTGTTCGCGGACGCGGTCGCGCCCGCCCTGCTGGTGGCCCAGGCGATCGGCCGGATCGGCAACTACTTCAACAAGGAACTGTTCGGCGGCCCGACCAGGCTGCCCTGGGCGCTGGAGATCCCGCCCGCTTACCGGCCGCCGGGATATCCGGCGAGCGCGACCTTCCACCCGACGTTCCTGTACGAGCTGATCTTCGACCTGGCGCTGGCCGCCTTCCTGGTCTGGCTGGGCCATCACCGCAGCATCAAGCCACCCGGGCTGTTCGCGCTGTATGTGACCGGGTACTCGGCGTTCCGCATCTTCGAGGAGTCCCTGCGGGTCGATCCGTCCGAGCACTTCCTGGGGCTGCGGTTCAACATGTACGTGGCCGTCATCCTGACCGTGCTGGGCGCCTTCTGGTTCTGGCGCAGCCAGCGGGCGCAACGGCCGGTGCCCGCCGTGCCAGCCGGCGGTGCGGCGGCGGGGGCCGAAGCCGGGCCGCCTGCGCCGGATGCCGCGGGTGATGATGCGGCCGCCCCGGCTACCGACAGCAGCCGCCCTGGCGGCTAGCGCACGTGGCCTAGCTGGTGCCCGGCTGGTGACCGCGGCGGGAGTGCCGCAGGGCCAGCCCGCGGAACCAGTGGCGGCCCGGTGGCGGCTGCGGATCGGGTGGGGACCCGGGCATCCGCTGCGGCTCGGACGGCTGGTAGGGAAAACCGAGGACGCATGGCGGCGCCTCGCCGGTCCAGGCGTAGGCGCGCGGCCCCCAGAGTCCCATCGCCCGGTCTGTCAGGTAGGGCGAGCTTGCCATGGCGCACCTCCGCGACCACTGGCGCCGGCACCGGCAACTGCCACCAGGATGACGCTAGCCGCGCCGCCGGGCAAGGGCCGGGGGCCTGCTGTTTTTCCGGTGATGCCCAGGGAGGGCGGGGACAAACGTGCCTCTCACGCCGGCCGAGTGCCCGCGCCAGGCTCGCCCGGCCCGCCCCGCGCCACGGCCAGCAGCGCGTCCACAGTGCCGGGCAGGCAATCACGCACGGGTGCCCAGAAGTCCTCACCCGGCGGCGCTTCCACCGTGATCCGGGCGCCATCCCGCCAGTCAGCGTCGAACGCCAGCCGCCACGAGTGGAGCAGTGTCCGGCCGGTGCCGCTGGCGCCGAACAGCGGGTCGCCGGCCACCGGGTGGCCAATCCAGGCCAGGTGCACCCGGATCTGATGGCGGCGGCCGGTCACCGGGTGGACGGCCAGCAAAGCGTGCCGCTCGTCCTGCCAGAGCGTGGTGAAGGTGGTGACCGAGGGGTAGCGGCGGATATCGCCGAATATCTCCGCCGCCGGGACCGACCAGGTACGGCCGTCGGTGCGGATGCTGGCCCGCGGGGCAGCCACCCGCACCCGGTTCTTGCGGCCCACGCTGAGCGGCAGGTCGATGGTGCCGGCCGGGGGCAGCCCGCCGGGGGTGCTGATAGCCAGGTAGGCCTTGCCGACGGTGCGGCGGGCCCACTGCCGGGTCAGGCCGGAATGCCAGCGCAGCTCCCGGGCGAACAGGACGGCCCCGGAGGTCACCTTGTCGATCCGGTGCACCGGGAACAGCTGCTCGCCCGCGTCGGCCGCCAGCCGCACCAGATCGGTCTCGTGCCGCTCACCCATGACCGCGATCCCGGCGGGCTTGTTCAGCACCAGCACCGCCTCATCCGACAGCAGCACATTGCCGCTGGTGTAGCGCGCCCACCCGGTCACCCAGCGCACTCTAGGCTATCGGCCTGGCTGAACTTCCGGTCCGGGTGCCTTCCGCCCCGTGGGCAGGGTGTGCGCTAACCGGCGACAGCTGAGACAGGCTCGCCGACGCCAGCCGGGGCGGCGTCAGCTGCCTGCGCCCGCCACCACTGCTGGCCAGACTCGAGCAGCAGGTAGATCGGGTCGTAGTAGGGGTACTCGCGGGACAATGCCATCGGGTCGCCGGACTCCACCGCGGTCCGGTAGTTCTTGGTCCAGTACGAGATGCCCAGCTCGGTGTCGTACCGGGCGACCTGGTGCACCCAGCGCTTGCCGACGTAGGGCACGTCGCAGACCACCCGCGGGGTAGCGAAGCCGGGCAGGTAGCCCATGATCTGGTGCTGCAGGTGCTGGGCCTCGGCCAGCGACAGCCGCCAGTGCTCACTGCCAGGGATCATGTCGCACATGTAGAAGTAGTAGGGCATGATCTTCGCCTCATCGAGCAGGGCGAAGCACAGGTCCAGCAGGGCGGCGGCGCTGTCGTTCACGCCCCGCAGCAGCACCCCCTGGTTGCGGACGTCGCGGATACCGGTGTCGAGCATGGCCTGGGCCGCCCGCGCCACCAGCGGGGTCAGCGACTGGGCCGCGTTGACGTGGGTGTGAATGGCGATGCTGACCCCGCGCTCCCGGGCCCGCTCGCCAAGCCGGGCCATGCCCGCCCGGACCTCGTCGGTCAGCCAGTACTGCGGCAGCCCCATCAGCGCCTTGGTGGCCAGCCGGATGTCCCGGATGCTGTCTACCTCCAGCAGGCTGGCCACGAACGCCTCCAGCCGCGGCCAGGGCAGGTTGGCCACGTCACCGCCGGAGACCACCACATCCCGCACTCCCGGGGTCGTCTTCAGGTAGGCGATCATCGCAGCCAGCCGGTCGTCCCGCGGCAGGGCGAACTTGTGCTTGCCGACCATCGGGGTGGGGTTGCCGACCAGATCCATCCGGGTGCAGTGGCCGCAGTACTGTGGGCAGGTGGGCAGCACCTCGGCCAGCACCTTGGTCGGGTAGCGGTGGGTGAGGCCCTCCACCGCCCACATCTCGGCCTCGTGCAGCGAGTCCCGGGTGGCATACGGGTGGGACGGCCAGTCGGCCCGCCGGTCGCTGAACACCGGCACCATGTACCGGCGCACCGGGTCGGCGTAGAAGGCGTCGGTGAACCCGGGATCACTCGGGGCGGTGGCCGGTGCCATGGTGTTGAGCATCTGCGGCGGCAGCAGCATCGACATGGTGGCCCGCTCGCGCTGGTCGCGCTCCAGGTCGGCGCAGAACTCCCCGGCCAGTCCGGGCCCGGCCACCTCGCGCAGCTGGCGCACGTTCTTCACGCAGTGAGCGCGCTGCCACTGCGCCGACTCCCACTCGGCCACGGTCACGCCGGACCAGCCGGGGAAGCGCCGCCAGTCCGGCTCGATCAGTTCGCGGCGGCGGTAGGCATATGGCTGGTCGGTCACGTCGTACCCGCTCCTTATCAGTGGCTGCCGAAGGATAACCTTGATTACTACAATAAACCGACAGAACTTGTGCACTAGTACTGTCTCACAAGAAGAATTGCTGAATCAGCCCCGTGCCACGGGAAGCCTGACAGCACGGACCGCACGCCGCACGGCGTGCCAGGGGAGGGCGGCAACGTGACCGGAACGAGGCTCGGATCGCCACTCGGGCTGCACCGGGTGCGAGAGCCTAACGGTGTGCTGCCGCAGGCGGCCTGGCGGCTGGACCCGGATCCGGTGCTGTGGCCGGACGAGGTCCGGGTCCGGGTGGACCGCCTCAACCTGGATGCCGCCTCCTTCCGGCAGCTGCGGGAGGCCACCGGCGGCGATGCCGCCCGGATGCGCGCCGCGGTCACCGGCATCGTGGCCGAGCGCGGCAAGATGCAGAACCCGGTGACCGGCTCGGGTGGCATGCTGACCGGCGTGGTGGACGAGGCCGGCCCGGAGTCGCCGCTCGGCCTGGCACCGGGGGACCGGATCGCCACCCTGGTCTCGCTCAGCCTTACCCCGCTGGTGATCACCGACGGGCTGGCCGGCTGGGACGGCAGCAGTGAGCAGGTGCCCTGCGAGGGGCATGCGATCCTGTTCGGCCGCTCCATCGCCACCGTCCTGCCGGGCGACCTGCCGGGGCCGCTGGCGCTGGCGGTGCTTGATGTGTGCGGCGCACCGGCTCTCACCAGCCGGGTGGTTGCCCAGGCCGGGCAGGCTGGGCGGCCGGCTGCCCAGGATCAGCGCCCGCCCGGGCCGGTGGTGGCTGTCATCGGCGCGGCCGGGAAGAGCGGCAGCCTGTCCGTGGCGGCGGCCCGCCGGGCGGGTGCGCCGCTGGTCATCGGCGTGGTCCGGGACGAGGCGGAGGCGGCCACCCTGCGCGCGGCGGGCATCGCGGACGAGGTGGTGATGGCCGACGCGCGCGACCCGGTCGCCCTGGCCGCGGCGGTGACCGGCGCCGGTGGCCCGGCCGGCGTGACCGTCGTCTGCGTGGACGTGCCGGGCTGCGAGGGCGGCGCGGTGCTGGCCACCGCGGACGGCGGGACGGTGATCTTCTTCTCGATGGCGACCTCGTTCACCGCCGCCGCACTCGGCGCCGAGGGGGTCGCCGCCGACGTCACCATGCTGATCGGCAACGGCTATCTGCCGGGCCACGCCCAGCTGGCGCTGGACCTGATCCGGGCCGAGCCGGGCGTGCGCCGCATCTTTGAGGCCCGGCTGGCCGAGGCCGCCCAGGGCGGGAAGGAGGAGGGGTGACCGAGCTGACCAGCAAGCTGGGGCTGGACCCAGCCATGATCACCACCGCGCGGGCACTCGCCCGGGCGGCTGGCCAGCCCATCGTGGACATGGCCCGCAGTCATTCCACCGTTTCGGTGGAGCGGGCGGTGCTCCGGCTGGCGGGCCTGGACGGCGCCGACGGCGACGGCATGCCGTGGGTCAACCGGGTGGTGGACACGGTGCGGGAGGCCACCGGGCTGGAGCACGGGGTAGCGCTGCCGGTCTGGGATGCGCTGCTGACCGGTGGCTATCCCGACCTGGTCACGCTCGCCCGGGACGCGGCGGGCGGCCAGGTGAAGTTCCGGCTGCCCGAGGGCGGGGACGCGGCCGCGGCGCGGGCGGCGGCCAGCCGCGCGCTGGCCGCCGGTTTCGCGGTCATCGACGCCCGGCGGGCGGAACGGACCGCGATGATCGCCGCCACCGCCGACCCGCCCCGGCCGTGGATCTACCTGATCGTCGCCACCGGCGACATCCACGAGGACATCCCGCAGGCACAGGCGGCCGCGCGGGCCGGGGCCGACGTCATCGCGGTGATCCGGTCCACCGGCCAGTCGCTGCTGGACTACGTGCCGGAGGGAGCTACCCGGGAGGGGTTCGCCGGTACCTACGCCACCCGGGAGAACTTCGCGCTGATGCGGGCAGCGCTCGACGACGTCTCCCGGGAACTGGGGCGGTACGTCCGGCTGACCAACTACGCGTCCGGCCTGTGCATGCCGGAGATCGCCGCGCTGGCCGGCCGGGAACGCCTGGACATGATGCTGAATGACTGCATGTACGGGATTATCTTCCGTGACATCAATCCCCGTCGCACCTTCATTGATCAGCGGTTCTCCCGCCAGATCCACGCCCGGGCCGGGATCATCATCAACACCGGCGAGGACAACTACCTGACCACCGCTGACGCGGTCGAAGCCGCGCACACGGTGGTGGTCAGCCAGCTGCTCAACGAGTTCTTCGGCACCGAGGCCGGGCTGGCCAGCTGGCAGCTCGGGCTCGGTCACGCCTTCGAGATCAGCCCGGAAGTGCCGGACTCGTTCCTGCTGGAACTGGCCCACGCCCAGCTGGTCCGGGAGCTGTTCCCGGACGCGCCGCTGAAGTACATGCCGCCCACCAAGCACATGACCGGCAACGTGTTCGGTGGCTACCTGCTGGATGCGTTCTTCAACCTGGCCGGGGTGATGACCGGCCAGTCGATCTTGCTCATCGGGATGATGACCGAGGGCATCCACACGCCGTTCCTGTCCGACCGGGACCTGGCGCTGGAGAATGTCCGCTACGTGACCCGGGCGGCTGCCGGGCTGGCCGAGAACTTCCGGCCACCCACCGGCGGCTTCGTCCAGGCCCGCGCCCAGCAGGTGCTGGCCGAGTCGGTGGACCTGCTCGGCCGCATCCGCGATGACGGGCTGCTGAACGCGATCGCGGATGGCACGTTCGGCATCACCCGGCGGCCCGCCGACGGCGGCCGGGGCCTGGAGGGTGTGTTCGCCCGCGCGGACGGCTACTTCAACCCGGCGGCGGAGTTCCTGGAAGCAGGCCGCCCCGCGGAAGGAGACCAGCGGTGACCGGCCAGGTCATTCGCCCTTACGGGGACACCACCGGCGACGGCCGGGTGCAGCTGTCGTTCACGCTGCCGGTCCCGTTTGGCAGCGAGTACGAGCGGGCCGTCGCCGAGGGGGCCGCCCTGCAGCTGGCGGCCAAGATGGGGCTGGACCCGGCCATGGTGGTGCATGCCAAGGGAATGGGCCCGGACTTCACCTTCTTCATCGTCTACGGCCGGGCCAGCCAGCTGGTCGACCTGTCCCAGGTGATGGTGGCGGAGCGGGAGTTCCCGCTGCTGTCGGCGGCCGAGATCAACCTCCGGATCCGGTCCGGCCTCGGCCGGGAGATGGTGGTGCTGGGCGCCTGCATCGGCACCGACGCGCACACGGTCGGCATCGACGCCATCCTCAACGTCAAGGGCCACGCGGGGGAGAAGGGCCTGGAGTACTACCGGGAGATGCGGGTGGTCAACCTCGGCGCCCAGGTGGACGTGGCCGATCTGGTCACCCGCGCCGTGGCCGAGCACGCGGACGCGGTGCTGGTCAGCCAGGTGGTCACCCAGCGCGACGCCCACCTGGCCGGCGCCCGCGCGCTGGCGGACGCGTTCAGCACCGGGATGGCCGGCGGGGGAGCGTCCGGCGGGGAGCGCCACGGCCGGCCGCTGCTCGTGGTCGGCGGGCCCCGATTCGACCCCACGATGGCCGCCGACCTCGGCGTGGACAAGATCTTCGGCCGTGGCACCACCCCCCGCGAGGTGGCCAGCTACCTGGTCCACACCCTCACCCTCCCGGCGGGGGAGGCCCGGGCATGACCGGCGCCCAGGAGGGCTTGTCGGTGACGCAGCGCCGCTACATTCCGGCCAGCCACGCCCACTACGGCGGCAACCTGGTGGACGGCGCCTACGTGCTCGGCCTGTTCGGCGACGTGGCCACCGAGCTGGCCATCCGCACCGACGGGGACGAGAGCCTGTTCGCCTCCTACTCGCAGGTCCAGTTCCAGGCGCCCGTGCTGGCCGGCGACGTGATCGAGGCCACCGCGACAGTGATGAGGGTCGGCCGCCGGAGCCGGGAACTGAGCTTCGAGGCACGGGTCGTCTGCCGCGCCGATCCCGGGCGTGGGCCATCCGCCTCGCGGGTGCTGGACGAGCCGCTGACTGTCGTTACCGCAACCGGCACGATCGTTGTGCCGCCGGGGGACTGACGGCCTCCCCACGGCAGACTTCTGACATCCAATAGCTCTTGCATGTTCCTCTGAACCGAAAGTAACATTCAGATTAGAGGAGATAGCGAGAGGTAGTGGGTGCCATGACTGTCATGGGCGGTGCGGGGGCGCGCAAGTGGTGGGCGCTAGCCGGGCTCTCGCTGGGAGTGCTGGCGGTGGGGCTGGACGCTACGGTGCTGAGCGTCGCCCTGCCGACGCTGGCGGTCTCGCTGCATGCCTCGGCCACCGACCTGCAATGGTTCGTCTCGGCCTACACGCTGGCGCTGGCCGTGGCGCTGCTTCCGGGCGGGCTGCTGGGGGACCGGTTCGGGCGTAAGAAGGTCATGATCGGCGCACTCAGCCTGTTCGGGCTCGGGTCGCTGGCGTGCGCTTACTCACCGAACGCTGGTGCGTTCATCGCGGCCAGGACGGTGCTGGGACTGGCCGCGGGTGCCATGGTGCCGCTGGTGCTGTCGGTGGTCGCGGTGATGTTCACGGACGAGGAGCGGCCCAGGGCGGTCGGCGCCTGGGCGGCGGCCAACTTCCTGGCCCTGCCGATCGGGCCGATCCTCGGCGGCTGGCTGCTGTCCAACTACTGGTGGGGCTGGGTGTTCCTGATGAACCTGCCGGTGGTGGCGATCGGCCTGGTCGCGGTCACGGTGCTGGTGCCGGAATCGCGGGCCACCAGCCGGCCCGGCCTGGACCCGGTGGGGATCGTGGCTTCATCCGCCGGGCTGGCCGTGCTGATCTACGGGTTCATCGCAGCCGGGCAGTATGGGTGGTCCTCGCCCACGGCGATCTTCGCGATCGTGGCAGGGGTGGCGGTGCTGGCGGCCTTTGTCTGGTGGGAACTGCGCCTGACCAGCAGGCCCGGGGGTCAGCCGCTGGTGGATCTCAGTCTTTTCCGGTCGGCCAGGTTCAGCTGGGGAACCATCCTGCAGGCGTTTGGCATCTTCGCGATGTTCGGCCTGCTGTTCGCTGCGCCGCAGTTCTTCCAGGCCGTCCTCGGCATGAACGCGATGGGCAGCGGGCTGCGGCTGCTGCCGCTGATGGCCGGCCTGGCGCTGGGCGCGGGCCTGGCCGACCGGCTGGCCAAGCGGCTGACCGGGAAGCTCACCGCCGCGCTCGGGTTCGCCGTGCTCGCAGCCGGCCTGATGCTGGGCACCACGATGACAGCGGCCAGCGGCACCGCGTTCATCGCCGCCTGGACCGCGGTCAGCGGGATCGGCTTCGGGCTTGCCCTGGCCACCGCCGCCTCCGCGGCCCTGGTCGACCTGCCCAAGGAGAACGCCGGGGTCGGCTCGGCGGTCATGCAGGCCGTACAGAAGGCCGGGGCACCGCTGTCGGCCGCGGTTCTGGGCAGCGTCATCGCCTCGGGCTACCACTCCCAGCTGCCGGTCGCGGGCCTGCCAGCGGCAACCGTGAACGCGGTCCGCAGCAGCGTGTTCGCCGGGATCGCCGTCGCACGGCAACTGGGCTCACCCGCATTGCTGGTATCGGTGCGCTCAGCCTTCGTGCATGGCATCGCCGCGATGCTGTGGGTCAGTGCCGCCCTGGCGGTAGCCGCGGTAATCCTGGCGCTGCTCTTCCTGCCCTGGCGGGCGACTGAGGCTGCGGCGCCGGCCAGTGTCGGCCCGCTCCCGGATAGGAGAGAATCGGCCCATGAGCGCGCTGCCTGAACATACCCCGGCGGCTCCGGCCGCCGGGCCCCGGCCGGGGTTGCGGGAGCGGAAGAAGGCCAGGACGCGTGCTGCCATCCGGGAGCACGCGCTCCGGCTGTTCCGGGAGAAGGGCTACGACGACACCACCGTGGAGCAGATCGCCGAAGCGGCCGAGGTCTCCCCGAGCACGTTCTTCCGCTACTTCCCGACCAAGGAGGATGTCGTCCTGCAAGACGACATGGACCTGCTCTGGCTGGAAGCGATCCAGGAACAGTCACCCGAACTCAGCCCCCTTGCCGCCATGCGGGCCGGCGTCCACGCGGCCTTCGCCCGGATGGGGGAGGACGACTGGACCAACCTGCGCGAGATGACCGAACTGGCCATGACCGTTCCCGCGGTCCGCGCGCGCATGATGGCGGAACTAGCCAGGACCACCCAGGTCATCGCCGAGGCGGTGGCGCAGCGGACGGGACATGACCCCAGCGACTTCGCGGTCCGTACCCTGGCCGGAGCCGTGGTCGGGGTAGCCATAGCCGCCTATTTCGACGAGGCCGACGACCTCATGGCTCTCGGCGACCAGACCAAGCTCGCCACCTTCGCCGACAAGTTCGAGTACGGCCTCGCCCTGCTAGAAGCCGGCCTTACCCTCTAACCACCCCCAGCCTGGCGCCTCTCCCGCCCGGTCCGGTCAGGCGCCAAGCTGGGGTTTGGGTGGTGGCCCCGGTGGCCTGTGCAAGCTGCCCGCAGCCCGAGTGTGGGGGACCAGGCGTTCAGCCAGGTCCCCCCACCGGGAATCGGCCTACTCCGCCCCGAACTTCGCGATCTCCTCGTACTCCGCCTCACTCAGTTCACGTGGCAGCTCGCCCTTGGCCACTTTGGTGCTCTGGACTTGATGCCGGATGCCCTCGACCACCTCCGGGTTGGCCAGGGTGGTGACATCTCCGACGTCGGTGAAGTTGGATACCGACGCGATCACGCGGCGCATGATCTTCCCGGACCGGGTCTTGGGCATGTCCGGGACGATCCACACGTTCTTCGGCCGGGCGATCTTGCCGATCTCGACCTCGATCGCCTTGGTTACCTTGTCCGCTATCTCCGGGCTCGCGGCGAACCCCGGCTTCAGCGAGACGTACATCTCCACGATGCGGCCGCGCAGCTCGTCCATGACCGGCACCGCGGCCGCCTCCGCGATCTCCGGGACGGTGAGCGTCGCCGACTCCAGTTCCTTGGTGCCGAGCCGGTGCCCAGCCACGTTGATCACGTCGTCCACCCGGCCGAGGATTCGGAAGTATCCGTCGGCCGCCTGGACCGCTCCGTCGTTGGCGAAGTACGGCCAGTCGTGCCAGTCCTTGCTGTCTGGGTCCCTGTTGTACTTGCGGTAATACGTCGACAGGAACCGCTCCGGGTCACCCCAGATCGTCTGGAAGATTCCCGGCCAGGGGTTGCGGATACAGATGTTGCCCGCCTTGCCGCTGCCCTTCGGGACCTCGTTGCCGTCCTCGTCGAAGATGATGGGGTAGATCCCGAGTACGCCGGGGCCGCAACTGCCCGGCTTCATCGGCTCCAGGGCAGGCAGCGTGCTGCCGAGGAACCCGCCGTTTTCGGTCTGCCACCAGGTGTCGACGATCGCGGCCTCACCCTTGCCGACCTCGGAGTGATACCAGCGCCAGACCTCGGGCTCGATCGGCTCGCCCACGGTGGTCATGTGCTTGAAGTGGTAGTTATACTTCTTCGGCTCTTCCGGGCCAACCTTGCGCAGCATCCGGATCGCCGTCGGTGAGGTGTGGAAGATCCTCACCCCGAGTTTTTCGGCGATCCGCCACGGCCGTCCGCCGTCAGGGTAGTTCGGCACGCCTTCGTAGATCACCGTGGTTGTGCCCAGCGACAGCGGCCCGTAGACGATGTAGGAGTGGCCGGTGATCCAGCCGATGTCGGCCATGCACCAGTACACGTCGTCGGGGTGGATGTCCTGGTAGTACTTGGACGTACCGGTTACATAGGCCAGGTAGCCCCCGGTTGAGTGCTGGCAGCCCTTCGGGCGGCCGGTGGTGCCGCTGGTGTACATCAGGAACAGCGGTGCCTCAGCCGGCATCGACACCGGATCCACGGTCTGCCCGGCGTAGCGGTGCAGCAGCTCATCGACGAAGAAGTCCCTGCCATCGACCATGGTGGTGGCCGAGGCGTACTGGCCCGGGTGCCGCCGCCAGACGAGCACCTTGTCGACTTGCTGGCCCTCCTTCGCCGCCTCCTCGACGGCCTGGTCTGCCTTGACCTTGTGATCTGTCAGCTCGCCGCTGCGATAGTAGCCGTCCATTGTGATCAGGACGTGGCTGCCCGAGTCGGCGATGCGGGTCCCGCAGGCGTGGCCACTGAACCCGCCGAACACCTCCGAGTGGATGACCCCGAGCCTCGCGCAGGCCAGCATCGTGATCGGCAGTTCGGCAACCATCGGCAGGTGCAGGGTCACCCGGTCACCGGTCTTGAGGCCGGCGAAGTCACGCAGCAGGGCAGCGAACTCGTTCACCCGGCGGTGCAGTTCCCCGTAGCTGATGTGCGCGGAGGCCTCCGACTCGGGCTCGGGGACCCAGATGATCGCGGTCTTGTTAGCGTCGGCCTCGGCGTGCCGATCGACGCAGTTGTAGGAGGCGTTCAGCCTGCCGCCCACGAACCACTTCCAGAAGGGCGCGTTGCTAGTGTCCAGGACGGTGTCCCATTTCTTGTCCCACGCAAGCAAGTCCGCGTACTCGGTGAAACAATCCGGGAACCGCTCCTCGGCGAATCGCTCCCGGATCGCCGGGTCATTGGCGTTGGCCTGGGCGACGAACGACTCCGGCGGCGGGTAGTAACCCTCCTCGCGCCAGTGGACCGCAATCTGGGCCTCGGAGACCTGCGCGTCCTGACTTTCTGTCATTGCTCGTCCTCCTGCTGGAAGATGACGGATGGCAGCGCACGGGCTCAGCCCGCCCGCCGCGCTAATGGTCGGGTCTGCTGGTCGCCGGGCTTCCCTCGAGGTGGCCGAGGGACGTCAAGATGCCGGATGGGGAAGTTACGCCGGGGCAGCGGAGAGCGGGCCAGCCGATGACGTCCAGCCGAGGGAGACGGACAGGTCATCCCCGCCGCCAGCCGGATCTCCCGCTGCGGCACGCCGCCAGGCTGAAGCGCCGGGACAGTGATCCGGATAGGTTCAACCTGACTTCCGGATCGCTGGGTGACACCAGGAAGGTCATGCCGGCCTCACACCACTGGGAGATGCTCAATCGTACCGCCCTGGGACAGTTGGGACCAGGGTCGACCCGGCTGCTCAGCTGTGCTGGGCGTGCCTGTGCCCGGGCGCCCGCCAGCAGCGGGTTGACATCCTAACGATCGCCGGTAAGTTGCTGCGGAGCCCCGGCGCCGGTCCGCCGTGCCGGGGATGAAGGCCCGGAGGGGGCCCGGGCGGCCAGTAGACAACGGAGATCCGTACCCGCTGTCAGCGGGACGGACTCCGGTCCGGAGGGATGACCGGGCCCTCTCCCGCGGGCAGGTCTTCCCGCCCGCGTCAGCGGGCCGGCCAGGTGTTCCATTCCCGGCCGCGGTCAGGCGCTGCCCACCGTGCGCAGGAAGACCGGGTACCCTGCGGTATCGTCCAGGGGAAGTCCGGGCAGGCAGGTCCGGTTCACGCGAAGGCAGGGGGAATGTGAGCAGTCCGACCGGCACCGCCGTTGGCCCGGTGGCCGTCGTCGTGCCCACCTACAACGAGCGCGACAATATCGAGTCCATCGTGAGCCGGGTCCGCGCCGCCGTCCCGGACGCCGACCTGCTGGTGGTAGACGACCACAGCCCGGACGGCACCGGCGAGATCGCCGACAAGCTGGCGGACGCGGATTCTCATGTTCACGTACTGCACCGGGCTGGCAAAGCCGGCCTGGGTACCGCCTACATCGCCGGCTTCCGGTGGGCGCTGGCGCGTGGCTACGGTGCGATCGTCGAGATGGATGCGGACGGGTCGCACCGGCCGGAGGAACTGCCCACCCTGCTGGCCGCACTGTCCGATGCCGACCTGGTGCTTGGTTCCCGCTGGGTGCCCGGCGGGACGGTGCGCAACTGGGCCAAGTCACGCGAGCTGCTGTCCCGGAGCGCCAATCTCTACACCCGGCTCATGCTGCGGATCAGTGTCAAGGACGCCACCGGCGGATACCGTGCCTACCGCGCCTCCACGCTGCAGCGGATCGGGCTCGACGACGTCCAGTCGCAGGGCTACTGCTTCCAGATCGACCTGGTGCTGCGCACCCTCCGGGCTGGGCTGACCGTGACCGAGGTGCCCATCACCTTCGTGGAGCGGGTGCATGGTGCCAGCAAGATGTCCCATGCTGTCGTTACCGAAGCGCTGTGGCGGGTCACCGTCTGGGGACTGACGCCGCACCGCCGTGCGCCCAGCGCCCCCGCCAGCTGAGCCTGGCGGTCACGCGCTCTTGCGGGCCCGGGACTGCTCCTTCGCATCGGCCTCGCCGCGTTCCCCGCGGATGAGGGCAAGCCGTTCGGCGAGCACCTGCTCCAGGTCCGCGATGGACCGCCGCTCCCGCAGCATGTCCCAGTGGCTGCGCGGTGGCTTAGCCTTCTTCGGGCTGGGCTGGTCGCCAGCGGCTGTGAGTGCGATCGCTCCGCAAACCCGGCATTCCCAGGTGGCGGGAACTTCCGCTTCCGCGGCGAACGGCACAGTGAAGTGGTGGCCCTTGGGGCAGTCGAACGCAATTTCCTGGCGCGGAGCCAGGTCCGTGTTCCGGTCATTCTCATAGCTCGTTGCCCCGAGCCGGGTGCCACGAAGTGCGCGTTCGGCCATATGGCATTGCCTCCCAGGCGCTCAGCCGTCCAGGGTGTTAACGCTGAGTACCTGGACAAGATTCCCGCTGGGTCCTGGTTCCAACCCAGCCCGGATGGCCGCACTTGGCATGCGCCGCCTGCTGGGTATCAGCCGGGCACCCGCGGATGCCATTGCCCGCGCCCGGACAGCAGCTCCCGCAGAGCGACCGTCTCATCGGTCATGATCCCGTCCACCCCCCGGTCGAGCAGGTTCTCCATGACCGGCCGCTCATTGACGGTCCAGACGTGCACCTGCAGGCCCAGCGCGTGCGCTCGCGCGATGAAAGCGGTGGTGGCCATCCGCACCGGCACCTGGGCACACTGCACCCCGGCCCGGGCCAGGCGGTCCGCCAGCAAGCTGGCCCGCCCGGCGGGCAGTCCGCCCGGGCGGCGGCCCGCGGCCGGGCTCACCGCGGGGTCCGGGCGCTGCGGGCCGCGGTGATCGGGCCCGCGGGCACGACGCGGGCCGCCGAACCTGACCACCGCGGTGCCCAGTGGCGAGGCGGCCATGCAGACCGGTTGGTCAAGCACCCGGCGGGCGCTCCACAGCCGGGCAGCCGAGAATGAGCAGATACAGACCCGGTCCCAGGCGTTGGTGCGCCGCAGGACCTGGACCAGCGGCGCGATCACCGGGCCGTCCTTGATATCGATGTTGAAGCGCACATCGGGCCAGGCGGCGAGCAGGTCCGCCAGTACCGGGATGGGCTCGGTGCCGCCGATCCGGGCGGTGGCTATATCGGCCAGCGGCAGCCGGGACACCCGGCCGGGGCGGCCGGTGACCCGCTCCAGGGTGCGGTCGTGAAAGGCGATGAGCACCCCGTCCGCGGTCGCCTGCGCGTCGGTCTCCAGATACCGGTAGCCGAGCCCGACCGCGTGCTCGAAGGCGCGCCAGGAGTTCTCCGGGGCGTGCGCCGGGCCGCCCCGGTGCGCGAAGGCCAGCGGCCGTGGGTGGTCCAGGAACCCGGTCTGCATGCTCAGAGTATGCGCGACAGCTGTGACCAGCACGGAAACGGTTGCCGCCGGCGCGGCGAACTCCGCCGGCGTCAGGAGGGGGCGGCCGCGGGTGGCGCCGGTGCGGGCAGTGCGGCCAGTGCCGGGTCGATGTAGCGGTGGCTGA
>Ga0318554_10000080_pt1 | contig 28445 bp, 29 predicted proteins | sample GRESIP082b2f22_FD_203687 | JGI IMG/M metagenome (GOLD analysis project Ga0318554, IMG submission 203687) | Tropical soil microbial communities from Luquillo Experimental Forest, Puerto Rico - GRE.SIPMG.082b2f22 | ecosystem: Environmental > Terrestrial > Soil > Tropical forest > Bulk soil... | reverse complement strand
GGTAGACCCGCTCGGGCCGGCTCAGGTCCTTCAGCTGCTGCGTCCCCAGCTCCCGCAGGCCCACCCCCTCGGGCATCTCATCCGACAACAGCTCCGCCGCCGCCCCCGACACCAGCACCTGCCCGCCGGCCGCGACCGCCAGCAGCCGCGCGGCCCGGTTCACCGCCGGGCCGAAGTAGTCGCCGTCACGCTCCTCGCACACCCCCGCGTGCAGGCCCATCCGTACCACGATCGGCCGGCTGGTCGGCCACGACTGCGCGGCCAGGCCCTGCTGCGCGGTCAGCGCCGCGTCCAGCCCGGGCCGTGCGGCCGAGAACGCCGCGCAGAACGCGTCGCCGACGGTCTTGAACACATACCCGCCGGCCTGCTCGATCGCCTCGCGCATGATCTCGTCGTGGCGGCGCAGCGCCTCCGCCATCGCGTCCCGCTCGGCGTCCCACAGCCGGGTGGAGCCCTCTACGTCGGTGAACAACAGCGTCACCGTTCCTGACGGCGCGCCGCTCACCGACGCCCCGCCAGCGGGGACAGCGTCACCGCGACCACCTCCAGACCATCGATCCCCTCGAAGTCTGCCGGACGCCAGGAACCCACGGGAAGTCCCCTGGCCCCCGGCCGAAGAGTTAGGACCTACGCTGGAGCGTCCTGCGTCACAGCAGCGCCGGGCTCGATGTTCGTGGCACCCAGCGGGCAGCGGCACGGCCTCAGCGGCGGGTAAACCGGCAGGTGCCGCGGAGCGTCTTGCTACGGGAATGGGACGCTAGGCCATGCGTGGGGAACGGGTGCGTCCGGGAATCATGCCAACGTCCGCCGGGCCGGCTCAGCACGCAGGCGAGCCCGGTGCCGGCGCGACGGCGTACGTGGCCAAGGTGGCCCGGGTCTGCGCGGTGCTCGCCGCGATTCTCTGCGCGGTGTTGGCGCCCGCCGGCCCGGTTTCGGCCAGCACCAGTGGCACCTGGTGGTGCGTGCAGTCGCACAGCCCGTGGCACGCCTACCAGGAGCGGCGGCCTCCGGTGCCGCACCGGTGCGTCAGGGGGTACATCATCGCCCGCATCCCTAGCGGCGCGACCACGCAGCTGGTCACGGTCGGCGCGGCGTCCTACGGCACGTCCTGGGCCACGCTGAACACCTTCGCCTGGGCCGGGGGACGATGGGTCCACCGGCAAGGCCCCTGGGCCGCGCGCGTCGGCCAGCGCGGCATGGCCCCGCCCGGCCGCAAGATCGAGGGCGACCTGCGGACGCCGCAGGGAAGCTACGGGTTCGGCTTCATGTTCGGGGTGCTGGCCAACCCCGGGGTACTGTTCGCGTGGCGCCACGCCTACCGCTACGACTACTGGGACGACGACCCGGCCAGCCCGCTGTACAACGAGTGGGTCGACACCCGTCGCCAGAACCCTGGTGTCCGCCCCGAGCCGATGCATCAGACCCCCGTCTACGACTACGCGGCCGTGATCGCCTACAACACAGCCCGCACGCCCGGCGCGGGCAGCGCCATCTTCGTGCACGTAGGGGACGGCTCGGCCACGGCCGGTTGCGTGTCTCTGCCGGTTGCCCGCCTGCTGGTGGTGCTGCGCTGGCTGAACCCGGCCCGGCATCCGGTCATCGCCATGCAGGTGATCCCCTAAACCAGCAGCAACGCGCCGAATGCGCGCGTTAGACCATAACCGCTCCGGCCAACCACGCGAAGCCCGGCAGATAATCGCGTCGACCCGCCGTTAAGCGCGGCGGCCCGATTGCTGTCTTCCTCCGCCCAGCTCGCGCCAGAATAGCTATTCTTCGCGGTGCACGGGCTTGGCCTTGGGTGATAGCCGGAGCCTGGAGTGGTGGCTAAGTCCTTAATCTGCGCTGCCTGTTCTGGATGTTTCCTGTCACGCGGTGGGGGTGTCAGGAGCCAGGCGTAGCTGGTGGAGTCGCCGCAGGAGAACGTCGCTGTTGCTGGGCGGCCGCTACGGCGTGCTCGTAGTCCAGTCGTGCCACGAACTTGGCGATCTCATACGTATTCACGTACACGGCGAGGGTGTTGTTTTGCGCCTTGAAGCCGGGGGCCTGCTTCGCGGCATTGAGGCTGATGCCCGTACCCTCTCCCGACGATGACCAGTTCGTCGAGCCCTCGAACGCGACGATGCCGTCCAGGACCCCGCCCTTGGTATGGCTGATCTGGCTGGTGGCCGACTCGCCGATGGCAAAGTCATTGGCGCAGCCCGCCTGGTCCTGCGACTCGTCAGTGGCGAGGATCGCCTTCTCGGTCGCACCGGCTGCCTGTGATTCGTCTAGCGTGACCTGAACCATCACCGAAGGGTTCTTGACCAGGCCCATCAGCACGTTGTTGAGGTCCTGGTCGTCGTAGCCGAACATGTTCATTTTCACGCTGAGGCTGACCGGGTGAACAGATACATCAGCACCCCGTGCACGTCGTCCCGGCCGACATAGAAAACCCGGAAGTCCGGGCTGGCTGTCGGGCCGAAGGCCTGTTCGGCGGTGTAGGCGGCCAGATCATCCAGAGTGAAATGCTGAAGCGTCGGGCGGCCAGGCGTAGATGCATCAGTGGACATTAGTATCCCCCTCGAGATGGCAGCCCAGGCAGGAGCGCGCTGCTGGCGCCGCCTGGGCGTGCTGTGCCTCAATGTTCCAGGAGTTTCATGACGTCGTCAATCACGCGCGAACGCCTTCGCCTCAAAGACAACGTAAGGTCATTACCAAGGATTTACCTTACCTTGACCGCTATCTGGTATTAGTGCAGTGGGTCCAGTCTCATCGGCGCGGCTGGCCGTGTCGAAATGACCATGCTTAGTCACCATCGTCGCCGCCTCCGTGTCTGCCGGGTCCTGGCAGATATCGCACTTCAGCTGACTGTGATCCGTCGCGCGTCGGTGGCCGGATCACGCGGGTATCGGGCTTGTCCGCGCGCCGCCGGGGTCCCGGGCAAACGGCAGGGGTGGTGCACCGCGTCGTATCGGCGGCGCACCACCCCTGCCTGCTGCCTGGGGTGTGCGGGTTTATGCCAGGTGTCCCCGGTCTGTGGCCATCAGATCGTTCAGGCGTGAGGTCGCCTCGGTAACGATCTGTGCGGCTTCGCCTCGAAGCTGCTTGTCCCCGGTGCGGGCTACGTCGGCCAGCGCCTTGTGCAGTTCATGCACGGCGCGGCGATGGCGCCCGCGCCCGGGGTGGTCGTGGTGACCGCGCCTGGCGTAGTCACCGGGCCGCCTGGTGCCCTCTAGCTCCTTGGGGTGACCGAAGGTCTGCCCGTGGCGCTCGCGGCACCTGACGTCCTGGCCATCGCCGATGCCGTGGCTTAGGCGGTGGAGGCGGTGCAACCGGTACTGGTGGCGCGCCTGCCGTCCATGGCGGATGGCCGTGCGGGCGTATCGCCCGGCGGTCTGGTTGGAAACCTTGTTCATGATCGTGCTCCTGTTCTGGGATGCATCGCGATTAAGATCTATCGCGATATATTTTCGATATATCGATAACTTGATGGCGGGTCGCTGTATTCCCTCAGGCGGGCCGCCGCGGGACCTGTTCGTCTGCGCGTCTGTAGGCTCGGTCCACGGCTACCTCCTCGGCTCACCAGGCGGATCCCAGGAGGGCTGACCGCGAAGAGGAGCCCGGATCACCGGTAGGGAGGCCCACGGTCGTGCGATGGCCCAGCCAAGCAGCCCGGCCGCGGGCATCCCAGGGCCACCTGCCCGGATCGGCACCGGCGTGAGCCCGCCCCGGCGCGATGATCCCGCCGCCGCGCTGAACCAGGTGCTCAGCGAGGTCATCGACGCGATCCTGGACGTCAGGCAGGCCCTGCGCCGGGTCCCCGAGACCCAAGCGCTGCACAACGAGCTCGACCAGCTGCTCGCCGACCTGAGAACCTGGGCCCAGCTGCTGGCCGACCAGGACCAGGCGCTGGGCATCTCGCCCCTGGCGAGCATGGCCAGCGGGGCCAGCCGGACCCCGCCCAATCCCTGGCACGGAGCGGCCAGCAACCAGCAGGTCCGCCAGATCGTCGGCGAGCATCTCGACCGGCTCGGGCACCAGCTCTCCGCCGCGCTCGCCGGGCGCTACGGAGACCAGACACAAGCGGCACTGACCGAGATCCAGTGGGGAATCCTGGCCCACAAGCACGCGCTCAGCAACACATAAGCCCCTGGCCGCCGATCTGCACAGCACGCCTGGGGTGGCCCGCACCCGAGAGGCCGGCGAGCTGGCCGGAGCCGGGCCAGCCAGCCCGCCCTGGCTGATGTCTGGTGCTGTCACCGGCTTGCCTTCCTGCTCCCCCAGGCCATCTGCAGGCCATCTGCTACAGAGACGAACGGCCAGGCCGCCAGATGGACATCTTCCTGTGGTCAGGCGCCAAGGGCCAGTTCCCATCCGCCGCATTCCTCGGCGACGACAAAGCCCAGGTCCAGATACTGACCGAGTGGCTCACCCCAGGTCTCGAGGCAGACCGGGCCTGCGCTAGGCCTCGGCGTCGCCCTTCGCGCGGCCCTGGATGAAGTCGATCGCGTCAAGAGTCGCCTGGTAGACGAAGCGCTCTCGTTTGGGTGCGGCGAGGAACCTGGCCGCCGCCGCGAGCGGGGCCCGCCCGGCCGGGCCGGCCCGGGACTCGGCGATCGCCGCGGTGGTGGTCTTCACCGCGTGCGCGACCATGATCGACGCGGTTGAATTGTCCTCGGCGGCAGCCTGGGTGAGCGCGGTCTCCAGCGGCGCCGCCGGGCCGTCGTAGCCCTTGACCAGCGCCACCGCCTGGTCCGGATCGCGCTTCCTGATCGCTGCCAGCACCGCGTCCGGGTCCGATCCCGGGTACGGAGCCACCGGAGCCGGTGCTCCGCTGGCGTCGAATTTCGACGTCCACTGCACGAACCAGGCCGCGTGCAAGACCCCGCGTAGCACCTGCGGGCCCGGGTCGACCGACCACGCCCAGCGCAGCGCGTTGGTGTAGGTCAGCGTGTGCGTGACGTCCAGCCAGCCGGCGTCTTGAGAGTCGTCGGTGTCCGAGGCGATGTCGAACCGGCCGAGCCGGGCCGCCGCCACCGACGCGATCACATCGATGATATGCGGCACGGGCACGCCGCCGCGCACCGCGCCGGCGACCGCGGCCACCGCGTCCTCCGGCATCCCGTCCAGCAGCACCCGCCGCAGGCCGTCTGGATCTGGGCGGGCCAGGGCGGTGGCGTGTCCCGGGATGACGGCCGGGCCGCGATCCCGGCCGGCGGGGGCGCGGACGGCCAGGTCGTCCTCGGCCGCCTGCCAGGCCCGCAGGAAGCGGCGCATATACGGAAGCCGGTCGTACCGGGTAGACCAGGTGATCGCGGGCACCAGCGGCGCCAGCACCGTATCCGCCTGCGACCAGCCGATCCGGTCGAGCAGGTCGAACGCCTTCTGGCAGTAGATCATCGGGTGCCCGTACCCCAGGAAGTGGTCGGTGATCGCGCTGAGGAACGCGTGCCGGATCTCCGCTGGCGACGCGCCGGCCACCAGCACTCCGCGCAGCAGCGCCTCGGCTTGGCCGGCTTGCTCGGCATCGACCAGAGAGGGAAACGCCGCCAGCCCGTCGGCCACCGAGCCATAGCACGCGACAACATCCAGCGGGTCCGGCTGGGGCCGCGGCGGCCGGCGTACCTCGGTACGGCTCACCGTGGCCAGTCCCTGGATGACCGGCAGCGCGCTCAGCGGGCCCTCGAACGCGGCCGCCATCGTCAGGCAGTCAGCGAGCGTGGCCAGGGAGTGATTCCAGCCGTACTCGGCCCGGGTGGCCCCGTACGTCACGCCGGTGCGTACCACATCGGCGAGCGGTGTCCCGATCGCGCGCAGGCGCATCGTATCCCTGGCGAGGCGGCCGGTATCCACGTCACCCATGGCGTCGAGCAAGCTTGCGAACAGCTCCGGTGCGATCTCTTCCGGCGCCGGATCGGTGGTGTCCACGTACACCCATCCGTCACGTACCGAGACGGGATACGTCCGGATATTCTCCCCGCCGAACGTGCACTTGCCGTCGGTCAGCCGGAACTTCCAGTTGTGCCACGCGCAGGTCAGCACGTCTGCGCGGATGTCGCCGTCCGTCAGCGCGTACCCCTGGTGCGGGCACCGGTTGTCCGCCGCGTACACGCCCGCGGCGGTACGGAACAACGCGATCCGCTTGTCGCCGTGACGCCAGAGCTTGCCCTGCCCGTCCGGGATATCCGCGACGGGCACGGCGCGCACCAGGTTCGTCATGCGATGACGGTAACGCCGCCGGCCCCGCTCGCACATCGGCCGTTCGTCCTAGGACCCGGCCGGCGCGGGCGCACGGCCGGGACAGGCCTGGCTTATCGCCAGCCGAGCGCGGGCGCGACCTGGGTGAGGATGCTGTCGATGACGTGGGCGTTGTAGTCGGCGCCGAGCTGGTTGGGCACGGTGAGCAGCAGCGTGTCGGCGGCCGCGATCGCCTCGTCCTCTTTGAGCTGCCGGACCAGCATGTCCGGCTCGGCCGCATAGGTGCGGCCGAAGATCGCCTGCGTCTGCGCGTCGATAAACCCGATCTCGTCGGAATCCTGGTTCCGGCGGCCGCAGTACGCCCGGTCCCGGTCGTCGACCAGGGCGAAGATGCTCCGGCTCACCGATACCCGGGGCTCGCGCGGGTGGCCCGCCTTGTGCCATGCGTCGCGGAAGGCCTGGATCTGCTCGGCCTGCTGCACGTGGAAGGGCTTGTCCGACTCGTTGGTGATCAGCGTGGAACTTTGCAGGTTCATGCCCAGCTCGGCCGCCCACTCCGCGGTCCGCTGTGACCCGGCGCCCCACCAGATGCGGTCGCGCAGCCCCGGTGAGTGCGGCTCGACGCGCAGCAGGCCGGGCGGGTTCGGAAACATCGGCCGGGGACTGGGCTGCGCGAAGCCCTGGCCGCGCAGCACCTCGAGCAGCACCTGAGCGTGCCCGCGGGCCATGTCGGCGTCCGTCTGGCCTTCTGGGGGCTGGTAGCCGAAGTATCGCCAGCCGTCGACCACCTGCTCGGGCGAGCCGCGGCTGATCCCGAGCTGGAGGCGGCCGCCGGATATCAGGTCGGCCGCGCCGGCGTCCTCGGCCATGTAGAGCGGGTTCTCATACCGCATGTCGATGACGGCCGTGCCGATTTCGATCCGGCTGGTCCGCGCGCCGACGGCGGCCAGCAGCGGGAAGGGAGAGCCCAGCTGCCGTGCGAAGTGGTGCACGCGGAAGTAGGCACCGTCGGCGCCAAGCTCTTCGGCGGCGACCGCCAGGTCGATCGACTGCAGCAAAGCGTCCGACGCCGACTGCGTCTGCGAGCCGGGTGACGCCGACCAGTGCCCGAACGACAGGAAGCCAATCTTCTTCACCAGCGCGCCAACGCCAGGCCCCGGGACGGCATTCCTGGCCGGCCTGACCGGCCATGGGCGGAGCCCGGTGGTACCTGTGTCCCGGCCGCCCGGTCAGTACGTGGTCGTGTGCTGCGGCCGGATCGCCACGGCGATGCGCTCGGCCGCATCCGGCGGCGGTCCCTGGGGCATGCCGTAACGCTCGGCCAGGCGCACGAACTCCGCTCCGGTCGGATCGGGGACGATCCGCTCGACCCGCCCGCGGACCTCCAGGTAACGGGACGGGCGGTCGGGATCGGTGATCGACAGCGCGACCGCGGGCTGCACCTGCCAGTTGCGGTTCTTCTGGCGGCGGGCGGTGGTGGTCAGCCACAAGAACTCGCCATCGAACCGGAACCAGGTCGGATTCACCTGCGGGGTGCCGTCGGGGCGCACCGTGGCCAGGTGCGCGTACAGGGGCCGCTCCACCAGGTCGGCCAGCGACCCGGGGATGACCTGCGCCGCTTCCGGTGGATTCGGTGCCCCGCCCGGTGACATCTCCCGTTACCTCCATTCCGGTGGCCAGCGCCGCCCTCGCCGCTGGCCTATCATGCCCCGGCATCCTGCTCCCGGCCGGCTCGGGGGCGGGGAGCCTCGTTCCCGCGAGCCAGCGCTGCCGCGCGTCAGCCTGTGGTCCAGGGCCGGAGTTTGTCGGGGTTGCGTACGGCCCAGATGCGGCTGATGCGGTTGCCCGCGATCTCGAACGCGAAGACGGTAACGGTAATGCCGCTGAGCTGGGCGATCAGGCCGGGCTGGCCGTTGACGGTGCGTTCCAGGATGGCCAGGCCTGGTGCGCGGGCGGCGAGGTCGTTCAGGTACCGCGCGATCTGCTCGGCGCCCTCGATGGGGTGCAGGGCGGCGGTGGCCAGGCCGCCGCCGTCGGCCGTGACGATGGCGTCGGGGTCGAGCAGGGCGATGAGGGCGGCGATGTCGCTGGCTTGCCACGCGTTCTTGAAGTCGCGGATGATGGCGGCCTGGCGGGCGGTGGCAGGGGCCGCCGGGGGATGAGCGGCGCGGACGCGGCGGCGGCCGGAGGAGGCCAGCTGGCGGCAGGCGGCCGGGGTGCGGCCGACGATGCGGGCGATCTCGGCGAACGGATGGCCGAAGACGTCGTGCAGGATGAACGCGACGCGCTCGGCGGGGGTCATCGATTCGAGCACGACCAGGAAGGCCATGGAGACCGACTCGTCCAGGGTGATGCGGTCGGCGGGGTCGGCCGGGGCCCCGGGCCGGCCGCTGATCCACTCGGCGGGCTCGGGCAGCGGCTCTGGGATCCACTGGCCGACGTAGCGCTCGCGGCGGGCACGGGCCGAGCGGAGCTGGTCGAGGCAGATGCGGCTGGTGACCGTGCTCAGCCAGGCGCCGGGGGAGGCGATGGCGTCGCGCTGGGCCGGGATCAGGGCATACCAGCGGGCGTAGGTTTCCTGGACGGCGTCCTCGGCTTCGGCCAGGGACCCCAGCAGCCGGTAGGCGACGTTGATCAGCTGACGCCGCTCGCTGATGATCGCGGCCAGGCCCGGGTCGGGCTGGCCGGGTCCTGGCCCGGATGGGGCGGTCATGGCGCGGCTCCCCTTGGTCGCATCTGCGGTCATCCTTCCGACGAGAGACCGCGCCCGATTGTGAGGCCGGCGCGCCGCCTGACATCCGGGCGGACTGTCTCGTCGGAGCGGTGAAGAGCACATCGTCCAGCGGACATTGTCCGCCCGATCTGTCATGACACGGAAAGCCGCGGGCAGGTGAGATGCTGCCCCGCCCACCGGAACTGAATCTGCGCACGAAAGGGGACTGGCGATGAAGGCCATCCGCATCCACGAACCGACCGGCATCAGCGGGCTTGTCTTCGAGGAGGTACCCGACGCCAAGCCCATGGCCTGCGACGTGCTGGTCAAGGTGGCCGCGTGCGGCATCACGCACAACGAGCTGGACTATCCCATCTGGACCTGCCGGGCCGGCCATCCGCGGACCTTGATCATCCCCGGCGCCGAGGTGTCCGGGGTGGTCGCCGCGCTGGGACCCGGGACGGCCGGGGTCGCCGTGGGCGACGAGGTGTTCGGGCTGACCGACCAGTGGCGGGACGGGACGGCCGCCGAGTACGTCGCCGTCGAGGCCCGCAACATGGCCCCCAAGCCGCAGACCGTGGACCACGTCCAGGCCGCGGCGGTGCCGCGGGCCGGCCTGACCGCGTGGCAGGCCCTGTTCGACCACGGGAACCTGGCCAAGGGCCAGACGGTGGTCATCCACGGCGCGGGCGGCGCGGTCGGGTCGACGGCGGTCCAGCTGGCCCGCTGGGCCGGGGCCGAGGTGATCGGGACCGGGCGCAGCCATTCCCGGGAGCTGGTCATGGAGCTCGGTGCCGACCGCTTCGTCGCGCTGGACGCCGACCGCCTCCAGGACGTGGCCGGCCAGGCCGACCTGGTGTTCGACACGATCGGCGGCGAGGTGCTGGCCGGGTCGCCCGCCCTCCTGCGGCCCGGGGGAATGCTGGTCTCGGTGCGCGCGGCCGCGGCGCCGCCGGCCACCCGGCCCGACATCGGGACGGTCATGTTCATCCAGGAGTCCAGCCGCGCTGAGCTGATCGAGCTCGCCCGCCTGGTCGACGAGGGGCAGCTGCGTCCCCAGGTCGGCGCGGTGTACCCGCTCGCGCAGGCCGCTGAGGCGTACCGCGCGAAGGCCGCCGGCGGCATCCCCGGCCGGATCGTCCTGCAGCCCTGACCGGTCACGCTCCAGCCCCGGCCCGGTCACGGCGACCAGGCCCGGTGGCCGGACGACGCTCCGGTACCTCCGGGCCGGCGCCTCCCGCGCCGGCCGGAGCCGATGGCCCCGGGTCGGCTCCTGCGCTGATGCGCATTCTCTGTCCGCTAGCCGGACAGAAGTCCGGAAATGCCAGCCCGGTTCGGGTTATCCGGCCTAACCGACCGCGGCCGGGGCCGCCGGCCGGTCCACGGTGACCTGCGGCGCCGACTGGTAGGCCGCCCAGTCGGCGCTGATCGCGCTGGCGGTCTGCAGCAGCAGCGGCAGGTACTGCCCGGTCAGCACCTCGACCGGGGTCTCCGCGGCATGGGTGTTGACGTTCAGGGAGGCGATCACCTGGCCGTCCCCGTCCCGCAGCGGCGCCGCCGCCGACCGGATCCCGGCGGCGAGCTCCTCGTCGGTCAGCGCCCAGCCGCGCGCGCGGACCTGCCGCAGCGTGGCCGCGCGTTCCTCGGCCGACGGCCGGAAGCGAGGGGTGATCCCCGATCTGCTCGGCTCCGCGAGGACCCGCTCGGCCTCGGCCGGCGGCATGGCCGCGAGCAGCACCTTGCCCAGCGACGTCTGCATGGCCGGGAACCTGGTCCCGATCGTCACGGCCAGCGCAACGATCTTGGGAACGGCGACCCTCGCCACGTAGACGATGTCCGAGCCGTCGAGCTGGGCGATGGAGCTGGACTCGTGGGTCTGGGCGACCAGGCGCTCCATGTGCGGCCGGGCGACCTCCCAGAGGTTGTGTGACAGGACGTAGGACATGCCCAGCTCAAGCACGCGCGGCGTCAGCTCGAAGCCGCGCTCGGCCGCGCGCACGTAGCCCAGTTGCTCGAGGGTGAGCAGCACGCGCCGCGCCGTCGGCCGGGGCAGTCCGGCCGCGCCGGCCACGGCGGTCAGGGACATGACCGGCTGGTGCGGCCGGAACGCCCGGATCACGTCCAGGCCGCGCGCCAGCGCTTCGATGAAGTCGGGGCTGCCATCCCTGCGTGCCATGCCTCTCCCAAGCTTCTTCCGCGGCGCCGGTGCCGCACGTGCCCGCGCTGGTGCGAGATACGGCCACCCGCGCCGGGCGTGGTGACGGCGGCCGAGGACACCGACACCGACTGTATCGCGAAGGGCCGGAGTGTCCGCATCGCGGACAGGCTAGCTCACGGCACGATGGCGCGCGCCTGCCGGCCGGCGATCGGCCCGCCGACCAGGCCGGGCCGGTCGTGTCAACTGCGCTGCATCGCACGTCCGGGCTCGGCCGGAGCTTGATCCGCACGCCGGTTGCCGGGATGCTTCCGGGTCGTGAAAGGACCTCTTGACAGCGATAGGCGCTAGCGAAATGCTGTGCCCGTTCGCTACGTGAGTCTTTGTCCGCATGACGGTCACGGTCGATGACCAGGACTTCGTGCCGTCGTGCCGCCTGAGCTGAGTTCGCCACTTCGGGGTCTGCGCCGGCGCGGCGCGGCCACCATTAGGGAGGCTCCGATGACAGTGCAATCTGAAGCTGCCGACAGCAACGCGCAGCACGCCGAGGTCCAGCCCGCAGAGTCTGTCCAGGCCCCCCAGCTGGCCGGCAATCCGGCGGTGCTCGGGCTGATCGTCTTCGCGACCGGCAGCCTCGTGCTGGGCATCTCGCTGCTCGGCAACGTGCCGCTGGCGGTGCAGCCGGGAACCGTCCAGCCCATCGTCTACGCCGGCACCGGCCTGCTCCTGCTGGTCGCCACGTGGTGGGCCGCCTCGCTGCAGCAGACGTTCGTCGCGACGATCCTCGGCACGTTCGCCGGGTTCTGGCTGAGCTACACGGCGATGGTGCTCGGGCTGACGCATAACTGGTACGCGATACCGCCCGCGGACATCCCCCACACGCTGGGCCAGTTCCTCATCGGCTGGGATGTTGCGATCTTCATGCTGTTCCTGGTCACGCTGCTGCTGCCGCTGATCTACTCGCTGATCCTGGGCGCCGGCACGGTGGGCGTGGCGCTGCTGGCCGTGGCGGTACTCGGCACGTCCTCCGGGATGTACCGGGCCGGCGGCGTGTTCGTGATCATCTTCGCGCTCCTGGGGTACTACGCCTACCTCAGCGGTGCCCTCGAGTCCGTGGGCGGCAAGGCCCTGCCGCTCGGCAAACCGGTCTCCAGCTGGTTCTCGAAGTAGCGCGGAGGATTCATGACCGCCACGCCCAGCTCCAGCCTGCCCGCCGCCGACCTTGCGCCCGGACGGCCGGTGGTGTTCCGGAACGCTACCGTCTTGACCCTGGACGATGGCCACCAGCTCCTTGAGGGTGCCGACGTCCTGGTCAGCGGCGAGCGCATCGCCGCGGTAGGGCCGAACCTGGCGGTACCCGATGCAGCCGCCGAGATCGACGCGGCCGGCGGCATCCTCATGCCAGGCATGATCGACACGCACCGGCACATGTGGCAGACCGCCATGCGCGGCTACGGCGCCGACTGGACCCTGACCCAGTACTTCGTCTGGTACTACCTGAACTGGGGCAAGGCGTTCCGTCCGCAGGACATCTACGCCGGCAACCTGCTCGCGGCGATCGAGGCGGTCGACGCCGGGGTGACCACGACCGTGGACTGGTCGCATGGCCTGCAGACGGTGGAGCACGCGGACGCTGCGGTGGACGCTCTCAGCGAGGTACCCGGCCGGTTCGTGCTGGCGTACGGCAATATCCAGCAAGGTCCGTGGGAGTGGTCGGCGGCGCCGGAGTTCCGCGAGTTCGTGAGCCGCCGGTTCGGCAGCGCGAACGACATGCTCGGCTTCCAGATGGCCTTCGACGTGACCGGTGACCCGTCCTTCCCGGAGAAGGCGGCGTTCGAGGTCGCCCGCGACCTGGGCGTGCCGGTCACCACGCACGCCGGGGTGTGGGGCGCGACCAACGACGACGGCATCAGGCTCATGCACGAGGGCGGCTTCATGACCCCGTCCACGATCTACGTGCACGCCGCGACGCTCACCCGCGACTCCTATAACCGGATCGCCGCCACCGGCGGGTCGGCGTCGGTGTCCACCGAGAGCGAGCAGAGCGCCGGGCAGGGGTACCCGCCCACCTGGCAGCTGCGCGAGCACAACATCCCCGTCTCACTGTCCATGGACACCAGCGTGTGGTGGAGCGGTGACCTGTTCTCGGCCATGCGGACGACCCTCGGGGCGGACCGCTCCCGCGAGCACTTCGAGGCGCACAGCCGGCAGGAGACGATCACCCACTGCCACCTGCGCGCCGAGGACGTGGTCGACTTCGCCACCCGGGGCGGCTCGAGGGCGCTCGGCCTGGACTCGGTCACCGGCAGCATCGAGCCCGGTAAGAAGGCCGACCTGGTCCTGATCAAGAACGACGCGTCGCCGGTCATGTTCCCGCTGCTCAACCCCTACGGTCACGTCGCCTTCCAGGCCCAGCGCGGTGACGTCCACACGGTGGTGGTCAACGGGCGGGTGGTGAAGTACGACCACCGTCTGGTCGGCATCGACCTGGCCAGGGCACGGCAGGTGACCGAGCAGACCGTAGAGTACCTCCAGGGCCAGCTCGGCCCGGAGGCCTGGACCGAGGGCATGCACCCGGAGGTCCCGGAGACCAAGGTGCTCGACAACCCCTACACCTACACCGAGTGGGACGCGGGCTCGGCCCAGTGGAAGGGCACGCCCGGCCGCGATCCCTCCCCCTGAGGTGGCCTTTGACCGCAACGATGCGGGCGGCGCTCATCCGCAGCCACGGCCAGCCGCCCGAGTATCGGGACCACCCGGTGCCGCCGCGGCGCACCGGGCAGGCCCTGATCCGCGTGACCGCCGCTCCCGTCTGCCCGCTTGACCTGCTCTGCGCCTCCGGGACGTCGTACTTCGGCCAGCCGCCGCTGCCGTACGCGCCCGGCGCCCAGGGCGTCGGGATCATCGAGGAAGCCGACACCCTGCCAGCAGGCCAGCGGGTCTGGTTCAGCTGCGACGCCGGGATGAAGCCGGGCGACGGAGCCATGGCCGAGCTGTGCGTGGCCGAGGAATCGTCGATCCTGCCGCTGCCCGACGACGCCAGCGACGACCTGGTGGCGGCGCTGGGCCTGTCCGCCATCGCGGCGTGGACGGCGCTGACCCTGCGGGCCGGCCTGCAGCCAGGCGAGCACGTCCTCGTGCTCGGGGCCAGCGGAACCGTCGGGCAGGTCGGCGTGCAGGCCGCGCGGCTGCTCGGCGCGGGCCGGGTCACCGCCGCGTGCCGCGACGCCCACGGCCGCGCCCGCGCGACGGAACTGGGCGCCGACGCGGTCGCCGACCTCACCGCAGACGACACCGACACGCTCGCCGCCCGGCTGGCCGAAGCGACCGGCGGGCGCGTCGACCTGGTGCTCGACCCGGTCTGGGGCATGCCCGCCGAGGCGGCGCTGCGGATCCTGTCGCCTTACGGCCGGCTGGTCAACCTCGGCTCGTCGGCCGCCCCGCTGGCCGCCCTGGGGTCCGCCACGCTGCGCAGCGGCACGCTGTCGGTTCTCGGCTACACCAACGCCGCGCTCAGCCACGAGCAGAAGGCGGAGGCGCTGGCCGAGATCCTCCGGCACGCCACCGCCGGGCACCTCACGGCCGACCGCGAGACCCTGCCCCTGGCCAGAGCCGCGGAGGGCTGGTCGCGATGCGGGAAGCCCCCGCACCGGCGCGCCGTCTTGATCCCCTAACAGCGGGACCGGCCAGGCCGTGGCTACCGGGCTAGTTTTAATCGTCCAGGCTGCCCATGGTCAGGTTGACTGTGGTTCCCGTCATCCCGCTCGCCTGGTAGGACGCCACGAAGGCCGCCACGTTGGCCATCTCCTCGAGCGCCATGACCCGTCGCGGATGGGTGTCGCCGGCGAGGTACCCCGCGAACTGCTCCCAGGTCAAGCCCGCCGCCTTGGCCTTGGCGTCGAACACTTCCCGCATGGTGCTGGTCTCCGGCATGCCGTGCGGCCGCAGGCTGACCACGCGGATGCCCCGCGGCGCGAGCTCGGCGGACAGGTCCCGGGTGAGTGCCTCCTTGGCGGCCATCGCCGCGCCGTAACCCCCGTTCAGCGCGGTGCCCTTCCGCGCGGGGAGCGCGGTGACCGTCATGATCACCCCTGATCCGTTCGGGATCATGTGCCGCGCGGCCAGGCGCGCGGTCAGGAAATACGACGTCGTGTAGGCCGTGATCGGCAGGGAGAACTGCCCGGCCTCCAGCTCGACCAGCGGCACCCCCAGAATGTCCGTATCCGGGATGCCGACCGCGTTGAACGAGATATCGACGCGGCCCGCCTGGTCGATCACGGACCGCAGATGCCGGTCCACAGCCTCCTCGTCGAGAGCGTCGACCTCCGCCGCCTCGGCGGACCCGCCGGCGGCCACGTGTCCGCGGCGACCGCCTCGGCCGGCGCCCGGAGTCGCCCGGTGACGAAGACCGCGGCCCCCTCCCGCGCGAAGGCACCGCCGATCCCGCCTCCGGCTCCGTAGATCACCGCGGCCTTGTCCTTCAGCATCATCTCCGGCTCCTTTCCCGTTGCTGGGGCAGACATCGCGGCACCACGAAACTGGGCGCCCGCCGGCCGCCCAGTTCGCCCCGAGGCCGGTGTCCACACGGGATAGAAGGACCGCAGACGCGAGAAGAAGGTGACGCTACGGTGGAAACGGTGGCCGCCGCCCCGGTTTCCCGGGCGCGCGCCGGGGACGGCGACGCGTTCCGGGCGGTGACCGAGCCGCACCGCCGAGAGCTGCAGGTGCACTGCTACCGGATGCTCGGATCCCTTCAGGACGCCGAGGACGCCGTCCAGGACACGCTGCTGGCCGCCTGGCAGGGCTTCGGCGGGTTCGAGGGACGGGCCTCGGTCCGTACCTGGCTCTACCGGATCGCCACCAACCGCTGCCTCAACGTGCTTCGCTCGGCCAGCCGGCGGCCCGCCCGGGCGTGGGACGTGCCCAAGGTCGAACCGCCCGAGCCGACCCGGCTCGGCGAGGTCGTCTGGCTTGAGCCGTACCCCGACGCGCTGCTCGAAGGCGCGATCGATGTCCCGCCCGGCCCGGAGGCCCGCTACGAGCAGGCCGAATCCGTCTCCCTGGCCTTCGTGACCGCCCTCCAGGCCCTGCCGCCTCGCCAGCTCGCCGTCCTCATCTTGCGTGACGTCCTCGGATATCACTCCAACGAGGTGGCGGGCATGCTGGACGCGACCGTCGACTCGGTGAACAGCGCCCTCAAGCGGGCGCGCGCCACCTTGCAGCGCCGGCGGCCGCCCGGCGGCGGGCTCGAACCGCCTCCCGCCCCCGACTCGCCCTCCGAAGACGCGATCGTGGCGAAGTTCGTCCGCGCGTACCAGTCCGCCGACCTCGGCGCGCTGGTGGCCCTGCTGACGGACGACGTCTTCATCTCGATGCCGCCGATGCCCTTCGAATACGAGGGCCGGGACGTCGCCGCCCGCTTCTTCGCCAGCATCTTCGGCGCGGGCCGGAGGTTCGACCTCGTGCCGACGCGAGCCAACGGCCAGCCGGCGTTCGGGGCCTACCTGCACACCCCTAGCGGCGTCCGGCACGGGATCGGCCTCTTCGTCCTCACCCTGGCCGGCGACCGGATCTGCGCCCTGACCCGCTTCGAGAACAGCGTGCTGCCGTGGTTCGGGCTACCGCGCTCGCTGCCGAGCCGATAGCCACGGTCGCCCGGGTTCCGGACGCGCCGGGTCAGGCATCCTGCTCCAGGATCCGGTTGAGCAGGCGGATCAGCTGCTGGCGTTCTGCTAGTGACAGCGGGGCCAGCAGCTCGTCCTGCACGTCGGCCAACAGCTCGTCCAGCCGCCGGAGATGGGCGGTGCCCGCCGGGGTGATGCTGATGACATTGCGACGCCGGTCGGCCGGGTCGGGGGCGCGCTGGACCAGGCCGCGGGCGGCCAGCTCGTTGACCGCCGCCGCGACATCGCTGCGGTCCAGCCCCGTATGGCGGCCCAGGCTGGCCTGGCTGGCAGGCCCGAATTCGGCCAGCGCCGCGAGCAGCCGGTAGTGGTACCCGCGCGATCCGGCGATGGCGAGCTGGCCGGCGAGCAGCGGATGGGCCAGCCGCGAGACCTCGCTGATCAGCCAGCTCGGCTTGACCATCAGCATGGCTGGCCGGGCGTCTTCACCGGTGGGCATGCCCGCAAGCCTATCCATTTGTTGGGGCAGCCAACGAAATAACGTTGGCCTGACCAACGTTAGACCGGCCAACGATCCCGTCTGATCGGGTACGGGATCCGTGCCAAGGAGGCAGGCGATGTCCACCTATCCCACTCTCAGCCCTCGCGTCATCGGCCAGGCCGAGAAGACCCTCAACGTGATCCTGGCCCGGCAGCTGGCCGGGACCGGCCTGACCGAGCCCCAGTGGGTCATCCTCACACTGGCCGTCACCAGCGGCGGAACAGCCGGGCACGAGGCGTTCACCCGCACGGTGGCCGACGCGCTGAAGATCAGCGAAACGCAGGCGCGCGCTCTCATCGGCGACCTGGTCGCCTCGCAGCACCTGCAGATCACCGGCGAGCCCCCGGCGGTAACGGTCACCGGCCCCGCACGCCAGCTGCACAGCCGGATCGGCGCCGCCGTCGCCGGCATCACCCGGCGGCTATGGGGCGACCTGCCCGCCGAGGACCTGGCCACCGCGGGCCGGGTGCTGACCATCATCACCGACCGGGCCAACGCCGAACTGGCGCGTGCGACCGAGGACTCGTGAACGGCGACGCGGCCGGTCGGCCAGCGCGTTGCCGGGCCAGGCCCCAAACTGGGCGGAGAACTTCAGGCAGGAGTAGCTGATGAGGCTTGAGCCGCTCTATCGCATCCGCTTCACCTACCCCGAGAGCTGGGCGGTCGGCCTGGACGGCGGCTGGCAGCAGATGTTCTTCATCGCCGAGGGACGCTGCGAGGGGTCAGTGACCGGGCGGTTCCGCGGAGCGAACTTCCCCCGGAAAGAGGGCGCGGCCGGTCCCTTCCGGCCCGACTTCCGGGCGGTCATCGAGGCCGACGACGGGGCCGTGATCATGGTGGAGTGGCACGGGTATGGCCGTGCCTACCCGCCCGAACGCCGCCAGATCGTCGGGTCGGTGTTTCACCTGGCCGACCGCGAGCCCTACCGCCGGCTGAACGACGCGGTCTGTGTCTGCACCGGCGAGGTTCGCGCTTCCCGCGATCCAGCCCAGACCGGGCCCGATCTGGTCATCGACGTGGCCGAGCTGATCTGGGAACCCATCGCCAGCTGACGCGCCGGTGTGTCCTGGCTGGTCAGGGCTGGCCGCGGCGGTCGGGTTCTGGCGGTGCTGGCGCGGGCGCGCGGCGCCGATCGTTACGGAAGACCAGCCAGCGCATGGCGGCATACATGTACAGGGCCTCGCAGGCGCCGGCCACGATCCGGGCGAGGCGGTAGTCAAGGCCGAGCGCGACCAGGCCGTCGCCCACGCCGAGGATCCAGGCCAGGTAGTTGACGGTGACGACGGCGGCGTACACGGCCACCTGCGGGCCGACGGCCCCGTGGGAGCGGAAGTTCAGGGCCCGGTTGAGCAGGTAGCTCAGCCCGAACGCGGTGACGTAGGCCACGGTAAAGGCCACCGGCAGCGGCCAGTGCAGCCCGCCGTGCAAGGCGGTCAGCAATCCGAGGTCGAGGGTGAAGGTGAAGCCGTTGATAACCGCGAACCCGAGCAGGCTCGGCGGGATGATCCCGGCCAAGCCGAACGGAAGCATGCGCACGACGGCGGCCATGGCCGCGGTGAACCGCTCCCCACGGGCGGCCTTGCCCGGCGCGTCCACCGGTTCCGCCCGCGCCACGGGCGCCAGCCTCGCACTCCCAGGTGACCAAAGGCCGACCTATCGCGGCCCGGCTGGCGAACAAGTTCCGGCATCCAGGTACACATGGGACCGAGCGCAGTGCCGGTTCCGGCGATCCGGCCGGACCGCTTGCTCAGAAGATCATTCCATTAGCAGGGCCGGGGATTCATCGGGAATACCAGCCCCGGGTGCTCCCCGGTCCCGGTGGTCGAGGTGCGGTCGGTGGCGTGGTGCTGACCAGGGATGATTTCCCGCAGAGCGTTGCGGCCGCGCACTGGGCGGATGCGGGGCGGATGGGGACGCCGTTGGTGCGCAACACGTCGCGGACATCGACGATCAGGGGGAAGATCTCGTGATTCCAGTCCTCGCCTTGCTCGTCCCAAGCCCGCTGCTCGGCCTCGACCGCCATCCGGTCCTCGGCGAACACGCGCTCGGTGAAGCGCCGGATGAACGGCCAGGCGAGGTTGAGGGCTCCCGGGATCGGCGGCTTCTCGATCATGAGCAGGCCGTAGACGTGATTGGTGCGCTGCTCGGCATCCTCCGGTACGTAGGCCACCCAGAGGGAAAACGCCGGAAGCTCGGCGTTCTCGGGGACCAGCTGGAGGGTCTGGTAGGGGTATCCGGTGCGGATGGTGATGACGTCGGGTGATTTGCCGCCGCCGATGCCGTCGCGGGCGAGCAGGCCCGCGCCGCGGTTCTTCTTGCCGCCGGCATGGGTGAAGAGGTACCGGGCCTCCACGGACTGCGGGCCGGTGTCGTAGCCGAGGAGCCTGGGCTGGATCCTGCCGACGATGCCTCGGTGCAGGAACTGGTGGTTCATGTCAAGGAGATTCTCGTGCATGAACGAGTAGTGGCAGCGGACGGTGCGGGAGAACGTCATGGTCTTGTGCTTGGCGGAAGCGAACTCCGGCAGTTCCGGTAGCGCTTGGGTGGCCGCCTTTTGCAGGTCGCCTGGGAAGACGAACACCAGGCCATATGCTTCGCGGGCCGGATAGGCGCGGACCCCGCGCGGCGGCCGGTCCACGCCCTTGGGCAGATACGGTATCTGCGAGATGCGGCCGTTTCCGCGATAGGCCCAGGCGTGGTAGCAGCAGCGAAGCACGTCTCCTTCCACGACGCCCATGCTCAGCGGTACCTGGCGGTGGGCACACCGGTCCTCCAGGGCGTAGACCGTGCCGCTCTGCCCGCGGTACAGCGCGATCCGCTCACCCGCGAACGTGGCGGCGAACGTCTTGTTCTTCCTGACGCTTCCTGATAGAGCGACTGGGTACCAGAAATTCGGGTTGATCCCCGTGCGCCGGAGGTCAGTGACGGCTCCTGAATGGCGATCCTGCGACTGGTCCCGGCCATTGGCTGATCCGGCGGTGATTGTCCCGTCCTCTGCCAGATTTGTGTCCCCCATGCACTTCTCCCTTGCCGCAGGTCACTGATACGACAGACCCCGGTTCCGACCCCGCGCGCCGGCTCCTCTCCGTGCAGAGGAGCACACGGCACCCACTGATACGCCGAGCCGTGATCTGAACTCCCGGGCTCTTGTGATCATGCACGATAGCGTGCGCGCCGAGGGGCGCGGCACGTCGGCCACGAGGCCCGGCCGGCCCGGCGCTCCGCACCTGCGCAGGCGACTGGCTGGCGGTCATACCGCGGTCCAGCCGCCGTCGATGACCAGGACCTGGCCGGTCATGTAGCTAGAGGCGGCGCTGGCCAGGAACAGCAGCGGCCCGTCGATCTCCTCCAGCGCCGGGGTGCGGGCGAGCAGGGTGTGCTCGCGGACGGACCGGGCGAAGCCGGCGTCGGCCAGGTGCCCGGTCAGCTCGGTCGGGAAGTAGCCGGGGGCCAGGGCGTTGACCCGCACGCCGCGCTCGCCCCACTGGGCGGCCAGCTGCCGGGTCAGGTTGACCAGGGCGCCCTTGGTGGCGTTGTAGGCGGCCATGGGGCCGCGGGAGGCGACGATGCCGTACATCGAGGCAACGTTGATCACGCTGGCGGCGGGGGCGGCCAGCAGCAGCGGGGCGGTCAGCCGGCACAGGTCGAGCACGCTGATCAGGTTGACCTCGATGACCTGGCGGAGTTCTTCCAGCGACTGCTGCTCGAGCGGGCCGTCGTCGCAGATCCCGGCGTTGTTGACCAGCACGTCAAGCCGGCCGTGCCGGTGCAGCCGCTCGGCCAGCGCCTGCCGGTGACCCGGGTCGGTGATGTCGCCGGGCATCACCTCGACCCGCTCGCCGCACTCGCGGGCCAGTTCGTCGAGGAGGTCGGCCCGGCGGGCGGTGACCAGTGTCTGCGCACCCGCCTGGTGCAGCACGCGCGCGAACCGCGCGCCCAGGCCCGCCGAGGCGCCGGTTACCAGGGCGACCCGGCCATCGAGACGCCACAGGCCACCACCCGCAGCAGGAGATGGCACCTGCCCGGTTCCGCTCATCTGCACCCCCCGTGATCCCCGGCCGGCCAGCCGGCCTGGGCCTGGCACCGTTGCCCCGAAGTCACTATCCACCAGACCGCGGCGCCCAGGCCAGCAGAACGGCCCTCCGGCGGCCGGCGCAGCACCAGGCCCGGCTGCGATGAGCCGCGTGCTGACCTGCCCGGTCACTGGTTCAGTCTGTTGTTGAATCGGTGCCGCGGGAGTGCTCTACTCGACGGCATGATCCGGAACGCGGCGGCGGGACCGGGCGGGCTGGTGCGGCCGCCTGGGGCGGCGTCGTGACCGCCGGGACGGGCAGGCGGTGAGCACGGTGGCTGCTGCGGGCGTGTTCGAGCCGGCGCGGCTGGGCCCGGCCGAGCTGCGCAACCGGGTGATCAAGGCGGCGACCTTCGAGGGCATGACCCCGCGCGGGCTGGTCACCGACGAGCTGATCGAGTTCCACCTGCGGTGCGCGCGGGGCGGTGTCGGCATGACCACCGTGGCCTACTGCGCGGTGTCGCCCGAGGGCCGCACCGACCGGCACCAGATCTGGATGCGGCCCGAGGCCGTGCCGGGGCTGCGCAGGCTCGCCGAGGCCGTGCACGCCGAAGGCGCGGCCATCAGCGCCCAGATCGGGCACGCCGGACCGGTGGCCAACCCGGCCTCCAACCGGCTGGCCGCGCTCGGGCCCTCCCGCCGGCCCACCCCGCTGGGCATGCGGATGATCAAGGCCGCTTCGGCCACGGACCTGCACCGGATCACCCGCGCTCACGCCGCGGCGGCACTGGTGGCCCGCGAAGCCGGCTTCGACGCGGTCGAGCTCCACTTCGGGCACAACTACCTGGTCAGCTCGTTCCTGAGCCCCAGGCTCAACCGGCGCACGGACGGGTTCGGCCAGAGCCTGGCCAACCGGGCCCGCCTAGCCCGTGACATCGCCCAGGCGGTGCGCGACGCGGTCGGCGGCCAGCTCGCGATCATCGCCAAGCTGAACATGGACGACGGCGTGCCCGGCGGGTTCTGGCTCGATGAGAGCATCCAGGTGGCCCGGTGGCTGGAAGCCGACGGGACCGTCGATGCCCTCGAGCTCACCGCGGGCAGCTCGCTGCTGAACCCGATGTACCTGTTCACCGGGGACGCGCCGGTCCGCGAGTTCGCCGCGCAGTTCCCGGCGCCGATGCGGCTGGCCCTACAGCTCACCGGGAGCCGCTTCCTGCGCAGCTACCCCTACCGGGAGGCCTACCTGCTCGACCGCGCCCGCCAGTTCCGCGGGGCGCTGAACCTGCCGCTCATCCTGCTCGGCGGGATCACCCGCAAGCAGACCATGGACCTGGCCATGGCCGAGGGCTTCGCGTTCGTCGCCATGGCCCGCGCCCTGCTGCGCGAGCCCGACCTGCTCCATCGCATCCAGGCCGATCCCCAGGCCCGGTCACTGTGCATCCACTGCAACAAGTGCATGCCCACCATCTACAGCGGCACTCACTGCGTCCTGGCCAGCCCGCTCAGAACCTGACCCCTGCTGGCGCTCCCCGCGGCCGCGCGGTGGCCGCGGACCGGGGGACACTGGTGCGGTGCCGTATGACCCGACCATCTACCTCGGCTCTGCCGCCCACTACCGCTATGGCCGCCCGGCCTACTCACCGGAGCTCGAGGCCGTCCTGACCCAGCAGGCGCGCCTGGACGGGAACGGCCGGCTTCTGGACGTCGGCTGCGGCCCCGGCGTGCTTACCGTCCGCCTGGCTCATCTGTTCGCGCAGGCGGTGGGCCTGGACCCGGACGCCGCCATGCTGGCGGAGGGCCGTCGCGCCGCCGAGGAAAACAGGGTCAGGAACATCCGGTGGGTTCAGGGCCTGGCCGAGGACCTGCCCGCGGTCGCGCCCGGGCCATACCGGCTGGTGACCTTCGGCCAGTCGTTCTGGTGGACCGATCAGCGGCAAGTGGCCGAGGCGGTTTACGACATGCTGGAGCCCGGCGGCGCGCTGGCCCTCATCGTCCACACGGTGACAGGGCGGCCCCGGCCGCCAGACCCTGGGGTGCCCGCGATCCCGCACGATGAGATCAAGGCGCTGGTGGAGAAGTATCTCGGCTCTACCCAGCGCGCCGGCCAGGGCACCGCCCCGCGGGGAACGCACCGCTTCGAGGACGTACTGGCCCGGACTGGCTTTGGTGTTCCGCAGCAGTTCTTCGTCCCGGGCATCCCCGATCTGCTGCGAGATAGCGAGAGTGTCCTGTCCGGTTACTTTTCCTTCTCCTTCGCGGCGCCGCACCTGTTTGGTGATCGTCTTGAGGACTTCGCCCGGGAGGTGCGGGCGCTGCTGGCGAAACGTTCCGCCGACGGCCTCTTCTGGGACTGGCCCGGCGACACCGAGGTGGTCATGGCCCGCAAGCCCGCCGCTGGATCCGCCTGAGGTAGTACCGGCTCCTACCGGAAATCAGACCCCGGGCTGACGTCCTGGCCGCTGGTCCGCGCGACGCTGGGATCACGAGGGCCTTCGCGCTTGAGCGGGGTGATCACAGTGGTAGGGCAGCTGACCATTGCGGCATGGCGGACGCCGGAAGCCGGGCTGAGCGTGGCCGGCCTCCGGTAAGGCTGTGCGGATGGACCGGGGGCGCGCCGAGCCGTACGCAGCGCCCAGGTGGCGTGCGGTCAGCGCCAGCGACCGCACGCTCCTCGGTCTGCTGGTGTTCACGTTCATTGGCGGGCTGGCGCTGCTGGCCGGGCTCGTGCCCGTTGGTCATGGGTTCGTGCCGAAGGGCGGCGGCTGGTTCACCCCGGCGGTCGCCGGCGGCGCGTTCACGAAGGATCCCCTGCTCGTCGCCGTACCGTCGGCGGCCTGCTTTGTCCTCGGGCTACTGGACTGGCGTCGTCCGTGGCGAGTCGAGCACCTGGACCTGCTGGCGCTGGCTGGCTTCTTCCCCGTGGCCATGCTGATCAGCGACGATCTCGCCGCGGCGGGCCTGTGGCTGGCCGCGGTCTGTCTCGGCTGGCTGTTCGCCCGCATGCTCGGGGCGACCTTCGGGGCATGGCGGATGCCGGAGCTGCGCCCGTCGATCAGCTCCCGGTGGCTGGGCCTGGCGATACTGATCCTGCTGCTGGTCCGGATCGGAAGCGTCTTCGCGGGCAACATCCTGGATGTCGGGCAGGCGAGCTCGCTCGGCGCCTGGCGCCTGCTGCACGGCCTGCACCTGTACGGGGCCGTGTCCTGGCCGGGCTCCGGCGGCTTCCAGATCTTCCGCCCGGACTCCTACGGCCCGTTCGCCTACTACGCGTACCTCCCGTTCGCGGCCATCTTCCCGCCGGCGCCGGCGCTGGTCGCGACGCTGCTGCCGGCGGTGTGCTTCGACGCGCTGACGCTCGCCGGACTGTACAAGCTCGGCCTGCGGCTCGGCGGGCGGCCGCTCGCGCAAGCGTTCGTGTTCGCGTACCTGCTCTACCCGTTCCCCGACCTCTCGCTGACGGCGCAGACCAACGATGGGCTGATCGCCGCCCTCTGCGTCTGGACGATCGTCGTCGCCACGGAGCGCCCGGTCGCCCGCGGGCTGCTCGTGGCCGCTGTGGCGCTGACCAAATTCCTCCCCGCGCTGCTCGCCCTGCAATTCCTGGGCGTGCGGCGGGGGCGCCGGCGCTACGCGCTGACGCTCGCCGTCGCGCTCGCGGCGATGCTCGCCTGGCCGCTCATCACCTCCGGCCCGGCCCAATTTTTCGACTCAACGCTGGGCTACCAGCTGCTCCAGCGCGGCGGCGGCGTGCAGTTCAGCATCTGGACCTCTATGCCGCATGTAGCGATCGCGGCCAGGCCGGTACTCGCCGCCGCGCTGGTGCTGGTCGCGCTCTCACCCATGTGGCGACCTCCTGCGCGGGACGCACGGCAGGACGCCGCTCTGGCCGCCGCGCTCCTCATCGGCGCGCAGCTACTCCTGGGCTACTGGTTCTACAACTACCTCACCTGGTGCTACCCGCTCCTCATCATCGCGATCATCCACGCCCGCCCGGGCCACGAAGCGGCCGACACGCCAGTGCACGGCGCCGTAACCGCGTCCATAGCGGGATGATCTAGCATGCGGCTGTGAGGGCAGCAGTTCACACCCGGTACGGGCCGCCGGATGTGGTCGGGATCTCGGAGGTGGACAAGCCGGCGGCCGCGGACCATGACCTGCTGGTCAAGGTCCACGCGACCACGGTGAACCGCACTGATTGCCATTACCGGTCGGGCAGGCCCTGGATCATGCGGCCACTGGTGTCTGGCCTGGGCCGGCCGAGGGTCAGGGTCCTGGGAAATGAGTTCGCCGGCCAGGTGGTAGGGACCGGCCGCGGCGTTACCGCGTTCCGGGTCGGCGACCGGGTCTTCGGGTACACCGAGGGGCCGTTCGGGGCGCATGCCGAATACCTGGTGATCCGCGAGGACGGCCGGGTCGCGGAGGTGCCGGCGAACCTGGGATACGAGCAGGCCGCCCCCGGCACCGAGGGCGCGCACTATGCCCTGTCGCACATCCGCCGGGCCAAGATCGGCAGCGGCCAGAACGTCCTGGTCTATGGCGCCACCGGAGCCATCGGCTGCGCGACGGTTCAGCTGCTGAAGACGCTCGGCGCCCGGGTAACCGCGGTCTGCGCCACGCCGCATACCGCCCTGGTCAGGAAGCTGGGTGCCGACCAGGTCATCGACTACACCGCAGAAGACTTCACCCGCGCCGGCCGGGACTATGACGTGGTGTTCGACGCGGCCGGCAAGAGCTCGTTCGGCCGGTGCAAACCGCTGCTGAAGCCAGCCGGGATCTACATGTCTACCGGCCCGGGCCCGTGGTTCCAGAATCTGATCCTGCCGCTCACGAGCCCGTTGCTGGGCGGCAAGAAGGTGGTATTCGCCTATCCCAGGCTCGACCAGGCGATGGTCAGGCACTTCGGGCAGCTCATGGCCTCCGGCCAGTTCACCCCGGTCATCGACCGGCAGTACCCGCTGGATCAGATCGTGGACGCCTACCGGTATGTGGAGACCGGGCAGAAGATAGGCAACGTCGTGATCATCGTCGATCCCTCCGGCTAGCGGCTGGCTTCATTGCCCTGGGTAACCGTGCTCCGGCGGTTTGTAACCGGTGGCAATGAAACCCAGAACGGCCGAGAAGAACGTCTCCGCCTCCGCAGCCCGCTCCAGGGCTGCCCACCACGCGGCCGCCTCGCTCGCGCTGACCTGGCCTGCCTGCACGGCCTGATCGATAGTTCCCCGGTTGAGCCGCTGGTAGACGGCGAACCCGGCCGTCCCGGAGAAGCAAAGGGCGTGCGGCACAACTCGTACGTCACGCAGGCCTGCGCGCTGGAACAGCCCGAACAGCTGGCGGCCAATCCAGGGATGCGGCACCGCCGCATCCAGCACTTCTGCGATCCGGCGCACCAGCGCCGGATCCGGTGCGTCGACCACGGTTTGATCGGAATCGAAGTCAAACGCCAGCACGGACCCGCCCGGACGCGTCAGGCGCACCATCTCCCCCAACGCCGCTTGCGGCCTGTCTAGGTAGCGCAGCACGCGCTCGGTCCGGCACAGATCGAAACTGTTGTCCGCGAACCTGACCTGGCGGGCGTCGCCGACTTCGAAGGCGAGGGGAAGGGTCAGGCCAGCTCCGCGCCGGCGGGCCTCGGTGATCATGGCTGGATTGGCGTCGATCCCGACCACCCGTCCCCGCGGCCCTACCCGCTCTGCCAGGCGGCGCCCCTCGTGTCCGAGCCCGCAGCCCACGTCCAGGACATGGTCCCCTGCCCTAACCGGACAGACATCGAGCATCCGCTGTTTGACCTGCTGAATCAGCGGGCTTTCGTCGGCGCCATCGAGCCAGCGGAACACTGCCTCGGTGCCACCTGGCTCACCTGTCTCCTGGAAGCCCTGATGCAGACTGCTCACCTTGGTCACACCTCACCGACGACAGATCCCCTGCCCACCCAAGCACAACTCGCCCGCAGGCACATGGGTCGTCGGCGGTTGCCCGGCGTGCTCCCGCACGGCGGCTTGGCCAAGGGACGGTCACGGGGTCGTCGGTGGTGCCGGAGTGAGGTCCGTGCTAGCCGGTCGGGTGGACCAGGTAGGTCCCGGGCTCGGCGCCGTGGACCTGGACCGGGTGCCAGCCGAGCCTGGCGTAAAAACGCCTGGCGTTCAGGTTCTCCGGGCGGACGCCGAGGTAACACGACGCCGCCCCGGCGGCCGCCACCGAGGCCAGGAACGTGCTGATCAGCTCCCGCCCGTGGCCAGCCCTGCGGTAACCGGCAAGCAGGTTGATGTGCAGGTGCGCCGGGTGCGGCGCCAGCTCAGGCACCAGCAACCGCTCCGGGTGGAACATCACCTCCAGGCGGTGCTCCTCCTCGGTCACCGGCGGACCAGACAGCGGCTGATACCGGGCCCGCAGCCGCGGCAGCCAGCGCTGCCGGTACCCGGCGACGAAGTCCGGGGTGCTGGCCGTGCCGATGACGTAGCCGACGGCGCGCTCGCCATCGTCCAGCACGTAGGCATGCTCGGGCTCCAGGAACAGGTAAGGCCCCGCCACGGTATCGGGGACCAGGTCATCGGTGCTGTACCGGCCGCGCACCCCCCGGCCCGCGCCCGCGGTCTCCACACAGACCTCGTACACCGCGGCCCGGTCACCGTCACGGTAGCGGCGGATCGTAGCGGTCAAGCCTCCAGCCTACCGAGCGGCCGGGCCAGGCGAGCTGGCCGACTTCCGACTCTGCCGAGGCCGTGTGACGCGAGATGCATGCCCGGTCAGTATGCGGTGACCAGGATCAGCGAACGGCCGGGCCGCGCGATGCCTCGGTAAGAGGGCTCCTCCCGCTATCACACCGGATCCGACCTGGCCTGGTGCGCAGAACGCGGCCTAGACCCGCTGGCCGCCTGCCGGACCCGGGACTTGGGTAGCGGTCGTATCTGTCCGCCAGGGCGCTGCTCTGTTCTAGAGACCGGTACTTGCCTGGCGTGCGCGGGCTCCTCCCCGGATCCGGGGGCATCAGGGCCGTGCGCGCCGCGAGGAGAAAAGGGTTTAGAGATGGCGAATCAAACCTGGCAGTTCCAGGAGTTTCCGGCCCCTGAGGGGGAGAAGTCCGCTGTTGACTTCCTGAACGAGCCGCTGCGGCAGGGACGCGGCGAGGCCAGCGCGACCTTCCGCAACGACGGCACCGCCGGGCTGTTGTGGCTGGAGCCCGGCAGCCTGGGCGACAGCACCGCGCAGACCTGGCACTACAAGGA